>Ga0265292_1000203_pt1 | contig 105104 bp, 99 predicted proteins | sample Munlanlewell296A_FD_189080 | JGI IMG/M metagenome (GOLD analysis project Ga0265292, IMG submission 189080) | Leachate microbial communities from a municipal landfill in Southern Ontario, Canada - Leachate well 296A | ecosystem: Engineered > Solid waste > Landfill > Unclassified | place: Canada...
AATAAGTAAAAAGGGGTCAGGTCTTGCAATAATACATTGAGTACGACTAATAGAGACAAAGACTGATTTGTTCAGGAAAAGAAAAAGAGACAAACTGTAACACGTACCGGTTAATCAGGTATTATTGCCTCCATCATATTAAGACGATAAAATTTTGTATTTATCAGCCTTGACAAGCAGCTATGGGATTGATAGCATGAGACTATAGGCACGAAGATAATTGATTTTTTAAGGAGATGATGATATGAAACTTCCATTGCAGATAACCGCCCGTAATCTCGACCTCCCGGATGCCTTCAGGGAAGATATTCGCGAGAAGGCAGAGAAACTTGATGGGTTTTATGACCGGATTATGAGATGCAGGGTTATCGTGGAATCACCACACCGTCATAGCCATGAAGGGATAAAGTACAATGTGCATATTGACATGACAGTGCCCGGCGCTGAACTGGTAGTAAAACGCGAGCCCAACGAAGACCTTAATGTGGCAATAAGAGATGCATTTGATGCAGCGCGCCGCAAGCTGGAAGACTTTGCCAGGAAGCAGCGGGGCGATGTCAAGCAGCGAGAGGAGACAGGACATGCCCGGATAACCAGGATATTCTCAGACAAGGGATACGGTTTTTTGACTACGCCTGACGGCAGGGAGATATATTTTCACAAGAACAGCGTTCTGCGCGGAAAATTCAGGCAGCTTAAGGTTGGCATGGAGGTGCGTTTTGCAGAAGAGGAAGGTGAAAAAGGACCACAGGCCAGTACAGTTACTGCAATAAAAGGCTGACCTGTTTTTGGGGTTTGGTCTTGCCTCTATAATTCTTTCCATTAGGCATACTTTTTACCTCCTTAGTATTTTACCGGAGCTGAACATATTCCTTTGCAAGCTTATGATATAGTCCTGGATTGAACAGGATGTTTGTCATGAGATAGCATTCATGCGTGCAGAAGCACTGTCTTGCCTGTATCGAATGAATAATCTGTTGGGCCTTTCCTGATTGCATAACCTTTCCCAAATCATAATCATAATTTCTTGCGTTTCCTAAACTTTCTGTAAAAATCTCGCATGGGTAGACATCTCCATTTTCTGTCAGTACAAGATTTAACCTACCGGCATAGCAGGGGATGAGGCGTCTTTGTTCAAGCATGGTCTGATGTATCAGGCGGCGTTGCAGTATATCCTGTGCGGCCTTGATACGAGCGCCTTTAAACCTGTAAGTAGGAGAGGTCTTGTTTTTCAGATTTTTTTCGAGTTTTTCTGTGGAAGCGAGATATTTTTTGAAATCTATTTTTTTAAAGCTTTCATCCGAGAGATTTCCCCTTACCATTGATATTGTATGTGTCTTTATATTTTTCAGACTTCCTGCAAAATCAATTATCTCATCCATCTTGTCCTGATTCTTCGAGCAAAAGACCGTATTTATGCCCAGTTCGAAGTTAGGATATTTATCAAGGAGACCTCCGAGCATTTCATATGTCTCCATAGTCTTCTCAAAACTGCCTGGGGTATTTCTGATTTCATCATGCATCCCATAAAGGCCGTCAATAGAAAGTTTTACGGCAATTATGCTTTTGGGAGAGTTTGTAAGTATCTGCTCTGTCCTTTCTTTAATCAATTCAGGAAGCAGCCCGTTTGTAGGGTAAAGCATTATCGCTGGCTTGTTGTTTTTATAAAAGATTTTGCTTATCTCGACAAGGTCATCCCTCAGATAAATTTCTCCGCCTGAGAATGCGACCCAGAGCAGATTGCCGAGTGATTTTGATATTTTCTGTATTTCATCAAGAGTGAGTTCATCCGATACCCCCCCATCGCCCCCCCTTGATAAGGGGGGGATAGGGGGGGTATTCTTGAGATAAAAACAGAACGGGCATTTTGAGTTGCATCTTCTGGTCAGGAAGAAAGTCAGATGGATGGGTCTGCTCTTGCGAAAGATATGCCCTATGTAACGCAGCGGTGAATACATGCTATATAATAACCTAAAAATGTTAATGCCATATAGCCATTCTTTAAGCTATCCCTGTCTGTCATGCTGGCTTGTCCAGCATCTTTCTTCAGAGGGATTCCGGACAAGCCGGAATGACATCCACACGAGAACCTGCAGAACCTTAATTTAAGAGGGGGAAGGGGGAGTTATGATTTGAAGATGGAGTTATTTAATTATTGAGATTCAATGCGGCCGGATATTTTTAAGGCCTGCAAGTGTTTTATCGAGGCTGTCTTTGTCTTCGACATTGAAGGTTATTGCCTCCGGAACTATCCTTTTGATAAGGCCTGAAAGAACCTTGCCGGGTCCTGCTTCTATAAAAACATTAATCCCTGATGCAGCAATTGTCTTTATAGAGTCTTCCCACAGGACAGGGCTGTTGAGTTGTTTTACCAGAGACGCCTTTATGCCATCAACAGTTGTGAGGAATATTGCGTCCGCGTTACTTACAATTGGAATCTCAGGGGCCTTCATCTCAATATTTTCAAAAAAAAGGGATTCAGCGAGTTTGTTTGAAGCGTTTTCCATCAGCCTGCAGTGAGAAGGCGCGCTTACCGCTAAGGCTATTGCCCTTTTAGCCCCAGCTTCTTTTGCAAGTGCCATTGCTTCTTCAACAGCAGCTTTTTCACCTGCTATAACAATCTGGCCGGGGCAGTTATAGTTAGCCGGAGCGACATAGCCTGATTTGACAGAGAGGCATATATCATTCAGTTTGTCTTTATCCAGTCCGAGGATTGCAGCCATAAGCCCTTTGCCTTCAGGAACTGCCTCCTGCATTAATTTGCCGCGCTTTTCTGTAAACCTGACGGCATCATCAAATGAAAAGACTGATGCTGCTACGAGCGCTGAATATTCTCCGAGGCTGTGTCCGGCAACAACAGAGGGTTTTATATCATGCATCTTTAAAGCTGTATAGGATGCCATGCTCGCTACAAGCAGGCATGGCTGAGTCCTGTATGTCTTGTTCAGTTCATCAACCGGGCCATTAAAACTCAACTCAGCAACGTTATAACCGAGTGCATCAGATGCCTGCTTATAAAGAGTTTTTATCTCTTCAAAGTTCTCATGCAGATTTTTTCCCATACCGACATTTTGTGAACCCTGCCCGGGAAAGACGAATGCTATTTTCACGATTTTGCCTCTTTTATCTTCTTTATGAGCATAGGAATTATTTTATAAAGGTCGCCGACTATCCCGTATGATGCGACATTGAATATCGGGGCCTCAGGATTTTTGTTTATGGCAATAATAATGTCAGATGACTGCATGCCGACCATATGCTGAACAGCTCCGGATATTCCGCATGCTATATAAATCTTTGGACAGACTGTCTTGCCTGTCTGTCCTACCTGATGCCTGTATGGAATCCAGCCTTCATCAACCGCTGCCCTTGATGCTGCAACAGTAGCGTCGAGTGTTTCAGCGAGTTCGAAAAGCAGATTAAAACCTTTTGCGTTTCCAAGGCCTCTTCCTCCTGCAACAATGATATCAGCTTCCTGAAGATTGACTTTGCATTCAGACGCATCCTGCACTGTTTCTATGACCCTTGTCCTGCATGGGAGATTCTCTGCAGAGGCAGAAATAATTTCACCTTTCCTGTCAGGCAGGTATTCACCTTTTTTCATGACCCTGGGCCTTACCGTGGCTATCTGGGGACGGTTGTTCGGGCACAGTATCGTGGCCATTATGTTCCCGCCGAATGCAGGGCGTATCTGCATTAGTTTGCCTGTATCCTTGTCTATTTCCAGAGATGTGCAGTCTGCTGTAAGGCCTGTCCTTAGTCTTGCCGCAACCCGTGGAATAAACGAGCGGCCTATGGGCGTTGCCCCTGCAAGGACTATCTCGGGTTTATGTTCTCTTATCAAATTTACAAGCAGCCTTGAATAAGGTTCGTCATTAAATTTTTCGAATATCCTGTCAGGTGAATGATATACCTTATCCGCTCCCCATTTTATGAGTTCCTCTGCCTCGTCCTGTGTTGAACCGAACAGTACCGCAGAAAGTTCTGCCTTAAGTTCATCGGCAAGTCTTCTGCCTGCGCCGAGCAATTCCAGTGCAACAGGCGCAACTTTCCCTTCGCGTTGCTCTGCGAATATCCAGACGCCTTTTCCCTCCTGAACCTTTTGCCCTTCCTGATTTTCAGGAACTTCTTTTATAGCGCCTTCAGGACATGCAGGTAAACATGCCATGCATATCTGGCAGTATTCATTGATAAAGGCCTTGCCCTCTTTCATTTCTATGGCAGTGAAAGGGCATACGCTTATGCATGTCTCGCAAGCAGTGCATTTTTCCCTGTCAACAATTATAGACATCTTAGCCTCTTTAACTCTTCTGCCAGCTGGCTGACCTGTTCTTCAATGCTTCCATGAAGCATTTTCCTGTCTGTCCTTGCGTCAGGCGCAAAGATGTTTTTTACCTGCGTGGGAGAACCTTTAAGCCCTGTATCTTTTTCATCAACGCCTATGTCCTGATGCCCGAATTTTTTAATCTCTGCCTTTTTGGCAGCCATCTTGCCTTTTAAAGAAGGAAGTCTTGGCGTATTCAATTCCTTCACCACTGTTAAAAGTACAGGCAGTGTTGATTCAACTATGTCATAACCTTCATCCATGAGGCGCTGGACCCTGATAGAATCTGTTTTAATATCTTCGATTTTTCTTATATATGCAATATGCGGGATGTTCAGAAACTCGGCAATCTCAGGGCCGACCTGAGCTGTATCGCCGTCTATTGCCTGTTTGCCGCAGATGATTATGTCTGCCCCGATTTTTGCTATTGCCTTAGAGAGTGTATATGCAGTTGCCCATGTGTCAGAGCCTGCAAAGGCCCTGTCGCTTAAAAGCACGGCATCGTCAACTCCCATTGATATTACTTCCCGTAAAGCTGATTCAGCCTGAGGAGGCCCCATTGTCAAAGCAGTGACCTTGCCCTTGGTAATATCTTTTATATGGAGAGCTGCCTCAACAGCATGCATGTCGTAGGGATTGATTATAGTCGGGACCCCATCTCTTATGAGGGTGTTGGTTTCAGGGTTTATCCTTACCTCTGCGGTATCAGGCACCTGCTTTATGCAAACAACAATATTCATCTTTTAACCGCTCTTCTCCATAATTGATTTAAGCCGGAATAGTACAGGGTTTAATTATACGATTTTAAAATAGGCAGTGTAAAGTGGATTTCCGGATAAAAATTACAGCTCTACTGGGTCATGCACACGCTTCTCACCTGTTTATGATCTGTGAGGCCCTTGAAAATTTTTGCAACGCCATCCTGATAGACAGTTCTCATCCCCTCTTTCATGGCTTGTTCCCTGATTTCATCTGCTAATGCCTTCTTTGCAATAAGGGTTTTTACGGGCTTGCTCCCGATTAAAAGCTCATGTATTCCGGTCCTGCCCCTGTATCCTGTGTTATTGCAGTTATCGCATCCCTTGGGTTTATGGAGCATAAACTTGTCTGTATATTCTATGCCAAGTTCAGGGAAATAAGCGCCATAGGCTTTTGAAAGATAATCAAACTCATCTTTTGCCGGATGGTACGGTTCTTTACAATCTTTGCATAATGTACGCACAAGACGCTGAGCCAATATGCATAATATTGCATCTGCAAAATTAAAAGGGTCTATCCCCATATCAATAAGACGCACGACAGTTTCAGCTGCGCTGTTGGTATGCAGCGTGCTGAAGACAAGATGCCCCGTCAAAGACGCTTCAACGCCTATTGAAGCTGTTTCGTGATCTCTCATTTCACCGACCATAATAACATCAGGGTCTGCCCTCAGGAATGCGCGCATGGCCCTTGCAAAGTCCAGTTCTATCTTTGGTTTTACCTCAAGCTGGCGAAGGCCTTCCTGTGTTATTTCAACAGGGTCTTCGGCTGTCCAGATTTTTCTTGCAGGAGTATTTATGTATCCAAGGGCTGAATGCAGTGTAGTGGTTTTGCCCGAACCGGTTGGCCCAACCACAAGCACCATTCCATAGGGGCTTGTGATTATTTCCTTAAAGTTTTTATAATTCCATTCTGAAAGATTCAGCGCCTCCAAAGACATTAGTTCACTTGAGCCGAGCAGCCTGAGCACAACGTCTTCTCCGCCTACTGTCGGCAGTGTTGCCACGCGCAGTTCAATAACCTTGTCTTTGAAAATAAATTTGATCTTGCCGTCCTGGGGCATTCTTTTTTCAGCGATATCAAGGCTGGACATGATCTTTATTCTTGAAACAATCGGCCTGCTGTGGGTAAACGGCACCTCAAGATGTTTTATGCATACGCCGTCGATCCTGAACCGTATGGATGTTGTCTTTTTTGCCTTGCTTGGCTCGATATGGATATCCGATGCGCCTTTTTCGTATGCATCTATAATTATCTGATTGACCAGCCTTACTATGGTGCTTTCATTTTCATCGATTGCCTCTCCCGTCTCTGCTTCGGTTTCGCCTGCTTCTTTTACATTCATCTCGGCAAGGATATCAGTGAGTGAACCCGGGGCCACATCTCTGGAATCCATTTCGAGGGTCTGGAGAAACTTGAGTATATCGTCCTTTAAGGCTATCTGATATTCGATCTCTCTTGCCCTTATCAGGCTTTTAATTTCCATAACCTTTGGGTCTTTGGGGTTGTCAATTATTATGACTGCTTTATCATGGGTAACTGACAGCGGGACCCATAAGGCTTTTTTCAAATAGGGTAAATTTATTCCTTTAAGCAGTTCCTTTGGAATAAATATGTTAGTGCTGTATTCAACGAACTTGCATCCGTAAAACTGGCTTAATGAAGAGCCGATATCTTTTTTCTTTACCTTGTAGTTTTCCATAAGGATTGTTTCGACGTCTTTTTTCTGCTCCCGCGCAGCTACCATGGCTGCCTTTAATTCATTATCCATAATTATGTTATGGCTTATGAGGTAGTCAAAACGGGTTGTATGAATCATCTTGAACTGGTTTCTGAAGGCGATCCCCAATACCCGCGCAATTTCAATAATGACTTTCTCATCCAATTTGGTAAAGGCGGCTGAGCTTTTTTTGTTAATCAGCTGTATAACTCCGAGCAGTTTATTTTCAAAGGGTATGGGACCGGCCAGCACCTGTTTTGTTCTGAACCCTGATTTTTCGTCCCAACTCTTGTTGAAATTCAGCTGGGGATCTATTTTCGCCAGTTCCGCATCGTTATACACGTCTGCAATGTTTATCATCTTGCCTGAGTGTGCTGTATAGCCGGCAAGGCTGGTTGGAGATATCGGAACCCTTATCTCCTTGATGCCGCTGCCAACAAGATATTTGGAAACGAGTTCTTTCTTTGAGGTATCAGTGAGGTATATGGTGATCCTTTCGGCGTCAAAGAGGCTTAAAATGTTATCACTGAGTTTGATCAGGATTTCTGTAATATTGTTGGCTGCGTGGATGCTGTTGGCTACATATTTGACTTTTTCATTGAATTGGATCTGCCTTTGCAGTTCCTGCAGCTTGTCTGCTTCTGTTTTGGTTTGAGTGGCCATATTATTTGTCCCCTCTCTCGGCTTTTAATTTTTTAAAAACCCTGATGCCTGAGATATTATACCATATACCATTTAAGCGCTTATATCTGTTGGGCCGATCAGGAGGCTTGGGGCGCCAATGTTGCCATAGAATCTGACGTCATCTCCTATTGCCTCAATTTTTTTAAAGAGGTCCAGTATATTTCCTGATATTACAGCTTCTTTTACAGGAAATTTTATTGCCCCGTTTTCTATCCACAGCCCTGATACGCCGATTGAAAACTCTCCTGAGATATGATTTGCAGTGTGCACCCCCATCGCCTCGGTTATATAGAGGCCTCTATCCATGGAGGCCAGCAGGCTGTTGAAAGGCATGATATCGGATTCAGAATGTGCCATGACATAAAGGTTTGATATGCCTGTCGAAGGAAGACCTGTGTATCCTCCGCGCACGGCATTCCCGGTTGAGCTGACCATATCCTTTTTTGCAGTGTATGTGTTATAAAGATAGCCCTGAAGCATGCCTTCTTTTACCAGGACTTTTTCTGATGTTGCAACCCCTTCATCATCAAAAGGCCTTGTGCCGAGCCTGTGCGGGATTAGTCCGCTGTCAATGAGGTTTATCTTTGAACTCAGTACTTTTTGTCCGGCTTTGCCCATCAGCAATGAGCGGCCTTTTTGCACGGATTCCGCTGTAAGCGATGATGCAAATACACCGAGGAATTCTGCTGCAACGGAATTGTCCAGGATGACAGGGGCTTTTATGGTATTAATCTTTTTTGAACCGAGCATCTGCACTGCACGCCTTGCAGCATTTATTCCGACATCCTCAAATGATATGTCTTTCAAAAATCTGCTTCCATCGGCGTCCCATCCCATTTGAGCCTCATTGTTTTCCTCTGCAACGGTTATGACCTGTGCTGCAAATTTTGTATAAGGATATGATATGTCAATGCCTTTTGAGTTTAGTATCAGGATTTCACCGCTGCTGAATGTTCCGGATGCCTTTCTTATTTTTTTTATTCTGTTGTCAAAGCCCTTTGCCGCCTTTTCAATAGCCAGGACATGTTTTATCGCCTCATCCTCTTTTATGTTTAGCGCTTCTCTGTCCAGTATCTCAAGTTTGCTGATATCATCTTTCATGTTTTCGGTCCTTGACGGCAGGTCAAGGTATTTATCCTTATCAGCCCATTTGGCTGTCTCTGTTGCGTTCTTCACAACCGATTCGATTTCATCAGCAGATGTTGAATAAGAAAATCCAAGCCTGCCATCCTTTATGACGCGTAATGAATATCCAAAGGCAAGCGATGATTCGATTGCATCTACTGCGAGGTTTTTTACTTCCAGCGAGAGGTTTTTGGAGGATTTTATATATACCTCTGCCTGGTCTGCTCCTTTTTTCAATGCAAGCTCAACGATCCTTGCTGCGAATTCCATATCAGTCTTCATAGTATGTTGCGGAGGCCGAGTCAGATTCCCATACTGTAACAGCAGAGACCTGAACCTGCTCATCGGACAATTTCTTGTTAAGGGAATCATATATCCATTTTGCCATGTTCTCTGATGAAGGGTTTTTTTCCGTGAATGGGAAGATATCGTTTAAAAAGGAGTGGTCCAGTGGTTCTATAACCTCGTTCAGAATATTTTTCAGGTCATGGAAGTCCATTGCTATGTCTATATCATTCAGCCTTTCTGCTATCACATGCACCTGAACCTTCCAGTTGTGGCCGTGCACCCGCTCACATTTGCCTTTGTAGCCTCTCAACTGGTGCGCTGCAGCAAAGGTCGTCTCTACCATAAGTTCAAACATCCTGCTGTCTCCTTCCATAAAGTGTCATTGCGAGGGCGAAGCCCGTGGCAATCTAATACGAGATTCCTTCGCTACGCTCGGAATGACAGGTATGCTTTTATTTGCCTTCCATGACTGTCTTTTTGAATATTGATATGTACGGGAGATTCCTGAACTTGTTATCATAATCAAGGCCGTAACCAACCACGTATTCATTGGGTATCTGAAAACCTACATAATCCAGAGGGACATCCACTTCTCTCCGGCCTCTTTTATCAAGGAAGGCACATATCTTGAGGCTTCCCGGTGACCTTGCGAGTATCCTTTCCCTTATATAATTGAGGGTTATGCCTGAGTCAACGATATCCTCTATCAGAAGGACATCTTTATCTTTCATATCTTCCCTTATGTCATAGTGAACCTTTACCTCTCCTGTTGTGCTGGTTTTTAAATAGCTCGAGGCTACTATAAAGTCAACAGAAAGAGGAACTCTTATCATTCTTACAATGTCTGAATAAAACATGAAAGCGCCCCGAAGAATTCCAACAGCAAGAAGGTTTTTGCCCCCATAATCTGATGATATTCTGTCAGCCAGTTCTCTGACCTTGCTCTGAATCTGCTCTGCGGTAAAGAGCGGTTTCCCTGTAACCATTATTACCTCCTTCTGCCCAATAAAATAATTTTAAAACTTGCTATTCTCTGTAGCTTGCTACAGGGTTACCATATTTCTGTCATTCTGGCTTGTCCAGAATCTTTCTTATGATTCCGAACAAACCGGAAGGATTCCCGACAAGCGGGAATGACAAAAACTCAAAACTGGAATCACTCTTTTCAATAGCCTGTAATTTCTGCCACAGGCTTCTTTGTTGTAACGCTCACTTCGTGACAAATTGTATTTTCAGAGTTGTATCGCCTATTTGAATTATATCACCGTTTGACAATTCTGTTTCCTTGACCTGTTTCCCGTTGACCATGCTGCCGTTTGTGCTGTCGAGGTCTTTGAAAATGATATTTTCCCCTGATGCCTCCAGGGAAGCATGTCTTTTTGAGACAGTCATGTCTCTTATGCGCAGGTCTGCATCTCTCCTGCCTATTGTGCACGGCAGAGGGACATTGAACTTGTTGCCTTTTTGCGGCCCTTCAGTAACCTCGATTCTTAACCTTACTGTTTTTTCTTCCTTTGAGGCAGGAGTTTCAACAGGCGCTTGTTCAACAATTTTCTTGCGGTCCGCCAGCAGGGAATCTGATATAAGAAACTGTTTAATCTCAGCTATATCACTTGCCTCGGACGTTTTAATGTCGCGATAGACCATTACCTCGACAGGTGTTTTATCGGGAGGATATGCATAAAGGAGCACCTGTTCCAAAAGAGGGATTTCTTCCTGTTGCGAGCCGGTTCCGGCCTGCGTCCAGGATGCATCCGCAAAATGTGCCATCTTTGGTTCGCCTGAATGGAAGTAGAAAAAGTTGTACATGTTATTTTTTTTCAATACAACAAAAGCAGATGCATTTTCAGCCTTAATCCGGGACAGGATGTTTTCAAGGTTAATCATGTCTGTCGTTGCCTTCAGGGAAGGTTCTCTCTGAAGAAACACGAGCAGGCCCTTAAGGAGCACAGGGTCTATTTTAGACAGAGAAAGAGTTCTCTTATCTGTAACAACTGACATGTGCTGTATGAAGTCCTTTATGCTTAGCGGCATGGGCCTGCCGTTTGTTATATAACCTGCCGCGTAGGCATCGCCCCTGAGGAAAAACAGAAAATATGCAGCATCCGGTTCGTCAATCCTGAGTATGCCGATAAACGATTCCCCTGCCTTGTCTATTTCATCTACGGTAATGGTGAACAACTCGGCAGAGTGTGTTTTATGCCTGAACACTGCCTCGCCTTCCGGGAAAACCTCTTTTGTCATACTAATATTGTTTTCTATACTTCTTTTTTTGTCAACCCCGTTAGAAAGCAAGCCCCCTCCAGACTTTCTAACGGGGTTGACTAAGTAATATTATTTCTGTTAGGTTGTAAAGTATTAAATTTTTCGGACTTGTCCGATGTACTGAGGAGAAAAGGAGTTATTTATGGCGAAGAAGAAAACCGGCAAGGCTTCAACCGGGGCAAGGAAAACTCAGAAGAGTAAACCTGTGCGTTTATCGAAGCCTTTAAAGAAACAGGGAAAGAGCAAAAAGACTGCGGTAAAAAAAGCGATAACAAAGAAAGTTCAAACAAAGACAGCGGCTCCTGCAGAAAAGAAAAAACCGGGGAAACTTACACACAGAGACAAAAAATTGCAGGAAATTAAAAAGAAACTGATCGGCCAGAAGGGGGCGCTGCTTGCAGAAGCGGAAGAGGCGCTTAACGCCCTGCCGGGACAGACGGTATTTCCTGATATGGGCGACCAGGCAACTGCAGAAACAGACAGGAATTTTATGCTCAGGCTCAGGAGCAGGGAACAGAAACTGCTCAAAAAAATTGAAGACGCCATCGAAAGAATAGACGGCGGTACCTTTGGGATATGCGATGACTGCGGAGAAAATATAGATATCAGAAGGCTCGTGGCAAGGCCTGTTACCACACTATGCATAGAGTGCAAAACCCAGCAGGAAGAAGAAGAGAAATTAAGGGAAGCATAATTAGATTTTTATCTTCTCTGCTGTCGCGGACAGTCCATATTTATCCCTGAGGGCGTCGCCGAGCATATTAAAGCATAATGTTGTCACGGCGATTGCCAGCCCAGGAAATAACACCATCCATGGTTCTGATGCAATGTAGGCCCTGTTCATACTTATCATGGAACCCCATGTCGGCATTGGCGGCTGGGCGCCGAGCCCGAGAAAACTCAATGAGGCCTCGGTAAGGACATATCCTCCAAGTTTGATGCCTGCCATAACAAACCCTATTGGAAGGCACTGTGGCATTAGGTGCACAAGCAATATCCTTGCTCTGCTGCAACCTATGGCCCGGGCCGCTTCAATGTATGCCGCATCTTTCAGTGTAAGCACCTGGCTCCTTATGAGACGCGCGAATGACGCCCAGCCAACAAAGGCTATAGCGATCATTACCGTATAAGTTCCCGGAGATTTAAAGATTATTGATACTCCGATAGCGAGCAGCAATGATGGAAATGCAAGGATGAGGTCTACAATTGCCATGACTAAGGTATCAACTATTCCGCCAAAGTAGCCGGCACAGAGCCCTATCAGCAGGCCGATGCTCATCGAAATGAGAGCAGCTATAATTGCGATGCTTATTGAGATCCTTCCGCCGTAAAGCACCCTTGAAAAAATATCCCTGCCCTTGTTGTCTGTTCCAAAGAGATGCTCCGGACCCGGCGGTTGTTTTATGCTCTCAAGGTCTATCTTTTCAGGTTCATGAGAAGTCAGTAAGGGTGAAAATAACGCAAGGATGAATATTGCTATTATTAAAGCGCCTGCTATCTTACCTGTCAGAGTCATATAGCCTTACCCTCGGGTCAAGATAATGGTACAGGATATCAACCATAAGATTAATCAGGACAAAGACAACAGTGCCTATGATTATGCATCCCATAATAACAGGATAGTCCCTCTTTATTATCCCGTCCATTGTAAACCTTCCTATGCCGTCCCATCCGAATATTGTCTCTGTAAGAACAGCGCCGTTCAGATAACTTCCGAAATCAAGTCCGATGACCGTCACCAGAGGGATGAGGACATTTCTGAATATGTGGACGCTGTTTATCTTAAAGACGCTCAGCCCTTTTGCGCGGGCCGTGTTTATGAAAGGCATGTCAGCTATCTCTATCACTGAGGTCCTTGTGATGCGCACGAGCGTTGCAATGGCAGGCAGAGAAAGGGTGAGGGCAGGCAATACAAGAAATCTTAAATCACCTGTGCCTGACGGCGGAAATAACCTTAATTTGAGACTGAAAAAAAGCATTAAAAGAAGGCCGCTCCAGAATACAGGAAGGCTTAAACCCAGTATGGAAAGCGATGATATAATCCTGTCAGCCGGGGTATCTCTCTTGTACGCCGCTAAAAATCCCAGGAATAATCCTACGGGGACTGCTATGAGCATTGCCCCGAACGCCAGTTTTATTGTATTGGGAAATTTTATAAGGATGTCATCGAGAACTTTTCTGTTTGTATAATATGACCTGCCCATCTCACCGGTCAGCAGTAATTTCACATAACCTGCATACTGGCTGAAAATGTCTTTATCGGTACCGAGTTCTTTTCTGATTTTTTCTATTACCTCGGGTTGTGCCCTTTCTCCGACCATGCTTTGCACAGGATCGCCGGGCAATGCCTTTGTCAGTGAAAAAGTAAGGAGCGTAATGCCGAACAGAAGGAGGATTAAGATTAAAATGCGTTTTAAAATATAGAGCTTGATGTTAGAACCTCCTTCTAGTGTCCTGTCTCATAAATAAGTCTACACTATTTTGTCACTCCCGCTTGTCGGGAGTCTTTCTGAATGATTCCGGACAAGCCGGAATGACACCCCAAAAAATGTACAGAACTGTTAGGGACAGCACACTAGTGTTAGTGTAGAGCGTCAGAAATTATTTAACTGGCACTATTCACTTGCACTTCTTTCACTGACACTGACCACTGACACTTTCTTTAAAATAGCATAATCTTTTCAGTGAAGTATTTTCAAACTTTCTGGTTGCAAATCACTGTAATTCCGCCCTTGTTTTTTAACAGACAAATATCTTATACTGCTTTCTATGATTAGTAATGTCATATATGATTCTTTGCCGTATCTTTTGAAGATGCCCTCAAAGAAAGTATGGATTGATTACGACGATGAGGCAGATGTTCTTTACATTAGCTTCAGGAAGCCCCAGCAGGCTAATGACAGCATCATGGAGGATAATATGATTTATCACTATCATAATAAGAAGCTTGTAGGGGTTACTGTGCTTCATGCCAAGAAGAAGGCGGCTTAAAAATTCATCGCGTTTTAGTGCAAAGACTTGCATCCCCAAACTTTACTTCCCCTTGTAATCCGCACTTTTCAAAAGATTCAAAATAGTGTAAGTTATTATTGGTAATTACCTATGGGGAATATAGAGCGTTTTCTGACTAACATCGGATTTCCGTTGTTAGTACCATTAACGGTCTAATAACTGGTAATACATATACAAAATTACTTAGCTATGCCGAAAGGAATAGGGCAAGGGTAAATGATTGTAAAGAGCATCAGTTTCGATAATACTTTCAATTTGGTGAAAGACGACATCAGCGAGCTAGAAATTGTGGAAAGCACCAGGAAAGATAATTGCCTTATTCGTGATAAGAACAATACTTCAAGATATTACAAGAATTTTATACTAGATGAAAACACTAGAACAAAGATACTCTGCTCAATAGGATTTTATCCCTCAAGCAAAACAAAAAAGTACTTGCCGAGAATCATATTTAAAAAGACGAATCAAAATCTTGAAGTTAACAAAGAAACCGAGAAAAAAGATGTAAACATATCGTTTGATACATCAGAAAAGGCAATAGTTTTTTGGAAATTAATTATGTTCTTGGATAGTTTTAAAGAACTAGTGGATTTGGGAGATTTTGATAAGTCATACAAGGTTGCTCCAAGGAGTAAATACTTCATGGAATTTGAGTCGAAAGATGATGTGGAGCAACTAGAGGACGTAAGGCATCTTATCAAAAACTCTAAACTCAGTAGTAACGATATTAAATCATTACTTTTTGAGCAAAGAAAAAAGAAAGTGAGAACCTTTTTTTACCTCCTAACCAACAAGATGTACGAGAGGGTGCTGTCATTAGATTATTATAGGAATAAGTACTCCTTGAAAGAAGGAGACGAAAATGTTTGGCACCATTTTCTAAAAAACAACGATTGGATACTTGGATTAAATGTAGATATTAAATTTATTAGAGACTTCATCAGTGAGACAAAGATTGGCATAGAAGACTCTGGTGGAAGCGGCAGCCCCAAAAGTGATATTTTAGGCATTTCTGACTATACCACGCTGATTGAATTAAAAACCGCTGTCACAAAGATATTCAAAAATCAAAAGACTTCAAAATCAAGAACTAATACTTGGGACTTTTCACCTGATTTCATTGAGGGGTTAAGCCAGTGTTTAGGCCAGAAATATTCACTAGAAAAAAGCTATGGATTAAAAGTATTTCTTGATGAAAATAATCAGAGAATAAATAAGGAAGCGATAAGAACGATTGATCCGAAAACTGTATTCATAATTGGAAACAGAAAAATTGAATTTCCGCATGATGGTAACAACGATAATATAATTAAAAGCGAAACATTTGAGCTATTTAGACGTAATAATAGAAATATTGACATTATAACTTACGATGAGCTATTTGAAAGAGCTTATCATATTGTTCATTCAAAAAAATTACCTAGTAATTGGTATAAATGTGATTTAAGTAAACTGATAAATGTATAGCCATTGCGTGCACATGAACGAGTGCCACGAAAGAAAGAAAATTTTAAGAGGGACACACCCCATTTTCAGGAAAATAAATAATCTCAGCCGCTGTTTTTAAATCCGCAAGCCTTGCCCCTCAAAAATTTTCTCCTCTCTGTTAAAATAGAAACCGGTAAACAAATATGAATGAAAACGTTTCAACATCTATTTCAGGAAGGCTGATTATTGCATGGCTCTTTGTTTTCTCCCTCGTTCTTATCTGGTCAGCGATAAACCCGCATGACTGGTTCACATGGTTTCTTGAGGTTCTGCCTGCTATTATGGGACTTATTATTCTTGCAGCGACATACAAACGCTTCACATTTACGAAACTCGCCTATTGGCTTATACTTTTGCATGCGATAATTCTGATGATAGGAGGTCATTATACATATGCAGAGGTGCCTCTATTCAACTGGCTGAGGGATACATTCGATCTCGGCCGTAATCACTACGACAAGGTCGGCCATTTTGCGCAGGGTTTTGTACCAGCAATCATAGCGAGGGAACTCCTTATCAGAAAGTCGCCGGTGAAGCACGGAAGGTGGTTATCTTTTATGGGCATATGCATCTGTCTTGCCTTAAGCGCAACTTATGAGCTTTTCGAGTGGTGGGTTGCGGAGGCTACAGGTACTGCTTCAGAGGCATTTCTTGGCACGCAGGGCTATGCCTGGGATACACAGTCAGACATGTTTTTTGCTCTTTTGGGCTCAATATCGGCGCTTCTGTTTCTTTCTGGGACGCACGACAGAGAGTTGCCGCACACTGAAAATGCGATAGTCCCATAGCTGTTATCTTTCTTGATGCCTTATACCCCACAATGGTAATATTACACATATAGCTATACATATGGAGGCAAAATGAAAAGAACCAATGGGAAAGATGCCCTTCAGCATAGGAAGTCGGTTGCAATTGAAGCATACAAGGAGGGTCTTGTAAGCCTCGGCAAACTGTCTGAAGTGCTGGGCATAGATGTTGTAAGCGCCAGGCTCTATCTGAAAAAATGCGGCATACGCATTATGTCTCAAAAACAGCCTGAGGTTCTGCAGGATGCATTGAATGCCTGAGATTAATCTGCTTTTAGAAGCTGTTTTTTCGCTTCTTTTTTGGTCTTTAACTTACCCTCAAACTCCATCTTCTTCAATCTGTAAATCAGCTTGCCGAGTTCAACTCCGCTCTTGAGTCCGGAGGCCTTCATTATTTCCTCTGCGTTCAAAAAACTTTTCTTCCAAATTTTCTTAAATTGTTCTGCGTGTTTCAGGAGTTTTACATTTCCCGTGAGTATAAGAATATCAAGCAGCGCATCCTTTGCTTCGGAAAAAGCATCAAACATCTTAGAAGAAGTGAATAGTGAATGGTGAATAGATGCCAGTTTATTAATCATCTTGAGGCGTTCAAGAATGCTTCTGCTTAATCTTAATCTGTTTTCACTCAGTGCCGAACCAGACAGCACCTGTTCAAGCCTGAGGAGCCCTTTATATGTAAGTTCCTGAGAGAAGGGCTTGTCAAGGGACTCCTTATATTTTAGAGGAAGCTTCTTGATTCTCGATTCGAGATGCGAAAGCGCCCTGATATTTTCCGATATTTTTTTGCGGGATGATGATATGAAACTTACAAGCAACCCGTCATCTAATGCCATCTCAAGGGCATCTTGATAATTTTTTGAATCAAGAAGTTTAAAAAATTCCTGCGTAACCCTTTCCGGTGCAGATTTTTTAATATTGGATGTTAATTGACTTACCATCCTGCGGGTTTTTGAATCTGCCTTCCAGCCGAGTTCTGAGACAAAGCGGTAAACCCTGAGAAGCCTCAAAGGGTCGTTCCTGAAATTATCTATAGATATGGCATTGATTACTTTTTTCTTGATATCTCTAATTCCGTGAGTTGGGTCGCTTATCCCGGTCTTTGGAGACCATGCAAGCGCGTTCATCGTGAAATCTCTCTCTTTGAGGTTGTCTTCAAGCTTGCCCTTAAGTTCTGTGAAATCGAGGGTCATTCCATTCTTAAGGACAACCCTTATCATCTGCTCTTTTTTCAGTTCGACTATGGTTGCGTTATCTAACAGGTTCTGCACTTTTGTTTTTCTCTCCTGCACTAATAACTCCAGGGCAAATTCTTTAATGTCACCCCGCACTATATAATCTATGTCTTTTGCTTTTTCCCCAAGCAGAACATCCCTCAGATACCCGCCGACGATATAGACCTCTTTGCCCAAAGAAAAGACTTTGGCGTTAATGCTGTTGCGCAGGATTATATTTTTAATGTTGTTCATGTTGGTAAACTATGGGTACCCATACAGGGCATAGTATCCTCGCTCATTCTCGGTCTTCGACCTCCGAGGTATTTTGACTCTTTATTTATCATATACATACTGTCTGAATATCGTCAAAAGAAAACCGCTTAAATACTATGCCCTGTCTAATATGAATAATGCAGGTCAGGTATATCTTACCAGAAAAACAGATGGGAGCGAATCAGGGCGCAGGCAAAATTTCTACCGAGGTTAAAACACTCCTAACTCATTGACACTCTTAAATTTTTCCTGATATACTTCACTATACCAACAGTATAAATTGCAATACAGAATGCAGGGTGGTTTTTGCTTAATGGGTAAAGTCAGAAAAGAAAGGCTTACAAGGGATATGCTTGCCCTTGTTCTTGCCGGAGGTAAAGGAGAAAGGCTTCATCCCCTGACTATTCACAGGGCGAAACCTGCAGTTCCGTTTGGCGGAAAATACAGGATAATTGATTTTACGTTGAGCAACTGCATCAATTCGAATATAAGAAAGATAGCAGTCCTTACGCAGTATAAGTCCCTTTCGCTGGACAGGCACCTGGCGCTCGGCTGGGAGCATCTCCTCAATCCGGAACTGGATGAGTATATTATCTCTGTGCCGCCCCAGCAGCGTGTGGATGAAAGGTGGTATGAAGGTACGGCAGATGCAGTGTATCAGAACATTTATTTCATCGAAAAAGAGGCGCCTGCCTATCTGTTTATTCTCTCAGGGGACCATGTCTATAAGATGGATTACTCTGAGATGTTTGTGTCTCATCTCGCTAAGAACGCAATAGGGACGATTGCCGCAATAGAGGTTGACAGGGATAAGGCGTCATCTTTTGGAGTTATCGAAGTTGATGAGGAATCAAGGATAATAGGGTTTGAAGAAAAACCCGAAAATCCAAAGCCGATGCCATGGAATCCCAATCAGTCATTGGTTTCAATGGGGGTCTATCTTTTTAATACCCAGGATATACTGAGTGAACTTAAAAGTGACGCCCTTCGCTCAACAGCCCATGATTTTGGGAGAAACATTATACCCCATATGATTGCAACTAAAAGACTCTTTGCCTATAACTTTAAGGATGAGAATAAAAAGGAAGCAAAATACTGGCGGGATGTAGGCGCTATTGACGGCTATTGGGAGGCAAACATGGATCTGGCCTCTGTGGACCCGCTGTTCAATCTCTACGATAGTGAATGGCCCATAAGGACCTACCAGCCGCAGTATCCGCCTGCAAAATTTGTCTTTGCACAGGAGCATCAGGGTGGAAGGCTCGGTATTGCTTTGGACTCGGTTGTATGCGACGGGTGTATTGTCAGCGGCGGACGTGTGCAGAACTCCGTGCTGTCTCCTAACGTCAGGGTTAACAGCTGGGCAGATGTGAGAGACTCTGTGCTCATGGAAAATGTCGAGGTAGGCAGATACTGCAGAATAAGAAAAGCGATAATAGACAAGGATGTCTCTGTGCCGGAAGGCGCTGTAATTGGATATGATATTGAAGTGGACAGAAAAAGATTTCATATCAGTTCTAACGGTATAGTTGTGATCCCCAAGGGCGTAGAGATAAAATGAGTCTTGTCGGAAGGCTCGAAGACCTGGCCCTTTCTGATATATTTCAGATACTGAGTATCGGGAAGAAGACCGGGACCCTGGTCATCAAAGGGACAACAGACTCTGCCATGATCGTGTTTAAAAATGGCCTTGTTGTCAGGGCAGCGAACAGCGCGCTTAACGGAACCATCGGACATGACCTTCTGCATGGCAGCGTGATAAAGGAATCTGCATTGCTTATGGCGCTGGAAGTAAAAAAAAAGCTGCCTGCCACGTCAATTGCAGAGATACTTTTTGAGCTTGGCGCAGTAAACAGGGATGTCCTGGAAAGGGCTTCCAAGAAGAGGATAGAGAGGGTTGTCTATCAACTTTTGCTCTGGCAGGAGGGTGATTTCCAGTTTGAGCTTGATGACCTTGATATAAAAGACAAGATAGAGGTTGAAGATCCGGGGTGGGAGGTCTCAAAGGGAATAAGCCCTGAATATCTTCTTATGGAAGGCGCAAGGGTACATGATGAATCAAGCCAGCCGGAGTATGTTTCAAACGAAGAACTTACCGGTGAGACAGAAGAAGGCGGCTGGGAAACAGACTGGGGAGGCCAGCCGGTTGCAGAAAGGAAAGATATCTCAGCCCTTAAGGCGCTTACGCAGGAACTGAGATTCCCGAATTCAGCTTCAGAAATAACACTTCTTATACTGAGGTTCGCAAGCGATATTTTTCAAAGAGGCATTCTGTTTATGGCCGGAGAAAAAGAGATTGTAGGGCTGGGCCAGTTCGGCCTGGAGATAGAAAGGGCTGATGAAAAGATAAGAGAGACGAAACTCCCCTTAAAAGACAGTCCATTCCTGACAAAGATTGTGAATGAGACGCATTCATACAGAGGGAGAATGGAGAAAGATAAAATCACAGAGTCTCTGATAAAGGATATCGGAGGAGGCTCGGCTGCGAGTCGCAACGACTGGCCAACGGATGTTGCAATATTTCCCATAATTGCAGAGGGCCGGGTTGCTGCAATGCTTTACTGTGATAATCTTCCAACAGGCGAGGCGATAACAGAGACAGAAGGGCTTGAAATATTTGTCAGCCAGGCAGGCCTTGCACTGGAAAAAGCGCTTCTTCAGCGCAGGATTCAGGATATGCAGAGGGATGCAGAAAATAAAACAAAGATGTGATGCTTTTTTATTGCTATTTTGTTAAAATCTATCAGTTTTAGTCTACGACTCATTGAGGGGGTTATGTGAAATCCATTCTGCTCGTTGAAGATTCAGCAACTACGCGTTCCCTGATTAGAGCGGTTATAGAAGAGATTGGTGATTTTGACGTTGTCGAAGCTCCTACGGGGTTTGATGCATTAAAACTCCTTCCTGCGCAGGACTTTGATCTGGTGCTAACAGATATTAACATGCCTGATATAAACGGCCTTGAATTAATAAACTTTATTAAAGGCAATCCAAGATATAATCATATTCCGTTGATAATAGTCACCACTGAAAGAAGCGAGGAGGACAAGAAAAGAGGTATGGCGCTTGGTGCAACTGCTTATGTGACAAAGCCCTTTAAGGCCCCGGAACTACAGGGCATTATAAGAAAGATTCTGAACCTATGAGCTCAGCCAAAAAAGAGTTTATAGCTGAAGCAGAAGACCTGCTCGAGGAATCAGGCAGGCTTATTCTCGAGGTACAGGATACATATCAGGCCGAGCTTAATCCGGATACCATCAATGCGCTTTTCCGCGCCATACATACGCTCAAGGGGCTTTCAGGGCTTTTTGGGCATCAGGGTATTGCTGACCTCAGCCATGCGCTTGAATCCCTGCTTGATGAGATAAGGCTTGGCAAGGTTGATATATCCGAGGATGTCGTAAAATTTCTGTTCAATAATATTGATATACTCAGGTCGATTATGGAAGGGCTCAACCAGGACAAGGAACAGGATGTCTCAGGACATCTGAAAAACATAGAGGTTTTCAGAAATTCTCTTACAAGCAGGACCAAAGGCCCTGAACTCAAAGGGCTTATTGATGAAGCGCTGCTTATGGTGCTGTCAGAGTATGAGGAACACAGGTTAAAGGCAAATATCCATGAAGGCAAGGGGGTCTATCTTGCAAAGGCGATATTTTCCCTGGCTGATTTTGATAAATCACTGGAAGAGCTTACCAAGCTGATAAAATCAAAAGGGGAGCTGATATCAACACTCCCGACGTCATCAAATATGCCTCCTGATTCCATAGGTTTCAACCTTATGTTCAGCAGCGCTCACCCAGTGGAAAAGGTTAAGGATGAGATAGGGTTTGATATTGAAAGTCTGATCAACCCAAAAATTACCGAGATTGTCCCGCAGCCTCAAAAAGCACAGGTCGGAATAGACTCGCAACGAGAGGCTACTCTTAAGAGTACAACTACAACTGTAAGGGTTGATATAGAGAAGCTGGACAGGATTCTTAATACCATAGGCGAGCTCACACTTGCAAAGGGCGCTGTAAAGAGGATAGGGGAAGAACTGATTGAGAATTACGGCCATTCACCGCTGGTTATTGACGTCCATAAAATATCTCAGACACTTGAGAAAAAACTGGTAGAACTTCAGAATCGCGTGCTTGAGATAAGAATGGTTCCCATAGGCCAGATATTCTCGCGGCTTGCGCAGGTTATAAGGAAATACTCAAGAGAGATAGGGAAGAAAATAGAGCTTGTTATGTATGGAGAGGATACAGAGATTGACAAATATATTGCGGAAGAGGTTATTGACCCCTTGATGCATCTTGTAAGAAATGCGCTTGACCACGGCATTGAACCGTCAGAGGAAAGAAAAAGAAAAGGGAAGAAAGAGTCCGGCACTATTATCCTGAAGGCGTCCCAGCGCGGCAACCACGTTATTATTGAGGTTAAGGATGACGGCGGCGGAATTGATGTCCAAAAGGTGAAAGAGAAGGCAATTGAAAGGGGTCTTTTAGCCAGCGATGCGGAGCTTGATGAAAAAGGGGTTATAGATTTTATCTTTACTCCCGGCTTCAGTACAAAGGAAGTGGTAAGCGAGGTTTCAGGCCGTGGCGTCGGCATGGATGTCGTGAAGGAAAAGCTTGCAGCCATTGGAGGTTTTGCCGAGATAGATACAGATAAAGACAAAGGGACTACAATGCTCCTGACTATTCCTATTACGCTTGCTATTGTCAAGTCCCTGCTAATAAGGGTAGGCGATATGAAGTTTGCAATGCCCCTGACCTCCATATCCGAGACAGTTGTTATCACACGAGACGAACTCCAGACCGTAGAAGGGAAGGAAGTCTATAATCTGAGAGGAGAGATGCTTCCCATGACAAATATCGGGAGGGTTTTTGCTATAGGAGAAAGCGAATCCGAGAAGTTTTTTGCCGTGGTTGTCGGAGCCGGAAACAGGAAACATGGTTTGATAGTTGATGAACTCTTTGGCCAGCACGAGATAGTCATCAAGTCGCTGGGAGAATATTTTGCGGGGCTTCGCGGCTTTGCAGGCGCAGCAGAGATAGGCAAGCATGAGGTTATACTGGTCATAGATGTTGATGCGCTTATAGAAGAGTCTGTTATAAAACAAAAGATAAAGGGGGGCGCTCTAAATGTATGAGGAATTTTATGGGCTGAAACGCAGGCCGTTTACCAAGACGCCTGACCCGAAATTCCTTTTCATGAGCAGTGCGCACGAAGAAGCGCTCGCAAGGCTGCAGTATGCTGTCGAAGAAAGAGATTTGATTCTCCTGACAGGCGATGTCGGCTGCGGGAAGACAACGCTTACGCGGGCGCTGATAGATTCATTGGGAGAAAAACACAGAATAATACTTATAATTAATCCCAGACTCACGCCGGCCCAATTTCTGAGGACAGTTGCCAAGCGTTTTGATATAGATGTTCCATCAAACTATAAGGATGACCTGCTTGAGGCAGTCTATTCAAAGGTCTACGAAGACTATCAGGCAGGGATTACGCCTGTGGTAATAATAGACGAGGCGCAGCTTATCCCCAACAAGGAGACCTTTGAGGAGATAAGGCTGCTTACAAATTTCCAGCTTGATGACACAAATCTGTTAAGCCTCATACTTGTCGGACAGCCGGACCTCAGGCGCAGGTTAAACCATAAGGCATATATTCCCCTGAAACAGCGCATCGGGCTGTTTTATCATCTCGGCCCAATCAGCGAGGCCGAGATTAAAGGGTATGTGGAGCACAGGCTGAAGATAGGGGGCCGTGAGGAGATGCTCTTTACGGATGATGCGTTGAGTGCGCTTCATGCGTATTCCGGGGGCATCCCGAGGCTGATAAACAGCCTGGCAACAGCTGCGCTTTTAGGCGGACTCGGGCATGAATACAGAATCATAGAGAGGCAGTTGATTAATGAGGCCGCTCAGGAGATGGGACTGAATGGATATAGCGAAAATTAGGGAGTGAACATTTTCAGATAAAATGGGAAATGAATAGAAGGGTAGTTTATGGGAGTGAGGAGTTAAAAACGCTCAAAGGAGGGTTGAATATGAAGAAGCTGACTGACAGAATAGTGTGCGATCCGAAGATATGCAGCGGCAAACCCTGTATAAGAGGAACGAGGATACCTGTTCATATAATACTTGATCTTCTTGCAGCGGGTGAAAGTTTCAAGGGAATTAAAAAAGCATATCCGAATGTTACCGATGAAGACATCAGGGCATGCCTGAATTATGCTTCCATTCTTGCGGATGAAGAGGCCGGGGTTCCTGCGTGAAACTATTTGCCAACGAAAACCTCTTTGAACCTATTATTGTTTATCTTAGAAAAACGGGTCACGACGTGCTCAGCGTCAGGGAAGGATTTTCCGGTATTTCTGACGATGAGGTTTATAGACGGGCATGTAAAGAAAAACTGGTAATTATTACTATGGATAAGGATTTTTCAAGGATATTCCGATTCCCGCCCGATAAATGCGCCGGTATTATTGTGGTTAAGATTTACAAGCGCACAGTCGAAGAAACTTTGGAGTTATTTAAGAAACATTATGTGTGCATTGGGGAAAAAGACATCAGTAAGAATCTTGTGATTATAACTGCCGATGGTGTGCGCATACACAGAACAACAAAACAGCAAAATGAGGAAGATTAAAGAAAAGGCTGCGATGGAAGGCGAGATGAACAGAAGGGTAGTTTATGGGAGTGAGGACTTAGTGAAAAATGTAGAAAAGGAATATAAAGTTGGGGCAGTGATAAGGCTAAAAGGAAGGCCGAAAAAGGAGGAAAAGGGTGAAAAATAGAACCGTCCCCTTTTTAGTAGTAGTAGGAGGTGCAAAATGAAAAAGATAATGGTTGTTGTGATAAATTGCTTGTTTATTGCCTTATTGATTGCATCTTCTGCTTTCGATGGAAACGCAGAGGAAGGAGAAACTAAGAAACCGTCGGCATGTCTTTACTACGCATCACAAAACAAAGTTTCAAAGTTTTGTTTCCCCGGAAAAAAAGAATCCCTTATTTATGCCATCCCCAAGCATGTCTTGCCCAAAGAAATGTCCTCAATAAAAATTCGTCTTGGTAAAATGGTGTGGATGCCAGGGGAAAAGACTTTAACTGTATTTGGGATTCCGGCGTATGGAGAAGGCGATCTTTATACGTGGGATGGCACAAATACGCACCGGATTAAGCTTGAAAAATATCAGACTGCAACAAGCGTTGGAGGTGTAACCGGCGCTAATAAGGAAGCAGAACTTTTCTTTTCCGATATCTACATTAACAATTTCTTGATTTCACCTGATAGCGAGCAGATCGCATGGAATATTAATCGACTAACAAAGGTAATTGATGATGTCAATGGAGGCACTTCGTTTGTTTCGCATGACGTTAAAGTTGCCTCGCTCGCTGGTCAAAACAAAAAGAATGTTTTAAAAGAGCAATTTACTGCAGGAGAAATTTTTGCGGATCATTTCGAAAACAGGCAGCTCTTATACTGGTCTAAAAGTAATCCCGACCGAATCTTTCTAAATACATATTTTGATAGTCAGCTTGAGTATGGCTCAAAACATCTTTATGCGCTCGATTTGAAAAATAAACGCATAAACCCTATAAATAAAAAAATTGAGAAGGTGATCGGATTTTCATCCGATGAGCGAATGATCGCATCGACAACATGTTGCGAAGGAGACACAGACTACCCTTATATTGGTGTCACAATAACCGATCTGTCATCCGGTAAATTGAGAATTATTGATGACAGGTCATATGGTAACGATAATGCCATTTTTTCTCCATCGGACGATTTAATTGCAATAACTTCAAATGGGATAACAATTAGAAAAGTTGATACAGGGGAAGAGATAACAAAAATAAACAAAGCCCATGTAATTGGATGGATAGACAATGATCATTTATTGATAGGAAGAAAGTTTAAAAATATGAAAGGTAAAGACTTTAAATATGGAGAGTTATTTATCTATGATCTGAAATCAGCCAAAGAAGAAATGTTATCGCTTAAGAATGTCATTGCTATTGGCATGGAGACCTATTAATCGGGGGTGAGAAAGACCAATGGGATATAAGAGACAGTTATTAGGTATGAGTGTTTTTTTAATTTTCTCGATGGTATTTACTTCTATCGTCACCGCAGCCCTTACCGAAAACATGCAACTTAATTTATGGACATATTATCAAGGCGGCCCGCAGGCGCCATGGGCAAATGAAATTTACGACCACTGTGGGTCCCAGCACACTGGAACGGGCCCGTGTAACTGCGGGAATAAGCCGGGAACAAATGGCACTTATATTTATAATCCAAACATTCAAAGTTGCGGCTGTTCCGTCACATCTTTGTCCATGGTTTCGATGTATTCGGGAATGGGGTATATCCCTAAGAATGGCTGGCCTCAGTGCGAGGTTGACTGGTCAAAGAAAACAAATCCATCTAATCTAAATACATGGCTAAACAATAATGGTGGTTATGGTGGCAGCCACGATGTTATTTGGCTCTCGATGAAGAAATTTTATTATTGCGGTTTGGGTCCAGAAGCAAATAAAAGTTTCTGGCAGTATATGAGACCATACAAAAGTTGTTATCCCTCAAGCTTAACGGGTGACTGTTTTTCGCCTAAGAATTTAAAAAATGATGAGACCGAGCTTAGGAAACTTATTGATTATGACCTTTCAGGGAAAAGACCTGTTATAGCAAAAATCGAATATGGGAAAAGAAATTCCAAAGGTACTTGTGTCTCGCATAGACACTTTGTTGTAATAGGCGGCTATTGCGCTAAGCCGATAAATCCCGATAGGGATAAAATAAAGCCTGACTACACTGTTTATGACCCAGGAAGGACTATCGGACTGAGTCTTTCACCTATTGACGATACACATCTTTGTAATCCGTATGGGCAACTTCCAAACGAAAAATATCCGACTGCTACTTTGCAAGAACATCCGTATCAGCCGTATCCGCTTTTGAGACAGCTTTATCCGGCTTGTAATTCAATCGAAACTAAAATTATTCAGATTTACAGGTATCAAGGCATTTTTACTAACTGGTTAGTTCCAACCATGGGGTATGTGTATTTCTGGGACATGTCACCGATAGAATATCAGATCGTCAATTCCGATGGACTTATTACTGGCTATGATCCTGATACAGGAGAGAGGGTTGAAAACATCTACGGTGCAAATTATTCCGAAGAATCGTTAGAGGACCCTGATTCAGACGAACCTCCAGCGGAACCAACACATGTTCTAATGATAGATAATCCTTCAGAAAATTATATCTTAAGAGTTTTCGGTATGGGTGACGGTCATTATACTATCATGAGGAGTGGCGCGACTACCGCGGGAACCGAAATCCCAGCTACTCCGGTAATAACTGGCACGGCATATCCCGGCATGGTGGAAGTCTATCACCTAAAATATTCAGCCGACACAGGCGAAATAGCACTTTCCAATTCCAACCAATCCCCCACTGCCAATGCAGGCGCTGACCAGACTGGAGAACAGTCATACGAAATTACACTTGATGGAAGTGGAAGTCATGATCCTGACGGCGATCCTTTGAAATTCAAATGGAGTTTCGTCTCCAAGCCATCCGGCAGCACGGCATCGTTTTCAAATTCCAGTTCAAAAACCCCTACCTTCACCCCTGACCAACCCGGCACATATGTCCTTCAACTCATGGTGAATGACTATTTTACAGACAGCAGTCCTTCTACTGTAACAATTACAGTCACACCGATCCAGAGCAGAATTTCGGTTACGCCTAATTTTTCTACACCCTTGAGTGCAGGTTCAAGCAATATCTCATTTGACGTAAATAATATCGGCAGGCTTAATGTTTTTTCGGGATTAATTAATATGACACTCAAAGACCCTGATGGCAATATCATTTCTACCGGAAGCAAATCATTCAGCCTCTCAACAGGGCAATCCATGACAGTAAGCATTCCGGTCATAATCCCTTCTTTGAAATTTGGCAATTATACCCTGATTTATACTCAATCTGATGAAACAAAGATCGGCAGCCAGACAACAACATCCATTGCTAACTCAGTCTCGGCTGTTTTTACCTTTGATGAAACCTCTTACAAAGTTAGAGAGACAGCGAATCTAACATTGAGTCTGAGCAATACAGGAAAGTTTAATTTAGACAACGTGTCAGTGTCGGTGGCCGGTGTCAGTTATACGAATACGCAGAGTAGCTCTTTGCTCTCAGCGCTCAGCTCTCAGCTAACTTATGTTATTCCAATCCCTGAAACAATGACCGCAGGGCAGCATAGTGTGAATGTGACATTGACATTACCGTCTGGAAGTTCAACAACACAAAGCTCTAAACTCACAATCCCTGATTCATCGTTGGTGATTAGATATTCTGGTCCGACGGCGGTTGCGGCAGGAGATACAATAAATCTGAAAATCGAGAATACAGGCGGAGTTGATACAAGTTATACAACAGAAAAGCTTTCTATCACTGACAGTAAGGGCGTAGTAGTTTATCAGGGAAATGTTGCAGGAACAATTCAGGCCGGTGAGACAAAGCCCCTTATAGATATTCAGGTTCCATCCAACGTTGCGAATGGTTCTGTTTCTTTTGATGTAAAGATCAAAGATTCCAAGACAGGGAATTACGCCTCCTTCTCAAAACCTCTCAATGTAACAGGCATTACATTAGATTTACAGACACATACAGATAAAGATGTGTATCTCAAGACAGAGGAGCTTACAGGGTTTACAAACATTGCTAATGGAGGATTTGGAATAGAAGGGGGCGATTTGAAAATTACTGTAAACAGGACAAATGTTACTGCCACAGGACAATTTACCCGTTTTCCTCCCAAAAACTGGTGGTCCTTTGCCAATCCTATGGGGGTAGCCGTAGGCCCCGACGGCTCTGTGTATGTGGCTGATTCCGATGACAATCGCATCCAGAAGTTCGACGGCAATGGCAATTTCATTGCAAAGTGGGGAAGTTATGGTTCAGGCGATGGACAGTTTAAGCATCCCATTGGTATAGCAATAGGCCCTGATGGCTCTGTATATGCAGTTGATACATATAACAATCGCATCCAGAAGTTTGATAGTAATGGGAATTTCATTATAAAATGGGGAAGTTGGGGTTATGGTAATGGACAATTTTATTATCCTTCCGGTATAGCAGTAGGTACTGACGGTTCTGTGTATGTAGCCGATTACTCTAACCACCGTATTCAGAAGTTTGACAGTAGCGGAAACTTCATAACAAAGTGGGGAAGTCGTGGAAGCGGCGATGGACAGTTCCGATATCCTTATTATATAGCCGTAGGCCCTGACAGCTCTGTTTATGTAGCTGATTCCGATAACCACCGCATCCAGAAGTTTGATAGTAATGGGAATCCCATTACAAAATGGGGAAGTTGGGGTTATAGTAATGGACAATTTTATTCTCCTACCGGCATAGCAGTAGCTCCCGACGGCTCTGTGTATGTAGCCGATTACAATAACCACCGCATCCAGAAGTTCGACAGCAATGGGAACTTCATTGCAAAGTGGGGAAGTTATGGCAGTGCAGACGGACAGTTCAGGTATCCTCATGGCATATCCGTAGGACCTGACAGCTCTGTGTATGTGGCTGATACTTATAATAGGCGTATTCAGAAAATGACACCAATTGGAGGTGGAACTGAAAAACTTTTTGAAACCACCATCCCCATCAGTCAACCAGCCAACACTTCTCAAGACTACACAACAACTATCGGCACATTGAATGCCACTGGCAAGCTTTATCTAAATGCAGAACTTAAGAACAATTTTGGACAGACCATTGCGACAGCAGAAGATCTGTTCTATATCGTAGAAGGGAATACTGTTCTCTCGTTCGGTGCAGACAAGAAGATTTACAGACCAAATGAGACGGTGACGATTACAGGAGAAGTAAAGAATCTGGCTTCAATAACGGCATCAGCGCTCAACCTTCAGCTTTCAGCTAACAGCCAGAATATTTATACGGCAACCTTTGATGTTCCTGCTAATGGAACTCATCCATTTACCATCACAACTACTGCCGGTTCAGAAGGGACTTATACGCTTACGGGCAAGGTTACGCAGAACACATCTACACTCGTTGAGATAGCAGACCAGTATGAGGTTGCAAATCCTAAGGCAACAGCAACAGTGACAGCGCCGGAGATAGCGGGTAATGATGCGTTTAATATTAATGTGGAGATTAAAAATGAGGGAAAGGTAGCTGTCAGCGTTCAGCTTTCAGCAATCAGCAGTCAGGGGAATACAATTGACAATCAACAGATAACAATACCAGTTGGAGAAACCAAAACAATCCAATACAATCAACAGATTAATCAAAACACAACTTATACGTTCACGTTCACAGGTGATTTAAATCAGACGATAACGAAAACGGTTGCGTATGGACTCGGTGCAAGTGTAAGTGTCAGTGCAAGTGGTGTATATCCGGAAGGCAAAATTTCTATCCCAATAACCATTACCAATACAGGCTTATTGGATGAGACGCTCACTGTAGCTTTCAGCCTTCAGCCTTCGGCTATCAGCCAAAATAAATCTTACTACATACCAAAAGGTTCAAGCACGACTGATACATTATATTATGACTTAACAGAAGGAAGCTATCAGCTTTCAGCAATCAGCGCTCAGCCATCTGCAACAGCAAGTGCAAGTTTCTCAGTCATAAAAGAGAACAAGGTGGATATGACAGTGTCTGCCGGTACACAGACAAACTGGCTGATACCTGTGACAGTCAACCTCGTGAACAAAGGGTACAATGAAATAAATGGGAGCATTGCGGTTTCGGTAATAAATAATCAGGGAAAAGTCATCTGGCGAGGAGAATCGCTTGTCTCCGGTCTTAAGTCTCAAACAGCAATGAACTATACGATTAATATAAATACAGTTGGTATAACTCCCGGAGCATATAAGACCAGCGTTATTCTTTACAGCACATCAGGTCAGCAACTCGTAGCCAATGAGACTCAGATCAGGGTCTTAGGTCCCATATTCGAGATTACCTCCCTGCCGTCGTATCCTGCATTTACTGCGGGCAAACAGGCAAGTTTGAACTTTACTGTAAAAAATACGGGAACTCTCGAAGGTACGGTAAGTCTCTCAGTTAAGGCTATGGATGTCCTGAATCAGTCTATAACTGATTCGTTCAGAACAGGGGAAGAAAAGTCGTTTACCTTCAACTTCACCGTGCCGGAAGATTCAGAGGAAAACGACTACCTTGCCGACTACGTCCTTACTCCTGTTAATTCTCAAGGAGCGAGCGGACAGGTGAAATTCCATGTAAATCAAGTCAATGTTGAAGTAACAGCCTCTCTTGATAAAGAAGCGTATAAGGATGGAGACGCAGCTCTTGTAACCCTGACTATTTCAAAACTCTCACAGACAGAGGATGGTACATACATGGCGGTTGTACGCTATAAATCCTATCCAGCGATGCAATCCTTTATGTTGACTTCGCAGCCAACTACATTAACCTTCTCAGTTCCACTTTCTGATATTACAGGTGAAGATATTTTCTACAGCGTTCACTTTGAGAGTGGAAACACAATCTATCAGAATACAATGTCTATTAATATGAATCAGCCAGACTTAACAGCAGTTGTCAGTAGTCAGGCGTCAGTTGTCAGTAAAGACAGCACCCTGCCGGTAACGGCAAAGGTTACAAATCAGGGTAAGACACAATCTGCCGGAACTACAATCTCATTTTATGATGGTGACAGTCTGATTGAAACCATCTCTGTAAACGCCTTAAATTCAGGAGAATCACAGGAGATAACATTCACATGGAATGTGCTTGGCAAGGCAGGAGAGCATATCATTAAAGTAATTGTTGACCCTGACAATACAGTCACAGAATTCAATGAGGATAACAATACTGCTACTACAAACATAACCGTACCGGATATTACACTTGTAACAGAGACAGACAAGGATGCATACAAGATACGGCAGAAGGTGAATATCAACTCGTTCATAGCAAATCTGACATCTACAAAAACATATCAGAACCTTACAATGCTCACATCAGTAAAAGACCCATCAGGGAATGAGGTATTTCAGAAGAACACAGTTATCGCCGGTCTTTTACCATCAGGAAGCGCACAGCTTGCAGAAACATGGAGTACAACTGGATTGCAGGTAGATGGGACGTATACAATCACCCAGACGCTATTTAAAGAGGGCGACCCAACGGGTAGCCCCTACATTCAAAGCTCCAAGCTCATAGCGCTTCAGAAAGCTCCTGATTTTACACTCAGGACTGATACAGATTACAGGAAAATAAAACAGGGAGAAAAGGCAACATACACTGCGTATATCGAACAAGTCAATGGATGGATTTCAGAAATTGCGCTTGGCATAGAAGGACTCCCTGCGGGGACATCTGTTTCATTCAGTCCGGGTACACTAATACCTCCCGGCTCTGCCTTGACAGTCATAATAACAACGGACGCAACAACACCGGGAATACACAATCTCAGCCTTACAGCGCAAGGCGTTGATGAAGGTGAAACAGTAACGCATACACTGCCTCTTATACTGGATGTGTCAGGATTCGGATTAAGCGCAGAGGCATCAAGCAAAACAATAAAACAGCTTGAGACAGCAACATTCGAAATTAATGTCAATTCATTAAATGGCTATGAAGGAGAAGTGAACCTGAGCATAGATAGTGTGCCATTCGGGGTAAAGACATCTTTTGAGTTTTGGGACAGTCCCGATTCTACCGCCTTTCAGGCCGGTAAATCTGGGACAGTCCCTGTCATAAGAGTTCCGGGTAATGCAAAACTAACAGTCCTCACATCAAAGTATGCAAGACCTGGCGACTATACGCTTACTGTTACAGGAGATGACGGACTTGTAAAACATAAGCTTAACCTCAACCTCGTTCTTCAGTCCAACCCTCAGATTTCAGCCGGCATAATCACGGCGCAGGGTCCCGGGCCGAACAATCAGGCAGAGATAAAAGTCTTTAACTCAACATTACAGACAGTATTAGATATGACAGCCTTTCATACAAAATACGGCGCTAATGCAATTGGAGCGGATATAGACGGAGACGGCTATGACGAGATAATAGTATCCCAGGGGCCGGATCCCAAAAATAGCGCAACACTAAAGGCATTTAGAAGAAATGGAGCGCTGATAGCAGAATACACAGCCTTTGACACAAAATATGGGTTGACGCTTTCATCCGGGGATATTGATGGAGACTGGAAAGACGAGATAGTAGTAGGAATGGGACCAGACCCCAAAAATCCTGCGACAATGAAAGTCCTGAAATACAATGGAAGAGGGTTTGATGAAATCATAACTCAAACAGTATCTGATACAAAATACGGACTCAATACTGCTACAGGCGATGTTGACGGAGATGGAATGCAGGAGATAATTACAACAGCAGGGCCGGGTCCTGATAACCCTGCCATTGTTAAGATATGGAAGAAGGACGGGCAGAATCTGAGAGAACTTTACAGCTTTGCGGCCTTTGACGGAAGTTATGGAGCAAACATTGCAACAGGAGATATTGATGGAGATGGAAAGGCAGAGATAATCACCGGCACAGGGCCTGACCCAAAAAATCCGGCGATGCTGAGGATATTTAAGGCTGACGGCACATTGATTCGTGAAATAATGCCTTATGACACAAAGCATACTTACGGAGTTTTCGTATCTGCTGCAGATATGGATGGCGACGGTATTGACGAAATAATAACAGGACTTGGCCCTGGCCCTCAGAATCCTTCATGGGTGAAGGTATTCAGGTATGATGGCTCGGAAATTTACAGTTTTATCAGTTATCCGGATAGTGTAAAATACGGTGTTAATGTATCGAAAGGGAATGTAGGAAACTGAATGGATATAGCGAAAATTAGGAAGAGGATTAAAGAGGGAAAAGAAGAGAAGGAGAAGTCTCAGGGAGAATCGCCTGAGGTGGCTCCGTCTCCTGAGGAAACGGATATCCGCAGAAGCGAAGAAAAACCCGTTACGAAAGAATCGTCTGCGGCCCATGAGCCGCAGGATGAAACAGAAGAGTCGCCTTCCCATGAAACAATCAGCCTCCCGGCCAAGAGCGGAATTCATGAGACAGCGCCTGCAGCAAAGATTGCAGAAACAGAAGATACAGGCGAAGATATAGTAGAGCTTTTGACATTTCACCTCTCTACTGAAGAATTTGCCTTCAGAGTTTTTGATATTGAGGAGATACTCAGATTTCAACGAATCATGATGGTTCCAAAGGTGCCTGACTATATCCTCGGCATTACTTCCTTAAGGGGTAAGATAATACCTGTTATAGATTTGAAAAAGAGGCTTTCGATAAAGGGCAAAGGGGATACAGTTTTAGCGGATTTGCAGGCAGATAATTCCCGCAAAAAAATACTGACGCTGAAAGGTCCGAAAGGCCCGGTGGGCGCTGTTATAGATAAGGTAAAAGGTGTTATCCGCATTTCTCCGTCGGAGATTGTTGAGCCGCCTGCACATCTGTCGGAAGCAGAGTTAATGTTTATCGAGGGAGTTGTTCTTTATAACAGCAGATTTATCTCTGTCATACGCATGGAAAAGATATTGGAAATAAATCTAAAATAAAAAATGAGAAATTAAAGGTGAGGGCTGTGTAAATGTATGTTACCAAGGAGTTCATAAGTAAGGTGTCATTCCCGCTTGTCGGGAATCCTTCTGAAGAAAGACTCCGGACAAGCCGGAGTGACAAATTAGGTTCTAATACTTATGCACTTATTAGTAAAGGTTCCTTGAATTCTAATTTTCTTAAGCGGGAGGTCTTATGAGCGAAAAACTTGAATTAAAGATAATTATTACAGTTTTGAGCATGCTTTTTGTCGGAATTGTTCTGGCAGGTATTATGACCATGCTTATAGAAAAATCAACTCTATATGGTATTACTGAAGAAAATTCAAAGACCACTGCTGCTATTGTTACAAAGAATGTTGAGAGGACAATGATAGAGAACAGGCCTGATCTTACAAAGGAACTTGTAGAGGGCATCAGGGGTGTTGGCGGCATAGAGGATATTCGTATAATAAATTTTGAGGGCCGGGAGGCATTTAAAAAAGATTCGCCGCCAGAAGAAGCTGCCACTATAAAGAAGCTAATGGATACGAAAATGCCGGTCATGATAAAAGATGCAAAAAAGTTTGTTCTTTACAAACCCCTTGAAAATACTTCTTCGTGCAAGGGCTGCCATGCCCAGGAAGGAACTCTCCTCGGCGCAGTAAAGGTCTCGCTTTCTATTGAGAAGGAATATGATAAGGCGATGAAATCAATAGTAACCGTAATCATACTGACCGTTTTGGGAGCTCTCGGTTTCAGCCTGGTGCTGTGGTTCATGCTCAGGAAGATGGTTATCGTGCCTGTAAAGGCGATAGAGATGGCAGCCTTGAGGCTGGCGGAGGGTGATCTCTCATTTGAGACAGATATAAAGGGCAAGGATGAGATTGCCAGGCTCAGCCAGTCCGTAAAGGAGTCTATTGGTTCCCTGGGAAGGATACTTCAGAGGATTAAAGACGTCTCGCTAAGAATCTCACGCGTAGCCGGGAATGTTGAAAAGGATTCAAAAAAAGTTGTGGACGGGACCCAGCTTGAGGCAGAGGCAATAGCTGATATTTCGAGTTCGGTTGAACAGATGAATGCTGCTATTTCAGAGATTACCGAGAGCACGGAGGGGCTTGCCGCATCTACGGAAGAGACGGCAGCCTCAATGGATGAGATTGCTACGAGCATAGGACAGGTGACAAACAGCACCCATGACCTCTTTGGCTCTGTTGAGGCAACGTCCTCTTCGATTGAGGAGCTTTCTGCCACAATAAAAGAAGTGGCGCAGAATGCTGACAATCTTTCAGGCATAACCGATGAAACCCTTTCAGCAATAGAAGAGATAGCATCTTCTGTAAAAGAGGTTGAACTGAACGCGAAGGAATCGGCAAAGTTATCCGAAAAGGTCATGACCGACGCCTCAACATTCGGTATGACGTCCATAGAAAAAACAATAGACGGGATGAAAAATATAAAATTTTCAGTTGAAAAGACAAATGAATTTATAAAGAAACTTGGCGGCAGGTCTGAAGAGATAGGAAAGATCCTTAATGTGATAGATGAGATTACGGATCAGACGACGCTTCTTGCCTTGAATGCAGCGATACTCGCTGCTCAGGCAGGAGAGCACGGCAAGGGATTTTCAGTTGTTGCAGATGAGATTAAGGACCTTGCCGAAAGGACGGCATTTTCAACCCAGGAAATAGGCTCTCTGATACAATCTGTTCAGCAGGAGGTAAAGGGCGCTGTCCATGCAATGGGGGAAGGGCTGATATCTGTTGAAGACGGCTTTAAACTTTCAAAAGAGGCGTCTGATGCGTTAAAAAAGATTCTTGAGAGTTCCAAAAAATCTTCGGAGATGGCATTTTCCATAGAACGCTCCACGGGAGAACAGACAAAGTCAGTAAAGCTGGTTTCAGAGGCAATGGAACGCGTTAAGGGTATGACAGGCCTGATTGCCAAAGCAACATCAGAGCAGTCAAAAGGTATATCCCTGATAATGACTGCAACAGAAAAGATGAGGGATATATCTCAGCAGGTCAAGACAGCAACAGAAGAACAGGCAGTAAACAGCAAGCATATTTCGCAGGCTATTGAGATAGTCTCCGACAAGAGTCAGCAGATTTCAAGGGCCATCTATGAGCAGAAGATAGGTTCGAACCAGATATGGAATTCCACAGAGAAGATTAAAGAGATTCCAAAAGGAAACCGCGACCTTGCATTTAATGTAAATAATTCCTTAAGGGCGCTCCTGAAGGATGCAGAGTTAATCGACACAGAAATAAAGAGATTCAAATTTTCCGAGGGAAAAGGCAAAACCGTAATAAGATTTGGCGTCGTGCCGTTGGAATCTCCTGCAGAGATGTTCATGAAGTTCAGTCCGCTGGCAGAGTATCTCAGCAAGAAACTTAACAGGAAGGTTGAACTGAAAGTGGCCATTGATTTTGAAGAAGCGGTAAGCGATATCGGCAAGAACGTAACACAGATGTGTTATATGACGCCGTCTACGTATATAGAGGCGCACAATAAATATGACACTGATGTGATTGCAAAGGCGCTCAGGGACGGCAAGCCTTATCAGCATTCCGTGATAATTGCAAGGATGGACAGGAATGTAAATTCAGTGGAAGATTTAAAGGGCAAGACATTTGCCTTTGGGGACTTCCACTCAACATCAAGCCATATTGTGCCGAGGGCCATGCTTTTGGAGGCAGGCATAGAACTGAAAGATCTTCATTACTACAATTATCTCGGCCATCACGATGACGTTGCCAAGGCAGTGCTCCAGGGCGAGTTTGATGCAGGCGGTATTATGGAGGCGACTGCACACAAGTTCAGGGATCAGGGCTTAAAGTTTCTAAAAGTCTCAGAAAATATTCCTGAATTTAATATATGCGTTAATAAAGCAGTGGATAAGGAAGAAGTATCCCGCCTGAAGTCTGCCTTGACTGAGTTGACCAGCCCGTCTCCGGAAAACCGGCGCATACTTGAATCCATAACCAAGAGCTATACGGGTTTTGTTGAGGCGAGGGATGAGGATTATGATAATATAAAATCCATGATGTCAAAACTGGGGATGATGTGATGATAAAGATAAGACATTCGCTTGCAGTGAGTTTTATAGCCATAGTAGTAATCGTACTTCTTGTCGGACAGGGAGGAATGAGTCTCTGGTATCTTATCGGGCCGTGGAAGGGGTCGCTTAATGACGGGCTGAAAGAGAAGATAAAGATAGCCGGCTCTGTTGTTGCAAATTCTGCTGCCAGCTCTATAACTACGTTTAATTTTGACTATATTGATCTTTGCATGGAGGGGCTGAGCAAGGACGAAGACATACTCTCAATAAAGGTTACCGATAAAGAAGGGAAAGTCCTGAAGGAAAAGGTGATGCGGACCGAGGAAAGGGGAGAAACCATTAATCCCTTTTTTATACCGTGGAAAAATGTGATGAATCTGCCGATTATTTCTTCAGGGGAAAATATCGGGAAGATTGAGATATATTACTCAGGCAGGAGGGTTAATGAGACATTGGGTAATATCCTGAAGATTACGCCGTTTCTTCAGGGAGTAATCTTTACGCTGCTTATCTCTGCCCTTTATTATTTTTTCCAGAAAAAGGTTGGAAGGCCTATTGAAATGCTTAACGAAAAGATAAAAAAGGCAACTGCAGGCGACCTGACTGTAGAGGTCCCGGAATTTGGAGCTAATGAGATCGGCAGCATAGCAAAGGGGTTCAGTTTTCTTATTGACAGGCTGGCTTCCACGTTAAATAAGCTGGGTTCTATATCCGAGAATGTCTCAATGGCTATAGACCAGTTGAACCTTACCTTCAAGAACATTACACAGGGAACCCAGAAGCAGGGCGAATCAATCAATGCCTCAGCAGCCTCTATAAAACAGGCAAAGAGTTCTCAGGATCATATAACGGAGGATACCGGAAAGCTTATAGATTTTTCCAATGAGAACGTGACATCGCTGATCGAGATGAAGGCCACGGCAGATGAGATTGCCGCCAGCACCGGCAAGCTGTTTAAGGCTACGGAAGACGCTTATTCCGTAGTTGCTGAAATGACCCAGACTGCCAAAATGATCGCGGCCAATACTGAAGAGGCATCTGCTGCGGTGGAGGATACTTCAGCTGCTATCGAGGAGATAAACGCATCGGTAAGGGAGGTTGAGAGCAGCGCAAAGGAATCATCTGCACTTGCTTCAAAGGTCACTGAAGTGGCATCAGAAGTTGGGATGATGGCAGTTGTTGATGCAGTCGAAGGCATGGAAAAGATATCCGAAGAGGTAAAACACTCATCAGAGATAATAACCCGTCTCGGCACAAGGTCGGCAGATATCGAAAAAATCCTTTCTGTTATAAAAGATGTGACAGAACAGACAAACCTCCTTAGCCTGAATGCAGCTATACTGGCTGCACAGGCCGGAGAGTACGGCAAGAGCTTCTCTGTTGTTGCTGATGAGATAAGGGCGCTCAGTGACAGGACTGCGTCATCTACAAGGGATATTGCCAATATTATCAAAACAATACAGTCAGAGATATCAGAGGCAGTAAAATCAATAGATTCAGGTATGAAGAGGGTTAACGAGGGCGGCTCAATGGTTTTTAAGGTTGGGGAGGCTCTCAGAGAGACACTAATAGCATCAGAGCAGTCTGCTGATATGTCGCGGTCCATAGAGAGGGCAACAGAAGAGCAGGTAAAGGGACTAAAGCAGGTTGCGCTTTCAATAGAAAATATCAGGAGGATGATGGAACAGGTTGCAAAGTCAACGCAGGAACAGCAGAAGGGGACATCTCATCTGCTCGAGAGCGCCAGTGATGTAAAGGATGCTGCTGATATTGTTAAGCAGGGAACCGAAGAAGAGGCTACAAGCATCAAGATGATATCAAAAAATCTCGAGCTTGCGGATGAACGGATAAAAAAGATAGGGCAGTCAACATCAAATCAGCAGAAGATGAACGAAAATGTTACTGCTGCGATAGAACAGATAAAAATCGTAGGGATGACTATTACAAGGGATGTTGAGGATGTATCTCTCTCATTAATAACGCTGCATGATGAAATTGAGTTGCTCAAAAAGGAGATGGAGTCATTCAAAATTAAAAGCTAAATTTCCGTCATTCCGCACTTGATGCGGAATCCAGTTTTTTGTTTTCTGGATTCCTGCTTCCGCAGGAATGACAGCACGCAATTTGAATTTTGAGTTTTGGATTTTAAATTTTTTTAAAAGAGGGATAGATGGAAAAGTTTGCTGTTTTCAGTATAGGGGACGAAAATTTCGGTGTTGGTATCGACAGGGTTGTCGAGATACTGAAATCACAGAAGATTTATTCTCTCCCCGAACTTCCTGATTTTCTTTCAGGCGTCATAAATGTCAGGGGCGAGGTGATACCGCTGCTGGACCTCAGGCTGCGTTTCGGCGTTCATACACCTGCAAAAAAAGGGCGTATGATAACTGTGCGGTGTGAAGGCGGGAATATAGCCCTTCTGGTGGATGAGATAGATGAGATAATCTCACTGAAGCCGGAAGACATAACTGCTCCGCCGTCCATATTCAGGGGGTTAAAGACAGAATACCTTACGGGACTTGGCAAGAAAGAAGACAAAATAATAATACTCCTGAACCTTGATAAGCTGCTTACCTCAGAAGAGAAGATAATCCTTTCCGACTCGTCGGACTCGCTGAAGAGAGAAGGCTCTCTGAACTTATAGGGGAGAAAGATGCAAACACCGGAAAAACTGCTTGATAATAAAGATGTAGAAGTACGAAGAGAAGCCGTTGAAAAAATAAGGGGCAACCCTTCGGAGGCCTCTATAGCGCTGCTTCTTAAGGCGATGCAGGATGTCAGCTGGAGGGTTAGAAAAACTGCAGTCGATATCATTCTTGAGGAATATCCGATCGAGGCATATATCAGCGGACTGATAAAGCTTCTTTATATTGATGATAATGCAGGCGCAAGAAATTCGGCGATAGAAACACTCATAAAGCTGGATAAGAAGGTCACATCTTTTTTAATCGAGGCGTTTAATACGCAGAACCGCGATGTAAGGAAATTCATAATAGATGTGCTTGGAGAATTCAGGGACAAGAAGTCGCTGCCGTTAATGCTCGAGGCGCTTAAGGATGAGGATGATAACGTCAGGGCCTCTGCTGTTGAACACCTGGGAAAGATTGGAGAGCCTGCTGTTGTAAACGCACTTATAGAGATACTCGAAAGCGGTGACCTGTGGACTGCATATCCTGCTGCTGATGCACTGGGGCGGATAGGTGACAGCAGGGCTATCCCATCACTTATTAAAACACTTTCTGTAAAGACTCTCAGAGAACCTGTGCTCAGGGCGCTCAGCAGATTCTCAGCGCCGGAGACACTTAAACATATAGTTCCGCTTCTTGAAGATGCGACAAAGACGATACAGGAAGAGACAGTCAAGACAATAAAGAATTTTTATCACAGAGGGGTCAAAGAAGAACTTATTGCAGAGGAGATAAAAAAGTTCTTCGGAGAACGCGCTATCGACGTCCTTGTATCTCATGCGTGGAGCAATAAGCCTGATGTAAGGATTTCCGCGATACTTTTGCTCGGCCTTATGAAAGATGAAAGGGCGCTTGCTCCTTTGCTGGAACTCTCTCTGGAAGAGGATTTGGCAGAGGATGTGAAGAGGGCCTTGGTCTTCATAGGGAAGGAGAAGCCCGGGGTTATTTTACCATTGTTCGATACAGTAAGCCCTTACCAGAGACGGTTCATATGCGGCGTTGCCGGTGAGATTGCATCGCCCCTTTTCTATGACCTGTTCGAAGAACTGATGGCAGATGATGACGGCCACGTGAGAACACTTGCAGCGCTCGCCATCGCCAATATAGGCGATGTGAGGGCCATAAAGCCACTTAAAAATCTCCTGTCCGATGTCTACGAAGATGTGCAAGAGGCTGCGGTTACCGCCCTTGCCGCCCTCAAGTCAGGCCTTACGCTTGATGAGTTTATCAGAACACTCAGTGACAGAAACCCTCTTCTCAGAAAAAACTCTGTACTATTGCTTGGTGAGATAGGGGCTGTTGAGGCAGTGCATGCCCTTGGCTTTGCACTAAAGGATGATGATGTCAATGTAAGAAATGCCGTAGTTAAGGCGCTGTCCATGATTAAAGCGGAGGAGTCTGTAAAATATCTGACCCTTGCGCTTACGGATGAAACTCCTGATATCAGGGCCTCTGCTGCGTTGAGCCTCGGCAAGATTAAAGGGAAAAGGGTATCAGAATCTTTGATCCTTTTGCTTGCTGACCCTGATGATGCAGTCAGGGTGGCGGCGGTAAAGGCGCTCGGTGAGGTGGGCGATAGAAATACAGCAGGACAAATTATCGGATTGCTTTCGGATACAAATGGCTTTGTTATAACCGCTACGATAGAGGCCTTGAGCAGGATAGGCGGCGAAGGCGCCAGGAATGCACTGGTAAAGATGCTTTCTTCACAGGATAAAGAGATAAAAAGGACTGCCATAAAAGCGCTTGCGCCATTTGAAGACATAGAGGATAATCTTTTGCCTTGCCTGAAAGACAGTGATTGGGCTACAAGGATGGCAGCTGTTGAAGTCCTTGGCATGAGGATGTCCGCCTCAGGCGGATTAGGCGGGAAGGTGAAGATTGAACTCGAGAGACTGATGGATAAAGAGGAAGACCCTATTGTGAAAAAGGCCATAGAGGAAAGTCTCGATGCTTGAGAGAGAAGAAACACTCCCGTTATCGGATGATGTGTTCAGGCTTCTCAGGGACCTGATAAGGGATTACTGCGGTATATATTTTGATGACGGCTCAAAATATCTTTTGGAGAGAAGGCTGTCAAAGAGAGTAAAAACCCTTCTCCTTAACGACTTCAGGGATTATTACAGGCTTTTGTTATATGACAAAAAAAGAGATGAAGAATTTTTGTTTATTGTTGACGTCCTCACTGTTAATGAGACTTATTTTTTCAGGGAGATGAGTCAATTAAAGACTCTAAGCGAAGAGATACTGCCCGAGCTTAAAAATACAAACAGGGATACGAGGAAGATAAGGATATGGTGTGCAGGCTGCTCTACAGGAGAGGAGCCTTATACTATTGCAATGCTGATACTGGAGCAGGGCCATTTTTTTGGATGGGACGTCGAGATACTCGGCAGCGATATAAATCAAAGGGTGCTGCAGAATGCAAGGCGGGGCATATACAGGAAGAATTCATTCAGGACTACGGAAGAACATTTTGTAGAAAAATATTTTACGCAGGAGAACAGTTTGTACAAAATAAATGACAATGTAAAGCAGCTTGTGAATTTCAGCTGTCTTAATCTTCTTGACCCGTTCAAGATCAAGTTTGTGGGTAATATGGATGTGATATTGTGCAGGAATGTCTTGATATATTTTGACCATGAAGCCAGGAAAAAAGTTATTAAGAGTTTCCACGACAGACTGGTAGACGGCGGGTATCTTCTGCTGGGGCATGCAGAATCATTGATGAATATCTCAACTGCCTTTACTCTCAAACACTTTAAGCATGACATGGTATATCAAAAACCTCCAAAGCTTTCAATGACGATGTCTCATGACAGCCTTGTTAGAATGGTCTGGGGGAACAAAGGATAAATTATGACTCTTGGTTCAAGAATAAAAGTTCTTGTTGTTGACGATTCTGCCTATAGCAGGCAGACAATAAAGAAGATGCTTGAAACGGACAAGAACATTGAAGTCATAGGAATAGCTTCTGACGGTATAGATGCCATGGCAAAGACCCTGAGACTCAGGCCTGACCTGATTACGCTTGATTTTGAGATGCCCGAGATGGATGGCTTCAGTTTCTTAAGATGGCTTATGAAGGAGAAGCCTACGCCTGTGATAATGGTCAGCTCTTATTCTGATACAAAGACGGTGTTCAAGGCTCTTGAATTAGGCGCTGTTGATTTTATTGCAAAACCTACGCAAAGGGCGTCCGCAGAACTGCGTGGGATAGAAAAAGACCTTCTGAATAAAGTAAGAGGCGTCAAGAACCTCAACATGGATAAATTAAGTAGAAATCTTAAACTCCTGAACGTTGAAACCGGGGTCACAGCTGCATCAGAAACTTCGATAGGCGAAATAGATGTTGTGGCCATAGGTACATCAACAGGAGGCCCTGCAGCGCTCCAGATAATTCTTACACGGCTTCCGCATGATTTTTCTGCTGCGGTTTTGATAAGCCAGCATATGCCGAAGGGGTTTACGGGCCCACTTGCTGAAAGGCTTGATAAGCTTTCAGAGATAAAGATAAAAGAGGCAGAAAATGGGGACGTAGTGGAACCAGGCAAGGTATTTATATGCCCTGGCGGTTTACACATGACTCTAAGGAAGAAAGGGCAAAAAAGTCATATACTGCTCAGAGAGGCGACGTTTGAGGATAAGTATGTGCCTTCGGTTGATATCATGATGACATCTGCGGCAGAGCATTATGGCAGTAAGACCATGGGAGTTGTTCTTACGGGGATGGGGAATGACGGAAAAAAAGGAATACTGGAAATTAAATCAAGAGGCGGTTATACTATAGCTGAGTCGGAAGAAACTGCAGTGGTTTTTGGCATGCCGGCTGAGGTTATAAATACAGGGGCGGTGGACAGCGTGCTTCCTCTCCCTGAGGTGTCTTCAGAATTGATAAGAATTGTTAAAAGTCGTTGCGACTCGAAACCGAGAGGACAGGGTTAATGGAAAGAGAAATAAATATTGCGAAGAAGGCTGATGAATTCCTGCAGATATTCAAGAAGGGGGAGGAGTTTACGCAGGAACTTCTCAAAGAGAATGAAAAATTGCGATTCAGACTTGCTCAGCTCGAAGATGCCATAGAGCGTTCCGGTGACGAAGCAAAGATAAAGCTTTATGAAGACAGGATAAAGACAACTGTGGATGAACTTAATTCCCTGAAGGAGAGATACAGGCAGGTCGAGGAGGAAAATAAGGATTTCGCAGTAAAGTATATAGAAGTGGAAGAAGAGAACAACAACCTTGCCAATCTTTACGTGGCAAGCTACCAGCTGCATTCAACTCTGGATTTTAATGAGGTTCTCAGGATAGTTCTCGAGATAGTCATAAATCTTATAGGCGCTGAGAAGTTTGCAGTGCTTCTTATCGAAGAAAAGACAAATGAGCTTGTGCCTGTTGCGACAGAAGGCATGTCTATAGCAAATGTCCCCAAGGTTAAATTCGGAGAAGGCATTATAGGCACCGTTGCAAAGGAAGGCGAAAGTTATTTTTCAGAGCACATTCATAACAGGAGTAATGGTTCCGAAGAGGAGCCGATAGTCGGAATCCCTCTAAAGATCAAGGAACATGTAATAGGCGTTATTGCTATCTATTCACTCCTGGCACAAAAGGAAAAATTTTCCAATATTGACTATGAACTTTTTAATCTGCTTGCGGGGCATGCCGCTACTGCTATTTTTTCTTCAAGACTATACACTCAGTCAGAGAGGAAATTGACTACAATACAGAGTTTCCTCGATCTTCTGAAAGAAAAGCCGAGGAGGTAAGGGGAGAATGCCAAATATCCTTGTAGTAGAAGATTCACCTACAATGAGGCAGCTGATAAGCTTTGCCATGAAGAGGATAGCAAACTCAAAGGTGGTTGAGGCAACAGACGGAGTTGATGCCTTAAAGAAACTGTCATCTGAAAAGATAGACCTTATACTTGCAGATATAAATATGCCTGTTATGGACGGCTTGAAACTGGTAAGCCTTGTAAGGGGTAACTCTGCCTATAAAAGCATACCTATAATAATCATAACAACAGAGGGCGCTGAAGAGGACAAAAAGAAGGCCATTGCTATAGGCGCTAACGCATATCTTCCAAAACCCATCCAGACCCAGGAACTCATAAAGCTGGTCAATAGTATTATAGGCAGTTAATGCGTTACAGGCGCATTAATGTTAAAAGCGGCACATTATATGGTGCCGGAGGCCGGACTCGAACCGGCACGACCTCGCGGACGAGGGATTTTAAGTCCCTTGCGTCTACCAATTCCGCCACTCCGGCTAACTTTGAATTTTAAATGATTTCCCTGTGTTTGGTCAAACATTTTCAGGTTGATAATATTTGACAAGTATCCAGGCAGGCAATAAAATCTAATCTATGAAGAAGATAATTATAGCAAGCGCGCTCAAGCCGTTCATCGAGAAAGAAAGAAGTATTCTGCAAAGAGCAGACTTCAGGATATTCACTGCAACTTCGGGAGAAGAAGCGCTTAAAGTTCACAGGGCTGAAAAGGCAGATATCATAATAGCAGACCTTGACATGCCGGGAATCGGAGGCGACAAGGTCTGCTCTGTTATCAGAGGAGACGAGGCTCTTAAAAAAGTTTCTGTAATTATCGTATGCACTAACAGTCAGGCAGACCTCGAGAGGTGTTCAAGCTCAGGGGCTAACTCATATATAACAAAGCCGATAGTCCCTGCGCAGCTTATCGAGACAGTCAGCCGGCTTCTGAATATCCCTGAAAGAAAATCTTACCGTGTCCTTATAAAGGTAGAGGTTAAGGGCAAATTCATGAATGTGCCTTTTTTCTGTTCCTCAGGGGATTTAAGCGTCTCCGGTATGCTGGTGGAAACAGATAAACCGCTGGCCAAAGGCGATACGGTATCCTGCTCATTTTTTCTACCTAACTCTGAACGCATAGTTGCAGACGGAGAGATTGTCAGAATAGTGAGAAAGGCTGTCAGAACATTCCAGTACGGCGTCAGGTTTGTTGCTCTTCTCCCTGAATACAGGTCAGCGATAGAGATATTTATCAATAACTGGACACGGAATTCATAACTGCGGAGCTGTGAAAACAGTGTTTATGTTATAAAGCCTAAGGGTTGACTTAGACGTAAATTCTCAGATAAGATACGTATCCGGGGTAAAAAAATGAAAGTAGCAATTGGCAGTGACCATGCCGGCATAGATCTGAAAAAAGAACTTGTCTCTCTTCTGAATGAGATGAAGATAGAGTGCATTGACTTTGGCACAGATAGCCCGCAAAGTGTTGATTACCCCGACTTTGGAGAGAAGGTTTCTAAGGCGGTTTCTGCAGGCAATGTGGAGAGGGGCATACTCATATGCGGGACAGGTATAGGCATGTCAATTGTCGCAAACAAGATTCCTGATATAAGGGCTTCTCTCTGCAATGACCTGTTTACAGCAAAGATGAGCAGGCTGCACAATGATGCAAATGTGCTTGTGATAGGCGGGAGGATCGTTGGCAGGGACCTTGCAAAAGAGATTGTGAGGACATGGTTCAGCACAGAATTTGAAGGGGGCAGGCATGCCAATCGTCTTAAAAAGATTAAACTGATAGAGGAACGATTTATAAAACATGGACTTTGAAAGACTTAAGCTCTCCGACCCTGACATTTATTCAGCGATTCAGAAAGAGATAGAAAGAGAAAGAGGAAAGATCCTCCTTATTGCATCGGAAAACTATGCAAGCCAGGCTGTTCTCGAGGCTCAGGGTTCTATATTCACCAACAAATATGCAGAAGGGTATCCGAATAAAAGATATTACGGCGGATGCGAATATGCTGATATCGTTGAAACTCTTGCGATAGAGCGCGCAAAGAAACTCTTCGGAGCAGAACATATAAATGTTCAACCCCATTCAGGAAGCCAGGCCAATATGGCAGTTTATTTTGCATTTCTCAAACCCGGAGATGTGATTTTGGGGATGAGCCTTAGCCACGGGGGGCATCTGTCCCATGGCGCATCAGTGAACTTTTCCGGAATGCTTTATAAAAATATTCCGTATGGAATTAACAAAGAAACAGGTTACATTGATTACGAAGAGGTTCGCAGGCTTGCAATAGAAAATAAACCAAAGATGATACTTGTTGGAGCGAGCGCTTATTCAAGGACATTAGACTTTAAAGTCTTTTCTGAAATTTCTAAGGAGGTTGGGGCATATCTGCTGGCAGATATAGCGCATATTGCAGGGCTTATAGCTGCGGGTTTTCATCGGTCGCCCGTGCCTTATGCAGATTTTGTGACAACAACAACCCACAAGACTTTGCGCGGCCCGAGGGGCGGGATGATAATGTGCAGGTCACAGTATGCAAAGGCAATTGACAAGATGATATTCCCGGGAATTCAGGGAGGGCCTCTGGTTCATGTGATTGCTGCAAAAGCAGTTGCTTTTAAAGAGGCATTGAGCAAGGAGTTCAAGGATTATCAGCAGAGGGTGATAAATAATGCAAAAAGACTTGCTGAAGAACTTATAAAAAGGGGATTCAGGATAATATCCGGCGGGACAGACAATCACCTCATGCTGGTTGACCTTACAACTAAGGGCATAACAGGCAAAGAGGCAGAAGAGGCGCTTGATAAGGCAGGAATAACCGTTAATAAAAACGCTATCCCCTATGATGAAAGACCGCCTGCAGTAACCAGCGGTATGAGGCTCGGCACGCCGTCTGTTACAACACGTGGGATGGGTGAGGCTGAGATGGCGAATATAGCGGATATTATAGATGAGGTATTGAAAAACCATGCGAGTGAGGAAAAGCTCAGAGGGCTTAAGCAGAGGGCGGAAAATATCTGCAAGAGATTTCCGATATATTGATTAGATTATGAAATGTCCTTTTTGCGGGAACATAGAAGATAAAGTCATTGACTCGCGTACGAGCAAGGAAGGCGATGCAATTCGCAGGAGGCGCGAGTGCCTCAAATGCGGGAAGCGTTTCACTTCCTATGAACGCGTTGAGGATTTGGTTCCGATGGTTGTGAAAAAAGATGGAAGGCGGGAGCCCTTTGACAGGCCCAAGGTGCTTAAAGGTCTTGAAAAGGCATGTGAAAAAAGACCTGTGAGCGTTGAATCGCTTGAAGGTATTGTTGATACGATAGAGAAAAAATTGATAAACCTTGGCGTAAAGGAAATACCGAGCACCTGGGTCGGTGAAGAGGTCATGTCTTCGCTCAGGGAACTTGATAAGGTTGCCTATGTGAGGTTTGCATCTGTTTACAGGCAGTTCAAGGACATCAATGAACTGATGAATGAAGTAAAAACATTGTTTGAACATAAAGGCAGTAAACAGTGAACAGTGATTAGTGACAGTAAATGCTACTGACACTGAAAACTGACACTGACACATTTTCAAGACAAAGGAGGATTTTATGTCTACGCTGGATTGGGGATTAAAAAACCGTCTTTCGAGGATAATTAAAACTGATGGAAGGACTGTAATGCTTGCCGTTGACCATGGATACTTTCTCGGGCCGACGTCAGGGCTTGAAGATGCAGAAAAGACAATTAAGCCGCTTTTACCTTATGCTGACGCCTTAATGCCGACAAGGGGAATCATACGGACCTCAGTTAGTTCTTCAACTGAAACTCCAATGGTCTTGAGGGTATCAGGAGGAAACAGTATTCTTGATGAAGACCTGTCCAATGAAGGTTTGACAGTTTCGATGGAGGATGCGGTAAGATTGAATGTAGCGGCAGTGGCCATCTCAATTTATGTCGGTTCTCCGAATCAGAAAGAGACACTTCTTAATCTCACAAAACTTGTTGATGAAGGCCACCGTTATGGAATCCCTGTTCTGGCTGTTACTGCTGTTGGAAAGAGCATGGGACGCGATGCGCGTTATCTTGCGCTTTGTTGCCGTATAGCCGCTGAACTCGGCGCGCATTTTGTTAAGACATATTATTGCGATGGCTTTGAAAAAGTCGTTAAGACCTGTCCTGTTCCAATTGTTATGGCAGGCGGGAAGAAACTTCCGGAGATGGAGGCTCTTGAGCTTACGTATAGTGCAATATCCCGCGGAGCAGCAGGGGTTGATATGGGAAGAAACATATTCCAATCAGATTCGCCTGTTGCGATGATACAGGCTGTGAAGGCGATAGTCCATGACAACGTCACGCCTAAAAAGGCCTATGAGATTTACAAGGGCCTTAAAGCTCGCCTGAAGAGCAAGAAGTCAAAAGTTAAAGGTGTTACCGCCAGCAGGAAAGAACTGAGCAGGCATTAGAGCCTGTTTTGTTATGGCGTCATTCCTGTGAAAACAGGAATCCAGACACTGGTTTTTTTAGACAGTAAATTACTACAAACTGGATTCCGCATCAAGTGCGGAATGACGAAGAAGACGATGTGTCGAAAACATACCGTTTGTTCGTAATCTTTTCCAAATCACTGAGAGCATACTTTACGACTTCATCAGTGATTTCTTTTGAACGAACAACAATGTCATAGATTCCGTCATTGCCCTTTGTTATTCCATGTTTAAGATTGTCCTTTTTCCCTTCTTCGATAGTGTATATTGTGGCAATCACATTATTTTCTGAGTCAATCAGATCATCCCACTGGCAAGGATATTCACCAGTTGGTTTTAGTTTTATGGCCTTGATATTTTTAGAGTTAGTATTTTTATTCACTTAACGTTCCTGGTGCAAAAGAAACCTGAAAGGTTTGGGCGGTCGCCGTTTGCACTATGTTAAAAAAATATGCCGCTTACAAAACATTTTCCAAAAGTCTTGACCCATGACATATAGCAGCTATTTCAATAACTTCTTCTTTGATGCGATAAACAATTCTATAATTTTCATAGAGCTTTTCTCTCAGATTCTCATCATTATATTCGGGAACAACACGGCCTGACTGCGGGAATTGCGGGATAGATTTAACGATTGAAAGAACTTTCTTGGCGAAAAGAGCAGCATAATGCTTTGAATCTTTTGCGATATAGTCACAAATGCCCTCAAAGTGAGAAGCCGCCCTCGGAGACCATTTTATGCTGTGAGCCATTTCGACATCCGCTTTTCGACTTCTTCATGAGGTATGCCTTTCCCCTCATCCAATTCTCTCAAACCTGCATCTACTTGTAACTTGAAAAATAATTCTGCCATAATGTCATCAACCGAGACCTCTTCAGGCAGAGCTTGAATCATCTGAATAACCTGCTGTTTAACGCCTGCCATATAAATCACCTCCTCAACGTCTTTATAGCTCATTATAAAACAATCCCTTAATAAGTGGCTATAATTTTGTTCAACGTTTGTTCCTGGCGGAAAAGAAGCCCGAAGGGTTTCGACAGGCTTTTGCAACGTGTTATCTGTCGCTGCGGGCAAGTATCTATTAAACAGTCGCTTTTATCACTTTTTCGTCTGCTCTCTCGCGGTACCGATTATATTTTGAAACTCTTGTAAGGTGAATTTCTCTAAAGCTGCACCTTGAAGAGTTTTTGCCAGCCAATTTTTTAGTTTGTCGACATCTTCAAAAATGCCACGACCCATTCCGCCTGTTTTTTTGCCGATTAATTTGGATGCCCATAAAGTTTTGCCATCGGTTGAGCTTATTAATTCCAGATCGATATTTACGTATGTGCCTCTACTGTATCCTGTTTCAACTGATAATTGATTTATAATTCCAACTAAGATTAGTCTGTTATTTTGCGGAGTAGTGTTTGTTTCAACAATCCATTTGTTATCCTGTTTTTTCACAATTACAGTATCCGGCTTTCTATCTGCAAATATATTAGATCCTCGCGCTACATTAATCAAATGTTCTCTTACAAATTCATCAGCTCCACGTTTATCATGCACCCTGCCTAACGGATTTCCATAACCACCTCGTTTAGTTCCAAGAATGGTTGTATCCGCATTGCCACCTTTTCTATTGTCAAGAAAGGGTCCCACATATAGCTTGCCAATAGCCATGTTATCGGCAACTTGTGGAACATCCGATATTTGAGCTTTAGGTGTTGCACAACTGACAGAAGTCAGAATAAAGGCTAGCAAAACAAATAAATAAGATTTATTTTTCATTTTTTCTGCCTTTCTCTGCATTAAATGAGCAGATAATTTGACTATAGCCAAACTCTATTTTGTCTTGCCCCGAATGGGATAAAAAGCGAAACAAATCTCAAATCTGCTCCCCAATACTATCAAACAGTTTTCGATTGTGTCAACTATGTTGGAAAGGCAGGAGGGGCGAGGGGATGTGGTGCGATTTATCAGCTGGGAGTTTTTTTCTCGGCCATTTTTGCTTTGAGGAGGTCTCCGAGGCTGCCGAGGCTGCTGGAAGAGGTGGCAGCATTCTTTGAGGAATCGAGATATTGGCTATACTCTTCTCTTTCTGTTCTTTCAATAATCCCTTTTCTGCTAAGACGCACCTTGCCGCTCGCCCTGTCCACTTCGAGTACAACAACCTGCATGTCAGTGCCTTCGGGAAACATCTTTTTGTGGTCAGTTCCATGAGGAGTTCCCATCTCAGCGTTGGGAATAAGCCCTGTCAGGCTTTCATCAAGTTTTAAAAATATTCCATATGGCATTATCTTTACCACGGTCCCTTTAATTATGTTTCCTTCATCAGGGAGAATGATTTTTTCAGGGGCAATCCTTGGCTGGAGGGAAAGTGATAGTTTCCTGTTTTGAGGTTCAGATGAGATTACATATGCCTCTATCTGCTGGCCTGCCTCAACAACCTCTTTCGGATGGTTGAGACGCCTGCCTGTGCCGAGGTTTGAGATATGAATAAGCCCTTCTATCCCGGGTTCGAGCTTAACAAAAGCCCCGAATGGCGCGAGCCGTGTAATTACACCTTGTATCCTGCTGCCTGTAGGATATTTTTCTTCGACAGAAGCCCATGGGTCTCGTAGTGTTGCCTTAATGCTTAATGTTATCTTATCGTTGTCCCAGTCCAGTTTTATAACTTTAGTTTTAATTTCCTGACCCGGCGACAGAATATTCTCAGGCTTTTCATCCCGGTCATATGATATCTCGCTTGCCGGCACAAAACCGTCAATACCTCCGATGTCCACAAATACACCGAATTTCTGAATTGATTTTACAACTCCGGTAATCTCAGCATTTACCGCAAGCGTCTCCTTAAGCCTGCCGATAAGTGCCTGTTTTTCTTCTTCGAGCAGGGCGCGTCTTGAAACTATGATGTTTCTTCCATCTTCTCCGAATTCAAGTATTTTAAACGGGAATGTTTGTCCTATATATGCCTTGTTTTCGCGGAATCCCTTTAAATCTATTTGAGAAGCAGGGCAAAAACATCTTGCCTTGCCAACCATTATCTCAAATCCGCCCTTTATTTCACCTTTAACCTCGCCGTTGATTGGAACGCCTGCCTCAAAAGCGTCTCGTATGCCGCCTAATGAGACTGTGGAATATCCGCGTGTTATGGTTGTAAACTTTCTTGTGCCGTCCTGCACAGCAACAAAGAATGCATCTATCTCGTCTCCCTCATTAATGCGGCGGGTACCATCTTCATCGAGGAATTCGCTTTCGTCTATTATCCCCTCGCTTTTTCCTCCGAGATAAATATACGCATTCCCTCCTGAGATATTAACTACTTTGGCTTTAACCTTCTGCCCGGGCCGCAGCCGTTCGAGGGCAGTATAGCTTTTCTCTATCAGTTCAGAAAAATTCTCTTCCTGTTTTAGCGTGCCGGAACCGGTTGAGACAGGTTTATTATTTTCTTCGGACATGTCCTAATACCTCTCAATAGTAACTTGATATTGTGCCCTCTGTGTCATTCTGGCTTGTCCAGAATCTTTCTTTACGATTCCGAGAAGCCGGAAGGATTCTCGCCCCGGCGAGTCGCCGAGGATGACCCGACGAGCGGGAATGACAAGGCAACAGATTCAACTTTAAGATACCCTGGAAGGGGTATGGAAAAAGCTGATTTAAGTTTAAAAGATTTGAGGCGCATGAGTCAATGCTGTTGCGGGGAATCTCTTCTTGAAATGAATTTTGAAGGTTTGACCCCCAAAGCCTTTCGTTCATTAACTAAACCTGTCCCATTTTCTCATTTTAGATTGAGATGTCACAGACTTTAATTTTTAAATTCTATTTAGCTTCACCAAGTATTTCTTTAATACATTCCTTGAAGGTTAATGAGTGATTTGGAGATATAACGATATAGTCCACCCTAAAAGTTAAAGGACCAGTTCTTTTGAATACGAACTCATATTGAATCCCATCAATTACATAAGAGTGTACAGCAGAAGTTATTGCATTGGTTTGGGGGTCGCTAATTGTTACAGGGGATTCGTTAGGCCTCACTACCCTAAATAGTCTCATAGGTAAATCCCCTTCTCCAATAGTAACACCATAAATATTAACAGATTTTACAATTCTACTTTCTAATTTTTTTCCTCTACATAATTCAGCATAAACTTTTTCATCTATAGTAGCCTCTCTAACAGAAGAACTATTCAAAAATATTTTAAACTCGTCAAGCTTTACACCTATAAGTTCACCGCCAGATAAAGACCATAGCAATAGTGAATCCTTGAAGCTATCTGGGTTATATTCAATTTTTATAACGTCTGGTCCGATTGATTTTGTGTCGTCATGGTGGTTCGTAACACCTGTGCCTTCACCTACATACAATATTTTTCCATCAAACTGTCTAAATTCGCTGCTGGCATAATAACCGTATATTCTGTATATTGCCATAACAATAATGACTGACAATAAAATTATTCCTATAAATATTAGGCTTGTTCTCATTTTTCGTTTTTCTTCTTTTTTGATCCATTCTTCTTTTGCTTTTTCCCGTTTTATTAAAATCTGAGGTATTTTTCTTGGCTGTTCAATAAGCTCATCAAAAATTTCTTGTGGCGCATCAGAACTTACTTCAGTTTCAGCATACGGTTTCAGGTACTTAGTAAGTTTAAGTTTATGGATTTGTTTTCTTTTCGACTTGCCCTTTATCTGAACAGGAAAAGGTGAAGCACTTTTATGGGTAGTTGAGTTAACAGTTTTTTCAAAACCCATATTGGTCAACCCATTTATACATTCCTCACATACTTGTACTTTGATATTTTTCCCTGATAAAACTTTATTATTGGTCGGCTTCCCGCAGTCTTCACAGGAATCTGCTCCAAACAACAATTTCGATTCTATGTAATTATCCCATTCTTTATATTTCTCAATGCAGGAATCACAAAAATTTTTCATTTCTTCTTTGGTGTTGAAACTAACTTCATATGGAAAATTATTTTCCCCTACGACCAATCTTCCACATATTTCGCAAGTCGGGGATAAGGTATTTTCTACTTTATGAAGTGAGTTGTTTATATACAAAAATTCATGGACAGATTCACCCAAAACTCCCTCTTGCCGAATGATTATATAGCAAGGATCAAGACCTATTTTACAGATTTCGCTTTCAGCAAGTCTTTCTGGTACTTTTTTATTCTTAATTTTGACTTTGACTTCGATAGGTTCGATTTCCCACATAATAATTCTCCGTTATAGTAAGATTATTTCCTTCCTGCCCTTAATTCTATCAACAAGGAATACGCTGTAACAAAATGTATAGCTTCAAGTGGTTCCCAAATTGAGATTACAGCTTGGCTTTGATTGTCTTCGCTGTCTGTAAAATAGCCGATAAAATGATCATATGACCAGACAAATTTGAAATCAAGGGAACGCTCTGTCCGAAAATTTACATAAACAGTCTTCTTTTCATTACTCACTGATACCTTAACCCCATCAATATCTTCCAATGTTTTCAGTCTATTTACAATCTTAGTTCTAATATCCATTTCTTAGCCCCCTTTCCTACATAGGACAATTCTATATTTAATCTTTTTTTCCATACCCGCAATGAGCACATAATAGGAGTGATAGACGCAATGCGTCTATCACTCCTATAGTAAAATCAGCCTTAACGCCTAAATTCTACTTAATACCCTTATCTCTGTCAAACAAAATCTCTTCATCTCTGCATTGACAGCAAAAACTCTTTAGGCGTCATGGTCTTTACCGAAAGCAGATGTTTAAAGTGCACGGCGTCCCAGCTTACGAATACTGCATTTTCTTTTAAATGTTCCTTTATGCTATGTGCTATCAAGGCATCTCCGAAACTTGCCTTTTTGTAAATTATGTCCATGATATCTTTAGCCGGTATCTCAATGAGCGATTCAATATTATCAGAGGGGATTATCCCCACCCTGTATTTTGAGGGGAAATAGTGGAATAGCTCTGAAATTTGCTGCTGGTTAAGGTTGAAAGATAGAATCCCGCATAATTCAAGAAGGTTTAAAATGCTTGTAGAACCTTTGCCATGTTCGCTCACGAAATCCAGAAAATTACGGTTTATCCTGAAATTTACATCATCTTTATATCTCAGGTCAATGACAAAGACATTGGTGTCTATGAAGACAGGGATCTTCTTCTTGTCCATGACATTGCCTCTTTTGCGCTTTTAAAGTGCGGTTTGGTCTTTGTTAATGAGTTTTCTATGTCGCTCCATGCCTCTTCAAATGGGCGCATGGACGCTTTTTCAAGGGCTTGTGTTGTTGCCGGAGTCATTAATGCAAAAGGTTTCCCTCTTAATGTCACAACAACTTTTTCTCCTCTTGCCACTGCCCGCATGGCCTCGCCGGTCTTATTTTTGAGATTCTTTGCAGTCATTGTCTTCATGATTGCTCCTTTAGATAGCTATTTTAGAAATATTATAGCTACTTTTAATTTTTTGTGCAATCAGTATTCTTTTCCGTATGGTATATTAATGGGTGATTTGTCTTTTTCTGTCATTCCCGCGAAAGTGGGAATCCAGACGCTGTCTCTGCGAAAACAGAGGACTATTAAAATGAGATGGATTCCTGTTTCCACAGGAATGACGATTAGGGTAGTGAGTATTATTTAGTAATCCCCCTCAGTCCCCCTTTAGAAAAGGGGGATTAAGGGGGATTTGTAAAGGGAGATTTTATGAAGGTAGCGATGTATTACAGGAATAATGACGTGAGAGTTGAAGAGATGCCTGTTCCGAAAATCGGGAAGGGTGAACTCCTTGTCAAGGTTATGGCAAGCGGAATCTGCGGGAGCGATGTTATGGAATGGTATCGGATTAAAAAAGCTCCGCGTGTGCTCGGACATGAAATCACAGGAGAGATAGTTGAGATAGGGGAAGAGGTTAAGAACTATAAAAAAGGAGACAGGGTCTTTGTATCCCACCATGTGCCATGCAATACCTGTCATTATTGCCTGAGCGGTTATCACACAGCATGCGAGACACTTCACAGGACAAATTTTGACCCCGGAGGTTTTGCTGAATATCTTAGAGTGCCGGAGATAAATGTTGACAGGGGTGTTTATATCCTCCCTGATGGCATGTCATACGAGGAAGGTACATTTATTGAGCCTCTGGCATGTGTTTTAAGAGGGCAGAAAGTTGCGAGTCTTAAACCAGGGCAGAGTGTATTGGTTATCGGAAGCGGGATGTCAGGACTTTTGCATGTAAATCTTGCGCGTGGATTAGGGGCCGGGAAGATAATTGCCACTGATATAAATGAATACCGCCTTAAAGCAGGATTAAAGTTCGGCGCAGATGCAACTATTAACGCAAAGGAAGATGTTCCGAAGCGTGTGAAGGAATTAAATGAAGGAAGGCTTGCTGACCTCGTTATAGTCTGCACAGGTGTAATGCCTGCGGTTAATCAGGCATTGCAGTCTGTTGACAGCGGCGGAACAATCCTTTTCTTTGCAGTTCCGGAGCCCGGAATCAACATCTCTGTGCCAATAAATGATTTCTGGCGTAATGAGATAAAGATGATGACTTCTTACGGCGCAAGCCCCACTGACCTTTCACTGGCAATTGAGCTTATCAAGGCTCATAGGGTGGATGTGAAGGATATGATTACCCATAAGCTTGCCATATCTGAGGCAGGGCTTGGTTTTAAGCTTGTTGCAGAGGGCAGAGAGTCAATAAAAGTCATTATTGAGCCATATAGGTAGCTTAGTATTAAAATAGCAGGAGGAAACAATCTTTTCGCTCATTCTCGGGCTATCGCCCTCCGAGGTTTTGCCCCGATAGCTATCGGGACAAAAAAGCCGCTCAAAGACAATTCCCTCCTGCATTCGCTTTGCAGCTGACTATCAGCTTGTTGAAAAACTCGCCACATGTCATTGCGAGGAGTCCCGAAAGCCTTCGGGACGACGAAGCAATCTCTAACCCATTGATTTTATTAAATGCGAGATTGCCACGCTTCGCTCGCAATGACAGAAAAAAGACTTTTTCAAGAGCCTCCTAGAAGCCGATTTCTGTTCCCTTGTCAATGCTGTATATGAGATACGTCTGATAGTTCTTTACCCATGGCTGCCTTACTGTATAATCAGTTTTATGCCAGAAAAATACCCATGCTGCATCATCAACTATCATATTCTCTGCCTTTTCGTAATATATGTCTCTTTCTTTCATTGTATACGCATGCTGGCCAGCTTCAATCAGAGAATCAACTTTAGGATTCTTATATCTTGCCCTGTTTCCCGCAGGCCCTAAATTTGCCGAATGGAATAACGGGAATAAAAAGTTCTCAGGGTCAGGATAATCTGCGAACCACCCGAGCCAGAACATATCAGTCTCGCCTTTATTAATTGCCTCTTTGTATGCGCTCCACTCAAGCTGTTTTATATTAGCCTTAATCCCAACATCTTTCAGGTATGATTGTATTACCTCTGCTATATCTACAACCTCATTATCTGCTGTTATATAAAAATTGACCTCAAGACCATCCGGATAACCCGCTGCCTTGAGCAATTCTTTTGCTTTCGAGGGATTGTATTCATAGGGAGCCGGCGCTTTCCATTTTCTAAGCATGTTCGGTACCGGGCCCGATGCAAGCCTTCCCCTTCCTTCAAAGAGAGTTCTTAAAATCTTTTCCCTGTCAATCGCGTAATTCATTGCCTTTCTCAGAATCTTATTGTCAAAAGGTTTTTTGGAACAGTTCAGGCCGAGATAATAAGTATTTATGTCCTCTATTGTTGCTATATACTTCTCCCACTTTTTATCCTTCTTGTATCTGGAGAATGCTGATGCAGGAATCCCTATTACATCAAGATTCCCGATCTCAAACTCTGTGATTGTCGTAAGGTCTTCGGGGATAATTTTATAAATAATGCCTTTAATTTTTGGTTTATTGTCAAAATAATCTTTTCGGGCATCAAGCTGAAGTTCCCTGTTAGGAAGCCAGTGTGTGAGAATGAAAGGGCCTGTGCCAACAGGATGGGATGAGAAATCAACTCCCCATTTTTTCACCTCTTCCTCAGGCACCACATATGCTGCGGTCATTGTAAGGAGATTAAGAAAAGGAGAAAAAGGCCTGGCAAGGGTTATTTCAAGGACATAATTGTTTATTACTTTTATCCCCGATACCTCCTTTGCCTTTCCGTTCACGAACTCCTTTGCGCCTTTTATCCTGTCAAATACCCATGTGTTCGGGGACCTTGTTGATGGGTTCAATATCCTCTCAAATGAATATTTGAAATCCCCGGCTTTTACCTCAATCCCGTTGGAGAATCTCACGCCATTTTTTAATTCAAACCTGTAAATAAGGCCATTCTTTGAGATTTCATATTTAGAAGCTATGTCAGGCGCAATGCTCAGGTCGCTACCCATCTTAACGAGTCCGTTAAATAACTTGGCAGAGATAGAGCCGCCTGTGACATCAACAATAAGCGCAGGGTCAAGTGTTGTAGGATTTGTATTCAGGCGGTAGTAGACATATTCAGGAAGGCGGTTCCGGGAAGAGCAGGAAAAAATGAGCGCTAGCAAGCAGATTGCAGATAACAGTTTTTCCCCGGAATGCCTCACACCTTATTTTGACCTTAATCTTTCCTTGGCGGATGATGCTGCATTGCTGCCCGGCGATATTGCTACAGCCTTTTGCCAGTTTTCTTTTGCATTCTCTTTGTCACCGGCCAGGTCAGCGTAAACATTCCCGATCCTGTAATACATCAGCGCCTGCAAGTCCTTATCCTGTGTTGCACTTAATACTTTCTGATAAGAATCTCTTGCGTTTATGTCATATCCGCTGTCACGCCTTTTGTCCGGCTCTAATTTCTTTGCGAGGTCATAGTACATGTCACCTCTGAATATGTGCGCCTCTAAATACATAGGGCGCAGTTGAAAGGTCTTTTTCAGGAATTTTTCAGCGCTTGAGAGTTCGTCTGCTGCATAATACGCCTTTGCATAAGAAAGGTACACCTCAGGAGCGCGTTTGTTCCTTCTCATAACTGATTTAAGGTTACTGAGTATGTTTTTATATGCGCGTTTCCATGCGCGATTGTCGCTCTCCCTCATCTGTTTCATTTCCTGACTGGCCTGGTTTATCGATTGCAGCTGTGAGAGAATGCCTGCGTCAACCGGTATTGCACGTTCACGGCTTGCCTTTCTGCTGGGTTTTTCAGATTCTTTGTCTATATCAGGAGGAAGCACATCGTCAGGAATCAGTTCTACCATGCTTTTTACCATCTGGCCTACTTCTATTGCAGCAGGAGAGTTTTCTTTTACTATCAGGGCATCTGCAGTTTTATCCTTGACGTTTTTAATTTCAACAGAGCCTGTGTCTATTCTTTCGACATCAAGCACTTCTCCGGTTTTGGGATGTTTTATAACCATGCCTTCCTTAAATACAATAAATTGCATGCCGGTTTTTACGCCTGCGCGTTTGCCGAGATCTATAAGAACTCTGTTTTCCTTTCTTTGAGCAATATAACCCTCCAACGGGAAATCCTTGATGATCTTTTCAGCCATCTTAACAACAAGGTCTTCAAGCTTGACCGCGCTTGTGCTCTTTACATTCTCAGCCGCTATTATTGAACTGCTCTCTACCTCTATAATCCTTGCATTGACTTCCATAACATTCTGGAATTTCATTATAGAGCCAGTGATTACTATCTTTGCTCCGAGCACCCTGCCGAGTTTGGAAGCGCTGCTTTCGTCAATTATGCCTGAGACTCCGAGCCTTTGTTCATCCAATACTTTCTTCAGCAGCATCCTCTCTATAACGTCAAAGCGCCCCTCTTTTACCAAGGCCGTGATAAGCCATTCTGCAACAATCTTGCCCATGTCAGAGGTCTCATATCCTTCGCCCTGAAGCTGGAAATCCAAAACAGCAATCTTTGTTTTTTTAAATTCCGCTGAAGCAGTATTTAAAAAAACAAAATTGACAAGAAATATTGCTATTGCAAAACTAAATATAATCTTTTTCATAAAACTCGTTTCCCCCTTGTAAATGTTCTGTTCATTGTGTCAGCCGCTTTTTTGCCAATTCGCCTGTCTTGCTGTCAGGAGAAAGGGATACTGCCTTTTCCCAGTTCGCCCTCGCCCTTGTGCTGCTGCTTAGAATCTGATATTCAAGTTCCCCCATCTTGTAATATACATAGGCCTTTTTCCTGTCATTAAGGTCAGGGTTTGCGAGTGCTTTTGTATAAGAAGCCAAAGCTGTATCGGCAAGCGAAGTTTTTGTAGAGACAGGGCTTCCGGTCAAGGCAGCTGAATCCATTTGCTGTTCAACAGGGTTGAAATCCCTGGCAAGTCCAAAGTAAATATCTCCTTTAACTATATAGGCATAAGGATAATCAGGTTTGTAATATAATGCCTTATCAATGGTCTTGTAGATATTTGATTCCTTTCTTGTCTCTGCAAGCCACAGATATTTTGCATAGGCAAGATAATAGTCTGCATTCCCGGACATTTTACGGGATAGGGCTTTTATTTTAGCGCCTCCCTCTTTTGCCTTTAACTTCCATAAAGAATTATTAGCCATTTTCATAACTACGCACTGGTCTAAAATAGTGTCTGCGTAGCTCAACTGATATTTATTATTATCAGGGTTTTCGCTTATAAGTTTTTTCAGGATGTCATATGCTGCATCATAGTCGCCGCCTTCTATGAGTATTATAGCCTTTTTATACAATTCTTCGGATTCCTGGGACTGGACAGCTTTTTGCTTTGAGGGTCCTGCTTTCCCTGAATTTCCGGTAGAGTCAATCATTGCCGTTATAATGTCTTCGCTTACGCCTTCCTCTTTTAATTTAAGTATGCCGGTTATCGTAACATCAAACTGGTTCTGGGAATTTTTAATTTTACTGATGATCAACTCTTCTCCAAGCCCTGCCTTGACCATGCTTACAACTGTCTGATTTGTAAGAACTTCAGCGGACGATGCTGTCATGACTAATGAAAACATTATTGTGAATGACAGGATTATTATTTTAAACGATTTCATAGTCTCCTTATAATAGCATCTTTTGGCCTAAAATCAAAGAACCATCCTGGGCTTTTTGATTTAAAGAGTTACATAGATTGTGAAGTAAACACGCGTTTCTCCATCGCTGTCAAGCCCGTGGGCTATGCCGATTGCCGGTGTGATATACAGTTTATACCCCAGGACCATATCAAGCCTAAGCTCTCCACCCACTCCGGTCTTGACATCCCTCCATGCAAAATCTTTTTCTCTGTCCCACACAATTCCGGAATCGACAAAAACGGCGCTGTGCAGCCTGTCCCAGAAAAAAGGTTTTGTATTCCAACCCCTGAGGAGATATTTAACAGGGCTTCTGTATTCCAGTGTGGCTGTAGCAATATAGTCGCCGGTTAAAAAACGGGACGGGTAACCCCTTAAAGGAAATTCTGTGCCGTCTGACTGATAGCCGCCGAGCTGGAATGCCTGCTGTGAAATCCGTTCGCCGTCTGATACAGCCCCTTTCAGTTTCAGATAAGCTACACTGTGCCTCTGGCTTTTTCCCAGGAATGAAAGGTTGATATATTCCTGGTATGAGCCGATATACTCTGAGGAATTAATGTCGCTTCCAAGGGATTTGGAGTAATTCCTGTAGTACAGGGAAATATTTCTCCCTTCTTCATTGCTTATAGAATAGGGATAACGCAGGACATTGGAAAACTCCAGGCCCAGGAAGAGATTGTCCCGCCGGCCTTCAAAAACCTGTGTTCCCTCAAACATTCCATTTGTAAGCTCTGTAAGGTGTTCATATTTTTTCAGGTGATAGCCAACAGTGAATTTGTACTGGGACTCTACATGATTAAGAGGTATTACTGACATCCCGATAACAAGCCCATTCTGTCTTTCATAGTAATCACCCTTCCCGAAGAAATCAGAATACAGAGCAGGTTGGCTGTATGCCTTCAGGAAGAAAGTTGGAGGGAGATAGTCATAGTAATATGACATATCAAAATATGAATGCCCGCTGTCAATTCCGTAGCCAGCATTAATTATGTAAGAGTTATATCCCAATACATCCTGACCCGCAGTAAATATACCTGCCACCGGCCCTTTATGGTCTGCAGAAAGGGTCGGGAGCCAGAACCCTGGAGCAAGGGTAGGGAGGGCAGAATAGGATTTCGGCGCAGTTGTATGAACAGTTTTTGTTTTTTCAGAGGTGTTAGTTTTTGAGGCCTGCCATGAAGGCTTTATGCCGGGACTGAATGTCTTTTCCCATGTCTCAGGATTATAAGCTGTCGTTGATATATTAAAGCCTCTGGAGTTATAACTTGAAAAGATAATGTTCTTGCTGTCCCTTGAGATATCCGGCTGAAAGGCCCCGCCAATAAGATGAGTTGCCTGGTGTATCTTTCCCTCAGGAAAAGAGTACGCAAAAAGATTATAGACCCCTGTTCTGTCAGAGGTGAATAAAATAAATTTATTATCAGGGGACCAGACAGGATATATGTTATTGAACTCATCTTCCAGCAAAACCCTGGTGGTTTTATTTAGTAAATCATATAACTGAAGGGAGGAGTGTCCTTTATCATCTTTGACTGAAAATACGATAAGCTTTCCGTCAGAAGACCACCGCGGGTTAGACAGCCGTGCATTTTTGTAATCAGTAATAACCTTTATTGACCGTTCATCGCCGTCTGAACTAATGAGTGCAAGATTCTGCGAGCCTGTGTCAGTTCTTATAAATGCCAGGATCTTGCTGTCAGGGGACAGGTCAGGGTCTTTTGCTCTCAATCCCCTGGTTAATTGTTTTTGTTTTTTATTTCTTATGTCATAACAGTAGATGTCCTGATAAAGGTTGAACCCGTTATAGATCTCAGCCTGAGTAAAAAATATCATTTTACTGTCAGGAGACCATGTGATATTGTGGTCAGAGGGAAGCCGTCTTATAAATTCTCCCTGGTATTGGCCGTTTTTGTCAGTTATGACTATGGCCTCATGCTCATGAGGGTCTGCCCTGTTGAAAGCCAGCAGTGTATTGTCAGGAGAATATCTTGGGTTTGTGAGAATTTCTCCTTTGATTGGAAGTATTCTGAAGGGTGTAAGTGGAGTTTTTTTAAGCGTTTCCAGTTTTTCGGACTGTTCTTCTTTCAGGTCAGCTGTCATTTCTTTGTACAGCGAGGCGTAATCTTTGGAAAAGAACCTGTCCGGCACGCCATTTATAAAATAAGGGAATCTTCTTGCGTGCGCGATATTAAGCCTTCCAAGTGTATCGTTGCCATATCTTTTTGCAATGTACATTTTCAGGCGAAGGCCGTAAATATACGGCATATGGCCGTCAGGCCAGTAGGGAACTTCACCGTTCAGCTTATCAACAGCAGGGATGTTATCTTCTGCCACTGCCATCCTTAGTATCATTTCATAATATGAACTTCTTCCGTGTCCTATATCGTTGTACTCTGTTTCAGCCCAGGTGGACATTCCCTCAAGCCACCACGAAGGCAAAAGGACATTGGGAGGCGCCGCTGCTATAAAGACCAGAAAGGACAGGGCATCATATCCCGGCACAGGCTTCCCGAAAATCTTTCTCGTAATCTGTGAATATCCATTTGCAGTATCCATTGTAATGATGTGCGCATATTCATGGGTTATTGCAAGTCTCAGCCAGTCCTCATATTCCCCGATGGTCATATCTGCCATTGGAGGCACTATCTGAACATATATAGTGTTATAAGGAAGAACAGATGCAAAGGCATTGGCAAAATCTGTATTGTCAATAAGGACAATGTTGGTTTTTTCCCTTGGGGACCACAACAAATCTTTACTCAAAGAGGTATGGATATCCTCTGCCATGGCAGCAGCTTTTTTGCCGGTTTCTTCCAGCCCCTGGTGGTAATGGATAGCAAAATGCCCGGTCTCGATTGTGGAGAATTTAAATGAAGGGTCTACGCTTGCCGCCATTAAACTGTACGGGAACAACAAGATTAAAATTAAAAAAAATATTGCACTTTTCAATTTTTAGTTATTTCTCCATTTTCAGTTTCTTTTGTTTTTTCGTCCGGAATCCTGTATTCTTCAAGCACCCATTTGCCGAGGTCAATAAGCTTGCATTTTTCAGAGCAGAAAGGTCTCCATGCGTTTTCTTCCCATGTAGTTGTTTTTTTACATATCGGGCATATAATTTTCATGTTGCGTTAACCCCTTTCAGGTTTTATTCTCCTTGAAAAGGGATGATATTTGCAAGAATTTTTTTAGCTTTCAAAATTTTTCTCTTTTCTGCTAAAATTAGTGCTTGGTAAGCAGTTTGGGGTTCTTATTTTTTCCCTGTGCTGCTGTTTGCTGTCTACTGACTAATAGCAACCTGGAGGTCGCTGATGGATTATTTTTTGAGTGAAGAGCAGATAATGACAAGAGACCTTGCAAGGCAGATTGCAGAGGAAAAGGTTGTGCCTGTCCGGAGGGAACTCGATGAAAAAGAGGAATTTCCATGGGAGATAATGAAGGCCCTTGCACAGTCGGATCTTTTTAGCCTTTTTATACCGGAGGAATATGGAGGGCTCGGCAAGGGAACCCTTGAGCTGTGTATTACTATTGAAGAACTGTCGAAGGCATGTCTTGGCGTTTCAACAACATATGCTGCAAATGCACTCGGCACATATCCAGTCCTTCTTTTTGGAACGGATGAACAGAAAAAGAAATATCTCCCTGATATTGCCGCAGGCAAACGATTGGTTGCCTTCGGTCTTACTGAGGCGAATGCCGGAAGCGATGCAGCAGGTATTCAGACAACTGCAAAGCTTGAAGGAAATGAATATGTCCTTAACGGCACCAAACAGTGGATAACCAACGGCGGTGAGGCTGAAGTCTATACAATAATAGCGATGACTGACAAAAATAGGGGAGCGAGAGGCGCCTCTGCCTTCATAGTTGAAAAGGGCACCCCCGGCTTTACATTCGGCAAGAAGGAAGAAAAGATGGGTATACGGGCCTCTTCAACAAGGGAACTTGTATTTGAGGACTGCAGGATTCCGAAGGAAAATATTATCTCAAAAGAAGGCATGGGCTTTATAGTGGCCATGAAGACACTGGACAGCTCAAGGATAGGTGTTGCCGCCCAGGGACTGGGCGTGGCGCAGGGCGCATTTGACGAGGCATTGAAATTTTCAAAACAGAGGGTTCAGTTCGGACATCCGATTATCAGTTTTCAGGCAGTTCAGCATATGCTGGCAGATATGGCCATCGAGATAGAAGCTGCAAGGGCTCTGATTTATTCGGTTGCCAGATACATAGACAGCCGCGCAAAGGATATAACAAAAGAATCTGCCATAACAAAGGTCTTTGCTACTGATATGGCAATGAGGGTTACTACTAATGCTGTCCAGGTAATGGGCGGTTCAGGCTATATGAAGGAATACCCTGTTGAGAAGATGATGCGGGACGCAAAGATACTCCAGATATATGAAGGCACAAACCAGATACAGAGGAACGTCATAGGGCAGGCGCTGACAAAGAAGCAGCGGTAGGTTTATAGAACCGCTCAAACATTATATCCTGTCTCTTAAATTGAGTTTATGACTTAAAACTTGAATTCTGACCTCAGAATCTTATTGTTCTCGTCAAATACTACCTTTGCAGTAAAGTGGTCTCCGGGCATGAATGAATAGGCGAGTTCCCTCCAGACCACAACTCTTCTGTTTTTGTCTGTCTTTATCTCAGCATAGGGGAAATTAGCAAGATAGAGGAAGTTTTTTACGATCCTGGTTTCTTTTGACTGCTCGATTAAGGGGTCCTTGTCTGCAACGATGAAGGTGTCCTGAACGCATATCCTCTGAGTGAAAAGGTCGGCAAAGCCAACCTTTATTTCATTGCCTGATTTTGTAATGAACCACCATCTGAGAAAGGCATTTGGCAGCGGACATATCTTGTATGTATTTGCCTCAAGTCTTGCCTTAAGAAAATCTCTTGTCTTATTGTGAAGATAGTATCTGCCTCCTGCATATGAAAGCAGCAGTACGATCGTGAGCGCAGAAATAATAACCGCTTTTTTCCTGTTAAAGGCGCAGAATATAACGCAGAGCAATAAGCCTATTGATATATACGGGTCTATTATAAAAGTGATATCAAGAGAGTACGGGTTCCAGTCTATGGGGGAGAGTATTCTTGTGCCGTACTGATTTGTGAGGTCCATTAATATGTGAGTCCCATACCCTAAAAAAGATATGAAATAATAATAGAAAAAACCTTTTCTGAAGCCGAAGATAAGGGCTATTATTAATGGTATAACGAGCAGGGCAATAAGGCCGTGAGTTATTCCGCGGTGATACCTAAGGAACATGTCCGGTCCCCATATCCGGCTTATGTAGTCAAGGTCAGGCGCAATGGATGCGATAAGCAGCACCCATAAGGATGCCTTTCTTTTGAATCCAAGCCGTGAGATTGCAGCTCCTGCAAGGCTGTGCGTTAACGGGTCCATTATAACGCCTCCAATTCCCATTTCTTAAGATTATTTTTTATAGAGGTTATGTCTTTTTTTTCGTCAATGGCTTTTTTAATTTTTTTCCAGCCCGAAATGTCTCCATAAAGTATGCAGCCGGCAATTATATCATTTTTTATAACGAGTTTTTTGTATAAAAATTTTTCTTTGTCTTTCTGTATGATGGATTCAAGTTTGCTGTCAGCATCTATATCTCCGGCAGCAATAAGATCTATGCCGGCTATTTTTAAGGCGTTAGACGGGGTTGTGCCCTCATAGCCGGCGCTTCCTCCTGCCATGTTTATGCCTGCAACTTCCCCCTGTTTTTCAGCTGCGGGCCATATTCCATAGTAAAGGTTTCTGTGCTCTATTAAATCCCCGGCTGCATAAATATCCTGAATCTCTGTTTCCATCCTGTCATTAACAGGCAAGCCCTTATTGCATTTGATGCCCAATTTATAAGCGAGTTCTGCATTGGGCCTGACGCCGGCAGATATTATTACCGTATTGCAGTCAATAATAGTGCCGTCTTCAAGACGCACGCTTTTGACAGTATCATCTCCGGATATCTCTTTTGTCTTTGCGCCCAGATAGAATGTGAAACCCATCCCGACCAATTGCGAAGTTAGAATCTCAGAGCCTTCTTTATCCATCTGCCTCGGAAGCAGCCTTGGGAAAAACTCTATTATACTGACTGAACATCCAGCCTTTCTCAGGCTGTTGCCAACCTCGATGCCAAGAATCCCGCCGCCTATGAGGATAACTTTTTTTGCCTGTTCAACATGGTTTTTTATCCTGCCTGCATCTTTAATTGTTCTTAATGTGAAGATGCCCTTTTTGTCAGAGCCGGGGAGCGGCGGGATAAACGAGACACCTCCGGCAGCTATAAGAAGTTTGTCATATTTCAATCTTTGACCGGAAGGGATGGCAATCTCTTTCATGTCTTTATCTATCTCTGATACTGGTGTGTTCAGCAGTAATTTTATGTTGTTTTTCTCATACCATGCATCTTTATAAATAACAAGGCCCTTCTCATCTGTTTCTCCGGCAAGATAATCTATCAGCCTGATGCGGCTGTAAAAGGGATATGCCTCATCAGAGACGATTGTTATCTCGCCTTCAGGGTCTACTTTTCTGATGTTTGCGGCTGCAGTTGTGCCTGCAACGCCGTTGCCGATTATTATGTATTTCATGCTATTTATTTTTTCGTCTCAAGCATTATCGTAACCGGGCCATCATTAACAATATGCACCTGCATGTAAGCCTTGAAAGCTCCTGATGCTACTCCGATGCCGGTTTCCTTTAATTCTTCAATAAAAGCCATGTGCATCTCTTTTGCCTTTTCCTGTTCTTCTGCATTATCAAAGGAAGGGCGATTTCCTTTCCTGCAGTCTGCTGCGAGTGTGAACTGGGAGACAACTAAGGCTTCTCCTTTTATGTCCTGAAGGGAAAGGTTCATCCTGCCTGCCGTGTCTTCAAAGATTCTCAGAGATGAGATTTTCCTGACGAGATATACGAGTTCATCCGGTGTGTCATCCTTTTCTACGCCGAGGAATATCAGCATCCCTTTATTTATTGTGCTGATAGTTGTGCCATCAACCTCAACACTTGCTTTGGAAACTCGCTGGATTAGGGCTTTCATTACAACTCTCCCTTAAATGCCTTGTCTAAAATGCTCGGCATGAGGGCATGGAGTTCTTACACTCTGTTAAAACTTCTCCCAGCGGAACCATTGGCCATGCCTTGCTCATTTCCATGTCATTTTCTGAATATTCGTCTTTAAGCCCGAGAAACTCAAGCACAAACGGGTCTTTGATTTCCTCCTCCGGTGTTACAGCATCCTCAGGCAAAGGCTTTGCACCTTTTTTGAGCATGGCAGCCTTGTCTCTTGATAAAGCAGTCCGTTCATAAAACTGCGTGTTAATCTGGCGTTCCAGTTGCCGTACTGACCATCCGCCTCTTAAAGCTTCGGACTCATAGAATGAACGGCCCTCAGAATTTTTGACGCTTAGCAGCAAAACATAGTCAGACCAAGGGAGAGGGAAAACACGAGACAGTTCTGCAAGCGAGAATTTCCGAGACAATGACTCGGATTTCATAGGCGCTTTCGGCAAAACGGGTTGCATAGTTTCGCTCGACAGTGTCGGGCATTTCCGGGAGGTTTCTACTTTTTCAGATATGCTCGACAGTGTCGAGCTTATCTTATCCGGCGGATAAATCAAGTAGAACTCACGAATGCGTTGTAAATTCTGTCGGGAAAACCCTTTGCCAAATCTGGCAGTGAGATCAGAGGACAACCGCAGCAGCAGTTCTTCCCCATAACCAGCCCGTTCCCTGCCTCTCTGCTCATGCTCCACTATCCTCCTGCCTATTTCCCAATAGGTAGCAGTCATAATTGCGTTTGTTGCCCTTGCAGACACCCGGCGGGCTGATTCAAGGAGTTCAGCAACATCACTCAGAATCGTGTTATAGCCCTTTATGCCTTTAGTGTGCGGCTCAGTTTTCTTTAGCACCATTGACCCCTCTTCCTAATACCTGCTTTATCTCTGTAATAATCTCAGTAATACGCTCTTCTTTTTTCATGATGTCCTTTTAACTTTTGTACCAAATCAAATCATTACGCATTTGAAGCTGACGGCTTATTATCATTGCGTGCATCAATCAATACAACGTATTTCTCATTCTCAAGACCTAGATCCTTTAGAAACTCTCTGGATTAATGCCTTCATGGGAATTCGATGATTTCCTTTTCAATTTCAGGATATATGCCGTCTATTTTTGCCTGAACTTCGATTGTCTTTTCCAGGGCAGTAACTACTTTGCAGTAATGTTGTGTCTCCTCAACCGACAGTGGCCTGCCTTTTCTGTCTTTCAGCCATTTGTCGCAAACCCGATAACCACCGATTTGGTATTCCCAAACCTCCTGAGAAATACCTTCAAAATACTGGTCTTTGTTTGTATAGAGCTTTTCTTTTTCATATATCAGCTTCTCAATTTTATCGTTCCCTTCGCCCTGAAATTTGGCAATTGGTTTATCAAGCTTTGCTGATTTAAGAAGATGAAGCCCTACAAGCATTTCGCCATATTCAGCCATTTTCTTAAACAGCTTGTAATCGTTTGTGAATGGAATTCTCGGGAAATCTATCTTTAAAAACTCGGCGTATCTTGTCCGGTAGATATTTGAATAAAGCACTGCATAGATGTAATAAAAGATTTGCTCAGGAGAGGGCATTTTCTTAAACTCTTTTGTTAATTCCTCAATCAAGATAGGAGATAAATTCGGCTTCTTCATGCCATATTCTGCCTGTGGTTCAAAGAGCATCATGATACTGCTCAGGGAACGTTTTTTAGGTTTGTCTTTTTGTTGATATATATAGAGAGGGCAAACAGATTCTCCACCACGATAGAAAAGATTAAGATCAACAATATTTTCAGAGACATAAACCACATTCCATGGCTTTTCTAAACCTACAACTTGTCCTGCTCTGCCTACACATAGCCCTAAATTTTCTCTCATAAGATGACGCATTACTTCAGGACGAGGCATGCAGTGAAAACCTCGTGATTTACCCGTATAGTAGGTGTGTCTTATATCAAATGGGCGATAAAGAATTGGCACAATATTATTTTTATCCATACCACTTTCTTTTAAATCTTTCTGCGCAAATTCAACTTTCCAGTCTCTTACATCTTTACCTAAATTATAAGATTGTCTTGCTGTTTCTACATCAAGTTTAGAGAAATTTAGAATTGTGGTCCAGACTTCATTCGTGGTCCACTTTATAGTTAGATTGTCTCTTGCAGTTGCTATCCCAACACTGTTTACCGGAAAAATATCAGTGATTTTAGGATACGTTTCATATTGTTTTAAAAGACCTTCGTCCCGCGGAATAAAAAGATAGAACTCGGATTTAGGTTTAATCGTCTTCCATTTTGTTGTTTTGATATCTTGTTTGTTGAGCCAATTATATTTGTCTTCTCTTACACCCCATAGTTCAGAATATGAAATCTTTTTCTTGAGACCTTTCTTCTTGATAAACAGAGCAATAGCAACGCCCTGCTGAATATCAAAGACATTTTCATCCTTTGAACCATCAGGACATTTTTCTTTTTTGAGGCTGTTGCCATGGAGGTCAAGCAGATAAATCTCGTCAAAACTCTGCATCAAAGACTGACGCATACCTCTGAAGGTCGGATTGTCAAGATAACCGTGGTTTGTTATAAAGCCTAAGACCCCTTCGCCTGCCTGATCAATTTTCCACTGCGCAAAACGGATAAACTTCACATAATCGTCCTGAAGCCATTTTGGATTCTTTTCGCCAAGTGGTTTGCCGTCAACCTGAAAGTAAGCCTTAATCTCTTTTGTTATCCAGTCACCAATGTTAGAAGAATGACCTGAATACGGCGGATTGCCGAGGATGACGAGAATAGGCTGATCTTTTTTGACCTTGCCTGCCAGATGCGATTCTTCTGAAAGGGAAACCATTCCGGGTAGTTCGGTCTGGGAAAGTTCCTCCATCTCAAGGGTATTGGTGAGATAAAGCTTGAACCTGTCGTCTGCCTGAAGTTTATAGCCAAGCTCTTCCAGAAGAAACGACATCTTTAAATGGCCGATTGCATAAGGCGCCATCATAAGTTCAAATGCATAGAAATTTTTGAGAATATGCTCTTTGATAAAACCTTTTCTTTTCCCTTCACCATATTTAGAAGTGAATTCCTCAACTGCAAGTTTTGCTGCCTCTGCAAGGAATGTGAGTGTTCCTGCCGCAGGGTCTAAAACAGTTACTGACTGGCTGGCAAATCCGTCTTTTTTATCAAAGTTCTCTTTAAGGATATGATGTAAAGAGCTGACAATATAAGAGACAACCGGCTCCGGTGTGTAATAAACGCCTCTTTTCTCTCGCATCTTCGGGTCATATTCAGCAAGAAAGGTTTCATAAAAATGGACTACCGGGTCTTTCCCTTTGTGCTTGCTGAAATATTCATCGAGAATATTGTAAACATCGGTGGTAGCCAGAACTTCTGAGATGTCGTCAATAATCCATTCCATCTGCTGAGGCAAATCGCCCAATGAAATGAACTTAAAGACATCTCTCAGAATTCCGATTGTCTTTGGAATTCTGTCATAAGCAAGTTTTCTGTTAAAGCCGTTTTCTGTTCTTGTTCTCGCGGCGAACAGCCCATAAGCGATGGTCTGCGAATAAAGGTCTGCAAAGTCTTCTTTTGTAAGCCCGCTTATGAGATGCTCTTTAAAGACTTTATAAAAACCGAGAATATTTCCCTTACCCTTTTTCTCTTCCTCTTCCAGTTCCTGCGAGATTACTTCATCTTTTAAAAAACGCGTCCTCTTTGCAAGTTCTATTGCCAAAGCTTTTGCGTCATAGACTTTCGGCAGAGTGAAGGAGAAGAATTTTTCAAGAAGGCTTAAAAACTTTTCTTCATTTTCAACAACAGGAACAGATTTGAGTTTATGGATATGATAAGGCCTGCCGATAAAAACCTTGTCTATCAGAGTGCCATCCCGGTAAAGCCTAAATTCAAAAAAGTTGGTAAGTATCAGATTAGGAAAGGTTTGAAGGTAGCGTTTTAACTGTCCAGTTCCTTCTATCTGACTTAAATTCTCGATTGTAGTGGCTTTTGCTTCTACATAACCGACAATCTGCTGCTTCCCGTCCCATATTCTGAAATCAGGGTTTCCTGCATCTGTCTTTTTGGGGAGGGTGGTAACATGAACCTGTTTTTTATTAATGGAAAGAGCGTAGTTTCTCAGGAGTTCTTCAAGCGAGGAATAGTAACTTTCCTCTCTTGCGTCGCCCCTTTTTGCAACTTCGAATATCCGCTTAAAATATGCTTTCAGCATAATGTGTATTTGCTATTCATAACCATATGGCATAGTTTATATGTTGAATGATAAAGTGGTCAAGAAGTTTAGGGCAGGACTGGATTCCCGTTTCTACGGGAATGACAAGCAAAAATTAATACCACATTATTGATTCAAAATCAGGCGTCGGGACTGTTATGCTCAGATTGCCTCTCCACGGGCAGCGCTCTATCTCTTCCCTGTCTTTAAAAGCAGAGACAAACAGGTTTAGTTCATCTTTTTCTTTTGCATTTATGTCTTTGAACGGTATGGCTATCTCCAGTATATCCTGCATTGCTACTTCGGTTATGTCTTTTATTTTTACCCACGCCTCGTCTTTTTTCTCAAGCAGTTCTGCATTAACAAATCTGCCCTTTGGCGCAACATTAATTCTGAAAGGAAAAGGCCGGGAGAAATTTATGGAAAAGACGGTTTCCGGCGGAAAATCGTCAAAGGATTTTTTAGGGTCTACCCTCAAAAAAAGGGTGTCCTGGTTGAAACCATAGTAAATATGCGATATAAGGCTTTCTGCCTTGTGCATACTCCCTCCTGATTTTCCAACGGCAAGATAAGCGCCCTGATACCATTCATAGTAACTGGTGACAATACCGTCAATCCTGGGGCTTATAAATCCCCTGATAGTGATTTCAGGCGAGATGGACCTGTCTTCTCTGAGCACAGGGACAAAAAGATTTGGCGGGATCTCCTTGCCCATAGTCTTGTAAACCTTCATCAGGTTTAACCTGAAGAGTTCATCAAAATCTTCCTGTGTTTCTGTTGTGTGCTCATCTCCGTACCACCAGTTCCAGTCGCTGCCTTCAGCGGCATATAGCGACTTCCATGCCTCGTCAAGCGGCTTGTCAGGGTTAAGTTTTTCGAATATTGCCAGGTCCTCTCTTGTATCAGTGAGGTAGTCCCACGCCAGATTATCCTCCTCATGGCCTATCCAGATGCTGTAGTTTGCATTTATCCACGAACCTGCATGCAGCCTGTTGAGTTTTTCACCGGCGTCATGTTCTTTCAGATATTCTGATACGGTTACTGTCTTAAGCCTTTTCTCGTTTGAGAGGCGTTCATACAGGTATTTGAAAAAATCATGGCCGTCGTTCCTGTAATGTTCCCATGCATTTTCACCATCCAGGATTATTGAGACAAGATGCGGTTTGTTGCGGGGAAGTGAATGTTGTATATTCAATAGTTTGTTTATCAGGTCATCCGCGGCATTTTTGGGGTTCCAGCCTGAATATACAAATCCTATGAGGTCAGATAGTTTATGGTCCCTGAATATAATTGAGACGTCGGCAAAAGTGTAGGGCCTGTATAAACGTGACGGGTCTGTGAGATTACCGGAAGAATCCCTCAGCCCTGTATCTATAGAACATGCCAGTACCTCTTCATCTGTGGCAACCCATTTTATCCCTTCTGCATGAATTGCCTTCAAAACATCTTCACTTACAGAACCTTCGGACGGCCACATTCCCTCCGGCCTGTAGCCAAATATTTTTTCAAAATAATCGAGGGCGTCCCTGATCTGCTTTACCGCGTCTTCAGGGCGTGAAAATCTTTTTTTAGGCAGCCTGATATGAGGCATGGCAATCTTTGACGAGTCTGTATCCCATAGCAGCGGAAGGATAGGGTGGTAGAAGGGCGAGGCGGATAACTCTATCTGGCCTTTTGCATTGAGTTCCCTGTATTTGGGGATTATCCTTCTGAGGATGTCGAGTTGCTTGTCCGCTAAAATTTTTTTGTCTTCTTCTGTATAGTCTTTTCCTTTTTTTACGAGTTCACTCAGGAGCGGATCTTTTTCTCTGAACATCGGATCTATCCAGCACAGGTTAAACAGAACCTGCAGGTCAAGAAAGTCGTTTTCAGAAAAATATTTTATGGCCCTTGTTAATTCTCCCTTCACAAAACTGAGGCCTCTTTTAACCAGCAGTTCATAATATCTCGGGAAGGGCCTTATCATATTGTCCCAGTGGGCAAGGAAAAAGTTCTCGAGTATGAACATCTTATCTTTATCTGTGAGTTCTGAAGCCTTTTTCGTGGTGAGTTCAAGATAGGTATCCGGCGCATTATTTTCTGTGTAGTCATTAAGCTGGAGCAGCAATGAAGGTACGAGATTAAAAGTCTGTTTTATATCGGGAAAACCGTCGAGTATTTCGGCCATATCAAGATAGTCTTTTGTGCCGTGAAGCCTCACCCACGGCAGCCTGTAGATTCCCGTGAAAGGGTCTTTGTAATAAGGTTGATGCATATGCCAGAGGAAGACGATATTGAGGGGGCTATCTGTCATACCGGAAGATATACTCGTCAGGCCGCGCTAAACCGAACTCTTCCCTCGCATGTTTTTCCGAATAAAACGGATTTTCCTTTAAGGACTTTATCTGGGTTTTTATCCGGATGTTCTCTTTTTCAAGTTCGGTTATTTCTTTTTCAAGGTGAAGCTTTTTGTCGGAGAGCCCTCTGTATTTCAGGAAGCCCGCATCTCCAACAAGCAGGTTTATACAGAGATATACAAAACTCAGGACTATCAGTATAAAAGTGATAAGCCTTTTTTTCTTTACTTCAGAGACAACCTGTTTTCTTAAAAGGTTATCGGAATTCATTTCCCTAGATTATAAAATGTTTCCATGCCTTTGTATATAGCAGAATCAGCAAGCTCTTCTTCGATTCTCAGGAGCCTGTTATATTTGGCCACACGCTCGCTTCTTGCAAGCGAACCTGTCTTGATAAAACCTGTATTGCATGCAACGGTCAGGTCGGCTATTGTTGTGTCCTCTGTCTCGCCTGACCTGTGAGAGACGACTGCGGTATATCCGGCCCTTTTGGCCATTTCTATGGCATCGAGTGTCTCTGTCAATGTTCCTATCTGGTTAAGTTTAATCAGTACAGAATTGGCGATGCCTTCTTTTATTCCCTTTTTAATTATTTTTGTGTTTGTTACAAAGATATCGTCTCCGACAAGCTGGACCTTATTGCCGAGCTCCTTTGTGAGTATCTTCCACCCGGCCCAGTCATTTTCCGATAACCCGTCCTCAATTGAGAGTATGGGATATTTCCCTGCTAGTTTCTCATAATATGAGACCATTTTTTCTGCTGACATAATCCTGCCTTCAAAGTTATATCCCTTATTGGAATAAAACTCTGATGCGGCAACATCAAGAGCTATATAGATGTCTTTGCCCGGTTTATAGCCTGCCATCTTAATTGCGTCTATTATAAGCAATATAGCCTCTTCGTTGCCATTAAGGTTGGGGGCAAATCCCCCTTCATCGCCGACTGCGGTGTTCAGGCCTTTTTTCTTCAATATTGCCTTGAGACTGTGGAAGACCTCTACGCCTGCCCTCAATGCTGATGCAAAATCCTTGAAACCCGCAGGCATTATCATGAATTCCTGTATGTCCAGATTATTATCGGCATGTGCGCCGCCATTGAGGATATTCATCATGGGGACAGGGAGTTCTTTTACATTGCACCCTCCGATATATCGGTACAGGGGCATGCAAGACTCATTTGCAGATGCCTTGCATACAGCAAGAGAGACGCCGAGGATTGCATTTGCGCCAAGCCTGCTTTTATTTTCAGTGCCGTCAAGCTCTATTAGCAGGTTATCTGTATATACCTGGTCATATGAGTTGAGGCCTCTGAGTTCCGGCGAAATTTCCTTGACGACATTTTTAACTGCATTCATTACGCCTTTCCCGGTAAACCGCCTGCCGCCGTCCCTGAGTTCAAGGGCTTCTCTTTTGCCTGTTGACGCGCCTGACGGCACTGAAGCCCTGCCGGAGGCCCCGCTGTCAAGAAAGACCTCAACCTCAATCGTCGGGTTTCCCCTGGAATCAATTATCTCGCGTGCATGTACATCTGTAATCTCTCCCATAAAAAGCCTCCTCTAATATATCATGATCCGGATAAATACTGGTTTATCGTTGTATCAATTCTGTCCATATCTATAGGTTTATCCCGCACCTCAGTTCTGTTGGCTATGTGCCTCAGGGTTGTTTCCAGGAATATCCTGAAATTATGTATCTTTTCCCTAAGCCTGTTAACCTCTCCTGCAACAACCTGTTCTTTTTTAAATGATAGCACTTCTTTGAAAAAAGAGACAAACTCTTCATAATCTTCATATCTCAGAAGCCTGAAGGTAAAACTCTCAAAATACATCATGAAGTTTCTTAATGGTTCAAAAGTGCGCAGGCGTTCTTCCTGTTTGTTTGATTTTTCCGTAAGAAGGGTCAGGAACTTGTGGAGCACCAGGATGTCTTCTCTCAGTCTCAGGGATTGCTCGGTTTTTGCGATAAAGCTTATAAAAATATCTTCACCTGTTAAGTCAGGTTTATAGAATTGGGCTATCTGCACAATGCTCTGTTCTGCAAGGTTTTTAAGTATCCCATGACTGTTTTCTATCCTCCCGCGAAAATATCTGGGGGCCTTTTTCTTTAATATCTCCTTTAATTCCTGGAGATATACCCTTTTAGTTTCCATCGAGAATTGATAGGAGAGTGACTGGATAAGCATTTTCAGATCAGGCTGCGTGATTTTTGGTATAATTTTTTCCGTGTAATTCTTAAACATACTGATCTCTGAACGATTGAGCATGAGTATGATCAGCGATGTGTTGAGGGATATAGTTCTATGGGTTGTGATATCTATGTGTTTCAGATATCTCAGTAATCTGAAGAGATATATCAGGATCAGGGATATGTGTTTTTTTGTATCTTTGTCTCTGATATTTTTGACTATATCTGATATCTCCTGATTTTCTATTATGTCGAATTCAGGATTTATATCTTTTTTAAAAGGGTTGAAATAATTGTTTTCTCTTATCTCTTTGCTCAGTATCTGTCCTATATTCATGTAACTGAGATAAGTTATATCGCCTGATTTCAAGAGGTCGGTGACAAGACCTTTCATGTTAACAAACGAATCATAAAGCAGGAAGACAGCTTTTTCGGGGGTGTCCTGTTTATAAAGTTCTTCCCTGAAGATGTCCCTGTTGCGGTCCGTAAGGAATTTTGTCTCGGCAAATTTCTGAAACCAGTAAGAATTTTTTTTGCTCTCAGGGATTATGACCTCGAGTATGCTGAGTATCCTTAGAATTAAATCCCTGACTGCTGACAGTTCATCAAAAAAATTGCTCTCCGAAAGGCTTTCTTTTGCCGAGGGAAGGTTTTCGATGATGAAGAATCTGTCCACTGCGCGAAGCAGCACATCGAGCTCCGAGAATAGTTCCATGTGTGTTTCTTTTGAAACCGCAATCCAGTCCTTTGAATCTTTTTTTTGTATCACCCTTCACCGGTTGTTTAGTTTTAATTATTTATTGTTTTTTAGGCGCATGGATTGCCATATGATGCACGTCTTCTGCGGCTTCCATCAAACCTTCCGACAGCGTAGGATGAGCGTGGATTGTTTCAGCAATATCTTTTACCTTCAGCCCTCCATGCATTGCAACTGCAAATTCGTGAATCAGGTCAGAGGCATGGGGCCCTATAATATGCGCACCCAGTATTTTGTCGGACTTTTTTTCAGCTATTATCTTTATAAAGCCGGATATCTCGCCCATTGCATGGGCCTTGCCTAGCGCCCTGAACTGAAATTCACCCGTGGTGTAATCAAGCCCTTTTTCCTTTGCCTGATGCTCTCTGAGGCCTACCGAGCCAATCTCAGGTGATGTGAAGATTGCGGCCGGCACTACGCTGTAATCAAATTTTTTATCTGCGCCCATAATGTTTTCTGCCGCTATAAGCCCCTGCTTTGAGGCCACATGGGCCAGGAGGATGCCTCCTGTTACATCACCGATGGCGTAGATATGCGGCACATTCGTCTGCAGTTTTTCATTGACAGGAATTTCTTTTCTTGGCCCTGTGGAAACCCCTGCATTTTCAAGCCCGATACCGTTTGTATTGAACGCCCTTCCGATAGATACCAGCACCTTTTCAGCAATCAACTCCTTCCCGTTGGAAAGGAAGGTATGCACGCCGTCATCCCTGACCTCTACCTTTTCGACCTTTATCTCGGTTATCAATTTTATCTTTTTCTTCTTGAGTTCTTTTTCCAGAAGTTTTGACACTGCCTCGTCTTCTGTGGATACAGCCCTCGGCAGCAGTTCGACGATTGTAATTTCTGAACCGAGATCGCTGTAAATACATGCAAACTCGCACCCGATAACACCTGCCCCTACAATTAAAAGGCTCCTGGGAATCTCCCTGAGTTCAAGCGCCTCAGTAGATGAAATTATATTTTTGCCGTCAAACGGGAAAGTCGGTATCTGTGCAGGCCTTGAACCGGTCGCTATGATAAATACATCTGCTGTTATGGTCTCTTCCGTGGAATCTTTTAAGCTGACCTTTATTTCCTTTGAAGAGATGAAGGCGCCTTTGCCTTCCCTGAGGGTTACACCCCAGCTCTTGAATAAACCCCTTATCCCTTTAACCTGTGTGGATACAACCTTGTTTTTCCTCTCGAGGATCTTCTGCATATTCGGGGAGATACTGCCTGCCGTGTCAATGCCGAAGGATTCGAGCTCTTTTGTCTTTGCATACATTTCTGAAGATGCCAGTATTGTTTTTGTGGGGATGCAACCCCAGTTCAGGCATGTCCCGCCAACCTCGGTGCTCTCAATAACTGTGACTTCTGCCCCCAGTTGAGCAAGCTTGAGCGCTGCAACGTATCCTCCGGGTCCTGCGCCAAGTATTGCAACTTTCATTTTGCTTCCTCTTCAATATATTTTTCGTAGTCTGAGGAATCCATGAGGTTATCGAGCTCAGACACATCTTCTATCTCAAGGACAGCTATCCAGCCCTTACCGTAAGGCTCTTCATTTATTATCTCGGGTGATTCCGAAAGGTCGTCATTAACCTCTATGACCGTGCCGCTCACGGGGCTGATAACAGATGAGGTTGCCTTTGTGGACTCGATTTCTGACAGTTCGCTGTTTGCCTCGACTGTAGTGTCAGGCTCAGGAAGGTCGATATATACAATATCTCCCAGCGCATCCTGCGCATAGTCTGTTATGCCGACAGTTGCTTTTTTGCCTGATACCTTGACCCATGTGTGCTCTTTGTGATATTTGACATCTTCCGGATTCATTTTCCCCTCCTGTTTTTTCAAAGTTTAATCTTTTTTAAATTTAATGGTGGTTGAATTTATTATCACATGGTTTTACTGTTTGTCAAGGAAGTATTTTACATTAATCCATAATTTTTTCCTCAAACAAAAAACACTGATATAGATTATCTGTAATGGCTGCAATTTTCAATAGGTTTTTTGGGATGATTTTTAAGGGCGCGCGGGATTTTTGGAAGCGTCATAATAGGGCGCTTTGGCGGTCACAATTTTTTCTCATAAACCCTGTACTGTTTGTAAAGCCTTCCGCCGATCATTTCTACCAGACGCTGAATAGGGATGTTGTCTTCAAGTATCCATGAAAATTCAACTCTTCTGTAGCCGCCTTTTTTTACGCCTTTGAATCCTTCTCTGAAGAGAATGGCATCCACTCCCTTGTTCCTGTATTCCTTTTTTATCCCAAGCAACAGCATCCTGAGGTCTTTTATTTTTTTTGAATAATACAGGGCCTTTATTATCGTCAGCGGATTAATTTTTCCGTTCATGTGTTTCAGGACATAATTGAAGTCAGGAATGAGTCCCATAAAACCAACGGGCCGGCCGTTGTCTTCTGCTATTAGTGTCATCTCAGGCACTACAACCTGTTTGAGCCTTTTGCCAAGATAATTAATTTCTTCATCTGTCAAGGGAATGAATCCCCAGTTATGTTCCCACGCCGAATTGTAGACCTCCCTGAATACCTTCATCTCAGAATCAAAAGTTTTTTTGTTTACCGGCCGGAATGTAATTCCTTTTTTTTCTGCTATCGCAGCAACCCTCAGGATTTTTTCAGGAAGCCGGTCCTTTACTTCATAGATGTATGCATACAGGTCTTTTGATTTATACATTCCGCAGGCTGTCATCAGTTCATTGTAGTAGGGCATATTATATGGAGTCATGAGCATAGGGCTTTCATTAAACCCATCGATAAGAAATCCGCATTCATCGTTTGTCGAGAAATTCATGGGGCCTCTGATTATCTCCATGCCTTCTTTCTTCAGTTCTATGCAGGCTTTATCAAGTAATCCTGAAGAAACCTCCGGATCATTGATGCACTCAAAAAAGCCAAAGAACCCGGTTTTTTCATTATGAAATTTGATGTGCCTTTGATTGACTATTGATACTATCCTGCCGGCGCATCTTCCGTCTTTTTCCGCAATGAAATATCTGACCTTTGCATGTTTGAAGAAAGGGTTTTTATCAGAAAACTGCTCTTTTGTTTCTTTTATCAGTTGCGGGACATAGCAAGTATCTTTTGAGTATAAGGGGAATGGAAATCTTACGAACTCATCGAGGTCTTTTGCTGTCTTAACCTCTATGGTCTTTACAGGGCACAAGATAAATTCAGGCTACTTAATGAGCCCTAATGCCCTGCCTACTTTAGCAAAGGCAGCAAGGACTGCGTCAAGCTGTTCATCTGTATGTGTTGCCATATAGCTTGTCCTTATCAGTGCCTTGCCATTAGGCACTGCAGGGCTTACGGCAACATTGGCAAAGACCCTTTCTTCCTGCAGCATCATTGCAAACTTGAAGGCTACCTCATTTTCTTCGACTATTACCGGTATTATAGGCGTCTCGCTCGGCCCTGTCTCAAACCCCAGGTCTTTAAATCCTTTCAGCATCTTTTTTGTGTTTTTCCATAGTCTTTCTCTTCTTTCAGGCTCATTCTCGATAATATCAAGGGCAGCGCTTACCGCAGCTATTGACGCAGGCGGAGGGCTTGCGCTGAATATCAGAGACCGTGCAAAATGTTTTATGTAGTGGATTAAGCTTTCCGAACCTGCTATGAAGCCTCCGATTGATGCAAGGGACTTGCTGTATGTTCCCATGAGGATGTCAACTTCCTTCTCGAGTCCAAAATGTTCTGCTGTACCCCTGCCTGTTTTGCCGAGGACCCCGATGCCGTGCGCATCGTCAACCATAACCCTTGCCCTATATTTTTTTGCAAGCTCCACGATCTCCGGCAGGTTTGCAATATCTCCTTCCATGCTGAATACGCCGTCAACAATAATGAGCTTGCCCCTGTCTTTGTTTTCCTCCAGGACCCTCTTCAGGTCTGTCATGTCATTATGTTTGAATTTTTTTATATCGCCGTATGAGAGCCTGCAGCCGTCGATAATGCTTGCATGATCCATCTTGTCTATAATTACTGCATCGTCTTTTCCGATGAGGGCAGATATAACGCCCAGATTAACCTGAAACCCTGTAGAGAATACAAGCGCAGCCTCATGTCTCATAAACTTTGCTAACTTGTCTTCGAGATTAACATGGATATCGAGAGTGCCGTTTAATAACCGGGAGCCTGCACAACCGGAACCATATTTCCTCACAGCCTCTATTGCAGCCTCTTTTACCTTTGGATGGTTCGTAAGCCCTAGATAGTTGTTGGAGCCGACCATTATCATCCTTTTGCCGTTTATTATAACCTCAGGGTCCTGTGCGCTTTCGATTACCCTGAAATATGGATAAAGCCCGTAAGACATCAGTTCCTTTGCCTTTGTGAACTTAAGGCATTTTTCGAATATGTCCGGTGATTCTTTTACAGCCATTGATGAATCCTGTACCAGTCTGCTGTCCATTTTATACCTTCCTTTATCCCGACCTTAGGAACAAACCCAAGTTCTTCTATTGCCTTCGATGAGTCGCATACCCAGTAAGGGTGCTGCAGCTCTTTTATCTTGTCTTTGTTTATAATGTTACGCTTTCCGCCGAGCCTTTGTCCAATGCCTGCAAACAGAGGCATTATAACCCTGGGTATTCTAAGACGTACCGGCTTTGTTCCGACCGCAGAGGATATCGCTTCTGCGATTTCGTCGTTTGAATATATCTTGCCGTCAGACAGATAATATATCTTCCCTTCGGCTGCATTATTTTCCGAAGATATAATGGTTCCCCTGACAAGGTCATCAACATATAATAAAGAATAATAGCACTTTCCCCAGCACAGGAAAATACCCTTTTTTAACATCTTGAAAAAAGTGTACATGTCTTTATCCCTTGGGCCGTATACCGCAGGCGGCCTGATGATGGTAAGCGGGATGATGTCTTTATGTCTTAAGACTATACGCTCAGCTTCAAGCTTGCTTTTTCCATAAGCAGATACAGGCCTCGGTTCAACAGTTTCACTGACGGGCGTCCTGTCATAGCATGGCCCTGCAGCAGCAAGGCTGCTCAGATAGACAAATCTTTTGATGTTGGGATTTTTCTCTGCTACGGCCTGAATGAGGTTTTCTGTGCCGCTTGTATTAGCAAGGAAGAAGTCTTTCTCATTCCTTGCCTTGGTGAGTCCTGCCAGATGAAATATGTAATCAAAACCAGTGACTGCGTTAAGCAGGGATTCTTTTTCCGTGCAGTCGCCATAGGCAAGGCTGATATCGAGACCCTCTATCCATTGCAGGTCAGAGGTTTTTCTTACAAGGCAGGTGACACTATAACCTTTTCGAAGAAGTTCTTCAACGAGATGGCTTCCTATGAAACCTGTAGCTCCTGTTACAAGGGTTTTCATTGGTTAGAGATATTTTTTATCAAAGGCTCATTGATTCAAGTCTTGCCACTCTTTCCTCCATTGGCGGGTGAGTGCTGAAAAGCTTTAACAGCCCTCCGCCGCTGAGCGGGTTGACGATAAACATATGGGATGTTGCAGGGTTTGCCTGCATGGGTATCTGCTTTGACGCCATATCAAGCTTTCTGAGCGCGTTTGAAAGAAATCTCGGATTGCCTGCAAGCCGTGCGCCGCCTTCATCAGCAGCGTATTCCCTTGAGCGGGATATTGCCATCTGAACCAATAACGCGGCTATAGGACCCACTATCATCATGACCAATGCTGCGACCGGACTTCCGCCTTCGTTATCATCTCTCCTGCCGCCGAAAATGGCTGCCCATTGCGCCATCTGTGCCAGGTAGCTTATGGCAGCGGCAAGTGTAGCCGCTATGGTGCTTATCAATATATCTCTGTGCCTGATGTGCGCAAGTTCATGAGCTATTACCCCTGTGAGTTCATCAGAACTCAAGATGCGCATAATGCCTGTTGTTACGGCAACAGCAGCATGTTTTGGATTTCTCCCTGTTGCAAAGGCATTCGGCTGGTCGGCATCTATCATGTAAACCTTTGGCATCGGTATCTCTGCTTTTTGTGCAAGCCTTCTCACGACTCCGTAAAGTTCAGGCGCTTCCGATTCCGCAACCTCTCTTGCGCCATACATCTTAAGGACAATCTTGTCGCTGAACCAGTAGGCGAACAGGTTCATCCCTCCTGCAAAGATAAATGCCATGGTCATTCCCTGTTTCCCTCCAAAGGCGCCTCCTGCCCAGACGAGAATAAGACTCAAGGTAACAAGCAAAACCATTGTTTTTAATCTATTCATTTATTAGTCCCTCCGTTGACATGTGAAGCGCATAAGTTTTAACAACTGCAATATTATAAAACAGAAAACGAGGCAGTATCAAGAGCAGGGCAAGACTTACTGTTCCATGCAGAGCTTTAGGGTATTTTCAAGTTCTTCCAGTTTAAAGGGTTTTTTGAGGCTGTATATGCCTTTCTGCCTGAACTCTTTATCCATCTCAGGCGTAATAAAGGCTGAACATACAACAACCTTGAGGGAATCTGTCAAATCACTCACCTTTTCCAGCAGCACTGTGCCATTTTCCTCAGGCATTTTAAGGTCTGTAAAAAGGATATCAATGTTATTATCCTTAAGATTTTTTATGGCTTCTTTTACATTGGCGGCTGTAATAACCTCGTACCCCCACCTCCTGAGCGCCCGCTCAAGAAACCACCTCACAAGCTGTTCGTCATCTACTATAAGAACCTTCATGTTATTAATATAAGCAAAAAGTGTGCTAATTAAGGTTTTTCAGGCAAGAATCCGAATTTCTGCATCCTGTATCTCAATGCATCCCGTGTGATATTCAGCAATCTTGAGGACTTTGTCTGGTTACCCCTTGTTATATCCAATGCCTGCCTTATCAGCTCTTTTTCGACCTCTTCTATATCAAGACCGCCCGGGGGAATTTTTATGTCAATGCTCCTGACATTTGCCAAGGCAACCTCTTTTGAGGTGAATTCTATAGGAAGATGTTCAGGCAGTATAAAGTCCTCTTCGCTCTCGAGTATCATGGCTCTTTCTATAATATTTTTGAGTTCTCTCACATTTCCGGGCCATTGGTATTCTTTAAAATATTTTTCTGTTTCTTTTGAAATGCCTTTGAGGTTTTTCTTGAATTCCCTGTTAAATTCGTTTATGAAGTATTTTGCAAGGTCAGATATGTCGCTCGGCCTGTCTCTGAGAGGCGGGATAAGAACAGGGATGACCTTAAGCCTGTAATAAAGGTCTTCCCTGAAATTGCCGCTCTTTACTTCTTCAGCAAGGTTTTTATTTGTTGCAGCAATTATCCTGACGTCAACCGTTATGTCTTTCACGCCGCCGATTCGCTTGAACATCTTGCTCTCTATGATCTTCAGGAGTTTTGCCTGAGTGCTTGGTTTCATATCTCCTATTTCATCGAGATAGATGGACCCGCCGTCTGCAAGCTCGAACAGCCCCTTTTTCATTGCCTTTGCATCCGTGAAGGCCCCTTTCTCATGGCCGAACAGTTCACTTTCTATAAGGGTCTCCGGCAGCGCTGTGCAGTTTATCTCCATGAACGGTTTGTTGCTCCTCCTGCTCTGGTAATGTATTACCTTTGCCACAAGGTCTTTTCCTGTGCCGCTCTCGCCCTGAAGCATGATGGTTGTGGCGTCGCTTTTTGCAATTTTCTTTATTATTTCGAAGATTTTTTGCATCTCTTCTGACTGGCCGATTATGCTGTCAAACCCGTATTTTAAAGAAAGCTGCGACCTGAACTGTGAAACCTCTTTTCTGAGGGAGACTGTCTCCAGCGCCTTTGCAACCAGTATCTTGAGTTTATCTACGTTAAACGGCTTTTCAACAAAATCATAGGCTCCGAGTTTTATGGTCTTTACTGCAGTCTGTATATCGCCAAAGGCAGTAATCATTATAGCGAGGGCGTCTTTATTTATTTCTTTGATGCCCTGAAGGACTGTTATGCCTGAGACGTCCGGAAGATGGATATCCAGCAGGGTGACGTCAGGAGTCTCTTCTTTAAAGAGGTTAAGTCCTTCCATCCCCTTTTCAGCAGTTATTACTGTGTAGCCCTCTTTTGAAAGGTTTTGCTGTAAGGACCACCTCAGGAGTTTCTCATCATCAATGACAAGTATCTTTGCTTCCGGCAACTTTTATCCTCCGTCAAAAATAGTTTCAAAAGTTACAACAGTTTCAAAAGGTGCAACTATTGCAACTTCTTACCCTTCTGAAACTTTTTCCCCTATTTCCCCTATTGAACCTATTTCCCCTATTGAACCTGTTTCCCCTTTATCAGTTTTAAGGATAACATGAAATGTGCTGCCAATACCAACCTGGCTTTCTACAACTATTTTCCCATTGTGTTTTTCGGCTATATTTCTGCTTATTGCAAGGCCAAGCCCTGTGCCTGCGTGCCTTGTGGTGAAAAACGGCTTAAATATATTTTTAAGGGCATACTCTTCTATGCCCTGCCCGGTATCGGAAAAGGCCACCTCGACCTCATCCCTGTTGGACGTAAAATATGTGGCTATTGTGAGTGTCCCTCCGGCGGGCATGGATTGAAGGGCATTCAGCATTAAGTTTAAAAATACCTGTTGCATCTGTTCCGGGTCAACATTTATTTCACCTATATCGTCTCCGGGAATCAATCTAATGATAACTCCCTGCCTTTGTGCCTGCAAGTCTACCAATCTTATGGCCCGTTCAATAACCGGCTGAAGGGATGTCAGTACCGGATGAAGGTCAGGCGGCCTTGCAAAGACAAGAAGTTCTTTTACTGACCTGTCAAGCCGGTCTATTTCATTCAGGACTTCAGTTATGACCTCTTTCCGCGGGTCAGTTGCAGAGAAGTCTTCTGCAAGAACCTGTATTGCCCCGCTTATCCCGGCTAATGGATTTTTGATTTCATGCGCTATGGCGGATGCCAGTTCTCCGATTGTTGCCAGCTTCTCAATGTTCTGGATATCTTCAAAATGGCACTTTTCTATCTCCCGCCTTGCCTTATCAAGTTCAAAAAGCATGGAATTCAGGGAGGACGCAAGTTTCCCTATCTCATCTTTTCTCCGCGTAAGAAATTTTACTGCCAGATCTCCTGCTTCTGCCTTTTTCATTGTATCTATGATCGAGATGATAGGCCTGTTGACGAGGTAAGTGGTAAGTATGCTCAAAAATATTGAGATAACAATAAGGGTTATTATCGAGAACAGCGCCATCCTTTTTCTGGAATCGTTAATTCTCCGGATGGTTTTAGCCATTGATACCTCGATATCAAGAACGCCTATTACTTCGCCCTTTGTTCCGTGACATCTCTGGCAGGGGAGTTCGTTATATATAGGAGCTATCATTGAATAGACTGTCTTTCCTTCTCTTTCGTGCGAAAAGACCTCAGGCAGCTTTTGGGTTTTAAATCTTGCCATGTGTTCAGGAGGGACAGGGGTGTTTATCTGAGAGGGGAGAGAAGAACTTATTATTGTTCCGTCAGGTGTGAATATCCATGCCTTCTCAACATCCTCGGTGATAACAGTTTCAAGAAATTTCTGGAATTCCCGTCCTCTCCCTTCAAGCATGATTGTTATAAGGCTGTTTCTTATTATTTCAGTGATTAAAGAGACTCTTTCTTTTTCGTCTTCCTGAATCTCTTTTTCCTGCAGGTTCAGATTTTGATAGGAAAAGGCCCCTATTATCACGAACAGTATGCATGTTGTGAAAAGGATATATTTACTTTTAAGGTTCATTCCAAAAAATTCAGGTTGAGGCTGAGGCTAAGGTTGAGAAAATTTTTAACCTTAACCCTGAGACCTGGACCTCTTTCTTTATTATTCAAGACTCCCGTAAGCATGAAGTCCTGAGAGAAGCAAATTAACTCCAAGGTAGGTAAATATCACGGCTATAAAGCCTATTACTGCAACGATTGCGACTTTTTTGCCTCTCCATCCTCTGAGCAGACGGCTGTGCAGAAAGAAGGCGTATACAAACCATGTGATGAGCGACCATGTCTCTTTCGGGTCCCAGCTCCAGTAAACACCCCATGCCTGGTCTGCCCAAATTGCGCCAAAGATAAGTCCGCCAAGGGTGAAAATGGGGAAACCTATTGCGATACTTTTATAAGTAATTTCCTCCAGTGTCTCTGCAGATATCGAGAAGGAGCCTACAATTTTTTTAAGTATGTGCCCATATTTCCAGACCAGGAATATGAAAGTCAGCGCTATGAGCAGGCTGAAGATTGAAATCGCCACGGATTCATTCAGAAATGATGCCTTAAAGAGATAGCTCTTTATCAAAGTCTCCGGGTTTTTAATGGCGAGCCTGAAGGTTAGATAATCAAGTCCCATTGCGAAAAGAACTACAATGAAGATGCCTGACGTGACTGTCCAGAATATGTACGAAGATTCTTTTCTGCCCTCTGTTTTTAATATTAGATACATCAAACCTGTGCTGAATGAAATGGCGAATGTTGCATATGCTATAAAACTCATCATGACATGCACCAGCAGCCAATTGGACTGAAGCGCCGGCACCAATGGCTCTATCTCCTTTGACATGCCCGACAGGTCTATAAATGCCAGTGCAAGGCCTGCTATGGGGGTCACAAAAGCTCCGAAAGAACGGGTCTTATATTTAAGCTCTATTATAAGATACCCCAAAATCAGACACCAGACAAAGAATATGAGCGACTCGAAGAGATTTCTCAAGGGAGCGCTTCTTAAAACAGATAAAATAAAAGCGCTCTCAGGATTAAACATCACCCATTGGGTGTATGATTCTGCCCACCTTGATATGATTGCAAGGGTTTGTGAAACAAATCCCGCTATGGTGACTGTTGTTGCCGCTATGCCTACCTGTGAGTTTCTGAAGGCAAGATATGTTATATAGATTATCATTGCCAGGATATAAGCCATTGTAGATATGCCAAATAATGTGGAACTGTTCATTGCTTTCCTCCTCCATCTGATTTGCTCAGAAGGGCCATCATTTTATCAGTCTTTGCTTCGAGTGCCGTCCTGTTTTTATTTGCTGTAAGGGCAACAATAATACGTGTGTTGTTTTTTTCTTCGAGAAGCCTGACCCATATTTTTTTATGACTCATAAAAAAGGTAATGTAAAGGCCGGCAGCCATGACTATACAGCCGAGATAAACAATCCAGACACCGGGGTCTTTTCTTACCTGGAGGCCTGTATATTCAACACCCCAGTAATCTACGAACTCCACTGTGTGACCATCGGGAAGTCCCCATGTCTGAGGATATCTTTTCATTATCCAGCCTGAATATTTTGCTCTTCCTTTTTCTGAAAACTCCAGGAATACGGCAGGGTTGTTCATCTGCTCTGCGAAGGTAAACGGCCTGTTATTAGCGTCAAATGAAAGGGCAGGGCTGAAATCTTTTAATGTCCCTTCTATGTCTGTGCCGGTGATAAGGAATTTATCATTAAGATGCATCTGCCTGGTTTCGGGGACGCCTGATTTCGGCGTTATTTTCATGATAAATTCACCATGGGCATTTGGGACCATGCCAAAACTCGACTGGTAAAAAGTAACATCATTATAGGTTAGCGGGTCGTTAACCACTATGCTTTTCTTAAACACCTCTTTGTTGTCTTTTATTATTGTCAGCCAGCTCTTGTATTCTTTCGGCATATTGGAGCCTTTATAGAAGTCCACCAGGAAATTATCGCACCTGATGCTGAAGCCGAGAGGCCAGACCCCGTATCTCTTCATCTTTGTTCTTAATGTTTTCTCGTCTACTCCAAACTGCCTGGCTGCCTCCGGAGCATTTCCCTCTGTTGCCTGTAATTTTTCTATTATGGCTTCCATCTCTGATTCTTCTTCCCTGCTTAAAAAACCGCTCGGCGCGAATGCCACAGAATAAGTTTTGCCCTCGGGAAGATTCAGATATCCCTTGAAACCAAAAATTATGCCGATAATTGCGCCTGCGAGTATCAGAAGAATGCTCAGGTGTGTTATATAAACGCCAAGGCGTGTGTAATTGCCCTTTTCCGAATAAAGCTGATGACCGGTTGCCTCTTTTGCCTCGAGGAATTTAAAGCCTGCATGTTTTATGGCAGTTCCAACTGTCTCTTTTACTTTGTCAGGTTTCCCCTTAAGGAGGAGCTCTTTTTTCCCGAGATTTTTGAACTGTTCTTCAGTCAGAGGCTTAATAGGCTCTTTTACGAGTTTCCATATCCTCGGCAGCCTGTCAAGTGAACAGATTATCAGGTTTGCCGCAAAAAAGAGCAGGAGTCCGATGAACCACCATGAATGGTACATATCCATGAAACCTAGGCTGTCAAATATTTTATAAAATGCCGGAGCATTGGAGGCGCCGAAGAATTTAGCCAGGAGCTTAAGATTTTTTTCAGGCGCTACATTCTGCTCTACGATTGTGCCTACGATTGACGTGAGTGCAATGGACGCAAAAAGTACAACGGCAAGTGTTATGGATGCAAAGAAATTCCAGACTTTATCTGTGATTGTTTGGTTTTTATTCTCTTCCACTATACTATTCTCCTCTGTGAGCCGGATAAATTATTGTCTTTTATCATAAAGTTTTTAGCTGAAACAAGCAAGGGTTTTTTGGGTCATGGGGAAATAGACATAGAAACGCTAATGCCTTGATTTATCTGTCATTGCGAGAACCCAAAGGGTTCGTGGCAATCTCATCGCAAAAGGCTATATTGCGGAGCCTGTTCCGAACGAAGTGAGGAATCTCGCTCCGAGTTTGCTTCGGCTTCGCCTCGCAACTTCACTCGCAATGACAATTTTCTATGTCTATTTTTCGGTGGTCATCAGGTAAGCAGGTTAGGTTTATCTCTCTTTGCATTAACTATGCAGAAAAATCCGAAAGGCCCTTTAAAAGGATTTTTCAATTGATGCGGCGTATCAGGGGCAATAAATATCGTGTCCATGAAGGCCATGGTATGAATTTTTTTGCCTGTTAAGGCTTTTCCTTTCCCTCTCACGCATACTACAACATGCTCGTGCCTGTGCTTTTCGAAACTGCTGCATCCGCCCGGAGCTATCTCGAAATATCTTAGATGGAATTTCGTTTTCTCTCCGTGACTGCCGATTAATGTCTGCCTTACAATATCAGACCAGTCTCCTTTGATCGATTTGTATCTTTCTGTTTTTATCCCCTGCCATTTAAAGTTTTTGTGTTTATAGAACCTGTTTTTATTTGCGGAAGCCGTACTCTTTGTCTCTTTAATTTCTTTCCCTGCTCTCCAGTCGCAGGTTATAGGAGTTTTATTAATAGGCATACGCTATCCCCAGGTGCTATATATCTATAGGATTTTAATGAACCCATACTGTATGAAGTGAGAGTCAAAAGTAAAAGCGGTTCTAATCTTTAATCTTTCCATTAAGGCAAAACTTGTGCAGTCGGTAAATGAGAAGTCTTTATCGTTATATTTTTCAAGAATCTTCCATGCTCTTTCCCAATCACTAAGGGTTATGGACAGAACTTTCAGAAAAGGTATTGCCTTTAATTTGGTCGAAAAGTTAACTGTGGCCTTGTTGCCGATGGTCTTCAGTAGAAGATTATATGTTTCTACAAGGACTAAATCAGAAGTTACAATTTGGGTTCTTTTGAGTATAAGAGCCGTATATAGCTGGCTGGCCTCGTTTGAATACTGGTCATTACTGTCTGCAATTGCAATCCATGCACCAGTATCAATGAACACCATTATCGAGATCTCTTGAGAATATGACGTTTTTTGCCATAAAGGTACTCATCATGTTTCTGAGCTGTATCTTTAAACTGACTTTTACCGATGCCAATGATGCTCAGAGATTCTTTAGTCATATCATCTATTTCGCCTTCTGTGAATACATTTAGTGAAACTCTTTGATGTTCGCCAAGCCTAATTTTTTTAACTGGCTTAAACACTCCATTCTCATAAATAGCCTCTACTGTTTTAGGCATAACAACCTCCTTTTGCAAGTAAGTTTATTTTATCACAGATGGAAAGATGGGGGTGAAGAAAATTATCTGCTGACTGCCCGGATGATTTTCAGGGCAAGGCGGAGGGAAGGTTCGTCGGATGTTTTGGAAAATTTTTGGATGGCTTCTTTAAGTTCTTTTTGACTTACCACATGTCCGAAATCAAACATCTCCCACATCTCGACCTCTAAGGCATTTGAAAGTTTTATCAGCATATCGAGGGTTGGATTTTCGGTTCCTCGTTCCATACGGCTTAGGTACTTTGAATTAATGTCTGCTTTTTCGGCAAGCTGCTCCTGAGACAGACCTTGGCTTCTTCTCAGTTCTTTGAGTCTTGCTCCTACAAGTTTTTTTGTTTCCATGATTCCTCCAATTATCACTTCAAATATGGAGGGATATAAACACACTAACCGTAATAAAATAATTGCAATATTCTCTTTGTTGGGTATATATTTATACCTAATAGAATTATTATTAGCGATAAAGTATCTCTGTCAGCAATATGGAGGGGGCACCTGAATAGTGATGAAGCCGCAGCGCCTATGTAACAGTTCACCTGACGGCGTACACTATCTGCTTGAGTTCTTCGGCTGTGAGAAAGAAGAGTTGGACTCTCTTCCCTTCTGGCGGAAGCTCCTTTCAAGCGCGATTGCCGATTCCGGCATAACCGTACTGAACAAACACTTTTTCAAATTCTCCCCTCATGGCATCACCGGTTATCTGCTCCTTTCCGCGTCGCACATATCAATACATACATGGCCTGAGTATGCATACGTCACCTGTGATGTCTTCAGTTGCGGCGGAGATGATGAAGCAAAGGGGATTGTTAAATATATCAGGGCAAATGTCTGTCATGGGAAGATGAGGAAAAGAAGATTAAAAAGGGGATTCAGAATTGGGGCGATATGAAAATAATAATAATATCTAAAGATGGCGATGCGCTTGACCTTGCTATCCGGCTCAGAAAAGAAGGCCATAGCGTAAAGGTTGCCATACAAGACAGAGACTATAAAAAAATAGGTGACGGTTTCGGCCTTATAAAAGTCGGAGACTGGAGAAGAGAATTACCCTGGGTCGGCAAAGACGGCCTGATTATCTTTGACCAGACCGGATGGGGCAAGGAACAGGATGAACTGCGAAAGGCCGGATATTCTGTTGTCGGCGGCTCTGAAGGTGGTGACAGACTGGAGCTTGACCGCCAACACGCGCAGGATGTCTTCAAAAAACACGGCATAAAGACTGTCCGCTCCCGACATTTCACAGCCGTTGACGAGGCGATTAAGTTTGTCCAAAAAAATAAAGGCAGATGGGTGCTGAAGCAAAATGGTCATGTAGATAAGTGTTTCTCTTATGCAGGCAAGATGCCGGACGGCAGTGATGTGATTAACCTTCTGCAAAACTACAAGATACATAACCAAAGGGACTGCCGCTCAATTGATTTACAAGAGAGGGTTGAGGGTGTTGAGCTTGCGGTTACACGTTACTTTAATGGCAAAGACTGGATCGGCCCGGTGATGATGAATATAGAACACAAGAAGCTTTTCCCCGGCGGGCTTGGGCCTAAGACATCAGAAATGGGGACCCTCATGTGGTTCGACGACAATGAAACAAATAAACTTTTCAATGAAACCTCGAACAAGCTTACTGCCTACCTGAGAAAAATAGACTTCAGAGGCTGCTTTGATATTAATTGCATAGTAAACGAAAACGGGGCTGTGCCTCTTGAGGCAACGCCGCGTTTTGGCTACCCAACTATTCACGTTGAAGATGCACTTCTTGAATCGCCATGGGGAGAGTTTTTGAAAGCAGTTTCGGATGGCAAAAAGTACCCCGTGAAATGGCGCAAACATTTCGGTATTGTCATGCTTATTGCCGTCCCGCCGTTTCCATATCAGGCAGTTAACAAAAAGTATAGTCCGGAAGGTCTGCGGATACTCTTCTGCGAGAAACTGACAGAAAAGGAATGGGATCGTATCCATTTTTCAGAAGTATCCAAACTACCCTCGCCCCCTGAGGGAGAGGGCAAGGGAGAGGGGGAGTCTTCAGGCAATAACAACGCCGAATACTATATCGCAGCCCAAAGCGGTTACGTCATGTGCGTCACAAGCTCGGACAAAAAAGCTGAGGAAGCAAGAAAGAAGGCCTACAGCCTGGCTGACAAGATCGTCATCCCAAGGATGTTTTTTCGCCACGATATCGGCTTGAAGTTTATTGAGAGAGACCAGAAGCTGCTTAAGAAGTGGGGGTATTTGTGAGCCACGACACTAAAGAGCCTGACGCAAAAGCGGCTGCTGACAATGAAATGGTCATGATTCTCCTTAAAGATTACGAGACTATGAGAGAAGAGATACGGCTTTATATTGGCAAGTTCTATTTGGGTCTTTCCGCAATCTTTGCCATTCTTAGTGCGGGTGCATTTCAGAATAGCCCTGATCATGGCAGCTTTCTCTATCTGTTGACTCCTTTTATTATTGCAGGCTTGGTGGGTTTCATGTCTATGGTTACGTTTTATGTGAACAAAGTAGCTGGATATATAAGGTTCTTGGAGTGGCGATTGTGCGCTGAATATGGGTGTAGCCTGCCATCGGATAAAAAGCGGAGGTCTTTATCAAAGCTTGCGCCGATCTTATGGGAAAGCTTTTATGCGGATATCGGGATGGATCGAGATGTGGGAAGGCAGCTGAAGGCCATTCATGGGAAGGCTTTCATTATGATGATTTTGCCCGTTCTGGTCATTATTTCAGCAGCAATAATGGGGGGATACAATGAGGCCAAGAAGTGGCAGTTCGTTTGTTCACCGGAGTTAGCTCTGGGATGGCCATATGTTATTTTTGCCAGCTTAACCGTTGCTGTATCTTTTTATATATTTTGGTTTGTCAATACAAGGACGAGGGCCGTTACGGTGAGTGTGAATGATGAGTTAAAAGGCGAATACCAGAATGAGCAAGTCGAAGTTAAAAAATAAAGCTTACTCTTGGATAAACCCTAAACTCGAAGTTAGAAACGCGGGGGGGGGCGATAAGAGCGTGTTTGCAAGGGTGGCGATAAAGGTAGGAGAGAGGCTTGCGATCTTTGGCGGAAGGGTGACGCATGTTGCCGAAGAAATCGGCGATTATGGGATACAAATCGACGAGGATTTCGTTATTGATGGTGCGTCTGTGCATTCAGGCGACTATTATGAGGACACCTTCTTTATCAATCATTCCTGCGAACCGAACACGGGTATTAAGGGCCAGATATTTTTGGTGGCGATGAAGGACATCGCCGAGAATGAGGAAGTGACCTTTGATTATGCTATGTGCCTGCATGAGACAAAAGGCGCGCCGCAGTACCGTATGGAATGCCTATGCGGGTGCACAAGCTGTCGCAAAGTGATTACAGACAACGACTGGAAAATTAAGGAACTTCAGCAAAAATATAATGGCTGGTTTTCGTGGTATTTACAGGAACAAATTAATATGCTGAAAAATAACGATGGAAGCAGAAACGATTAATAATAAAAATGAGGGAAGAAAGCCGTCATATGGCAAGAGGTTTGCTGAACTATCTGTCGGCCTGCTAACGAATAAAGCAATAGACAGTATATTCAATTACCTGCTCTATCCCTTTGTTATTTTTAAATTCGGTATTCTCAAGGGCGGCATAGTGATGACTTTCCTTTCCTTCATCGCCTGTATCGGGACCATGAAATTCTATGATTGGTCAAAGCGTGACTGGCTTGGTATTGAGGCGATTAAAGACCTTAAGTGCTACGAAGGTGAAAAGAAAATCGGCCGCTTCACTGCATGGTTTTTAAAAAGGAGCGACCCTGTAGCATTTCTTTTTCTCTCAATCTGGTATGACCCTTTTATAGTCACCGCTTACCTCCGGCATGGCTCAAACAAATTCAACGGCCTGTTCCGCCGCGACTGGGAAATCTTTATGGGCAGCCTCATCCTCGGCAACGCATATTGGACATTGGCCTGCTACATGGGCATCTCTCTGGTCGAATGGGGATGGAAGGCATTGGCGGGGTGAACATAAGATGAAGACAACAATAACGGTTCTTGGGCTGATAGTCTGTCTATTGGCTGTTTGCGTGGGCGATGTTGCAGCTGAGGACTTACAGCCTGACAAGAAATTCGGCCTGACCGGATATCTCACAATGGACACATACAGCAGTTATGTTGACAAGGTTTCAGGTGAAACACTTCACAATGGCCCGGTGATACATCCGAACCTACTGATAGCGGCAGAGCCATTGGGCATCTATATATCCTTGGGAATATACAACAACTTCGAAGGTTTCAATAATCATTCAGCCAATTCCCTTGAATATGCGGTCGGCATCGAAAGGGAGATCAGTCTTATTAAACTTGATGCGGGATATGGATATTCAGACATCAAGAGTTCCAAAGGCGATGTGCATTATTTTTACTCGACCATAGAATTTCGAGAAGTAGCTGATAAACTGACGCCGTATGTAACTGCGGAGCTTGACTTGCCGGTAAATAAGGAAGAGCTCGACGGTGGGTTTATGTACCGTGTGGGTGGAAAATATTCGCTTAAGATATCAGAACAAGCTATTGATATTGACCTGTCGCTTGCAGGGCATGATGGCATCTATGGCTACCGGGCTGAGAAGATAAGCTCCGCAAGGCTGATACTCTCCACCCTTTTTAAATTCAGACACCTGGAGCTTACCCCTGAACTCAATTTCCAGAAACGCCTCGGATATTCTTACGAAAACGGCGGGATAGCAAAAGATAAAATCTACGGCGGGCTCAAAATGGTATTGCCGTTTAATATTTTGTGACAAAATGAAAAATAAGCAGGTCAGCGCCTGTTTAAATCCTTCTACTCAAACACAATCACACTCTTCAGCGAATCCTTCGCCTCCGCAGTTAATCTGAACGCCTCGGCAGTTTTTTCTATCGGGAATCTGTGGGTAATAAGGCTTTCAGCTTTTACGACTCCTTGCTCAATAAGTTCAAGCGCATCTGCCGTATCAGTCGGGCCGCATGAATAACTGGTGATTATATTTATGTCTTTAAAGTAAAGCTCGTTCGGGTTGATTGTTAACTGTTCATCAGGCTTTGCAGGCGTGAAAAATAAAACCTTTCCTCCGCGTCCTGCTGATTCAATGCCCTGTTTCATTGCATCAACACTGTTTGGCCCGACTATAACAATATCAGCCATTTCTTCTGAAGTTAAATCTTTAAGGGTTTCAATGAGATTGTCCTTTGAGACATCAATAACCTCATTAGCGCCTGATTCTTTGGCCTTTTCAATCCTGAATGGAACCATGTCAGCAGCAATGATTTTCCCTGCGCCGTATTTTCTTGCAAGCAGTATATTCAACTGTCCCATAATACCAAGCCCTATAACAAGTACAGTGTCTCCGCGCCTGATATGAACTCTCTTGAGAGCTTTAACAACACAGGCAGTTGGCTCTATCAGTGTGCCGTCTTCATAGCTCAGTTTGTCCGGAAGGTTCAATGTATCGTTTTCAAGGTTTGTTTGCGGTATTAGTATATATTCCGAGACCCCGCCCGGAATTATCCTTGTCTTTTTCCATGTTTCGCACTGCACATAATCACCGCGCCTGCATAACCTGCAAGTAAAGCACGGTGCATGATGATGAGTAAAGACCCTGACACCTGATTTAACTGTTGTAACTTCTTTACCTACTGCAACTATTTCTCCTGCCGGCTCATGGCCAAGGACAACCGGAGCTTTTTTTTCTATATACCACGGCATCACATCTCCTGAACATATTCCGCAGGCGCGTGTCTTCATAAGAGCATCATGCGGCCCGATTTCAGGGACAGGGACGTCCTCGATTCTGATATCGTTGAAGCTGTAAAGTTTAGCGGCTTTCATAAGGTTAAGTTTTCCGGGCAGTATGCAAGACTCGTAAAATTTCTATTGAGTTTGCTTTGACTCTATAGGGAATGATATAAGGAAGTCCCGGAATAATCAGCTCCTTTGTCCCCTCTACGCGCCCAGGCCTTCCAATACCCGGCTGGTCTTTAAGAAGGTCTACAGTTTTTCTGATGCGGCCGGCGACAGCCTGTGCTGCCTGGGGCTTATCGTTTGCAATGTAATCTCTAATTTCAATCAGGTCTGATATTGCTTCATCAAGCCATCTTATTATCATTTGCGCTTTGGTGGTTTCAGTTCATTCCTGGTGCCCCAGCTATCAAGCCATGATGCAACTTCTTCATGCTCTATAAACTTTGCTCCTGGCTGTTCAGCTCTCTGAACTGCTTTTTTAATTTCCTGCACCTGCCATTCGTTTGTTTCAAGGTAGTCCTTGATGGCATTCCATACAAGGTAAGATTTTGTGCGTGCAGTGGCTGCGGCAAGCTTATCCAGCCTCTTTTTCGTCTGGTCGTCAATCCTTATCGTTAGCGTGGTATTCATAGTCTCTCCTCTAAATATGTTACCTTGTATTAATAATAATGCATTGTGTTACAAATTGCAAGACAGGCTAAAGATGAAGGATTTTTCACGGGATAATCGCATATTTTATCCCTTTGCCTTTTGTAAGCTTCAGAAATGCCTTTTCAGTATCTTTTAACGGGTATTCCCCTGTAATAAGTTTTGACACTTTTATCTTCCTGCTCTTGAGCAGAGTGTATGCCTGCCTGACGTCATCCGGCGTAAAATGGAAAACACCCTTCAGTGTTATCTCATCGTAATGCAGTCTTCCTGTATCATAGGTAACAGTGGTTCCTGACTTGCACCCTCCGAACAGGATAACTGTCCCGCCTCTTCTTACATAATTCACTGACGACTGCCATATATCAGGCTGCCCCGTGCATTCAAATACGTAATCCACGCCTAATCCGGCTGTGAATTTGTTTATTGCATTTGCGAGGTTGTCAGGCGTGACTGCAACTGATGCGCCGAGTTTTTTTGCGAGCGCTAATCTCTTTTTTTCAAGGCCGGTGATTATCACATCAGCCCCTTTATTTTTTAATAAGAGGAGGTGCAGCAAGCCGATAGGCCCGGCGCCGATTATTAATGCCTTCTCTCTCTCTTTGATTTTTAATTCCTGCATGCCATGAACCACGCATGACAAAGGCTCAAGAAAAGCAGCCTCTTTAAAAGTTAAATTCCCTGGTTTATGAAAAACATTCTGCTTCACAATATGCGGGGGGAGCAGTATATATTCAGCAAATGCTCCGAGAACCTTTGTGTCCATTATATTTTCGCAGAGGTTGCAGAGTCCTTTTTTGCAGTATCTGCATTTAAGGCATGGAGCGCTGTGAACTGCCATTATCTCATCACCTTTTTTAAACTTTCTGACGCCTTTTCCGGCATCGGCAACTATGCCTGAAAATTCATGCCCGAATACCCCTGGCATTGGTATGACATGATGTCCGCGGCTGAAAGCCTTCAGGTCTGTTCCGCATGTGAGCGCAGTCTTAATTTTTACAAGGAGTTCCCCTTCAGAAGCTTTTGGGATTTTTGTTTTGAGGAGTTCTATTTTTCCCGGTCTGATAAGAAAACAGGATTTCAAGTCTAAATCTCCAGTTTGCCGCCCCAGACCTGGCCGATTATCGCAGCAAATACAAAGAGTGGTATGTATCTGATGTCAAGATGGGACATGCTTCTTGCAAAAAATATAAAAGGTATTGGAATGTGTATGTACAGAAACCACTTGAATGAATATCTTTTTGTTTTACCCCTGAAATAACCGAAGGGCATATTGAGCATAAATGTCAGTGATAACAGACCTGCAATAAGGGCAAGTTTTGCATTAAAATCCATTTGGAAGAATAACCAAAAGATTAGGGCAAAGTCAAATAATAACCTCTCTTTCATAAAGAGAGGTTATTATTTGATTAAATTTACAGCTCCACCTTCATTCCCGCTGCCATTTTTGCCGACTGGACAGTGTTGTACATAAGCATTGCAATTGTCATGGGGCCTGCGCCGCCGGGCACAGGTGTTATATAAGCTGCCCTTTCTTTTGCAGCATCAAAATCAACATCGCCTACTATTTTCCCCTCAGGAGTTACGTTTATGCCGATATCTACTACGGCAGCGCCTTCTTTTATCATATCTCCTGTTATCATCTTTGCCTTGCCTACTGCAACGCATAATATGTCAGCCTTAAGGCATGTCTCTTTGAGGTCAGGTGTCCTGCTGTGTGCTATTGTGACAGTTGCATGTTTTCTGAGTAAAAGCAATGCAAGCGGTTTTCCGACAATCACGCTTCTTCCGACAACAACAGCGTGTTTTCCTTTTGGTTCAATATTATAAGCCTCAAGCATCTTGATTGCGCCGTGCGGAGTGCATGCAACAAAACCAGGCTCATCGAGCACGAGTTTGCCAAGCGCATCCGGCCCGAAGCCGTCAACGTCTTTTGCAGGTGATATCCTGTTCATTATCTGTTTTTCATCGAGCCCTTTTGGCAGAGGAAGCTGGACGAGAATTCCGTTCACCTTTGGATCACTATTAAGCTGGTCAACAAGTTTTATCAAATCTGCCTGAGTTGTTGTCGCCGGTATCTTGTGGGCAAAGCTTGCCACTCCTATTTCAGCGCAGGCCTTTTCTTTTGATGCAACATATTTTTGTGACGCAGGGTTTTCTCCAACAAGCACAACAGCAAGTCCGGGGTTAATCCCTTTTGACTTAAGTCCCTCAATCTCGGTTTTTAATTTAGCCCTGATATCTGCTGCTACTTTTTTACCGTCAATTAATTCTGCTGCCATAGTTTCCTCCTTTTTGTTCCCCTAATCCCTTTTTTTAATCAGTTCCAGCAATTCTTCTCTTGTTGATGCCTTTGTTCTGAATATTCCCCTTACAGCTGAAGTCACTGTCCTGGCTCCGGGTTTTTTCATGCCTCTCATGCTGAGGCACAGATGTTCTGCGTCTATTATAACCATTGCGCCTTTTGGTTTGAGTTTCTGCATAAGCAGGTCTGCAAGCTGTGCTGTAAGGCGTTCCTGAACCTGTGGTTTTTTAGCAAGGATTTCAAGAGCCTTTGCAAGCTCTCCAATCCCTGCTATCTTGCCGGAGCTCGGTATATATGCAACGTGCGCCTTGCCTATGAACGGCAGGAGATGGTGTTCACATACAGAGTAAAACGGTATGTCTTTTAAAAGTACCATCTCATCATGGCTTTCGCCCTCTATGTGCTTAAGTATTTCTTCGGTCGGCGTCTCAAGGCCTGAGAATATCTCTTCATACATCTTTGCAACGCGCGATGGAGTGTCTTTAAGTCCGGCTCTTTCAGGGTCTTCTCCTATGCCTTCAAGTATGAGCCTCACGCCTTTTTCTATTTTTTTAATGTCCAAAAAATACCCCTCTTATTTTTTCCCTGGAATGGATTAAAAGTCTAACATTTATGAATGGTTGGTGTCAAAAGGATGCGTTGAAAAATTGAGCACGACAAACCAGCTTAAGCGGTGCACTCTATTACCCTTTTATCTGTAATAATCTTATCAACCTTTATATCATGCGGCTCTGCGGGTATTTTTTCTACAATCTGCTCCTCGTATGCCGGCGCAACAATCGGGATTTTCCTTTCCATCGTGGCCAGCAGCTTGTCATAATAAGCTGCGCCGTAGCCAAGCCTGTTGCCCTGTGTGTCAAAAGCAGCACCGGGGATAATCACAAGGTCAATATCAAACATCTTTCTTAACCTTGCCTCGTCAACCGAAGGCTCGAGTATCCACATGTATCCGCGGGCCAGCTCGTTGATGCTTTTTATCTCATAAAGCCTTAGTATGTTCTCTTCCCTGCAGACCCTCGGAAGAACAGCTGTTTTTTCCAGATGAAGAGAAAGTTTTATTAAATCTATTGTGTCCACCTCGCTTCTGAATGATGCATAGAAGAGGATTCTTTTTGCAGCTGAAAACTCCGGAAGCATAATGATTCGCTGCAATATTGAGATATCCTTTTCAGCCTTGAGATTTTTTGCAATCGAATCTCTTCTCTGGAGGATTTCCCGTCTTATGGTTTTTTTTATCTCACTATTTTTCATCAAGTATATGCTCTATGGCGTTTTTTATCTTCCTTATCTCTTCAACAGTATCAGGAGAGCTTTTATATGGCGGTATGCCCTTAATGTCAGCCTCCATTATCAGGTTGTTAAAGCTGATATATCCTATGAATTTCATGCCGCCAAGGCCTGCTTTTATAAAAGCAAGATCTTCATTCCCTCTTGACTTATTGGCAACTACCAGGACATCTTTAACGCCCAAACTTTTTGCCATTTCCTTAACAGTGTTTGCTGTCTGGATGCTCCTTTGTCCCGGCTCAACAACAACTATAAAGGCGTCAACTGCCTCTGCAGTCCCCCTTGTGAGGTGTTCAATGCCTGCTTCCATGTCAACGATCACAACTTCGTCTCTTTCAGCAATAAGGTGTTTGAGAAGCCTTCGCAAAAATACATTTTCAGGGCAATAGCAGCCTGATGCAGCCTCTTTTGATTTTCCTGTCACAAGCAGAATGATATTATCAAACCTGTAGCCGTATTCAGAGGGTATGTCATCCACACGCGGATTGAGTTTGAAAATGCCGCCTGAACTTCCGGGTTTTGCCCCTGTCCTTTCCTCAATCAGCCAGGTCATTTCAGCTATGGGTTTAATCTTTGCGATATCAGGAGGACTTATCCCAAAGGCAGAGGCAAGGTTTGCATCAGGGTCTGCATCAACTGCAATCACCTTTTTGCCGTCAGCTGCAAACAGATGGCTGAGTACAGCAGAGAGAGTTGTCTTGCCAACGCCGCCTTTTCCTGTTATTGCTATTTTCATAGCGGTATTATAACTCATAACCTGATTACAATGGTTTGATTTTTCTCGGGATTTTCGTTATTATCACTGCATGGAAATAAAAAAACTTCTTGAAGAATCAAGCCGCTATATAATGAATACTTACAACAGGGCGCCTATTGACCTCAGAAAAGGACGCGGCGTAAAGGTGTGGGGTTCAGACGGCAAGGAATATCTTGATTTTGTCGGAGGTGTCGCAGTAAACATACTCGGGCACTGTCATCCAAAGGTAGTGGTTGCCATACAGAAACAGGCACAGCGCCTGATACATGTCTCAAATCTTTATCACATAGAGCCTCAGATAAAACTTGCACGGCTGCTTGTGGAGCATTCTTTTGCAGACAAGGTTTTTTTCTGCAATTCAGGCGCAGAGGCAAACGAGGCTGCCATAAAGCTTGCGCGGAAATATGCAAAGGAACATCAGGGCAAGGATAAGTTTGAGATAATAACTGCCCTGAATTCTTTTCATGGAAGGACCCTTGCAACAGTTACGGCAACAGGGCAGGAGAAGTTCCAAAAAGGGTTTGAACCTTTAGTGCCGGGGTTCAAATATGTGCCTTTCAATGATATCAGCGCTCTTGGCTCCCTGATAACGCAGAACACATGCGCTGTTATGCTTGAGCCGATACAGGGTGAAGGCGGGGTAAAGCTCCCGGACCCTGATTACTTTAAGAATGTGCGGGAACTCTGCAATAAAAACAACCTGCTGCTTATACTCGATGAGGTTCAGACAGGAATGGGGCGGACAGGAAAGCTCTTTGCTTATGAACACTATAACGTTACCCCTGACATAATGACCCTTGCAAAAGGGCTTGGCAGCGGTGTGCCGATAGGCGCCATGCTTGCTTCTGATAAAGTTGCATCAGCCTTTGTGCCCGGCTCTCATGCCTCGACATTCGGAGGCAACCCTCTGGTATGCACGGCGTCAATAGCAACGCTGGAGACGCTTCTTGAGGATGGAATTTTGCTGGACCAGTGCAAAAGGATGGGCGAATATCTCAGGAAGGAACTGAAGAACCTTCAAAAAGAATTTTCGAGTGTGATAATTGACGTAAGAGGCAAGGGGCTTCTCGTAGGGATGGAGCTTACAAGGGACTGTACAACTATTGTAAAGGCATGTATGGAAAAGGGGCTTCTGCTGAACTGTACAGCAGGGAATGTGCTGCGTTTCACTCCGGCGCTGATAGTGCAGGAGAAAGATATAGACCATATGCTTGATATATTGGGCAATGTGCTCAGCAGTTTATCATAGGACAAGGCAAGAACGAGGAACGTTTTGAAATGAAGAGAGACTTCTTAACATTACTGGACCTGTCATCTGAAGAAATATCTGCGCTTTTAAAAAGGGCGATTGATATGAAGTCAGGCATAGACGCCAATAAATGCCCGTTGATAGGAAAGAGCATAGGGCTTCTTTTTGAAAAGGCCTCTACAAGGACAAGGGTCTCATTCGAGGTAGGGATTTATCAGCTTGGCGCGCACCCGATATATTTAAATCCTAATGAGATACAACTCGGCAGAGGAGAAACCATACCCGATACTGCAAGAGCGCTCTCCAGATACCTGGATGCCATTGTGATAAGGACCTTCGGGCATGCCCTGCTTGCTGAATTTGCATCGCATTCTTCGGTGCCTGTCATAAACGGGCTCAGTGACCTGCATCACCCCTGTCAGGCGCTTGGTGATTTGATGACTATTCTTGAGAAAAAAGGCCGCCTGAAGGATATTCGCATTGCGTATGTCGGAGACGGCAATAATGTTGCAAACTCACTTATTGAGGCGGCGTCGGTGACCGGGATGAACCTTACCATTGCATGCCCTGAAGGCCATGAGCCTGATCCTGAGGTGCTTGAAAGGGTGAGGGCTGCTGCAAACAGTGAGATACTTATTTTGAGAGAGCCCAAAGAGGCTGTGGGACGGGCAGATGTGGTTTATACTGATGTCTGGGTCAGTATGGGACAGGAAAAGGAATCCAAAAAGAGGAAAAAGAGATTTAAGGATTATCAGATAAACAGCAAGATACTTTCATGCGCTAAAAAGGATGTAGTTGTTCTTCACTGCCTGCCGGCGCACAGGGGCGAGGAGATAACAGACGAGGTTATGGATGGGCCTCAGAGCGCTGTATTTGACCAGGCGGAAAACAGGCTCCATGCGCAAAAGGCATTACTCGAACTACTGGTTTCATAGCCTTTTTTGCACTTGTTGACCCCTCGACCCCTTGAACCCTTGTAGTTAAGCCTTCCGCACTTCCCGACTTCCGAGCTTCTGCACTTGCCCACTGGTGGAAGAAGAAATTTCAATTAAATAGAACCGTTGTTCATGCTCAGTAATTAGGTAACTCTTTTGGTATAGTAAAAATTAACCAAAGGAGGGCTGTTATGCATTACGAGTATCAAATTATTCTTAAAAGATGGCTGC
>Ga0265292_1000204_pt1 | contig 105067 bp, 101 predicted proteins | sample Munlanlewell296A_FD_189080 | JGI IMG/M metagenome (GOLD analysis project Ga0265292, IMG submission 189080) | Leachate microbial communities from a municipal landfill in Southern Ontario, Canada - Leachate well 296A | ecosystem: Engineered > Solid waste > Landfill > Unclassified | place...
GGAAGCGCTTGAGACTTTTAAAGATAAGCACAAAAATGATCCGGACGTGCTTGAAGCCTTGCGCCAGCTGAACAAAAATCCGCTGACGCCGACGCTGGTGATCAAGCCGAAACGGGTTGATAACTATAATGACCTGATCAACAACATCAATCGCATCCAAAATGATATTATTGAATCGCGCAATTTTGATAATCCGAAAGCGATGCTGGAAAAAATCAACGCTATCGCGATCAAGGTCAACGAGGCCGGCATGTTCGTCACCCTGATATTTATTCTGATTACCGTTTTGGTGGTCTATAATTCTATCAGGGTAGCGATTTATACGCATCAGCGGGAAATCAAGATTATGCGGCTGGTCGGCGCCTCCAATTGGTTTATCCGCGCGCCCTATATTTTTTCCAGCCTGATTTACACCTTGTTCGGGCTGATTCTGACGATTGCCGTTTTTTATCCTTTTTTGACCATTCTGCAGCCTTATTTGGAAACTTTTTTTTCGGGTTACAGCCTCAACATTATTTCTTATTTCCGCGCGAGCTTTTGGCGGCTTTTTATTCTGGAATTCCTGGCCGCCGGCGCCATCAATGTGTTCGCCAGCTGGGTGGCGGTAAGGAAATATTCCAAAGTTTAATAAGAACTATTTAAAAAAGACCGGCTTCGCGCGAGGCCGGTCTTTAGTTTTTGATCAGTTGCCGCGCCGGGAAGCCGTTAAAGACTTTTCAGCCACCGGTAATTTTCCTGCACATCGCCTTGCCAGAGAAAGTTGGCGACGTTCAGGATGTCCGCGCCCGCTTTTTTTAGCAGTGGCGCAGTTTCGCGGTTGACACCGCCGTCCACGCCGATAGTGATGCGTTTTGCATCCAAAGCCTTGAAAGCTTTGATTTTTTCAAGAATGGAATCATCAAATTCCTGGCCGCTCCAGCCCGGCCGTACGCCCATGAAAAGCACATGTTTTATCCGCTTGAGATGTGGAGCAATCATTGAAAGCGGCGTATCCGGATTCAGGGCGAACGATAAAAAGAACTTCTGTTTGAGGGTTTTTTCTTCAACTGCCTCGCGGTGGATAATCACGCGCTTGACGTTCCGCAGCAGCCGCCACCTGGCCATTTGAGCCAGGGGATCATTGATCATCAGATGTATTTCCAATCCAAGCCTGCAGCTTGCAAGGTGGTGGTCCGGTGTCCCGTAGCTGGTGTTATTTACGAACAATCCATCCATCACATCAAGCTGTACTGTTTCCACGCCGAGCGAACGCGCAATTTCAATCTTTTCCAAAACCGACTTCAGATCTTTTTCCAGGATTGCAGGAATGATTTCCATCGGTTCATTTCTCCTTTTCGTATTTGATAAAAGGGCATTGTCATTGTTTGTCGGTATTATATCAATAAAATATGTACAGTCAATATGGCCCTTCAATTTATCTCCGATATTTACCAAGTTGTTTGCAGGAGTGATTAAAACCCAATGATTTGTTTTGGATTGTATAGATAAAAAGAGCCGCAATCACAGAAATTGCGATTGCGGCTGGCAATGATTGCGTTTTCAATCGAAGCATTTTATTTTTGGAAAAAAGCCGTCTTGAACCTTCTTAAATCGGTAATAATTCGCTCTCGTTTGAGCCATAAGATAACGAGGGCGATCAGAATAGCCGGAACGGATAAATAAAAAAGACTTTGAAGCCCTAAAGCATTTAAAGCATAGGTGCTTGTGACCAGCCAGATCATGCCAAGACTGTAAATCGGAGACATAAGGGCGCCGATCTTGAAACCGAGCGTCGGCGGATCATAAAAGGCCGGTGTCCGGATGATAGCAATTACCGGAACCATTACAGCGGCAAACCGCCAATCAATTTGTCCCGTCAGGATGAGGCCGATGATTATCGCCTCGTCCATAATAATGTCTGTGCCGATGTCAATAATTTTTCCTGTTTTTGTTGACACATTGAGTCGCCTTGCCAAAAAGCCATCGAGCAAATCAGACAAATAACCGCAGATAATCCAGATCAAAGCCGCCAACCATTTTCCTCCGACTGCGTTGATAGGTATAAAATATGCGGCCGCCAAACGGATAAACGACAACATGCTGGGTATCAGCTTCAGCATCGCCTAGTCTCCTTTTCATAAGGTTCAATTTTGGAAGGATCGCGATAGAGAACAAAACAATCTACCACGATAAAATTATTTTGTAAACCCTAAAAGAGGTGTAAATTAATTTGCTGTGTCCCTTGAACAAAATCCGAACTTTTTACCAAACCAATCCTGACGAATGAAGCCCTGCCTGACCGGCAGGCAGGCGTCCCGCCGCCGCTCCCTAACGCTCGCCGCCCCACAGAAAAATACTCTTTGCTCTTTTCATTTTGCGCGCGCCGGATTTCTTTTTCTCCTAATGAAAAGAGTATTTTTCTGTGGTGCTTTGCTTTGACAAGCAAGGCGGCGGGGCTGGCCTCTGTTTTTTGCAAGAACACGGCGGAATTCCCCCCACACCCCCCTTCCGCCATTCCCTTGCGGGGACGGACGGAATTTTTCGCGGCGACATTATTGATTTGCTTTGGGAATTTGTACTGGTTTAGGAGTTAAAGATTCGGATTTTTGATCCATTTCTTTTCGCAAATCAATTAACTCTTTGTAGTAGCTATTTTGTAAATCTCGATATGATGTTTGTGAATCTCGCCACACATTAAAAATCAGCGTACCAGCGGCTACGCCAATGCCGAGAGCAGTTAAAGTTGCAATAAAGAGCCATTTCCTCAATTCCAAATTTCCATCAACGCGCTCTTTCAGCGCATCCACCTTGACTTCGATTTGCCCTACCCGCGTCTCTATGGCTTCTTTACTCTCTTTAACTGGTTGAATGTCACCAGCTTGAGATTCGGTTGAAGTTGGACTTTTTTCAAATGTATCTGTCATGGCTGTTGAATAACCGTAATTATCAACGGTAATTTTTTGATCAACTCTGAATTTACAAAAATCTGAACTTCGTACAATCCAGCCTCTTCAAACTTGATGTTTGTTAATTGTCCAAGCACTCCAAATTCGGCTTCGTTTTCTCCCTTAACAGCAAGATTGAACTCAAGGGGTGCAATAATTTCCACACCGTCTCTAGCCCTAATCAGCTTTATGACTTTTTTATAATTTCCAGAGCCCTTTATTAAAATGCTACTAACCACAAACATTTGTGGGTGTTGTAGGGGCAAAGTTTTGCCATTTATATTTTTAAATATGCCAATAATGCTCAACTTTCCTCCCTCGCCGAAAAATGCAAGGTCGCAGATTAGTGCAAAGTTTGATGAGATGTTTGTATTCATAATTATTCTATTCTGACTTCTTTTTGTTTAATCCACTTTGCTCCGTCAGGAGTTAGAACTAAAACATCAACCGGACCCCCTACGCCGGGCATATCGCCAGGGTCCGCTTGGACACCATCAGAAAATCGTTGAATCGCCGATGTCGTTTGTATTGCAAGTACAGAAAAATCAACCGCATCTTGGAGGGGCATCGCACCCCAATTGATAGCGTATTCAAGACTGTTCAGCTGTTTTTCAACTTCAGGCTGGCCCTTTGTCTTGATAGCGTCGTTTACGAACGGCGTGTTGAAAATCCTAGGGTCCCATCCTTTCACAATTCTAGAAACAACATCAGTTTGGCCAATCCAGTTCGCTCCATATTCCATCCCTCGCTGGTTACTATCACGTCTTTTTATATTTTCGCCGGGCACATATATGTTATACACCTCGTGAGAACCGTCTGTATTATATCCGGCGACAAACAAAACAAGACCATCTATACCGCCAACCCTCTCTTTTATATTTCCGGCTTTGTCTTTGAGTTTGAATTTAACATTGTATTTTTCTTTTTTAACCTCTATAACTTCAAGCCCCTGTTTCGTAAAATTGTCCTTAAGCTGATCGGGTAATTTATCAAGCTGTTCTTGCCAGTTTAATTTTTTATCAAATAGGTAGTGCAACTTTTCTGCCACTTCTTTGACTGAAAGTTTTTCAGTGTCTACCTCACGCTTAAATTGCTCGATAAACTTACTGATGTTTTTAGGTATCCCGTTCTCTTGCAAAAACGCCAAACCGGTCGTGGCAACACCAATACGATTGTTGATGAGAAAAAGTTTTGAAGCAGAATCGGAGCCAATGCGAGAAACGCCTTTTTGATTTCGATAGGATTGACGACTATCGGCCGCTAAGACTATTCCCTCTGGAGTTGTTGTGTTGATTGCTAAACTCATAAATATATTTTACTTGAAAAATCTTGATTTTTCAATGCTTAAAGAATTATAGTTTGCTTTTCATACAACATCGGCAAGGCGTCCTGTCTCATACGGAATTTTGTGCCGTGATTGTGTCCGGTGCGAGCGTCAAAGTCCACAAGGATTTTTCCTTCTTCCAACGCTTTCAAAAATCCTTCAAAGCTAAATTTCTGCAACATCATCACTTTTGTGTAATGATAAAATTCTTTTTTCCGGACGATTTTCACTTCGGCCTGAACATAAAAAGCATTGAGTAGTTTTGTTCCGGCCTTGTGTTCCAAATCGTCAAAACCCCAATACGGCCGTGGGTCAAGTTCGCCAAGACCAACACGCTTTTTCACCGACTCAACCCACGCTTTGTGCCGCAAGTCAGCACCCTTTGCATCAAACGAAATCAAAATTTTTCTTTCTTTACGATCAATAATTACCTTGAAGCCACGATCACTCCGTGATTGTCCGTGGATCGTTTGCCGAAAACTCATCTCTCCTTTCGGATATTTCTTCCCGTCCTCTTGGTGCGCCCAGCCGTATTTCGGTAGAAGCACTTGCGGCACGAAGCGAATTGCGCGCGGCGAGGGTTCAATGTGAAAAAGTGTGGTAAGCGAGGTTGAATTGAGACGTTGCGCTTTCAATTCCCACTCGACAGCGTTTGGTATCGGCAAATTATTTTCTTTAATGCCAAGCAAATCCTCAAGAGTGTTGCCGATACCGCCAGCATTTCCTCGCCTCGCGTTAGGAACAAAGCCCATCGCTGATATTTCTTTCAGCTTGGCTATCAGTTCCGGTTTTGTATAAGTTTTAGGTTTATTCTTTATCATAGTATTACCAAAGTTTAGATTGGGCTTGATGTTGTTTTATTCTCTTTAGCGCCATTTCGCAATACTCCGGCGAAATATCAATCCCGATATAATCTCGCTTGAAGTTTATCGCGGAAATCGCCGTTGTGCCGGAACCCATAAACGGGTCCAAAATAATTTTGGCGTCCGTGGCGGAAACAATCCTGTCAATCAAGTTCACCGGAAAGGCGGCCGGATGTTCGTTGTTCATTTCTTGCGTAAAATCCCAAACATCGCCGTGCGCGTTGGCTTTGGTAGAAAGTTTGAATTTTGGTTTAGCGATAAGGTAGATAACTTCATAAGTTGGCAAGAAATATCCGGCGTTGAAATTAAGGCCGCCCTTTCGTTTCCAAATTATGATCTGGCGAACCGGAAAACCGCTTACGATGTCTTGGCGGTCTTGCAATAAGCCGCCCTGCACGCGCCATTTGTGATTATAGAAAATCGCGCCGTCTTCCGGAATAATCCTCATCATTTCGGTCAAACAATCTCTCTGCCATTTCACATACTCGTCGTGAGGCATACAATCGTCGTGATGAGAATAGCCGTTTTGCAGGGCGGCGTTTGCCCATTTTCCGCCACGGCCGTCTTTCATTCCGTTGCCCGTAGAATTTTTGAGATTGTAGGGAGGCGAAGTAATCACCAAATACACCGAGCCGTCCGGTATTTCTTTCATCACATCAACCGCGCTACCGCAGATAATTTTATTTAGAAATTTTTTTGTGAAATCTGCTTTTTTCATATCATTTCAAAAGTTCGTCTATGGAAACATCTAACCCCGCGGCAATCTTTATGACTGTTTGAATGGACGGCTTGGTGATTACATTCGCCTCAATCTTGGTCAGGGTGGTATAGGGAATGTCGCATTTACGCGCAAGCGCGTCTTGCGTCAATCCCTGTTTGTTTCGGAGGACTTTTATTTTATCCCCAATTTGTTTGTTGTTCTTACTTTCCATAGTATGATAGTATAAGTATGGGCGTTGATGCAAACTCGCACTATTATACTAACATGAATTTTATTTTTTCTCAATCTGTCGCCACCAAAAATTCCGTCCGTCCGAGTAAGGGAATGGCGGAAGGGGGGTGTGGGGGGAATTCCGCCGTGTTCTTGCAAAAAACAGAGGCCAGCCCCGCCGCCTTGCTTGTCAAAGCAAAGCACCACAGAAAAATACTCTTTTCATTAGGAGAAAAAGAAATCCGGTGCGCGCAAAATGAAAAGAGCAAAGAGTATTTTTCTGTGGTGCGGCGAGCGTTAGCGAGCGGCGAAGCCGCGAGGCAACCTTTCAATCTTATCCTTGTTGGCTGCGGGGCCTGGATTCGAACCAGGATAAACGGCTTCAAAGGCCGCTGTCTTGCCGTTGGACGACCCCGCATTTATTTAAAAAAAATGACCAGTGATTGGCCACGTTTCTGATTATAGCCTACCAAAAATTGTGTCAAAAGTCAAAAAGTGTTAAAATGTAATTGGTTGATAGTTTACTAAATTCTAACAGGGCCTGTCGCCGAATACGCCTTTGAAGCGAAATGGCAGAAATTCGAGACAAATTTTTCAAACAAATCTTGAGGTTTATACAGAGTATAAGCTGAAAAATTTTTTGGAAAATTTGGCCGAATTTCGGACATTGCAGCCAAAGTGGTATTCGGCGACAGGCCCTATCAAACGGCCAATTTGAGGGTTAACCCCGTAACTCAATTCCGAGAACGTTCAATGAGCCACCATTTTAAGGCGAAGCCGCTCCGCTCTGTATAGGTGATTTATAGAATGCGCTCATACTTGAGTTACGGGGTTAACCCCGTAACTCAATTCCGAGAACGTTCAATTAGCCACCTTTCTAAGGCGAAGCCGCTCCGCTCTGTATAGGTGATTTATAGAATGCGCTCATACTTGAGTTATGGGGTTAACGACCGGGCCGATTTTTGTTATAATGAAATAAGTTAATCCTAATATTTATCTATGTTTCGGAAAACTAAAAAAATTGCCACGAAATACATCTTTGTGGTCGGCGGCGTGATGTCAGGGGTGGGCAAGGGCATCACCTGTTCATCCATCGGACGGATTTTGATCGGCAAGGGCTTCAAGGTGAGCGCGATTAAAATAGATCCTTACATCAATATAGATGCCGGTACGATGAATCCAACTGAACATGGCGAGGTGTTTGTCACCGAGGATGGCGACGAAACTGACCAAGATATAGGTAACTACGAACGATTTCTCAATAGAAATATTTTACGTGATAATTATATGACCACCGGCCGCGTCTACCAGTCGGTGATTACCCGCGAGCGCAACCTTGAATACGGCGGTAAGTGCGTGGAGGTGGTGCCCCATATTCCGGAAGAGGTAATCCGCCGCATCAAGCATGCCGCTAAAAAAGATAAAGCGGAGATTATGATAATTGAGATCGGCGGTACGGTCGGCGAATACCAAAACATGCTTTTTTTAGAAGCGGCGAGAATGATGAATATTCTGGAAAAAGGTAATGTAGTCATGGCAATGGTTGGTTATTTGCCGATACCATCAATGATCGGCGAGATGAAGACCAAACCGACACAATACGCGGTCAGAACTTTGAACCAGGCCGGCATTCAGCCGGACTTTTTAGTGTGCCGCGCCCGCCGGCCGCTGGACGAGCCGCGCAAAAGAAAACTGGCCGTGGCCAGCGCGGTAGAGGAAGAAAACATCATCAGCGCGCCGGACGTAGAATCAATCTATGACGTGCCGATAAATTTTGAGAAAGATAATCTCGGCAATAAGATTCTAAAAAAACTTGGTCTAAAAAGCCGAAAAAAGAATTTGCAGGATTGGCGCAAGGTGGTTGGCCGGATGAAAAACGCCAAAAAAGAAGTAAGCATCGGCATGGTAGGCAAGTATTTTAAAACCGGCGATTTCAGCTTGTCAGATTCCTATATTTCAGTGATTCAGGCGGTCAAGCACGCCACTATGGCAACCGGCGTGAAAGTTAAACTGGCGGAAATCAACGCGGAGGACGTGGAAAAACAAGGCGTGAAAATTTTAAAGCAGTTTGACGGGATAATTGTGCCGCAGGGCTGGGGCTCGCGCGGGTCGGAAGGCAAAATCAAGACCATTGAGTACTGTCGCAAAAACCAAGTGCCGTATTTCGGCCTTTGTTATGGCATGCAGATGGCGGTGATAGAATTCGCGCGCAACGTCCTGAAGTTTAAGGGTGCTAACAGCGAGGAATGCAACCATAAAACTGCTTATCCGGTGATACATTTAATGGAGGAGCAGAAAGCGTTGATCGCCAAAAAGCAATACGGCGGCACGATTCGCCTCGGCGGCTGGCCCTGTAAACTGAAAAAGGGAACTAGGCTGGCGCGGATTTATGCCAAGAAATTCGGCCGGCAGGAAGTTGTTTCCGAACGCCACCGCCACCGCTATGAATTCAATAACAAATATCGCGAGCAGTATGAAAAAGCCGGCATGATTATTTCCGGCACTTCGCCGGACAACAAATTAGTTGAGGCGGTGGAGATCAAGAATCATCCTTTTTTCATCGGCACTCAATTTCATCCGGAATATATTTCCCGCCCGCTTGACCCGCATCCCTTGTTCGTGGAGTTTGTCAAAGCTTGCGAAAAATCAAGAAAAGCGGTAAAAAGATAGCTAGCAAAAAAATTGTCCAATTAATATGTCAAAGCTAATCATGCTAACTAAAGATAATTTTGAGAATGAGGTGCTTAAATCCGAAATGCCGGTGTTGGTGGATTTCTGGGCGGAGTGGTGCGGACCTTGCAAAATGATGGGGCCGATTCTGGAAGATTTTGCCGGCAAACACGCGGACAAAATTAAAGTTGCCAAGCTGGATGTGAACAATGCCGATCATCAGGCCTTATCCGAAAAATATGATATCCAGGGTATCCCGGCTTTAAGAGTTTTTAAGGGCGGGGTTGTGGTCAAAGAATTAACCGGCTATCGGCCGGCCGAGGCGCTGGAGGAAGAGCTGGCTGAATTTTTGAAATGAAGCATCGCATAACGCATAACCTGCCTGACGGCAGGCAGGCGCATAACGCCCGCCTCGCGTCGGCTCGCGCCTAGCGAGTCGAGGCGGGCATAACGCATAACAAATGCAACTAATAGTCAAAAATTTTTTGTTTATCATTATCTGTTTATATGTTGCGGTCCCGACAATAACTAGTGCCGCCGCAATTGCGCCGATTACCCAGGAAGAAATTGAGGCAATTTTAGAGCGTGATCAGGTTGATGATATTTCCAGCACCAGTCTGCCTGCCGAGTTAAGAAAGCGTCTGGGTCAGACCGTTGCCTCAACCACTGATTCATTTATGCCGGCCATAACCGAAACTGTGAACAAAGCCGAGCAGGCAATAGCCACGGCTACCAATAAAATCAGCTCAACCAGCGATAGAATCAAAGATAATCTTGAAAATTTCAAAACCCAGGCGAAATCAGACCTAAATAACACCTTGCTCGGCAGAATTGCTGATGTCTTATCTTCAATCTGGGGCACAATCACTGGTTGGTTTTCGGGTTTCTTCCGAGGTAAGCCCTTGACCGGCGCAACCAACTAAATTCGCCTCTCCTATAAATATTAAATAGGGCTTTCAATTTAAGCTCAAAGGTGATAGAATAAAGCTAATCGTTGATAAGTATTGATTTAGTTCGCAAGCTATAAATAATACCATAAAATATTAAGTAATTATTTATCTAATTTTAGCCATTTTATAATTTACTAATAAATTTTAGGTTAAGCTAATTAGCCTAAAGTTACAAAATTATGGAAGCATACTGCGTCAAATGCAAGGCCAAACGGGAAATGGAAGATGCCAAGACCGTTGACATGAAAGGCAAAGGCGGCCTGAAAAGAAAAGCGGCAAAAGGCAAATGCCCGATCTGCGGCACGACTATGTTCCGAATTCTCGGCAAAGCCTAGTCTTTCGAATAACGTTGCAAAACATCCTTTTTAGTGAAAGCGGGCAACCGCCAAACTAAAAAGGATGTTTTTTGTTGGAGAGTTTAATGTAGTGAAACAATAACCGTTTTATCTTGTAAAAAAGGACAAATAGTGTTATAAATAGAGCATGAATAAAAAGATTTTTATCATTGAAGATGATATTAATTTGTGTTCCGCGCTGACGGCTAAATTCAGCGTGCTTGGTTTCAAAGTCGCCGGCTTTATTGATAATCAGATTTTAACCATCGCTAATAAAATTAAAGCTTTTAAACCGGATTATATTATTTTGGATTTAATCTTACCTAGCGTTAACGGCTACGAACTTTTGTCAGCCATTAAGGCAGACGAACAGCTGGCCAAGATTCAGGTATATATATTTTCCGATTCGAGCACTGCCGACACCAAAGGCCGCGCCCTAAATTTAGGAGCCGATCAATTTTTTGCCAAAGATAAATTTGGGTTGGATGAATTTGTGGAACGGGTGGCAAAAATAATATTGAATCAAGAAAAATTAAAAATTAAAAAATTTTCTAATCTATGAATCCCGTTAGAAATAACGGGTTATAAGTGGAGGAATTAATTTTTTCTCCGATATATCCGATATAAAGGAAAAAATCTAATTGATTAATTAATTTCTAACGGGATGAAAAGAAAAATTAGAAAATATTTTATTATCATTATTCTGATCGGCCTAGCGGCCGCCGGTTGGTTCATTTTAAACAAAAAAGCGCCGCCAGAATATCTGACCGCCAAAGTCACGCGCGGGCGCCTGACCCAATCGGTTACGGATACCGGCGCGATCAAAACCGACAAAGAATTCAGTTTAAATTTTTTAAGCCCGGGCAAATTGACTAAAGCTTATGTGAAAGTCGGTGATGCGGCCAAGAAAGACCAGCTGCTGGCTGAACTTGATTACAGTTCGCTTACTATAAATGAAAAACAGGCGCGCGCCAGCTTGGCACTAGCGCAAGCAAACTATAATAAACTGATTACCGGCGCGAGCGCCGCTGATCTGTCTGTCAGCCAAGCCAGCGCGCGCCAAGCAGAAGCCGCTTATCAAAGCGCGCAAGTTGATTATGAAAAAACCAAGAAATCAACCGATGAAGCAGTCAGCCAGGCGCAAAAAAACTACGACGATTTGGTTTCGTCCACAATTACCAACGCTTACAATAAACGAGATCAAATTATCGCTGCTATTGAGGATAAAATTACCGCGGCCAAAACCGCCTTGGATACGATTAATCGCACGTTCAACGATGAGAACGCCAAGGATACGTTGAGTGTTCAGGACTCCTTCCAATTAACTTCAGCCAAAGCCGGTTATGCGGAGGCACTTGGTTTAATGCCCACTGCTGAAGCAAGCCTCGCCTTGGCTCGGTTGTCTAAAACTGACGCGAATTTGGATCAGGCTGCCGCCGACAGCTTGGAACTGTTAAATAAAATCTATTCAACTTTAAACTATACTTTTGCCGCCCTGCAAAAGACCGTAATCAGCACTAAGTTATCTCAAGCCAGCCTGGACGGCCTCAAATCAAGCATCAGCTCGCAACTGACATTAATCAGCACCGGCAGCGCTGTCGTTCAGAACGCCAATCAAGCATTAAAGGATGCAATCCTCGCCGCTAAGAACGCGCTTAACACCGCGAACGCGTCTGCCGACCAGCAATTGGCCGCCGCGCGAAGCCGAATCGATTCTGCGTTTAACGGCTGGCAGGTGGCCAAGGCTCAATTGACAAAGTTACAGTCGCCGGCTCGCGCGGAGGATATTACCTCGGCAAGCGCGCAAATCACACAGGCGCAGGCGGCACTGGAAACCGTCTTAAATCAAATCAGCAATAACTTTTTAAAAGCGCCGCTTGACGGGGTAATCACCGCGAAAAATTACGAACTCGGGGAGCTGACCGTCGCCGGTAAGCCGCTCTTTACCATGATCAGCAGGGGCAACTACGAAATAGACATTGATATTTCCGAAACCGATATCAACAAAATAAAAATCGGCAATCCGGTGCAAATTACTTTTGACGCTTTTGGCGAGGATCTAAAATTTCAGGCGCAAGTCGTTTTTATCGAGCCGGCGCAAACCGTAATCCAGGAAGTTATTTATTATAAAACAACAATCTCAAGTCTGCGGCTGCCCGGCGCCGCCACCGGCACGCCGACCGGAAATTATCAAATTAAGCCCGGGATGACCGCCAACGCGACCATCATCACCGCCGAAAAAGAGGCAGTGCTGTTCATTCCGGCGCGCGCGATAATTGAAAAGGAAAACAAGGAAAAAGTGGCGCGAGTCTTGGTGCTTGGCCAACCGGTAGAAAAGCCGGTGACGCTCGGCTTGCGCGGCGATGACGGCCTGGTGGAAATTATTTCCGGCTTGCGCGAAGGCGAGGAGGTAATCACCTCAATCAAAAACACGGCCTCTAAATAACTCGCATGCTCATCAAAGTCAGGGATTTAAAAAAAGAATTTCGTACCGGCGAGGTCGTGACCAAAGTATTGCACGGCCTTTCTTTTGAGATTGAAGGCGGTGAGTTTGTGGCGATTATGGGACCATCCGGTTCCGGCAAGTCTACCTTAATGCACATCTTAAGTTTTCTTGACCGGCCAACCTCGGGTGAATATTTATTTCATGATCGAGATATCTCTCATTTATTGGACGATGATTTCGCAGAGCTAAGAAACCGCGAGGTTGGTTTTGTTTTTCAGTCTTTCAATCTGCTGCCCCGGACTACCGTGCTGGAAAACGTAAAATTGCCGCTACTTTACTCGGAAAACAAAAAAGGCCTGGAGGAACGGTCAAAAGAAGTCTTGAAAAGCGTCGGCTTGGAGCACCGCCTCAATTATTTTACCAATCAGATTTCAGGCGGCGAAAAGCAACGGGTGGCGATCGCTCGCGCCCTGGTTAATAAGCCGTCCGTGCTGTTCGCGGATGAGCCGACCGGCAATTTGGATTCAAAATCAGGCGTGCAGATTATGGAAATCCTGCAAAAATTAAACGATGCCGGCAAGACGATCGTCATGGTAACTCACGAAACTTATACTTCGGAGCATGCGAAGCGGATTATTAAAATCCACGATGGCCATATCATTAGTGATACGCCGGTGTTGAACCGCCGACGTGCCGATGCCGCGGAAATTTTAAAATAATATGCTTTATACCATAAAACAATCAATCAGTATTTCCTTTCGGGCGCTCCTGACCAATAAAGGCAGGAGTTTTTTGACGATGCTCGGGATAATCATCGGTGTCGCGGCGGTAATAATTATTATGTCGGTCGGCGCGGGCGCGCAGAGCCTGATTTTATCGCAAGTGAAAAGCCTCGGGTCTAATTTAGTCGGTGTTCTGCCGGGCAAATCGGAAGAAAAAGGACCGCCGGCGTCAGTCTATGGTGTGGTAATCACTACCCTGACTTATGATGACGCGATGGCTTTACGGAACAAAGCCAATGTGCCGAATATAGTGGAGGTGGTTGCTTATACTAAAGGCGTCGGTACACTTTCCTGGAACGGCAGTACCTACGACACCAATTTATCCGGTGCGACCGTGGGTTATCAGGCAGTAGAGGGCGGGGAGGTGGAATTTGGACGTTTTTTTTCATCCGACGAAGAGAAAAATTTGTCGCGAGTTGCAGTTCTCGGAAAAACGGCCGCCCGTGAATTATTCGGCGAACAAAATTCAATCGGCCAGCGGATAAAAATCAATCGTGAAATGTTTGAAGTAATCGGCGTGATGAAGGAGCGGGGAACCGTGGCTTTCCAAAATTACGATGATCAGGTGTTTATTCCGATTATGACGATGCAAAAGATCGTCTCCGGGGTAAATCATTTAGGCCTGATTCGCGCTAAAATTGATCAGGAAAATAACATTCCACAAGCGATTAAGGATATTGAAGCCACCTTGCGTGAACGACACGACATCCGCGACCAGAGCGGCGCTTCGGACGATTTTACCGTGATGAGCGCGGTTACGGCGCTTGATTTGTTGACTACGATCACTAACGCGCTTAAATACTTTTTGGCGGCGGTGGCGGCACTTTCATTATTAGTCGGCGGTATCGGTATTATGAATATCATGCTCGTTTCCGTTACCGAACGGACGCGGGAGATCGGCTTGCGCAAGGCAGTGGGCGCCCGGGCCGTGAAAATCAGAAGCCAGTTTTTACTTGAAGCGATTTTCTTGACCGGGGTGGGCGGCGCCATCGGCATTATCGCCGGCGCGCTAATTTCGTACCTGATTGCCGTTGTCGCGCATTATTTGGATTATACCTGGGATTTTATCGTGCCCCTGTATTCACTTATACTCGGCTTATCGGTCTCGTTTCTGGTCGGTTTATTTTTTGGCATCTACCCGGCAAGCCAGGCCGCAAAATTGGATCCGATAGAGGCTTTAAGACACGAGTAGGACATTTGACTGGAGGACATTTGACTTAAGCATCTCGGTCAATTGTCAATTGTTTTTTAGTCAATTGTTATTATTATATGTCGTTTGTTGAGGTTATCACAATTTCTCTTCGCTCGATGCGTTCCAATATGGCGAGAACCGCTTTGACTGTTTTAGGTATGGTGATCGGTATCGCTATGGTGATTGTCGTTTATAGCGCTGGTGAGGGCATCAGTAATCTGATTGTCGGCCAGGTTGAATCTTTTGGCACCGACATAATTGAAACCGAGGTGCGTGTGCCAAATCAAAAAAAAGGTACGGCTGGCGAGGCTCAATCAGGCCAGGCTATAGCCCAGGGAGTGCAAGTGACTACCTTGAAACTGAATGATATGGCGGATATTAATAAACTGCCGAATGTGCGAAACGGCTATAGCGCGGTGCAGGCTCAAGATCAGATCAGTTATGGCAACGAGGTCAGGCGTTCATTTATGCTTGGAGTCAGCGCTTCATATATTGAAATAGACAAAAGCGAAGTTGGCGCCGGACGTTTTTTTACCGAAGAAGATGATAAGAGTCTGGCGCAGGTCGTAGTGCTCGGTTCAAAAGTTAAAGATAAACTTTTCGGCAAATCAGAGGCAATCGGTAAATTTGTCAGAATTCGCAAGGCAAAATACCAGGTAATCGGCGTGATTAAAGCGCGCGGCGCTGCCGGCTTCATGGATTTTGACGATTGGATGTATCTGCCGGTTCGCACGGTTCAGAAAAAAATTTTGGGCATTAATTATGTTTACTATATGGTGCATCAACTTTATGACGTTAGCCGGGCCGAGGAAACCGCTAACGAAGTTCGGTTGTTGCTTCGTCAGAATCATCAGATCACCAATCCGGACAAAGATGATTTTCGCGTAGCGACTATGGCTGAACTATTAACCACGCTTGGAACAATCACCGGCGCCATTACCTTACTGCTACTGGCAATCGTCAGTATTTCTTTGGTCGTCGGCGGCGTTGGAATCATGAATATAATGTATGTAGTCGTTTCAGAGCGCGCTATGGAGATCGGTTTGCGCAAGGCGGTCGGTGCCCGATACGGCGACATCATGAAGCAATTTTTGTTTGAAGCGGTGATTATCACGTTGCTTGGCGGCGTGGTTGGTGTTGCGGTTGGTGTCGGACTTTCGTTATTAGTTGCCTGGATCGCTTCAAGCGCACTCGGTAGCGCTTGGCAATTTTCAATACCGCTAAAAGGTTTTATAGTGGCGCTTGGCTTTTCTTTTTTCTTCGGCATCGTTTTTGGCGTCTATCCTGCCCGCAAAGCCGCCCGCCTGAATCCCATCGAGGCCCTCATTAGTGAATAAATCCTTGTCATTAAATAGCGGATGATGGTATAATAGACAATTATTAGCCAAGTTTTTTATGCCGGGTAGTGAAAATTCGACAAGTCTTTATATTTATAATTTCACGACCCGTTATTTTATGAATATTATATCAAAAAACGGCGTTTAGTATCGATTAACAAATAACAAAGTCGAATTTCTACTACTCGGTATGCCGGGTAGTGAAAATTCGACAAGCCCATATATTTATAATTTCACGACCCGGTGTTTATGAATAATATATCAAATCATTAGATAGCTTTAGCATCGATTAACAAAGTCGAATTTCTACTACCCGGTATGTTTAAACTTTCAAAATCTAAACATCCTAATTTAGCCAAGATCTATGCAGAGGCGTCGGATTTATATCAGTCAATGCCGGTGGTTAAAAACGCGCGCCGAAAAAAAATACTGGTCACAACATTCAAGACTTTGTCCTATCTGGTTTTATTCATAATTTTATTGTTTGTTATTTTTTTAAGTTCGCAAACCTTGGCAATCAGGGAAGCGGTTAACCAAGTTTTGGCCGGCAAAAGTAATTTGGAAGCGTCGGCGGCGGACATCCGCGCGCAAAATTTTCGTCCGGCAATACTTTCGGCTAGCGCGGCAGAAGAAAATTTTCGTCAGGTTGGAGGTGCTTTATCCCTCATCAAGTTAAGCCCTAGCACCAAATATTTTCCGGGTGTAGAGGCTGAACTTGCTAATTTGGAATATTTGACTAAAACCGGCGAATCTCTGGCGCGTACCGTTGCGGCCGGAGCTACCTTCGGTCTTGAGCTTAAAGATCTGATTGATCCGGAAAAAAATCTGACTTACTCCAAATTGACGCCGGTGGAGAAAAAAAGAATATTGGGTAAAATTTATCAAAGCGCGCCGGAGCTGACCGGTATTAAGGCTAATCTTGATCTCTCAATTTATAATCTTGAGCAAGTTCGATTATCGGGCATTTTATGGCCGCTCAAAGGCAAAGTGTTGGAAATAAAAAACTTGCTGCAAACCGGTTCCGCCTTGCTGACCGATGCCATTCCGCTGTCGCAGATTTTGCCGTCGCTTGCCGGCTATCCGGACAAAGCAACATTTTTGCTAATGCTGCAAAATAGCGATGAACTCCGTCCTACCGGCGGATTTTTAGGAACATATGGCATATTGGAAATAGAGTATGGCGATATTATCCGTCTTGAAACCCACGATATTTACCATATGGACATGCCGGTTAAGAATCTGGTTAAAGAGATACCGCCGTTCCCGATTAAACTATATCTGAATCCAAGCTGGTATTTACGTGATGCTAATTGGTCTCCGGATTGGCCAACTTCAGCCAAAGAAATTCAGCGTTTTTATACTATAGAAAACAAGCTTTTGCCGGCAAAAGATCAAATTAATCGCTTTGATGGTGAATTTGACGGAATTATTGCAATTACGCCCAAATTCGTGACTGATTTGCTGACTCTGACCGGACCAATCCGCTTGGGCGAGGAAACTTTTACCGCGGAAAATTTTGTTGACTTGTTGGAATACAAAGTGGAAAAGGGCTACGCGCAACTCGGCATTCCTTCCTGGCAGCGCAAAGAAGTGATTGGTGAAATATTAAAAGAGCTAAAAATCCGTTTAGTGGATTTGCCTTCAGCCAACTGGCCGCTCGTCTCCACCATCATCAATAATAATTTATTGCAAAAAAATATTTTATTATCGCATCGTGATGCGTTGGTGGAAAGCCTGATCAAGGAGCAGGGTTGGGGCGGGGAACTGAAAGAAACACCAGGGGATTATTTTATGGTAGTTGACGCCAACCTCGCCAGCCTAAAAACCGACGCGGTGATGTCGCGCAGTATCCGCTACGAAGTGGAAGAGCGTCCCCAGGGTCTTTACGCGAAATTGACTGTGAGCTACGCGCATCGCGGCCAGCCTGACTGGAAAACTTCCACCTATAAAACCTACACTCGGGTTTATGTGCCGCGCGGAGCAAAACTGATAAAAGCCGAGGGCAATTTACGCACCGAAATTTTCGCGGGCGAAGAATCAGGCAAAACTTATTTTGGCGCTCTCTTAAATATCGCGCCGGAAGAAATCGGCCGACTGTATTTGGAATATAAATTGCCTGATCGGCTCAAAGCCTTGGCGGCGGTTGACGGCTACAAGCTATTTGTCCAACGCCAGCCCGGCACAAAAATTGAAGAGCTGCAGGTTGACTTGAAGCTCTTAAATAGTATAAGATTCTATGATCCCGTCGGTTTCTCCGCAAGCTTTTTGAATAGCCGGCAAATCAATTGGCAGACCGATCTGAACAATGATAAGACGTTTGAGGCTAGATTAAATCGCTAAATTAATTATTTATTACTTTAAAATTTATCACATACTAATTGTTAAATTGATAAACTGTTAAATTGATGGAAATTTCAAGCAATTTAGCAATCTAACAATTTAACAATATTAAAACCATGTTCATCAAACGGATCGGCATTGATCTGGGTACAACCTATACCCTAGTCCACCTGCCAAAACGCGGCATCATCATTAATGAGCCGAGCGTGGTGGCTATTTCGGCTGCCGATAGAAAAATTTTAGCGGTCGGCAATGAAGCCAAGGATATGCTTGGGCGAACCCCGGATTCAATTATTGCTTTAAAACCGTTAAAAGATGGCGTGATCGCGGATTATCGCGCTACCGAGGCGATGCTCAGATATTTCATCAACAAAGCGATCGGCGGAGTACGGCTATTGCGGCCGGAGGTGATGGTGGCGGTTCCGGCCGGTATCTCCTCAACCGAGCGGCGCGCGGTAATTGACGCAACTATCGCGGCCGGCGCCAGGGCCGCTTACATTATTAAGGAACCAGTTGCCGCGGCAATCGGCGCGGACATTCCGATCGGTTCGGCGTCCGGCCATATGATTATTGATATCGGCGGCGGCACCTCGGAAATGGCCGTTATCTCTTTGGGCGGTATTGTGGCCTCCTCCTCGGTTCGCGTGGGCGGAAATAAATTTGATTCAGCGGTGATAGATTTCATCCGCCGCAAGTATTCGCTCTCCATCGGCGAGCGCACCGCGGAAGAAATAAAAATTAATATCGGCTCGGCTTTATACCTTGAAAACAAGCTGACAATGGAAATCCGCGGACGCGACATTATAACCGGCCTGCCGCGGAGTATTACGGTGACCTCCAATGATGTGACCGAGGCGATTCAAAACGAGTTGGAATCCATAATCAACGCGGCTAAAAAAGTTTTATACGAAACTCCGCCGGAACTCTCCGCCGACATTATGGATAAGGGCATGGTGCTGTCGGGCGGCTCTTCGCTCTTGCGTAATATGGACCAGCTTTTAACCCGCACCATCGGCGTGCCTGCCTATGTGGCGACTGACCCTCTTCTTTGCGTCGCCAAAGGCACCGGCATCGCATTAGAGAACTTGGATTCTTATAAGAGGTCTATCTTGGCTACAAAGTAATATTAAGTTAAGTTTTTTTAAATTCGTCTTTCGTATTTATATGCTCATCGGCATTGACGCCTCTCGCGCTAATCGCACCCACAAAAGCGGCACCGAGTGGTATTCATATTATTTAATCAAAGAACTTGCTAAACTGGACAAGGTCAACCGGTATATTTTATATACCGACGAACCGCTCCGTGAAGATCTGGTTGATCTGACTGAAACCGATTATAAAGAGCCCGCGTCTGATCACGCAATTGAACTGGACCAAGACGGCTATCAAAAAATTAAGAGTCCTCATAATAATTTTCGCGCTAAGGTGCTTAATTGGCCATTTAAATATTTATGGACGCAAGGCCGGCTTTCAATTGAAATGATGTTTTTCCGACCCGACGTGCTGTTTGTGCCTTCTCATACTTTGCCCTTCATCCATCCGCGAAAATCCATTGTTACGATTCACGATGTCGGTTTTGGACGCGAACGGCGTCTGTATGAAAAATCAAAGATGGGACCGGCCGACTGGAAGCAGCGAACGGTTTTAGATTTTCTGGTGCGCCTGTTCACGCTCGGCCGGTATGGCGCAAACTCCGAAGATTATAACATCTGGTCAACCGTTTTTGGTTTAAAGCGCGCGAAAAAAATCATTACCGTCTCTAATTTTTCCAAAAAAGAAATTATCGCGGTTTTCGGCGCCGCGCGGGGCTTGCGGGGAAAATTGGAGAATAAAGTCGCGGTAGTCCATAACGGTTACGACAAAAAATTCTGCCTATTTACCTCTGACGCGGAAAAAAAGCGCCAGCTGCTCTATAAATATGGGATAGAAACACCTTATATTTTTTATGTCGGCCGACTGGAGCGCAAGAAAAATATTACCGGCTTGCTGGAGGCCTTCGCCTTAATGATTGAGCGAAATAAAAATATTCCGCATAAATTGGTATTGGCCGGCGATGCCAGTTACGGTTATGATGAAATAATATACATGATCAATCAATATAATTTGCATGACCGAGTGAGAAAAACCGGCTGGGTTGAGGAAGCGGAACTGCCCTTCATCTATAATTGGGCCGACGCTTTCGTTCTTCCGTCGCTCTATGAAGGCTTTGGCATTCCGTTGCTTCAGGCGATGGCTTGCGGCATACCGATCGCCGCCTCCAATGCCGCTTCTATTCCCGAGGTGGCCGGCGACGCGGCAATCTATTTTGACCCGACAGACGTCAATTCCATTTCCCGCACACTGGAGTTAATCTGCACCGATGCGGATTTAAGAAAACGCTTGATTGAAAAAGGCGCGAAACGGGTGGAAAATTTCGGCTGGGACATATCAGCGCGCCGTACTTTAGAGTTAATCAATCAGCTATGAGGGACTAACGCCTAAGTTGAAATTAAACCGGTAATAATGTTATAATATAGACGCAAATTGCATAAGCGTCTTTTATTTTTTTATCAGTAATAATCAATATAATCAATATAATCAATAAACATATTTACATCTTTAAAGCTAAAATTATAGCGGTCTTCGGGGCGCTGATTATTGCGTTTGCTATTGCTGCAATTCCTGCTAAGCTGACACCGGCGCTAAGCAGCCGATTTGCAAATCCTCGCCCGACCGATGAAATTATTTATAAAATGAAAGCCGAAAACGAACCACGTCTGATAAAAATTACGGCTGAAAATGATTTTGGCGAGATACTTTCATCTTTAGAGCAAAATAAGCAAGTTGAATTCGCCGAAGCAAATTACCGGTACCAAGCCTCAATCATTCCTTCAGATACTTATTTCAATAATCAGTGGTATCTGAAAAAAATCAAAGCGACAGCCGCTTGGGATAGCAAGAATGAAAGTCCGCAAATCGTAATCGCGGTGATTGATTCGGGCGTGGACACGAGCCATCCTGATCTCATCAATAATCTTTGGCTTAATAAAAATGAAAAACCCAACAACGGCCTGGACGATGATGGGAATGGGTTTATTGACGATACCAACGGTTGGGACTTTGTGGCCAAAACAGCCGACCCAAAACCGAAATTTGATAAAGACTGGAATTTGGACGGTATAATGCATGGCACGGTAGTGGCCGGCATCATCGCCGCCTCGGGCAACAACGCGGCCGGCGTAAGCGGCGTAACCTGGCGCGCTCAACTGATGCCTTTGCGGGTGCTGGATGGGCGCGGGCAAGGCAGGGCCAACGATGTAATCAAGGCGATAGATTACGCGGTAGCCAACGGCGCCGATCTTATCAACTTGAGTTTTAACGGTTTTGATTATAGCCAGGGAATGAATGAAGCAATCAAGCGCGCGTATGATGCCGGTATCATCGTAGTAGCGGCGGCCGGCAATGAACTTTCTTCCGGCAAGGGCTATGATCTTTCAGCGGAGCCGATGTATCCGGTTTGTCTGGACGGACCGCGAAATGAAAATTGGGTGATTGGCGTAGCGGCGACCGATGTGTTGGATCAAAAAACCGCTTTTTCCAGCTACGGCTTCAATTGCGTGGATTTGGCCGCGCCCGGTGTCAGTATTTATAGCACCAGCGTCTACGCGCCCGATAAACAAATTAACGATAAAAATCTAAATGTTTATTATGACGGCTTCTGGTCAGGGACTTCGGTCGCCGTGCCTCAAGTTACCGGCGCGCTGGCTTTGCTTGAAGCGGCTAATCCGCGCTTAACTCGGAAAGAAGTAATCCAATTTTTACTGAATGGAGCCGATAATATCAGCCGGCTTAATCCGAATTATTTGGGGCAGCTTGGGCACGGTCGCTTGAATATAGAGTCATCACTAAATAGCGTGCTGGCTGATTTTAATAATCACCTTGCCAAGCTTTTATTCGTACCGGCCACCGGTCGCGGAGAAGCCATAAGAATAGCGGATCCGGATGGAAAAAACGAAGTAAAAATACCAATCGTTGACGAAAAACAAAATGGCGCGCAAGTGGCCGCCGGCGATTTTAATGGCGATGGCCGCTCCGAAATAATAACTGCTCCCGCCGCCGGCAGCGCGCCGATAGTGAAAATTCTTGATCGTGAAGGTAATTTGCAAAAACAGTTTTATGCTTATAGTGAAAATTTTCGCGGCGGCGTCAATCTCGCCGCCGGTGATGTGAATGGCGACGGCAAGGCGGAAATCATCACCGGCCCGGGCCCCGGCGGCGGACCGCAAGTTAAAGTTTTTAATCGCGATGGCAAGCTTTTATATCAATTTTTTGCTTATACCAAGTCTTTCCGCGGCGGCGTCAATCTCGCCGGCGGCGACGTGAATGGCGACGGCAAGGCGGAAATCATCACCGGCCCGGGCCCCGGCGGCGGACCGCATGTCAGGGTTTTTAATGAAAGAGGTGAGGTCAAATTGCAATTTTTTGCTTATGATAAAAATTTTCGCGGCGGTGTGCGTGTGGCCGCTGCCGATATTGACGGAAAAATCGCTAATAGGCAGGCGGAAATCATCACCGGTCCAGGACCAGGCGGCGGACCGCACGTAAAAGTTTTTGACCGGCGCGGCCAGTTGAGAACTCAATTTTTTGTTTTTGATAAAAAATTTCGGGGTGGCTTATCAGTAGCGGCAGCTGACGTAAACCGGGATGGCGCGATTGAAATTGTCGTCGCCGCCGGCCCCGGCGGCGGACCGCACCTGCGAACCTTTGATCTTTCAGGCAAACTGCTTGATTCATTTTATGGCCTGGCCGAAACGTTTCGCGGCGGCGTAAATGTCTCAATCATTGAAAATTAACTCATTTTTATAGTATAATAATAGATAATAGACCTGTTGCTTAATAAGCTTCGTAACGAAATTTTCAGATTTTGAGGAAATTTTTTCATCCCGCCACTATTATTTTATTAGGAAGGCGGGAGAGGGAATATGGATATATTAGCGAAAAAATTTGGGGAAAAATTTACCGAAATCTGAAAATTGCAGTAGGAGCTTATTAAGCAACAGGTCTAACAACTAATATGGACCCCGTTAGAGATTATCATAAATAATCTTTTAACAGGGAAAAATAATTAAATAATTTTAAAATATGATCTCTAACGGGGTGGAAAAAACGAAATTCTACGATAAAAAAAATGTTTTAGTTATTGGCGGCGCCGGTTTTATCGGCTCACATCTTTGCGATGAATTGATTAAAAACTGTAAAGTTGTCTGTTTGGATAATTTTTCTTCAGGCGATGAAAAAAATATTGATCATTTGTTGGCGGATGAGAATTTCAAATTTATCCGTCATGACATCAGTGAGCCGATTGACCTGCGTCAATATCCCGAACTTGTTCCATTTAAAATTGAATTCCAAGGCATCCAAGAAATTTATAACTACGCCTGCCCGACCTCGCCTAAGTATTTTGATCAGAATAAAATTGCGACTTTGCTTGCCAATTCTTATGGCGTTAAAAATGGCCTTGATCTGGCGGTGAAATACGGCGCAAAATTTTTGCACTTTTCTTCATCGGTAATCTATGGTCCGCGGCGCGCAGGCAATCCCAAAATCAAAGAAAGCGATCTGGGGCAGGTGGATTTGCTGTCGCCCCGCAGCTCCTATGATGAGGGCAAGCGATTTGCCGAAACCATCGTGACCAACTATCGCGAAGTCTTTAAGGTTGACGCGAAAATTATCCGCCCATTCAGGATTTATGGTCCGCGCATGAAACTGAATGACGGACAAATGATTCCGGATTTTATCGTCGCCGCGCTGGACAATCGCGATCTCTTAATTCAGGGCGACCATACTTTTTCTTCCTCTTTTTGTTATGTCAGCGATGTGATTGACGCGAGCCTAAAAATTATGGAGCACGACCATGCCGGACCGCTTAACATCGGCTCGGACCAGGATATAAATTTAACTGATCTGGCGAATAAAATCATAAAAATGACGAACTCCAAATCAAAAATTGCATATCAAGAGAAACTTTTATTTTACACTAAACTTTCATTGCCCGATATTGACCTGGCGCGCAATGAGCTTGGCTGGATGCCGATCATGACCCTGGAAAAGGGCCTGGAAAAAACCATTTATGACTTGCGTGCAAGCAAAGGCATAGTGGATTTTAAAGCAAATTTGTGAACCCCGCAAATTTTAAATTATTGTGATTATAATGATTATTACGTTATAGATGTATAATAATGTAAATTTAAATCAAAGAGCAGGCGGGGTAAAAATATTTTGCGTTATTCCCGCCTTCAACGAAGAAAAAAATTTGCCGGCCGTATTGGAGGCGGTAAAACCGATAGTCAGCCAAACAGTAGTTGTCAACGATGGTTCAACTGATAATACTTTGGCTGTTGCCCTTGGAGCTCGCGTCACGGTTTTGTCTCATCTTATTAATCGCGGGCAGGGAGCGGCATTGAAAACCGGCACTGAATTCGCGCTGGCGGCCGGCGCCGATATTATTGTTCATTTTGACGCCGATGGCCAATTTTTAGCTTCACAGATCATGGCGGTTGCCGCCCCAATCATCAAGGGAGAAGCGGAGGTGGTTTTCGGCTCGCGTTTTTTAAACTCTGACCGCTCGTCATTGAATATGCCGGCGCAAAAGAAATATCTGATAATGCCGCTGGCCCGCCTGTTTAATCGGTTATTTCTTAAGGTAGAATTGACTGATCCGCAGAGCGGCTTTCGAGCCTTGTCGCGACACGCCGCCGAGACTATTGATTGGCGCCAAGATGGCATGGCGCACTGTTCAGAAATTCTTTTTGCCGCCGCCAACGCGCGACTTAAAATCAGGGAAGTGCCGATTACCGTCATCTACCGCCATTTTGGCCAAAGACTCTCGGGCGGTTTTCGCATCGTTAAAGATCTGTTGATAGCCAGACTAATAAATTGAGACCGTTGATTAATTCAACGCTCTCAAATTAAATCGTTTTAAATGCTGCAGCAACTTCTCGCCTTAATCGTGATCGCCTTCTTTTTGGCTCGTTTGTTTTGGCAAAAACAAAAACAACAGCTTGCCGCCGGCGAACTGGTTTTTTGGTTTATTTTTTGGATCGGCGCGGGCCTGGCAGTCGTTTTCTTGAAGTCCATCGATCGTCTGGTAGCGCAATTGGGATTTTCCGGCTCCGGTATCCAGATTTTAATTTATGTTGCAATCGCCATCTTATTTTATTTGCTTTTCCGCCTGCGATTGAGGTTAGCAAAATTGGAACAAGATCTGACTAAAATCGTCAGAAGCATCGCCCTGAATAATAACGCAAACAAAAAAGATGATGTCTAGGGGGTTCAAAATCTAAAATCCGCAATCCCCGCCCGCTTCGATTCGCGAAGCGATTCGGGCAGGTAAAATCTAAAATTATAAATATGTCCGCAAAAAATTTATTGCTTGATTTTATCAACTACCTTTTTATCACCCTTCTGCTGGTTCTATCCTTTTTTTATTTTATTGATCCCGAGCGTTTTCACGAATTTACTGAATTTATGGGCGCCCTGGTGCCGTTGGCGGTTTTTGGCATTATTTTTCTGATCAAACTTAAATTCATCCGGGTGGAGTTGGAAAACAAAAAAGAAGAGGGCTCAACCGATTTGGTGCTGTTTCTTGACTACTTTGACAAAGTGAAAGCCGACCTGATTACTTTCGGCATTCCCATGCTGATGATTTTACTTAAACAGATCATTACCGGAGCCGTGGAAATTGCCGATATTTTGATCGCCGCCCTTACTTTTGTTTCGCTCTACTTTTGGCACCGTTATTTGTTTAAAAAAGCAAGATCCTAAACTCATAAGATGAAAATCGCCCAAATCGTCTGCACTTTTCCGCCATATCGCGGGGGGATGGGAAATAGCGCGTATTATTTCGCCAAAGAAACTGCTGCCGCCGGCCACGCGGTGACGGTTTTCACGCCGGCTTACCGGAGAAAGCCGGACGATAAACGCCGAGATTCGGACGAGGTTGTTAACTGCGAAGTAAAACGGCTTAGGCCGCTATTTCAATTCGGCAACGCGGCTTTCTTGCCCCAGCTTGCTTGGCGGCTGAAAAATTACGATTTGATCCATCTGCACTATCCTTTTTACGGCGCCATGCTGCAGGTGCTGTTAGCCAAACTTTTTTTTAATCGCCAGATGAAATTGCTGGTGCATTATCATATGGACTCAATCGGCACAGGTCTCAAAGGCCTGATTTTTAAATTAAACCGGTTGTTGATCCTGCCATTGCTGATTAAAAAAGCGGATTTTATCAGCTGCGCCTCCTTGGATTATGTAAAAAACTCCGCCCTGACCGGTCTTTATGAAAAATACCGGACAAAATTCATTACTCTGCCATTCGGTGTTGATCTGAATGCTTTTAAACCGCTGCCGGCGGAAAAAAACGATTCGGAAAACATAATTTTATTCGTCGCAACTTTGGATAAGGCGCATTATTTTAAAGGTTTGGAGGTCCTTTTATTGTCATTAAAATTAATCATAGAAGAAAAACATCTTGCTGAAGCCGGAATCAAGCTTAAATTGATGGTCGTCGGCGGCGGCAACCTGAAAAATTATTACCGCGAACTGGCGCGGAATCTGGGGCTCGCCAACTATGTTAATTTTATCGGCGGCCTGCCGGCTGATGAATTGGTCAAAATGTACAATCAGGCGAAAATATTTATCTTGCCGTCTATCAATCAGGGAGAAGCGTTCGGGTTAGTCCTGCTTGAAGCGATGGCCTGCGGTACGCCGGTGATTGCGAGCAATCTGCCCGGGGTGCGCAGCGTTTTCCATAATACGGTTGAAGGTTTCGCGGTCAGGCCGGGCGACGAAAAAGATCTGGCAAAAAGAATCAGGCAGCTTTTAACGGACGAGCCATTGAGAAAAAAAATGGGTGAAGCGGCGCTGAAGCGGGCGATAGAAAAATATGACTGGCAAAAAATCGGCCGGGACCTGGTACGCTTTTATTATCGCGCTAATTTTACGCCCAAAGAATGAGAATCTGCCTGATTAACAATTTATACGCGCCATTCGCCCGCGGCGGCGCCGAGACGGCGATTGATGCTTATGCCAAGGCGCTTGAAGCGGCCGGCCATGAAATTTTTATTATTACCACCTTGCCCCGGGGTGAGCCGACGCCGGCGGGAAATGATAAAATTTATTACCTCGGCGGCTGGTCTTCCATCTATTATCATCTCGCCAGTTTACCGATTTTTTTACGTTTTATTTGGCAACTCGCTAACTTGTTTAATTTCGCGAGCTACTTTCAAATTAAAAAAATACTGGCAAGAGAAAAACCGGACTTGGTCATGACCCACAATCTGATGGGAATTGGTTTTTTGACTCCACTGGCGATCAAACAGCTCAAAATCCGGCATTTTCATTTTTTACACGATGTCCAGCTTTTACATCCCTCCGGACTGATAATTTACGGGAAGGAAAAAATCATTGATAATTTGCCGTCAAAAATTTATCAGGCAATCAGCCGCAGGCAATTTAGCTCGCCGGAAAAAATTATTTCGCCCTCTGCCTGGCTCTTGAGTGAACATCTTGACCGCGGATATTTTAAAGTGTCAGAAAAATTAATTTTGCCGAATCCTCAACTTGATTTAAAAAGCGTCGCGAAAAATTCAACCTGCCTCATCGCTCGCCTGCCGAAGAGGCAGGGCGGACAAGGATTTCAATTTCTTTATGTCGGCCTGCTGGAAAACCACAAAGGCGTGCTGTTTTTCGCCGAAACTTTCACTAAATTAAATTCCGATTCTGCGGAACTGATTATTGTCGGTGACGGATCTCAGTTTGGAGCATTAAAACAAATCAGCGCCGCGCGTGAAAATATCAAATTACTCGGAAGAAAAAGCAGGGAGGAGGTGTTTGATTGTATGTCGCAGGCCGACTGCCTGGTCGTTCCCTCGCTTTGTTATGAAAACGCGCCAAGCGTAATATTTGAAGCCTTCGCCTGCGGCTTGCCGGTGATTGCCTCCGCTATCGGCGGGATTCCGGAACTCTTGAATAACCGAACAGAATTGATGTTCACGCCCGGCAGCGGCAGAGAACTCACGGTACGTCTTGACTGGGTAATCAATAATTATCCGCAATCTCTAAAGATCATCAGCGATCTTCGCGGAAAACTGCCTGAATATTCAACCGCGGAATATTTGAAGGCGGTTTTATAAAACACGCTATTAAAAAACCCCGGCCTTTCGGGCAGAGGTTTTTTTGTTTCGCGTTAATGGAGAAACTCCGGTTTTTCAGCGAAATCGTCAACCACCGAATTGAAGATTTCATTAAGTGTCGACATCGCGACACGATGTGCTTCCCGCACATCCTTGGCGCAGATTTCCTCTTGCAGTTTCGAATTACTGATTACATCTTCAATCGCGAGCAGCTCTTCTTTGCTGATTCGCCCGGCAAGCTGTTGCGAGGTCTTTATTATTTCAACGAATTTACGGCAAGATTCCTTTGAATATATGCGCAACGAGATGTTGCCGTCAAAGTGGATTACTATGTATTGGTCTAAATCAAGGTCAAGGCCCAATACCGCGAATACCGTTAATTGAAAGATCATTTTCCCCTCCCTTTTTGTATTTATTTCAGAGATTTGATTATTTAGTTAAGCAAAAATTTACTCTTCTGTCAACTGATATCCGAAGACATATACCTTGCCTCCCGATAACGACTGCCAACTGTCAGCTGCCAGCTTTGCCTCAGCCAGTATTTTAGCAAAATCGGTCCAATACTTATTCAGTACAAAATAGCCTTTATTCACGCCGGCCAAGGCCGTCGCCTTGGCCATCGTTTCGCGCGACGGTTTTTGATAAACCATTTCCAGATAATAATTATAGAGCGGACCGCCGGTGGGAATCGGATAATAAAAAATATCTCCCCGATAATATTTTTTAAAGCCGAAGCGGCTCAAGGCGGCCACGCTGACTTGCTGGTTGGCAAGCACGATGTAATCGCCGCCGGCGGCTTGTTCAATCCAATCAACCGCCGCGAGATCCGACTCCCCGACCGAATAGCCGCGCGAATTGAAATAACGGTCAAAGCGAGGATAGGTCAGATAGAGCGAGGCGCAAAGCAACAATAGCGCGAAAACGAGCCAGCTGGTCTTGAAAAATAAATTTTGCCGGCGGATCAATTCAGCCAATTTGCCGATTGCTAAGATAATCAAAGGGACTAAAAATAAACACGCTACCAAGAGAATTCTTTTTGGGTAATCATCTTGTTCGTAGCCGATCAAAAAATTAAACGGCAGTATTTTAGTGAGTATATAGGCGACGAACAGCCCGCCTGCGATAAGCAGATTTGGCGCGAGGCGCGTTAACTGGCCATACCTTCGCGCCAACCATAAACCGGCGGCAGATAAAATAACCGGTACTACCCAGAAGTTATAACCATAAAAATAGATAAAATTGAATATTATATTGTCGGAGCTGGCAGACGCGAAAGCGAACGTTGGCAGCAAGCTGCCAAGCGACCAGCCGGCCGCGCTAAATTGCGGTTTTTCAAATAAATAAAAAGCCAAGGGCAAAAGAACGGCGGACAGGATAAATATCGCGCTAAAACCTAGCCGTTTGATCCAGGCCGACACTTGAGAATCCCGCACAATCAGGGTCAACACCAATAAAATCGCCGGTATGCCGGCAACCGGATGAGTAACTAGCGCCGCCAGCGCTAAAATTGCCATCACCATAAATTCAAAAAAATTTTTATAACTGACAGAGAGTAAAATAACAAACAACAGCAACAATAAGGCAAAATTTTGCGGCGTGGTAAAAGTCAGAAAGGGCAGGGGAATCAGCAAAAATAACAATAAATACCAAGGCCGAAAATTATTTTTTAATATTGCGTTGCAGGCGCGGTAAAGCAAGGCCGGCAAAAAAATCGCCGCCAGCGCCGGAACCAGCAACCGGTGCAGCCAAACAAGCGGCAGACCGCTTATTTTATGAATTAAGGTCAGCAAACCATAGTGCCCCAGATAATATAACGGCTGGGGCAAGACCAGTCCCTGCTTATCAATCAATTCCAGCGTTGCCTGATGGATAAAATAATCATAGCCGAAGCCAAGACGATAGACGAACAAAATTACAGCGTAAGTAAGAAAAAAATGTAGGCTGACCAAAAAAAGATTAATCTTCCGGCGACGGGTCAGCAGTAAAAACAAAACCAGCGATGCTAAAAAATATACCGCAAAAAAATTTATTGGCACCACCTGCCAAGGCGAGACAATTGATTTAACCGTTGCGCCGGTAAATAAAAAATAAAAACAAATAAAGTAAAATACTAAATATGTTATCGTAAGCAATGGCCTGCTTATTTTATATTTTTCACGATCTTTTGTGCTTTGGCGGCTTGATTTTTCGGCAGTTTTTTGATTGTATTTTCTCTCTATTTTTAGTAAAATAATAAAAGACAGGATAAGCAAAATTACGCTCAAAATCACGCCAAAGAGCCCGAGTCCGAACACGCGATAAACCAGCCCGCCCCAAAACGTTGTAAGAGCGATCAGCCCCAATGCTTTCAAACTAGGATTAGCTAAATTTAAGTATTTTTTCATAAGAGATTCCTCCCCCGCATCCCTCCAAAGGCGGGCAGGCAAGTGCGGGGTCGGGATGAGAATGTCTCATGATCATAAGATATTCTCATCTTATCAAATAAAATGGAACAAGAAAACGGCAGTTACCGCAGCCAAAAAATCATTCGCTTCATTATCCTCTTGATTCTTTCCTGCGGTTTTTTTGTCACCGCGTCTCTGTTTAATTATTACGGACAGGCCGGCGGCTTCATCAAATGGAATTCACCGGATGAAACCGCGAATTATTACTTTGCCAAACTGTACGCCGAAACCAACAACTTGAGCAGTTTTGAAAAATATAATCAATCGGTCAACAACATCATTGCGCCGCGCAGTATTCAATCTGTTGCGGGCTATTTAAAACCGGTCAGCTTTCTCGGTATGACTTTGATTTATGGCAAGCTGGCGAGCTTCAGCTCTATCAAACTCCTGCCATATTTTACGCCGGCTTTTGCCGCGCTCGGTCTGATCTTTTTTTATTTTTTAGTGAAAGAGCTCTTCGGCCCCTCCACCGGCCTGGTTTCCGCGGCCCTGCTCGCGTTTTTTCCGCCCTATTTTTACTATGCCAGCCGCAGTATGTTTCATAATGTTTTGTTTATCGTCTTATTGGTCAGCGGTTTTTATTTCGCGACGATTATGTCCAAGCGAGACCGGATTGTTGCCGTTTATGATGATGATGACCGCGAGCTTTTAAAAAAAGCGCGCATCGCCAGATTAAAAAATATGGTGCCGCGGTTATTTTATCCGGCGCTTGCCGGTTTGTTTATCGGTGCGGCCATCATGACCCGCGCCTCGGAACTGCTCTGGCTGGCGCCCGTTTTATTTTTCGCCTGGCTATGCAATTTAAAACGAATCGGTCTGATCAGGCTGGTCGTTTTCCTGACTTTTCTTACTCTCGCGGCCACCCCGGTGCTTTATTGGAATAAACAACTCTACGGCGGGCCCCTGCAGTCCGGCTATCCGCAAATGAATAATTCATTGGTCAATTTGGTCGTGACCGGCCAGGGTTTGGTTAAAAGCGTGATTGACGCGGATTTATACAAACAGCGGCAATTGTGGAGTTTTTTTAAAAGTACTATTTTCTTTTTTGGCTTTGACCGCAATCTAAGTCTGCGTAATTTTTATAATTATTTTTACCAAATGTTTCCTTGGCTGTTTTACGGGGCCGGTCTCGGTCTGGTTGTTTTTTTTATTGAGATGAAGCGGATCCGCTCGCGCCAGGTGATTTTTATTTTTTGCTGGGCGTTGGCGAGCGTAATCCTGCTTTTTTATTACGGCAGCTGGCAATTTCACGACAATCCGGATCCGCGCCTGTTCACCATCGGCAATTCCTACACGCGCTACTGGCTGCCGATTTATCTCGGCGCGATTCCTTTTGCCGCCCTGTTAATTGTGAAACTCACCCGCCTGGCCAGATCCCGTTTTGCAGTCGGTTTCAGCCGCATCTATCTGGTTGGCGTGATTGCAATTTTTTCCAGCTTATTTATTTTGTTCGGTTCTAATGAGGGGTTGGTGCCAACGTATTATGTTATGCGGGAAAATAAGGCGCAGGCGGATAAAATCATCGCGCTGACCGAGCCGGAGTCGGTCATCATCACCCGCTACCACGATAAAGTATTATTTCCCGAACGTCGCGTAATCGTTGGCCTGTTTGACGACGACCGAATGAATGCAGAATATGGCAAGTTAGTTAAGCTGACGCCGGTATATTATTATAACTTCAGTTATAAACCGGCTGACCTGGAATATCTCAACCGCACCAAATTAGTCAAAGCAGGTATCGGCATACAAAAAATCTCACCCATTACCAGGCAATTCACTCTCTATAAACTTTTTGCCACCTCCACGTCGGCTGTAATCTCTGCTGGTGCTGCCAAAATTATAAAATAAAAAACCCGCTTTTTAAAAAACGGGTTGTGTGAGCTACTTTTTTGAAATCCTCACGAAATCCTCCTAAGGATTCCTCCTCAACTAACGCTTGCGTTCGCGGAAGTGAATGAACACCTTGGTGCCAATAATCGGCAGATCACTCCGCTCGTCGAGGAACTTGAGCTCCACTAACCCTACACCCGCTTCCTCCTTGATAAAATCCAGGAGAACGAACTCACGGCCTTCGTCCGTGGTTTTTTTGATCACCTTGACGGTGAACATGGCGGTGCGTCCGAGATCGGCTTCGGTGATGCCGTAGAAAATCCTGGTCAAGATCAGCTTCTTCGGCACATCTTCGCCGCACTCGTTTCGCGTAAGGATCAGACGGTTCTCGGGGTTGACTGCTTCAAACACTTGCCCATTCCGCCAATGTGTCGGCACTGACACCGGCCCGGTTGCGCTCTCAAAAGAGTGCGCATCCATCTGTTGCATGTACAGCGACTTCTTCGGAACTTTCACCAGCACATGTTCCACCTGCCGCAGCACCTGATACCCGGCCATGATCCGTCCTCCTTATGAGGGAATTAGCGCTTAGGTTGGCCCAAGCGCCTGGAACTCAATGAAATCTATATAAAAGGTGCAATTATATATAATATCACATTTATATATTATTGTCAATAGTTTGCCATATTATCCATATATTTGTTATAATAAGATGGTAATTAACACGTATTTTATCCGTTGCTCTGTTACGTGTTATGTGTTACGTGTTATGTGATTAATCCCCATGCAACCTAACCGACTAAGCCCATATAACCTCTACCAACAGGATGATTTTCGGACATCCCGTTTTGTCGTTGATTTAACAGCGGCGGCGGAGGCCCGCCCGAACAAAAAACCGCCGGTCAAAGAAAAAGTTAAGGATTATTTGTTTGATTATTTTAACCGGACCGCGGAGACAAAAAAAACACCGCGCGATTGGCAAAAACTCAAGCGTCAATTTATCGCCGCAATTATCCTGCCGGCAAAAATACTTTACCGCCTGATCGGCGGTTTAGGCTGGCTTGCCGTATCACCTCTGCAATTATTAAAGAATTTGTTCAGTAAATCAGATCAGCCGTTTGAATCCGGTGAGATGATGCCGGTCCGAGTTGAAAACAGCATCGCGGAGCCGGACTGCCAAACCGAAAGCCGCCGAGGATTTTTTTCATATTTGATCTTTCCCCTGACACTTTTAATCTTAATTTTGCCCTTCAAGGCTTACACCTATTATCGTTCGCTTGACGAAGTCCGCGCGCGGGTAACCGGCGCTTCGCAATCAGCGCTTGAACAGTTGGTGAACGCCGGCGCCGCGGCGGCCGGCTTGGATTTTAACCGGGCGGTGGGCGGCTTCCAGAGCGCCGACGAAAGTTTTGCGCAAGCACAAATAGAACTGAAGAATATTAATGAACTGCTGTTGTCGCTCGGCTCGCTCGTGCCGCTAGGCGAGGCTCAACTGGCGGCGGCCGGACCGGATATTCTGGCGGCCGGCGAGGCAGGAGCCCAGATGGGTAAAAACTTAAGTCAGGCGGTAGCGCGGCTGACGGAGCTGTCAAAAACAGCTTTGCCGTTGGCTCTGGCGGAATTCGCTCGCTATGGCACCGAGGCGGTCAACTCCGCCGGCGACCTGAACCGCTCAATTAAAAAAATTAACCCGGACATTATCCCGCTTGAATTTCGGAATCGTTTCTTAATGATGAAAGAGCAGGCGGTCTTATTGGAAGGCACGTTGGCGGAATTTATTGAACTGACAAAAAAAATCAGTTTGGTTTTAGGCAGTGAGGGGTTAAAACGCTATTTGGTGGTTTTTCAAAACAATACCGAGGCGCGGGCGACCGGCGGCTTTTTAGGCAGCTACGCGCTGATTGATTTTAAGGACGGCAAGCTGGTCAATCTGGAAACGCCCGGCGGCGGCACCTATGATACCGAAGCCGGTTTGCGCGAGCGCGTCATCGCGCCCCAGCCGCTCTGGCTCTTAAATCCTTTGTGGCATCTTTGGGACGCCAACTGGTGGCCGGATTGGCCAACCTCGGCGCGCAAAATCGCCTGGTTTTTTGAAAAATCCGACGGTCCGACAGTTGATGGGGTAATCAGCCTGACGCCGCAAGTACTGGAAAAACTTTTAATTATTACCGGACCGATTGACCTGACAACGGATTACGGCGTCACCATCACCGCCGAAAATTTTTTGCCGATAATCCAGGAATTCGCGGAACAAAAACCCGAGGTCACCACCAAGCCGAAAAAAATCATCGGCGCGCTGTTGGAAAAAATCACGGCAAGCTTGCCGGAAATTCTGGATCAAGACTCACTCTTAGCACTGATCAAATCGGCGGAAGAAAGCCTTAATCAAAAACAAATTCTGATTTATTTGCGCGATGCTGATACGGCCGCCACGATTAACCGTTACGGCTGGGATGGCCGGGTCAAAGAGACAAATCGCGATTATCTGCTGGTAGTTAATTCCAACATCGGCGGTGGAAAGAGTGACAAAAGCATTCGCCAGACCATAACCCACCGGGCTGAAATCGGCGCGAGCGGGGAAGTGATAGACACCGTGACGATCAAGCGCGAACACACCGGCGAAAAAAGCGAAAAGTTCAGCGGCGTGCGCAATGTCAATTGGTTGAGGGTCTATGTGCCGGCCGGCAGCGAGCTATTATCCGCCTCCGGTTTTGTGCCGCCGGACGCCGGCTATTTTACTGAACCGGAGGCCGGCTGGTCCAGCGATCCTGATTTAACAGCCGAAAATCAGGCGCAAATTGATCCCGCCAGCGGCGCTAAAATTTACACTGAAGCCGGCAAGACCGTCTTCGCTAACTGGTCAATGATTGATCCTGGCCAGACCGCGATTATCACTCTGAAATACCGCCTGCCATTCAAACTGGCTACTCTAAATAACACCGGCTATCTGGATAAAATTTTTGAGCTTATGGTGACGCCGGAAAAAAGCTACGCCACCTATTCGTTGCTCGCGCAAAAACAGCCGGGCGCTGAAAATACCGTAATCAACAGCACGCTCACGCTTGACCCTGGTTCCGTCTTCTCGGCACAGCCTGTTTGGCGCTATCCGGCCGGGCAACCGCAAACACCGGAAAATCTGCTTTGGCAAGTCAGCGATAATCTGAATCTGGATAAATTTTGGGCGGTAATTTTAGAAAATAAGTAATAATAAATCCTAAATTCAAAGCACTAAATCCTAAACAAATTCGAATGACCAAAATTCTCCCGCCAAACGGGATCCCGTGGGCGGGAAAAATTCAAAACTAATTAAAACTGTTGTTTTGAATTTAATACATTTGGATTTTGTATTTGTCCCGCAACTATAATTAATTTATGAGGCGGGATCCCGCTGTCGCGGTGATTTAGAGTTTAGGATTTTGAATTTAGAGTTTTTAAATTATATATGCCAAAACCAAACGAATCGCTCGGCGTTTCCGCAACGCCGCCGGAAAAAAATGTTAAGAAACCACCGGAGGCAATCTTGAGGCCCAAACCGGCCAAATCCGCGCTGGCTGATTTCGTAGAGCGCGCGATGCCGTCCGATGATGAAGAAAAAAAATTTGAGGCGTATGTAAAGGAGGAAGTGCGCGAGCAGGAAATGGAAACCGGTTTGTCAGAAATCTATGACGACGAAAAAAAAAGCGAAATCTCCGTCGGCAAGTTTGAAAAAATCAAGCGGCGCGGCCTGATCTACAAAATATTTTCTTTTCTGGTCGGGCTCTCGGGGCTGATCGCGCTCGTCTGGCTGGGCTACTATTTTTTCTACTTCAAAACCTCGGGCGACCTGGCGGCCGTCACCATTGCCATCGCCGCGGATAAAGAAGCGCTTGCGGGCAAGGAATTTTTCTACACCGTTACTTATAAAAATCTGGATCGGGTGGATATCAAGAATCTGACTGTCAACCTAGCCTATCCGGATAATTTTATTTTTTTAGACGCCGAACCTAAGCCGTCCAAAGATCAGAACAGCTGGAAGTTTGATTTATTACCCACCCGCCGTTCCGCTGAAATCAAAATCAAGGGCAAGCTGATCGGCGAGGCCGGCAGCCAGGCGATTATCCTCGGCAGTCTGACTTATCAGCCGGCAAACTTTTCCTCCGAGTTCAAGAAAGAAGCCAGTTTTCAAAGCACGATCACCGGGCTCGGCCTGGCGGTGAGCATTGATAGCGCCTCCAGCGCCTTGGTCGGAGAAACCACTGAAATTATTTTCAAATATCGCGCGGAAACGGAAAATTATCTGACCAGCTTCCGCCTGACGGTTGATCAGGCGGAAAACCTGGTGTTTGATAAATCAACGGCGAGCGGCACCATCCCGGGCAGCTGGCAGATAAACGATACGAGCAAGGAGGAAAAAGAATTGAAGATTAAGTTCAAGTTTAAAGACAAACTGACGGACAGCCAGGAGCTGAATTTAAAACTGGATTTTTCCGAAGACGGGCAGAAGTATTATACATTCCTGGCCAAAAAGCTGACTTATGACGTGCAGAAGCGGGATTTAAACCTGACTCTGATCATCAATGGCGCGCGGACGGACCAGGGCGTCAATTTCGGCCAGACCATGAACTATTCCATCGTTTATAACAATAAAGGCAAAACAGTAATGAAGGACGTGGTGATTATGGCGGTGCTGGACAGTGATTTTTTGGATTGGTCGAGCCTACAAGATAAAAATAAGGGCAAAGTGAGCGGCAAAACAATCAGTTGGAGCAAAAGCGAACTGCCGGCGCTCGCCGAGCTCGCGCCGGGCAACGAAGGCACGATTGATTTTTCCATCAAACTTCAGCCGGTAGGTGAAATTGATCCAAGCAAGAATTACCAAGTCAAGAGCTTCGCGCAATTCAGCCTGGGCGTTTTACCGGAAGGAGAAACCGCCTCTTCCACCGTACCGGCGGCTAAGCAGGACGGGCAAAGCAATGTAATCATCAGCAAATTCAACAGCGATCTGACTCTTTCGGAACAGGTCAGATATTTTAATGATGATAATATGGCGGTCGGTTACGGACCGGTGCCGCCCAAAGTCGGTCAGACCACCAGCTATAAAATATACTGGGTACTGACTAATAATTTGAATGAACTGTATGATGTGGCGCTCACCACCACTCTCCCGGCCGGCGTGAGTTTTGACCAAAAAAGCCGCGCCACTTTAGGCACTTTGACTTATGATCAGACGGCAAACAAAATCGTCTGGAATCTGGGGCGTCTGCCTATCACGGTTTATAAATCCGAGGCGGAGTTTAATTTGAGCATCACGCCAACCGCGGCTGATGTCAATAAAATTTTAGTCCTGTTGGCCGGCACCGAAATCACCGCCAGCGACAGCGTGACCAATTCGCCGATCAGCAAAAAAACAACGCCCAAAACCACTAAGCTGGATGATGATCCTGCCATCACGGACGACGGCCGGGTGGTGCAGTAAATTCTGTCATCCCCGGCGAGCGTTAGCGAGGGAAGGGGATCTTTTATCCAGTATATTTAACACAAGATTCCCGCCTCCCGCCTGCCTGCCCGAAACGCTTCGCTTATCGATGCGAGCGGGCAACGCCTGCGCGTAGCAATGGCGGGCAGGTCGCGGGAATGACAAAAATGGGAACGCGGGAATGACGAGTGGAAGGTTATTCTTGTATTTTATGTTTAAGTTGCTCAAACCATCAAAAAAATCCAGGGCGCGACTTGGATTGTTGAGGGGTGCTCACGGACAGGCATCTACGCCTTTTTTTATGCCGGTCGCAACTCAAGGCGCGGTGAAACACATAACGGGCGAAGAACTAAAAAAGCTCGGGGCGGAAATAATTCTCTCCAACACCTACCACCTGATGCTCCGCCCGGGTGAAAAACGTATAAAAAAACTCGGCGGACTGCATAATTTTATCAATTGGCAAAGACTCATTCTCACCGATTCCGGCGGTTTTCAGGTCTTCAGCCTGTCAGGCGCTAAAAAACGGGGCGGGGAGGGCTTGGTTAAGTTGACTGACAGGGGAGTAAGCTTCAAATCATATGTTGATGGCGCGAATTTCAATCTAACGCCGGAACGCGCAATAAAAATCCAGGCCGATCTCGGAGTGGATATTGCTGTCTGTCTGGACGAGTGCGTGGCTCTGCCGGCCAGACGCAAGTATCTGGCAGAGTCGGTGGAGTTGACTGAAGCTTGGGCGCGCCGTTCAAAAAACTATCACCAAAAATTAAAAGGAAAAAAACCATTGCTTCTCGCCGTCATCCAGGGAGGATTGGATAAAAAGTTGCGGTTGAAGAGTTTAGCAGGCCTGGTTAAAATCGGCTTTGACGGCTATAACATCGGCGGCCTGTCTGTCGGCGAAACGCCCAAAGAAATGTACAGCGTTCTTGATTATCTGGTGCCGGCGATGCCGGAAAATCGTCCCCGCTATCTGATGGGCGTCGGTTATCCGGAACAGCTTGTGGAGGCGGTCAGGCGCGGCGTGGATATGTTTGACTGCGTCATCCCGACAAGAGAGGGAAGGCACGGCAGAATTTTTATGTGGCATAAAAATTCAAGTCAAAAGTCAAAAGTCAAAAGTCAAATGTCGGGAGATTTTTACCGCGCCATTAACATCACCAACTCTCGCTATTCATCAGACAAAACCCCAATCAACGCCGATTCCAAGTTGCCCGAACTAAAGAATTATTCCCGCGCCTATCTTAATTATCTGTTCAAAATAAAGGAACCGCTGGGAGCCAGGCTGGCTACTTTAAATAACCTGGAATTCTATCTGGAGCTGATGGAAAAAATCAGGCAGTCAATCGCGGAAGGTATATTATAATAATTTTAGGTAATTTTTAAAAATACAAAAAACCAAAAAAATCAGTTGTTTTGCATTTTCCACTATGCTATACTTTAATATACGATAATTAGCCTGTGAATAATTTATAATTTTATAATTTAAACCTTATGGAAACAATGGAAAAACCAATTGAGAAGCCAAAAATCAAGGGTCGTGAACAGGGAGCCGCGAAAAGTTTTGATTATGTGGTAACCGGAGCGCTCTTTTTGATTTTCTTTCTGGTGCCGCTGTTTTTTACCGGCCTGGCCTCGCAGGGTATCGCCTTTGAAAAGATGACGCTGTTCTACTTCCTGGTTTTGGTCGGCCTGGTCTCCTGGGTTTCCAAGGGAGTGATTCTCGGTGATCTGGAATTCAAGCGCACCCCGCTTGATTGGCCGATTGTCGGTTTGATTCTGGTCTTCATCGTTTCCACCATCCTCTCGGTCAGTCAAAAAGACAGCCTGATCGGCGCCTACGGCAACTCGGCCAAGGGACTTGCCGGCCTGATCGCTTTTGTAATGTTTTACTATCTGCTGGTCAACAACATCAACGCCGGAAGAATAAAATTGTTTTTCTGGGGTTTTGTGATTTCCTCGGGGCTGGTTTCCATCTTTTCCATGCTGCAAATTGTCGGCTGGTTCGTTCTGCCTCTGGCCATAACCAAGGCCGCGAGCTTCAACCCTCTTGGCTCGCTGTCATCGCTCACTGCCTTCATTGTCATCAGTTTGCCGCTGCTGGTCATCGCGGCCTCGCAGATCCAAGAGCTTAGAGAGAGTAAAGGCAAGATCGGCAATCTCCTGATTAAAATTATTTTAGGGCTGATAATTCTATTGGACATGGCGCTTTTGACCTTGCTTTCAGGTTTCACTTTTTGGCCGGCGGCGCTGGTTGGCGCGGTGATAATTTTGATGTTCTTGCTGGCAAAAATTATCAAGACCGAGTCTAATGACATGATCATCCCGGTGGCGGTTTTTCTCCTCTTAATCGTCCAATTGGTGCTTGGCAGTTTCAACTTCGTCAAACTGAATCTGCCGACCGAGGTCAGCCTTTCTCGCGTCGCGTCGTGGCAGATTGCCAAAAATAGCATAATGAAAGATCCGTTATTCGGCTCCGGTCCATCAACTTTTTATTACTCATTCAGTAAATTTAAAAGCCCGCAATTTAATCAAACTATTCTCTGGAATGCCCGCTTTGACGGCGCCAGCGGCGCTTTGTTTGAATATCTGGCCACTGTCGGCGCGCTCGGCGCCGTAGCGCTGGTAGTCATTGTCTTAATCGCGCTTTCCATCAGCTTTATCGCGCTGATTAAAGCAACAAAAAAAGTCGCCCAGCTGCAGCTGCTAGGGCTATTTGCCAGCTTTGTAGTTATCGTCCTCACCGGCTTGCTCCTGCCGCTTAACGGTTCTCTCATTATCATCTCCGTTCTGCTTTCCGCGCTGGCGGTCGCCGTCACGGTGGAAATTTATCCGGAAAAATTCAAAGTTATTAATCTTTCTTTCCGCGCCTCGGCCAAATACGCGCTCGCGCTGTCCGCGATTTTCCTGACAGTATCCGCGGGCGTGGTGGTGCTGTTCACGCTGGGCTTTAAACTTTATCTGGCCGATATTTACGCGCAAAACGCCCTGGCGCAAACCGATCAGCTGAAAAAAGTTGAGACGCTGACCAAATCTATTACCTTAGCGCCATATCAGGATAAATACTATTTGGAATTGGCCAACACCTATCTCGGTCTCGCCAATCAGGAAGCGGCCGGCAAAGGCGATCAGGCGGTAATCGGGAATTATCTTTCGCAGGCGATTGACAGCGGGAAAAAAGCGGTTGAGCTGTCGCCCAATTCCGCGGCTAACAATGAAAGTTTGGCGCTCGTCTACGAAAATGCCTCGTTCTATGTCCGCGGCGCGCTGGAGTGGGCGGAGAACTTATATAAAACAGACGCCGAGCTTGATCCGCAGAATCCGACGCCGATTATCCGCATGGCGCTGATCAATGTCGCGCGCGCCAACTTGACCGAGGATGCCAAGGAAAAAGAAACCTACTTGAATGAGGCGATCAAGAAATATCAGGAGGCGATCAATTTAAAATCCGATCTGGCCGCCGCTTACTATGGCCAGGCAATCGCTTATGAAAAAATGAACAAAGTCAGCGAGGGTATTGAGCAATTGAAAAAAGCCGCGGTGCTTGACGGCAATAGTCTGGATTACCGCTTTGAACTTGGGCGCATGATGTTTAACCGCGGCATTGTCAAGCCGAACATCAACCAGAACGCGACCACCGATATTACCACCGGCGAAAATGAACAGGGTTTGTCTGTCTCGCCCCAAGGCTCGGGCGGCAATGTGGCGCGCAATGACGATCTGACCAATGCCGAGCAGATCTTCTTGAATATTCTCTCGTTTAACGGCAATCACGCCAACTCGCTTTACAGTTTGGCTCTGCTTTACCAAAAGATCGGCGAGACTGATAATGCCCGCGCCGCGGTCAAACGCTTGTTGGAAATTTTGCCGGAAGACGCCACCAAGGAAGCGGTTAGAAAGCAATTCACCGGTTTGTACTAGCTATACAAATCACTTCAATAAACAAAATACAGTCCCGCCAAGACGGGACTGTATTTTGTTTTAATATTAGTGATAAAAATCTTCTGAAACCGTAAAGTATTGACATATACACTATAATATGATATAATTACAAGTTATTTTTGAACATTCAAATTCATATCACAGCGTCTTTTTATGGTCGTTAATAATAACGAACCATATCGGTCGGTTGTAAACACAAAAACCGCAAGATTAACCAAAAGGGGGAAGAGCTATGTTCTCGGTATCCGATTCTTTGACCTGGCTGGAAGGGCAATTCGGAACGATGTTTTCGCTCCAGGAGGAGCGGTGCTGGGATGACGAAAAGGGAGCGGGCATGATCGTCACCTGCACGCTTTTTAGCCAGCTCTTTGAGGTCGCTTTCTGGCGGCCGAAGAGCTGGAAGCAAGACTGGCTGCTCGCCGGGGCTTCCCGGATTGCGGACAAACTGGAGATCTTCCGGGCAAAGTGGTACATCGTGCCGGGAAGCTATCGCCAGTTCAAGCTTGTCTGCGTCAATGGTGAACTGGTGATAGGCGTGCTCGCCGGCAAGGGACCGAAGAGCCTGCGGCTCTCGCAGGTCTTTCTTTTCTGCGGTCTTCTGCCGCAGAGCCAGGAGACGACGGCTCGCAACTCCATCGTCATAGCCGGCGACAAACTGGACGCTGGCGGCGACATTGCCGAGCTCATGACACTAAAGTTTAAAACGAGCAAGGCGATGAACATCGGCTACGACCTGTCAGCGGCCGAGGAGGCGTTAGTTCGGCTCGAACAGGCAGCCAAGGTGAAGAGGCGGAATGCCATCGCGAGGAAAGCCGAAGCCGCGGAGCAGGAAAGGTTGAAGGCAGTTGCCAAGGCATCGGAGGATAAGAAAGCCGCCGAAGAGCAGGCCAAGCTCCGGCGCAAAGCGGAGCGGGATGCCCGACGCAAAGAGCTCGGCGACCGCACGCTCCGCAAGTGGCTGACTGCTTACGCCGAGACGGGCGAACGCGTGTTCGGCTGCCCGCTCACGGCCGAGGAGTATGCCGCCGGCTTCCACTACGTGGCCAATCACGGGGATCTGTTCCTGGTGGTTACCGGCTGGGATCGTATGAAGGCCAAGGCCGAAACCGCGATCCGTCACTTTCGTCTGACCAAGAAGTCCGGGGTGATCGGCGAAACCGAGGTTAAGGAACAGCTTTCGTTCACTAGACCCGAAAAGGCGGAGGAAAAGGTGATCAAGGTCGACAAGACCATCACCCTGATCGACTCGGACGACAAGTACATTTCGGCCATGGTGATCACCTCGGACGAAATCGTGATGGCCCTGCGACAGCGGGGCACCAACCACGGAAGGAAATTTGTCCGCACCGACCAGCCGGATGAAAGCGGCCGCTACCTGGTCTTCGCCTTCAGCATGGCGGGCGTGGATACAGTCGGCCTGATGGCGCCGATTGATCGCGGTCAGAGAGACTGAAATGAATCTTACCCCTCGGCTGGAGCAATCCGGCCGAGGGTTTTTTAAAAAACAAAGTTTAAATTTTACAAATCAGCCTTATTGTACTATAATTATCAACATGAAACGCAAGTCACGTGTCCCGCGCCTTTCCAGAACGCCCCGCAACTCTGTTTCGGGGATGAATGGATATAAAAAGATTAAATCAAAGGATAATAACGCCCCGCCAAAAGGTGCGGGATTTATTTTTGTGAAATTTTCCGACTACCTCTTAATCAAAAATATCATCGGCAGTGAAGATGCCGATCAGGACGGGCTCAATAATTTGGAGGAGCTTGATTGGGGTACCAATCCGTTTGACGCGGACACCGATGGCGACGGGATGAATGACGCCGAGGAAATCAAACGCGGCCGCAATCCGGTTGGACAGGGAAGCATACTCAAAGACCTCTTCATTCCGCACGAGGGCAACAACTTCCAGCCGCACGCCCTGCGCCCCAAGCGCCTGGCTTTTCATGCCGCCTCCGCGGTTGTGATCAAATTGGCTTTGATCGGTTTTTTGGCGATTATGCCGGTTCAGGCCTGGCTCGCGCCGGAAATAATTCTGGAGCAATCAAGAAAAATCATTGATTTGACCAATAATTTACGCGCGCGCGCTCAATTGAATCTGCTGGCCGAAAGCCAGCGTTTGAATCAGGCGGCCTTGGCAAAAGCGGAGGATATGCTCTTGGACCAGTATTTCGCGCACGTCAACGGCAGCAAAAATTTAAGCTACTGGCTGAAGCAAAGTAAATATGATTACACGGTTGCCGGCGAGAATCTGGCCATGGGCTTCAGCGACGCGGACGAAACGCTCTCTGCCTGGCAAAAAAGCCCGACCCATTTGGCAAATCTGGTTGATTCGGATTTTCGCGAAATCGGCGTGGCCGTTACGGCCGGACAATATCAAAACATTGAAACATCTTTTGTCGCCCAAATGTTCGGCGCGCCGCGGGTAGCCAAAGCCGCCTCAACGCTTAGCCGCCTTCAACCGAATCCGGCCGCGCAGGTGGACACCACGCCGCCGAAGATTGACCAGAATAAAACGAGCGTAATAGTCAGCCAGCCGGCGGGTCAGCTGGCGACCGTAGTGCGGGTAACCACTAACTTGAGTCCCGACACCGCGGAGGCCAAGGCAACGGTTGATGGCTTTCGCATCCCGCTCGCGCCGGATAATATAGAAGCAAACCAATGGACCGGCCAGGCCGTAGTTTATGCCGGCGCCTCTTCCGTACCGGCTGTCCTGCCAAGCATTACCGCGGTTGATCAGGCCGGCAATCAGACAACAAACGATGTAAATTCAACTAACATAAAACCTCGGCCGTTGACCGCAATCGGCCAGTATCAGTTCATCAAAGACCATCAGTCCGGTTACATCAAGGCGCTGTTTGATTTTTCCTCAAATTACTATAAAATACTCTTAGTCATCGCCTCGCTCGCCTTACTGCTCAATATCTTCATAGAAATCAAAAAACAGCACCACCATATTATTGCTTCAACAGTCGGGCTGATTAGTTTGCTGGCTTTTTTGATTATAATATGAGAGCGTTGAATAATCTTGTCCTCAACTTTGATTGGGGATATGAAACGCTCTCATCCCGACCCCGCACTTGCCTGCCCGCCTTTGGAGGGATGCGGGGGAGGGATCTCTTAAAGTTAAAATTCAGAGTAACTACTTGTGCAAGAAAAGGGTTATTTAATTATTCAACAGTCTAAATACAACCGAGCCTTTCTTCAACAATCCGGATAGATTAGCCCTGCAAAGTAAATTTGCGGGGTTGATTTTTAATGAAAAATTTGCTATAATTAATATATGCGAAATAAAAAAATAAAATTCAGGCAGTCGTTATTTTGGGATGTTAATCCGAAAAATATTGATGTCAAAAAAAACGCGCCATATATAATTGAACGGGTTTTAGATTTTGGAAATGATAAGGAGATAAAATGGCTGTGGGATTTTTATGATAAAACCTTGTTTAAAAAAGTCGTCAGGAAGTCAAGAAATCTGATGCCGCAAACGAAATCTTTATGGTCATTAATGCTAAGGGACAAATAGATTTACATTTTTCCGCACTGCCAAGAGCGACAAAGAAGGCTCTTGATTTTTTATCCGAACAAGCTTGGTTAAATGATTCCGGCTGGTATCTGGCTGGCGGAACCGCCTTATCTTTAAATGCCGGATTGCGCAGATCGGTTGATCTGGATTTTTTTACCAAGGAAAAAGATTTTGACGATCGGGCTGTTCTGGGAAATTTTCTTGGAAATAAAGACTGGGAAACTGCCATAAATACCAAGAACACTATTTACGGCGAATTATTCAAGGCGAAAATAAGTTTTATCGCTTATCCATTTTTTGTACCAAAGCAAAAAATGATATGCTATGGTTTTATAAACATTCTTCAGCCTTTGGATATTGCCGTTATGAAATTAATGGCTATATCTCAACGAGGACGAAAACGCGATTTTTTTGATTTATATTGGTGCGCGAAAAATTTAGAGCCACTGGAAAATTTAATGAAAAGATTAAAAGTCCAATATCCATCCGTTGCCCATAATTACCACCATATTTTAAAAAGCCTGGTATATTTTGAAGACGCGGAAAACGATCCGAATCCGGAAGTTTATTTTAAAGCCAGTTGGGGCGAGGTGAAAAAATTTTTTAAAAAAGAAATTCCGATTGTTACGCGCAATCTGATTGATTTATAAACAGGGCAACACTAAAACGTCTCGTTTATAGCAGGGCTTAAATAACAGGCCTCGCGAAGTTTGTTTTTTATAGAAACAAAATTCAAGATTCAAGACTTGACCCCAATTTTTAATGATATTAAAAAAGATGCCTAAAATAATCTACCGCTTGCCATCCACGCGCAGGCGGGAATAGCGAAAAAGGATACTCAGGAAATTTTTTCGTATCGCAATTTATATGGCAAAGGACAAAAATACAAAAAAAATATTGTCGGATAATGAAGTGCGAAAATTAGTTATGGCACGCCTGTCTGTCTTGTCTGAAGATACCATAATCTCGCTGGAGTCAGAGGGAAGTTTTACGCGGGACGAATTGATTAAAAGTGTGAAGAACGGCGATAAAATTGGAGAAAAAATGGCCGAAATTCAACTGGAATGGTTGAGGTCGTTTAAAGAAAAAGTGTCCGTATGAAAATGGTTGTAACCCGGCCTCAAAATGATATAACTAAAAAATACATACACAAAGGCATTTCATGAAACTTTCATCCAGCCAGGCTGATTCCGACACCCTGCAGGCCGCGCAATGCTTATGGTGGAATATGCGCAATCAAGTATGTTTGGGCGATTTGGACGCAAAATTATCGGCCTGATCGGTTTGCTGGTTTTCTTGATACTTATCTAGAAATATAGCCAAACTTCCAATAGTCGTGCATATTATAAAAATGGCTATTTTCAGCCATTTTTATTTGTTGTGTTGACATTCGTCTATTTTTCGTCTATTATATGTTTATAAGAAATAATCATCATTGGAAGTATGTTTAATCCAAAATTTATAATCTCAAACAAATTATTAGGAAATATCAAGCGTATAACTGAAATAGTTACAGACTTGAATAGCCGCAATTTTCCAAAAGTTGTTTTGGCGGAAATGGAAAAACGGGCGCGAGAAATTTCCGCTTTTTCTTCAACTAGCATCGAGGGCAACCCTTTGCCGCTTGCCGACGTAAAAAGGATATTAAAAAATAAGCCTGAACATCTCCGAGATAGCGAGAAAGAAGTTTTAAATTACAATAAGGCGTTGGTTGAGTTAAACGATTTGATTAAAAGAAATAACATTTTATTCAATACCGGACTGATATTAAAAATTCAAAAAACAATTACCGGCGGATTGATTGCGGCATATCGTTCAGGCCATATTCGAAAAGAACCCGTGTTCGTAAATAATCCGAAAACGCGCCAAACAATTTATTGGCCGCCGGATCACGGAGAAGTGATTTTATTGTTGAATGATTTACTGGATTTTCTGAATAAAAATTCTAAAATAATTGACCCGTTAATTTTAGCCGGAATTTTTCATAAGCAATTTGTCATTATCCATCCTTTTATGGATGGCAATGGCCGAACGGCGCGCTTGGCCACCAAGGTATTATTAGCAAAAATGGGGATCGATACTTTCAGTTTGTTTAGTTTTGAAAATTACTATAATCAGAATGTCAGTAAATATTTTAATGAAGTTGGCGTTGCTGGAAATTATTACGACCTAAAAAATAAAATTGATTTTACCTCTTGGCTTGAATATTTTACTGATGGCATTATTGACGAGCTGTTAAGAGTGAAAAAAGATTTAGAAAAAGAAGTTATTACACCCGATAAAGAATTAAAAGAGCATCATAAAATAATTATTGATTATATAAAAGAAAAAGGATATATTGCTGATCGCGATTATTCTAACCAAACTTTGCGTTCTAAGCCGGCAAGGAATTTAGATTTTAATAAATTGATAGATCTTGGCATTATTGTGAAGATTGGAAAAGGCAAAGCCACTTATTATAAATTAAAATCGGATTAACTAAATTCAAGATTCAAGACTTGGCCAAAATTTAACTGTAAAATTATATTTTGACAATTTATAAGTAAAAAAGGTAATATATATTCATGAGCAGAAAAGAATTTTATCAAAAAGAAGCCGCAAGATTTGTGGAAAAAATCAGGCAGGAATACGAGCCGGAAAAAATATATATTTTTGGCTCTTTTGCGGAGGGAAAAATCACTTCAAACAGCGACATTGATTTTTTTATAGTTAAAAAAACAAGCAAATCGCGCCGCGAACGTAATCGTGAAGTCTCCAGGCTTCTTCTTGATCGACAAGTTCCGGTTGATATTTTAGTCTATACGCCGGCAGAGATTGCCAGGCGCACAAAACTTGGTGACGGATTTATTTTGGGAATCATTAATTCAGGCAAACTGGTTTATGAAAAAAATAACCTGATACTTGCCAAGGAATGGATTAAAAAAGCCGATGATGATTATAAACTTGATTCGCCAATAAATTATACAAATGTTTTAATGGAAAAATAATAATTATTTTGCTATAGTATAACCATGGAAAATAAGGAAACATTTCTAAAAATTTATGCAAACCTGCCTATTGGCATAAGGCAAGAGATTGTTTTAGTTTTAGACGATGGTCGGCCGATTACTTGGGATGTGGCTTATATTGAAGTAACATCGGATACACCGATGGCTAAAATAATATTAGAAAAATTAAAAAAATTGGAATTTATCTGATTTATATGGCAGAAGATAAAAATTCAAAAAAAATATTGTCCGATGATGAGGTGCGTAAGCTGGTTATGGCTCGTTTGTCTGTGTTGTCTGAAGATACCATAATCTCTTTGGGTTCAGAGGGAAGTTTTACGCGGGATGAATTGATTAAGAGTGTGAAGAACGGCGATAAAATTGGAGAAAAAATGGCCGAAATTCAGCTAGAATGGCTAAGGTCATTTAAAGAACGAGTGTCCGTATGAAAATGATCGTAACCCGGCCTCAACATGATATAACTACAAAATACCTCTCGGTTTGGGCCGGAGAGGTTATTGTTTTTGCCAAGAAAAAGAGAATTGAAGTTTTTGATTTATTTAAGGCTAAAGCTAATAAAAATGATTTTGAGGGCAGGGTCAAGAAATTGCATCCCGACGTTATATTCCTCAACGGACATGGCAATGACGATTGCGTAACCGGCCATGACAACGAAAAATTAATTGAAGCTGAGGATAATCATGATATTTTGCGCGGCGCGATAACTTACGCTTTGTCATGCAATTCAGGAAAAACATTAGGGCCAAGGGTTGTTGAAAATAATGAAGCGACATACATCGGCTATGAAGATGAGTTTATTTTTGTTGGAGATAGAAATTATCTAGCTCGACCGCAAGATGACCCGATGGCCAAGCCATTTATGGAGGCATCTAATCAAGTAATGCTTTCCTTATTGAAAGGCAACCGCGCGCAAGTGGCTTCGGAAAAATCCAAAAATAAATTCAGAGAACATTATATGAAACTTTCATCCAGTCAGGCTGATTCCGACACTCTACAGGCAGCGCAGTGCCTATGGTGGAATATGCGCAATCAAGTATGTTTGGGTAATTTGGACGCGAAGTTATCGGTCTGATTAGTTTACTGGTTTTTTTGATTATTGTTTAGGCGATTTCAGCCTAATATCGACCTAAAATCAATCTATTAAAAAATTAAGTTGCCGGTTTGTCAAATCAGGTAACTTTTTGTTTTTTATCCACATTCCTCCTCTTGACTTTAAATATAAATATGCTTAGAATAATGACACATAATTGAGATGAAAGTATTGGTTTAATAACATATTTTTAAATTTAGCCAACAGAGAAATAGTTTATATATTTTATAACTAATAATTCTCTATGGTGACGGAGGGCGATAAGCCAAGTCTAGGCCAAGCATCGGCAGTTAACTGCTGTTTGTCAGTTGTTTGTTTAATAGAGCCGTCCAAAACGATTCCCGTTAGTTTATAGCGGGATTTTTTTATTTGTATGATCGGAGAATTCATCTGGCGCTGTGCCAAATGCACCTGCCATTTCGCTACCATCACCAAATTTGCCGGCTTCATCAAGCAGGAAAAAAAATGCCCCAAGTGCAAATCACTCAATGTTTTAACCATTAAAGATAAGGAAATTTACATTCAGTGCCAACAGCCGACCGCCGCCGATGAATTTGGCATGGATCAGGCGGAGAACGGCTTTACCGCGCAGTATCGGATGACTTAACAACAAAATAAATTTGTCGGGCATTAACGTTTTTCATAAACAACAACGCCCTTAGAACAAACGGCACGCGCCGGTTGCATTTTGGGGGCGTTTTATATTCAGGGCAAATTTTTTCTCCCCCTGCCTGTTTTCTCCCTCTCCTTACCAAGGAGAGGGTCGGGGTGAGGTTCTAAAAGAGGGCGTAAGGGGTAAGTAAGAACGTAAAATGAAATAGATTGGCGTTATAATATAATTATTTAAAAAATCGCGTAAGCCACCGGGTGGCTTACAAGGCAAGAGATTATTAAATTTACATATAAATAACATTAATTAACCTAAAAGGTTAAATTAAGGGAGAATTTATCGCTTCCGTTAAAAATAGTCGAATAAAAAGCGGGAGATATGAATCGAGTGGTTTAACCGACAATCCCGTAAAAATTTTGCAGGGCAAAATTAACGGGACAAGCAAACTTATGAAAAAAATCATTTTAAGCGTCGCGATGATTGCGGCGGTCGCGGCAATCGCCATCGGCGCCACCACGGCTTTCTTCAGCGACACGGAAACTTCCACCGGCAATACCTTCACCGCCGGCGCGATTGACTTGAAGATTGATAACACAAGTTATGTAACCAACAACGCGGGCGTACTAGTCCAAAGTATTAGCACATCATGGACACTTGCAGACCTAACCGATCAACTCTTCTTCAACTTCACCGACCTGAAGCCAGGAGATATCGGCGAGGATACGATTTCTCTGCATGTAAACAACAACGATGCATGGGCATGTATGTCTGCAAGCATTACTGGCACACCAGAGAACAATCAGACCGAACCTGAAGTTGCGGATGACTCGAGTAGCGGTTCCAATGAAGGCGAACTTCAGAACGCGCTCGACTTCGCATTCTGGGCAGACGATGGCGACAACGTGCTTGAGAATAATGAATTATTGGGGCCAGCGAATCAAGGTATTTTCACTGGCACGATTCAGCAATTTGTTGACTCATCACCTCGCATCATCGCAGACCCGACATTTAACATCTTCACTGGCACACCAGGAACCCCACTTGCCGGAGGTTCTGATCACTACATTGGTAAAGCATGGTGCTTTGGAACTTTGACTCCAACACCACTTACACAGGATAACTTGACGACAGATGGACCGATTGCGCCTAATCGTGTAGGTACTGGCTTCACCTGCAATGGTTCAGCGCTTGGCAATGAAACGCAGACAGACGGCGTTATTGGAAACATTAGCTTCTATGTTGAGCAGTCGCGAAACAATCCTAATTTTAGCTGTGCGAATGTTGATCTAGATACGTCCGCCCTCGGTCCAGACTCAGTAAGTCTTGGATCGGCGAACGGTTTCGTGATTGTGGCAAAAACAGCAATCACAGATGCTGGTGCACCTCTATCGGCTATTACTGGAAATATTGCAATTGACCCAACTGCCGGTTCATCTATAACTGGTGTATCGTGCACAAATGTATTAGGTGGTGGAAAAATATACAGCAGTGGCGGATACACAGGTGGCTACAATACAAATACTACATGCGCGCTTACTAACCCAGTAACAGCGCTTGCAGTTAGAAGCGCTATGGAAACTGCGTACACTGATGCGGCTGGACGAGCACCAGGAGTTGGCGCCACCAATCTTAACGTGGGCGGTGGAACTCTGAACGGGCAGAACTTCGTTCCCGGCACCTACACGTGGAATACTCCTGGCAATGTGACCATAACAGGGGATATCACCCTCACGGGTGACGCAAACGATATCTGGATTTTCCAAATAACGGGAACTCTTGATATCGCTTCCGGTGGTAGCCCTTCTGGCGGTGCTGATGTAGTACTCGCTGGTGGAGCCCTAGCCAAGAATGTCTTCTGGCAAGTCGCTGGCGCAACGACACTTGGAACGTACTCTACGTTCAATGGAACTATTCTGGCTAAAACAAACATTGCGATCCAAACTGGCGCAACACTGAACGGTAGAGCATTGGCACAAACAGCAGTTACGCTTGATGCCAATACCGTTACGCTTCCTTAGGCAAGAAATTTGTGTTGTAGTTCTTTCTTAAATATTGGGAGATCATAAAGTTTATTTATTAAGTAAGAATAAATTATTAACTAACACGGTTAAACCACAAGGACGATTTATCTCTTCCGCCAAATCTAAAGGTCGAAAGGGTAGGGGGTGATAGATTAATAAGGTTTAGCCGACAACAAGAAAAACTATGAAAAAAATAATTTTAAGCGTCGCGATGATCGCGGCGGTCGCGGCTATCGCCATCGGCGCTACCACGGCTTTCTTCTCGGACACCGAGACCTCGACCGGCAACACTTTCACCGCCGGTGCGATTGATTTACAGATTGATAGCAAATGCTCCGTCAATAACGCAGAAGCAGGAAGATGTGGGGCTTGGACAATGAAAGATCTATTACCGACTGCAAGTACGTTTTTTAACTTTTCAGACATTAAGCCTGGTGATAAGGGAGAAAATACCATCAGCCTGCACGTTACCAATAACGACGCTTGGGGTTGCGTTAACATCATCCCTACCAAGAATGATGACGTCAGCTCAAATGAGCCTGAATTAGCATCGCCCGACGCAGTCAACACTGACAGCATCTTTGACGGCGAACTCGCCCAGAACATGCAATTCAAAATTTGGGCTGATACTTGCATTCGGACAACACCAGTAGCAACACCGGGTGATAACATTTACCAAGAAGGGTGCGACAAATTACTCACTCAAGGCACCGGTCCGATAACGCCTACCTCCTATGCCTTAGCCATTCCGCAAGGAAACGTTTTTACCGGAACAAGCAACACCCCATTAACTGGTAGTTCAACCTATTACCTCGGTGTTGAATGGAGCATTCTTCCTTCGGTTGGAAATATTATCCAAACCGATAGTTACCAAGCGGACATTTCTTTTTATGTTGAGCAATCACGCAATAATGGAAATTTTGTCTGTCCGAACGCAGCTCCGCTTGCCAAGAGACTCCGACTTGAAAACGAAACAATTAATCCGACTGGCCCATGGACAGTTATAAATGATGGAACGTATGCGGATCTTACTTGGACAGATGGAACGGAATTCGCATATACCTTGTACGGCCAAGGCCTGACACCGACTATGCAATACAGTTTAATCTATTACGCTGACGGTTGGCCGGGAAATAATCCTGGAGCCTTTATTGCTTCATTCACCACAGATTCTGGTGGATTTATTGCAACTACCTCAGGTAGTGTTGAGTTGAATATGGATCTGCCTACGTTACCAGATGGCAACTTTGCGGTTGGTGCAAAAATTTGGCTGGTTCGATCGTCAGATTACAATAGCGGAACTAAATCTATGATCGCTTGGAACCCAAGCCAGTATTTGTTTGAAGGCAACGTGTACATCAAGTACAACGATACTAATTCCCCGTAAGGCTTAATACCTCTCAGATCGGCTTAGAGCCGATTGAGCGGACAAGGCATATATGAAAAAAATAATTCTAAGCCTTGGGATAATCTTAAGTGTAGCTGCGGTCGTTGCTGTAACCGGTACTTTCGCCTTCCTGTCCGATACGGAAACGGCTAGAGGCAATACCTTCACCGCCGGCGCCATTGATCTCAAAGTTGACAACGAAAGCTACTACAATGGCGCGATTTCGCAGGCGACAACTTTCGGTCCGAGCGACCTGGACAACGGGAAGCTCCTAATCAATTTCCGGGACCTGAAGCCCGACGACGAGGGCGAAGACACCATTTCCTTGCGCGTCAATAACAACGACGCCTGGCTCTGTATGGATATGTCGTTAACGACTAACAACGACATTTCGTCAAACGAGCCGGAGCTGAAAACAGGCGACCCAGTGGAAGACATTAATAACTCCTGGGACGGAGAGCTCGGCGATCTGACGCGGATGATTTGGTGGGTTGATGACGGCGACAATGTCTTAGAAGAGTACGAAACGTTACTCAACGGCGGGGTAAAAACCGTTAAGGAGTTTTTCGGCGAAGACAAAACCTTTTCCGCCGATTTAGCCGACGCAACCACCAATGTCTGGACGAACGAACCGGGACCAGCAGTTGGCGGCCAAACCTACTACTTGGCCAAGGCCTGGTGCTTTGGCACGATGGCCGAAGCCCGCATCCCGCAAGATTACCTAGGCAAACTGCCCGGTAGTACCAATGGCCCGCTCGTGCGCGGCACCGGCGTTACCTGTAACGGCACCGCTCTCGGCAACGAGAGCCAGACCGACGGCGTAACTATGAACATCGCCTTCCGAGCTATGCAGGCGCGGCATAATCCGCGCTACACCTGCGGCGAAGAACAGCGTTTGGCAACGCTTACCGTCACCAAAGATGTCGTTAATAACAACGGCGGAAACAATGTCATTGCCAACTACCAGCTGTTTCTCTTTGACGGCGTCAATACCATCCCGGTCACTTCAGGCATTCCGAATATTGTGCCTGTCGGCATTTACTATGTTACGGAAACCGGAATACAGGGGTATGTCGGTTCATTTGCCGGCCCGGACTGCAACGCGGTTGGTAAAGTAACACTCCTTGAGGGCGAAAACAAGGCCTGCACGGTCGTCAATGACGATTTGCCGCCGAATATCACGCTGGTAAAGAACGTGACAGGAACACCACAGCTCGCAAGTCCGACAATCTTCGGACTTAAGATTGACGGCAACCTGGTGCTAAATAATACCTCGGTTGCGGTTACCGCCAATGCGCCACATACCATCAGCGAAGACGGATTTTCTGGCTATAGCTTTGTCAATATAGCTGGCACGTCTAACTACGGTAAGTTATGCCCGTCCGTTCTGGGCGGCTCCATCACCCTTGATGAGGGCGAGGCGATTGTCTGCACGATCACCAACCTCAAGAATTAGTAGTAATCTCTTAAGAATCTTTAAGGCTTAAAAAAGTTTTTGAGCAAACTCTGCTTGAAGTTTTTCAAGCAGGGAAGTCCCGGTTAGAAATAAAATTCTAACGGGGCAAGCCCCGATTAGACATCAATGTCTAACGGGGCGAGTCAAAACCTTTGAGGCTGTCTCATTAACCTCACCCCAACCCTCTCCTTCGTAAGGAGAGGGAGAAGGGGGGCGGATGGGGCAGCCGAATGAGGGTTTGAATTCTTGCCCCCTTGATAAAGGGGGTAGGGGGATTGAATAATTTGAATACATAATCCCCTAAATCCCCTTTATCAAGGGGACTTAAACTGAAAAATGAAAATATTCAACATTTTGTATTATCTGTTCATCACCGCCATTGCCCTGGTCGCGGTGCTTTTGCTGGTTTCCGTTTTTCCGATTACCGGCAACTTCAAAGTGATGACTGTCCTTTCCGGTTCAATGGAGCCGAGCATTCGCGTCGGCAGTATCGTGGTGGTCAGACCTGTATCCGAATATAAAGTCGGCGACATCATCACTTTTGGGAAAATCAGTAAAACGCAAACCCCGACCACTCACCGGATAAATGAGATAAAAGGAGCAGGCGCGATGCAAACCTTTGTTACCAAGGGCGATACCAATAACGCGGTGGACCTCCGGGAAGTGAGGCAGAGCGAAATAATCGGCAAGGAGCTGTTTAGCGTGCCGTATCTCGGCTACGCCATCAGCACCGCCAAAAAACCCTGGGGTTTCGCCCTGATTATCATTATTCCCGCCTTACTGGTTATCTTTGATGAGGGGAAGAAGATAAGAGATGAGGTAAAAAAGATGAGAGACAAAAAAACAGAATTGTCATCCCGGCCCGCTTCGCCGGAGCTACAGCGAGGCGAGCCTACGAGCCGGGATCCAGGGGAAAAATCACCAGACGAGTCATTGAATTAACCAAGTTCGTGCGAAAACTTCTGGATCCTGAATCAAGTTCAGGATGACAGATAAAAGCAAATGAAAGCGAACAGCCAAAAACTTAGACAGGCCGGTTTCAGCGATTTTCAAGAAGATACTGTGAATATTGACAAATTTAAAAAGGTTTAATAAAATGAAATTACTTTCATTTTTTTGAAACACTTTTCATTTTATGCTTAAACTGACAAAAAATCATCAAAAGATAATTATCTTTCTGGGGGATTATCCTGAAAAGAAATTTTTCAGCAAAGAAATCGCCGGAAAATTAAATATTAGTTTGGGCGGAACGCATAACGCCATAAAATATCTGGCAAAAGAAAAAATCGTAGACACGGAACAAAGGGGGAATATGAAATTTTATCGGATCAATGATGAAAATCCTTTGGTTAAACAATTAAAAACAACAACGGTTATTGAGAAATTATTGCCCTTAATAAACAAAAGCAAACGATTTTGCGAAGAAATAATTTTATTCGGTTCGACAGCCCGCGGCGAGCAGACGCGAAACAGCGACATTGATTTATTTATTTTAACTCACACGCCGGAGGATGTTAAAAAAAACATTAGTAAATATCAAAAGCAAATGCCGGTAAAACCGGTTATAAAAACACCGAATCAATGGAGCGAATTGGAAATTAAAGAACCGGAATTTTATAAAGAAGTAAAGCGAGGCATTAAATTATTCTGATTATGATTAAAAATAAAGAATAAAAGAGATATTATGAAGGCGAACAGCCAAAAATTTAATAGCGGGGCCGGTTTCAGCGACTTCTTGCTGGCCAAAAATTCCGGCATGAAAAAGAGCCGGGCGGCTGATAGCGCGCGCTTCAGCTTTGGCTTGTTTAGCAAGCCGATTTTACGGATTACCGCTTTAATTTTGCTTTTTACCATGAGTACCGCGCTTCTGCGCGGAGTTGGCGGAACCGTCGCCTATCTCTCGGATAATGAAATTTCAAATAACAATGAATTTACTGCCGGCACTCTGGATTTCAGTTTGGATACTGCAGTGGCTACGAATTCCATTTGCGCCGCTACCGGCAACCCTTTGGAAAAGTCCATCCATTTCAATAACTTCGGCAATCCGTTCAGATACACCGCCTCGTCCAGTAATATATCAGGCGATGTCTGCGATTACGTCAATCTTATCGCTGATATCAACGGCGGCGACCCGGAATACACCGGTCCGATAAAAGATTTTGATTACGGACTGACCGAGTTTTCCGATCCGACCGATTGGACTTTCAACTTATCATTCGCGACCGATATACCCGCGGAATTGGAAGGGCAGATCTGCACTTTCAGTACCGATTTCAAAGGCCAGCAAACCAGGCACAACCTGACCTTCCCGACAGGTTTTTCCGATTTTGAAACGTTCTCAACCGAAGTCCAAGCACCTTATTGCAATAATTATGAAATCCGTTCACATGGTTATTGGAAAACCCACCCGGAAATATATCGGCCGCACCTGCCGCAATTTATCGGCGCAACCATCACGGATGAGTTCGGAAATGCCGCCGGCACCGACGAAATAATCAACACCCAGACGCAGGTCTATGATATTTTATCCTACAACGGCAGCGATATGCGCGATATATTGAAAAAGCAATTGCTGGCGATGAAGTTCAATATTTTCCATTTTTATGTAGATAGTTACGTTCCCGATGGCGGTACGGACACCCTTGAATCGATTGTTGAACAGGCTGACGCGCTCCTCAGGCAGACCCCGGAGCCGCCGAGAGAAGAACTGGAAGCGATGAAAAATCTTCTGGATATAACCAATAATCTGGTATCAGTCCGCATCTGCAAAAGCTGTGAACCGCCGCCACCACCCGATGCTTGCGCGATGAGAATTACCAAGACGGCGGACAAGGCGGAAGTCGCGCCGGGCGAGGAGATTACCTATCATCTGACGCTGGATAATTACGGCACCAAGGTCTGCACCGGCGGCGGCGTTCGCATCAAAGATACCTACACCAGCGCGCTGGAATATCTAAGCTACACCTCCAATAGACAACCGGGCGGTTTCAACCAATCAACCGGTTATCTTGAATGGAATTTTGGCAATGTCTATCCGAATGATCCGCTGATTGAAATTGACTTGAAGATGAAGGTGAAAACCCAGGCGCAATGCGATTCCACCTTAACCAATACCGCGAAATTCTGGTCCAACCAGACCAACTGGGGCGCGCCGGTAACGGCCGAAAGTACGGTGGTCTGCGAGCCGGCGCCTGAATCGGAAGCAGGAAATATTGTTATCAATGAATTTCTGCCGAATCCGCGCGGGGATGACGACGCACCCAAACCGGGCGGAGAATGGGTGGAGCTATATAACACCGGCGACAGCGCGGTTGATGTTAACGGCTGGGCGCTTTATGACAATAATAATTCGCACAAACTCTTAATTACCACGTCTAACACCGATACCGGAGAAACCATCATCGCCCCTGACGAATTTTTAGTCGTCTATCGGAATGGCGACTCGGACTTTGCTTTGAATAATGAGCACGGCGATTCTGTCCGGCTGTTTGACGGCAAAATTTCAGACGGCGCAAATCTGATTGATTCTTACACTTATACGGAAGATGCGCTCGAAGGCAAATCGTTTGCCAGAATCCCCGACGGCTCAACCAATTGGGTTGATCCGATTCCGACACCGGGCGAAGAGAATTCTTTAGTCGGCGCCGATATTGTCTTTGGTCCGGCGATTGCGGAGGAAGGGGAAGATGGTTACATTGCGCCGGCGCCGGTAATCGCTCCGACGGAAACGGGCGGAAATCCCCCCAACCCCCTTTATCAAGGGGGCGGAGATAACGACCCTGCTTTAATCCCGGACACAGCTCCGGCTGAAACCCCTGTAAGCGATGCAGAACAAATCTCTACAACTACGCCCGCGGATATTTCAGCGCCTGAAACTACTGCGTCTGATCAACCGACAGAGCCGGCCGCAGAACCGACAACTACCACCGAGCAACCGACGACTCCGACAAACCCAAGCGACACCACGCTCATCACCCAACCGCTTGCCCCGATTCCGCCGGAATTAATTTTACCGGAAGCTCCGATTGTAACCGACACGGACAGCGGCTCCTGAATACCCCCTTGAGTTCGCCCCCTTGATAAAGGGGGTTTGGGGGATTGAATACGTTGAATGAATAATCCCCTAAATCCCCTTTATCAAGGGGACTTAAAGGTCCAATGAATCGTATGATATCGTATGACAAAAATATTTAAACGAAAATTCGTACTGTTAAATCTCGCCGTAATTATTACTGCGGCAGTTTTCGCGTTCAATCCACTTTCTGCGAGCGCCGAAAATATCGCTGATTTTATATTTCAAAGCACGCCCCTATTTGGCGATGCCGATGCCAATATTATGCCCGGCGACAGTGTAACCAAATGGGTTAAAGTAACCAACTTAATAAATGACAATCTAATTATCACGACCAACGCCGCTACTTCTTCCAACACCGACGGCTTAGGCGACCGGATGAACCTAACCATCAAAAAAGGCAGCGATATTTATTTCAATAATACGATGACCGCCTTCTTCGCCGCGGGCGTTGTCAATCTCGGTTCGCTGGCCGCTTACCAGACAGGCCAGTATGACTACACTGTTTCCTTTGACAGCGCCAGCGACAATAATTTTCAAAACAAGACTTTATCTTTTGACATTTCCGTTTCCGCGCAGGCCTCGGAATCGATTGGCGGTGAAACGCCAACGCCGCCCGGCGACTCAAGCGGCGGCGGTTACATAATTAACGAACTGAATTTAACCAACATAAACGCGATTTTAACTTCAAGTACAACGGATGCCTCAATCACCGTCACCTGGCTGACCAATAAACTGGCCACTTCCAGAATAATTTATGACACCGTGCCTCATCCGGATCTGTCCTTGGCCCTGCCGCCAAATTACGGCTACGCCTACTCCACCATACAAGATCCAACAAAAGTAACCGGCCATTCGGTCACGATTCCCGGACTAATTTTAGGCCAAACCTATTACCTGCGGCCACTCTCCGCCGCCTCCCCGGAAAAATACGGCACCGAGGTCGCCGTTATGCCTGGCGCTGATGGCACCGTTACTGTTCAAACCGAGCAAATCCCGCCGCCAACGCCCAAACAGGCAGTTCTGGGTGAAAAAATTACAGCGACTTCCGACGGCAATAATCTGGCCGAAACCGGCTTCAGTTTATTCGAACTTTTCATTTTAGTTGCAATAATTATCACTTTGCTGGCGCTAAGAATTTTATTGAAGAGATACGATAAGACATCATGAACTTGCGAATCGCCCTAAAAAAAATCAGTAAAGCTCTAGCCGATCTGCTAGGGCTTTTGGCTATCGGCCTGATTGTCTATTTAATTTTTTTGCCGCTCTATCCCTACGCCAAATTGTATTTCCTGCCGCCACAGACGTTGAATTATGAAACAGCGACCACGACCACGGGCGCAAGCAAGTCCGAAACTCCCCAAAAATCAGGCGACCGGATCATCATCAATAAAATCGGCGTGGACGCGCCGATTATTGAATCAACCGATGAACAATATGGCCTTAACCGCGGCGCCTGGCGCCTGCCGGACTCCTCCACGCCGGATAAAGGCGGCAACACCATGATTACCGGCCACCGCTTCAAATACCTGCCGCCCAACAACCTGACTTTTTTTCTTTTAAATAAACTGGTCAAAGGCGACCGGATCCAAATCACCTGGCAGGGCAAGGTCTATAATTATCTGGTAGATTCAACAAAAATCGTGCCGGCGGCCGAGACTTCCATTCTTGCCCCGAGCGCTGAACCGCTGCTGACCATCTTTACCTGCGACCCGATCTTCTCCACCAAAAACCGGCTGGTCGTGCTGGCCAGGCCGATCTAAACCAATAAAAAAAGTGGGGTAATGGCTAATTATATTTCCCACGGATAAATATAGCCTGTCTTTTGTTCATATCCATCCAGCCCGATAAGTTTATATTTATCTATTTTATAATTTTCCATAAAATAATTTATGGCTGATAAGTTTGCTTTGTTGAAATTAATTTTGACCTCGACCGGTATAATAATATTTTTATCTTTAATGATAAAATCAATTTCTTTCTTGTCTTTCGTTCGCCAGTAGTAAATATTTTCACGTCCGAATTTTTTTATAAGTTCGGAAAATACACTGGTTTCAAAAACATTTCCAATAATTTCTTTCTGCAAACCCTTAAGCCAGAGCAGCTGCATCAGCCCGGAATCGTAAAAAAATACTTTAGGCGTCTTGGAAAGTTCGCTTCTGATATTTTTATTATATGGCCTGACCAATTTAATGACATAGGTCTGCTCGAGAATGAATAAATATTTTTCTATTGTCGGCGCTGATAATTTGCAGGTACCGGACAATTCTTTGATATTAATTAATTGGCCGCTTTGCGAAGCCAATATTTCCAACAATTTATTAAAACTTTCAGTGTTATCAATGTTGGCTAATTCCTTGATATCTTTTTTAAGATAAGTATCAATAATCTGTTGCAGTCTCTTTTCTTTTAATTCAATTTCATTAATCAGGGCGACTTTCGGATAACCGCCGAACAATACGAATTCCTTATATATGGATTTTAATTCGGCCTGCTTTTTTTCCGTCCTCTTAACGCTCGGTTCGTAATGATAATTTCTGAACATCAAATATTCTTCGAAAGAAAGGTTGAATATTTCAAAATTAATTGTCCGACCGACCAATGAATCTTTGAATTTGCTTTTAATCTCGAAGCTGGACGAACCCGATACAATCAACTTAATGTTTTTTTGATGATCAGCCATCAGCTTCAAGAATTCAGATGGATTTTCTAAATATTGAATCTCATCAATAAATACAAAAATCTTCTTACCTTCACTCGGAGCATGGCCTTCTTCGCGTAAATGATTAATAAATTCATCTACTCCCAAATCAATCATTCGCTTGTAACGCGAATCTTCTAAATCTAAATAATAAACGTCTTCATTCTTTTCCTTTAAATAATTTTCCAGCCACAGCAAAATATGAGTTTTCCCTACCTGTCTTGCGCCATGCAATACGATAATTTCTTCCAAATAAACAAATTTTAAAATTTCATCAGCAATTTTTCGTTTATAAACCATATAGTGTATTAATTATTACTTTTTTAGCATACACCAAACTAAAATTAAAGTCAAGTTATATTTAAGTTTGACCAAAACTAAATTTAAATTTTAATTTTAGTTGCAATATTTTAGTTTAGTATTGTACTTTTTCATTTTTTTCTGTACAATAAATACACCTAAGTAAATAAGCCAATATAATTATTAATAAATCAAAATTATGAAGCGCAATAAATTTAACATTTTAACTATTATTAGCTTAATTTTCTTGCTAATTATCGCTTTTTACCCGGCCTACGCCTTCGGTGAAAAAGATACCAAGGGACAAGATTTACCCGAGGTTGAAGGCGTTTATGATGTTCCCGGCCACCCCAAATTAAAATTGCGGGTATTCGTTTATAAAGCCAAGGCCACCCCGGGAGCGACTACACCGCCAAGTCTGGTTTGCTCTTTAACTGACGACAACACAAGTACCAGCATGCCCGCCCGGACCGGCTGGAAACTGCCCTCCGCTTGGACTTATAGTTTGAACCCGTCCAGCGTGCCTGCAACAGTCGGCGGATCTAATTTGGGTACGATGGCTCGTGACGCGTTTAACCGATGGACAGCGGCAAGCGGTGAAAAAGTCAATTTAACAGAAATTTCCACCAACACCAAAACGCGCGCAGCCCGCGATTATCAAAACATTATCGCCTGGGGCAGAACATCTGGTAGCGCACTGGCGGTAACTTACACTTGGTATTACCCGTCAACCGGCGAGGTTGTGGAAAACGACACCATCATGAATAAAAAATTTACCTGGTACTGGTCCGACCCAGCTAGTTGGAGCTCTAACCCGAATAATACGGCCGGAGCTACTTGTGCCTATCAAGGCGTGTACGACGCGCAAGACATTCTAACCCACGAACTCGGACACTGGTTTGGTCTGGACGATCATTATACGGCTGATTACGCCAATAACACTATGTACGGCTACGGCGCCAAAACCGAAACCAAAAAAGACACTTTGACGAACGGCGATATCTCGGGCATTCAGGCGATTTATCCGTAATAAACTGCTTAAAAAACGCCCTTGAGCAAAGGGCGTTTTTTTGCTAGCTTGATAAAATGGCAGACAAACATAAAAAAAACAAGGTTCTCGTGGCCATGTCCGGCGGGGTGGATTCCTCGGTGGCGGCTTTGTTGCTGAAAAAAAAGGGGTTTGAAGTGATTGGGGTGTTTATGCATTTCTGGGCGGAAACACACCCCGGCGCTCCGCGCCACCCCTCTCCAGAGGGGAATAAGTGCTGTTCACTGGCCTCGTTCAACGACGCGCGGCGCGTGGCGAACAAATTGGATATTCCTCTTTATACGGTGAACTTTGATCGGCCTTTTAAGAAGCTGGTGGTGGATGAATTCATCGCCGGCTACGGGGCAGGGGAAACGCCGAATCCGTGCGTCAATTGCAACAAGTACATTAAATTTGAACTATTGCTGAAAAAAGCCGATGAGCTAGAGGCGGACTTCGTCGCCACCGGTCACTATGCTAAAACTCGCCCTGTTAAATGCCGCTCGGCGGCAACCCCGCAAAATGCGGGGTTATTTAACAGGGTAAACGGCGAGGATATAACATATAAATTGCTTCGTCCCAAGGATCTGGACAAAGACCAAACATATTTTTTATACACCCTGGACCAAAAAAAATTAAAGCGAATTCTATTTCCGCTTGCTGATTTGACCAAGCCGGCCGTGCGGGCTTTGGCAAAAAAAGCCGGGCTTACGGTTGCGGAAAAGCCCGAGAGCCAGGAGATCTGTTTCATCCCGGGAAAGTCGCATAATGATTTTTTGAAACGTCATTTGAAATTGAAGCCGGGGCCGATAAAACTTTTAACCCCTCCTAACCTCCCCTTTGAAAAAGGGGAGGAGAAAACGCCCCCTCCCGACCTCCTCTTTGAAAAAGGGGAGGGACAATCCGAACCTCTCCCTCCCTTAGCGAAAGGGAGGGTTGGGGTGGGTTCAGATGCCCGGATTCTCGGCCGGCATCAAGGGCTCCCCCTCTACACCATCGGCCAAAGGAAGGGCGTGGAGATCGGCGGCATCGGACCTTTTTATGTTGCCAGGTGCGATTATAAAACCAATACTCTTTATGTAGTCGGCAAAAGCGACGACCAAGCGCTTTTCAGCGGCCAGCTTTTAGCCAAAAAAATAAACTGGATTGGCGGAAACGAACCAAAGCTGCCCCTGCGCTGTGAGGCGGTTATCCGCTACCGCCATAAGCCGATTGCCGCGATAATTGACAAGCGGCCGGGCAAGCGTATAATAGTAAGATTTACCAAACCGCAAAGAGCGGTAACCCCGGGCCAAAGCGTGGTATTTTATAAAGGGAAGGAAGTGTTGGGTGGGGGTGTAATTGATTCTTAAAAAGAAGAAAGGCGACAGTGTGTGTCGCCAATTCGTTTTGGTCATACCCTCTTTCGAGAGCCGGTTTCCCGTGAAGTCCTCACGAACTGGCAACTACTGTCGCCTGTTTTGCCCTCGCTAGGGGGGCTGGTAATACCAGTGGGTGCGGGCCATTGACCCCTCCTCGCCGGAATGTACCTCCACTTAATTGTTCATATAATGGCACACTATAAAATATCTGTCAAGGGTTAATTCAAAAATATATCATTAAATACCTAAAATTAGCCTAAATTTATTACAGTTTTAAATAAAAAATTGGAGGGAAGTGATGAGAAAGCGATCCGTATTTATTCTGCTCTTTATGGGTATCTTATTCGGCTTTTATTTCGGCTACAAAACCGCGGGAAGGCAGCAATTACTGGAAATTCACGATTCGTTGAAAGACAACATTCGCATGCGGATTATTGTAGCCGTCTATGAGTACAAATACGGCCCGTTGACCGAAAAAGAAATAGAACAGTTCCTTAGAAGCCAAGACAAGACTTCCTGGGATGACGCTTTGGGCCAAATTAGGCCAATCTAGGGACAAAAAACGATTATTAATCAACCAACCACCGCACCGCCTCGTTAATCGGGGCGGTTTTTTCTTGGATATTGATTCTTTTTTGATTTTTTGCTATATTTAAATCACCTTCCCGCAACCGGGAGCAAATAAAACGGGATGCTCCCAAGCAAAGGTTGTAACCGGTCAACCCAAAACCAATTCCACTAGGAGAAAGGGAACGTGCCTATGGAAGCGCAGAGGTTCGACCCGATTACCCGAATCGTGAACCGCGTCTGAACACCACGGGAAGACGCATCACCCGACCCCCGCTGCATTCGTGCGGCGGGGGTCACTTTTTTATCTCTAACTTTTACCCCGTTACTCAACACTAAGGAGTAATGGGGATTGCCAAAATTACCGCTTTAATTTATAATTTCCTAATATGGCTGACATGATACTCAAGCCCTCGACACCCGACCTCGAGGCCTCGAGGTCGGGTGTCTAAAATCAAGAATTCCAACAAAACTTGAGATCGCCACGTCCCGCTAGAGCGGGACTCGCGATGACAAAGATAAATTATGACCGGTAACGAACTAAGACAAAAATATCTGGATTTTTTCAAATCAAAAGGGCATGCGATACTGCCTAGTTCTTCTTTGATCCCGGAAAATGATCCATCGGTCTTGTTCACCACTGCCGGCATGCATCCGTTGGTGCCTTATTTGATGGGCGAAAAACATCCTGAAGGCGTAAGATTGGCTAATAGTCAGAAATGTATCCGTACCACTGATATTGATGAAGTCGGAGATGCTACTCACCACACTTTTTTTGAGATGCTCGGTAACTGGTCGTTAGGTGATTATTTTAAAAAAGAAGCTATTGAATGGAGTTGGGAATTTCTGACCAGCAAGGAATGGCTCGGTCTGGATAAAAACAGGCTGGCTGTTTCAGTTTTCGCCGGCGATGATGATGCGCCTTTTGATGACGAAGCTTTTGCCTTTTGGAAAAATTTGGGCGTTTCTGAAAAACGAATTGCTAAATTGCCGAAAATAAATAATTGGTGGGGACCAGCGGGAACGACCGGACCATGCGGTCCTGATACTGAAATGTTTTACTGGTCTGGAGATCCGGATAAAGTTCCGGAAAGTTTTAATGATGATCATGCTTCCTGGGTAGAAATCTGGAATGATGTCTTTATACAGTTTAATAAAAATGAAAATGGTAAATATGAACTTTTATCACAAAAAAATGTTGACACCGGTATGGGCCTGGAAAGAACCTTGGCAGTTATGAATGGCTTAGACGATAATTACAAAACGGAATTTTTTGTTGGTATTATTCAAAGGATTGAGGCGCTGTCAGGAAAAAAATATGGAGAAAATAATGAAATCACTCGTGCCATGCGCATTGTGGCCGACCACTTGAAGGCCGCGACCTTCATTATGGGTGACAATAAAGGCATTACGCCAGGAAATACTGATCAAGGTTATGTAGTCAGACGTCTGATTCGTCGTGCTGTGCGTTTTGGCAAGCAGCTCGGCATCGCCAAACCATTATGGACTTCTGAAATTTCAGTCGTAGTAGCGTCTATCTATGGCGATATCTATCCTGAACTTATCCGGAATAAAGAAAAAATCATTAAAGAGCTGACCGCCGAGGAAGAAAAATTCAGCTTAACCTTGGAGCGCGGCCTGAAAGAATTTGAGCGGTCCGTGAGCATTGATGGCATCACCGGCGCGGAAGCATTTAATTTGTATCAAACTTACGGCTTTCCGCTGGAGATTACCAAAGAGCTCGCGAATGAAAAAGGCATCACTGTTGATGAGGACGCTTTTAAAGTTGAGCTGGAAAAACACCAAGAACTTTCCCGCACCGCTTCGGCCGGCAAATTCAAGGGCGGCCTGGCTGACGCCGGCGAGGAAACAAAAAAATTGCACACCGCCTCGCACCTGATGCTCGCGGCAATGAGCCAAGTGCTGGGCGATCATGTCCACCAGAAGGGAAGCAACATCACGCCGGAGCGTTTGCGCTTTGATTTTTCGCATTCGGAAAAAGTAACGGCTGAACAACTGGCGGAAATTGAACGAATAGTTAACAAGGCCATAGAGCAAGACCTGCCGATAAGTATGAAAGAAATGTCACTTGAGGAAGCAAAACAAAGCGGGGCGGAGGGAGTTTTTGAATCAAAATACGGTGAAAAAGTCAAAGTCTATACTGTAGGCAGGCCGGGTTCAGAACCGCCTTACAGCCGGGAGATCTGTGGCGGGCCGCATGTTGAACACACCGGCGAGCTTGGGCATTTTAAAATCCAAAAAGAAGAGAGTTCATCCGCCGGAGTGCGAAGAATTAAGGCAATACTGGAATAGGGGAGTATTTATTTAATATTAGCTAAAAATAGCTTTTTATAAAATTATAACCCAAACACTTGACAATACGGGGACAAGCATATATAATTATTTTAGCTTTAAGTAAGTTCAACTTAGCTTAAAATATTTTACCAGAAGGCTGGTAAAACTTTTTTATTTTGCTATTAGACCTGTTGCTTAATAAGCTCCGACTGCAATTCTCAGATTTCGGTAAATTCTTTCAAAAATTTTATCGCTAATATATGTATATTCCTTCAAAAATTTTTGAAAGAATTTCCACAAAATCTAAAAATTTCGTCAAGAAGCTTATTAAACAACAGGTCTAATGCGTAGAAAAAAACGGCCGGTAGATCAGGCCGCAATTGATTCAAAAAATTTTTTAGAAATGGAGGGGGAGGTGCTTGAGCTTTTGCCGGCTGGCGCCTTTAAGATTGTGCTACCGAGCGGCAACGAGGTGTTGGCGCATCTTTCCGGCAAGATGCGAATGCATAAAATCCGTCTGGCACCGGGCGACCGGGTGCGCATGGAAATCAGCCCTTATGATCTCACTAAAGGAAGGATAACGTATCGTTTATAATAACCTACAATAATCTACGAAACTACGAATCTATTACAAATATACTGCTCTACGAATTACGAATCAATTACGAATATACGAATAAAAACAATTAATTGATTTATGATTCAATCCGATTCGTATATTCGTGACCTTATTTGTAATTCGTAGACATAATTTATAAATAAACCATGAAAGTCAGAGCCTCTGTTAAAAAAATCTGTAAAGACTGCAAAACCATCCGCCGCAAAGGTCGGGTGTGTGTTATTTGCAAGAATCCGAAGCATAAGCAGAGACAAGGATAAGCGCTTCGCTAAAATAAAAGATTAAAAATAAAAAATAAAAAAGTAATAAGGTAACTAAAAGTCGGGTTCAATTTTTTATCTTTTATATTTTATTTTTATATTGAAAGTATGGCTGTCAGAATCGCCGGAGTTACAATTCCAAACGAAAAAAGAGTAGAGGTTGCCTTAACCTATATTTTCGGTATTGGCCTGTCCAAATCGCAAGAGATTCTTGGCCAGGCGAAAGTTGACGCGAATATCCGCGTAAAAAATCTGAAAGAAGAAGAGGTGAACAAAATTCGCGTTCTGATTGAGAAAGAAGCTAAAGTTGAAGGAGATCTTCGCCGAGAAGTGATGGCCAACATCAAGCGTTTGAAAGATATCGGGTCGTACCGAGGCTCCAGGCACCAGAAAAATCTGCCAAGCCGAGGCCAGCGCACCAAGACCAACAATCGCACCGTTCGCGGCAACGTCAGAAAAACGATGGGTTCAGGCAGAACCAATGCGGCGCAGAAAACTTAACATCGCGAATTAATCACGAATTAAAAACGAATCAATTCGAATGAATTCGAAATTTATGACTGATAGCATGAAAAAAACTGACGATAAAGATAATAAAGCAACGGAACTAGCCGTTGTGGTTAATGCTGAAAAGGGAGTAAAGGCTGAGGCGAAAGAGGCGGCGGACGAACAAATTGTTTCACTTCGTGATGAGAAGATTAATGATAAGCCATTGAAGACGAATCCCGGCCAGCCGGAAGAACTGCCGGACAGCGTCAAGAAGCATTTGGAAAAAAAGAAATCAGAACGGACTGAAAGCAAGAAACGAAAACGCAAAAAGAAAGTTGACAAACGGGTTTCCGTCGGCCGCGCCTACGTCAAGGCTTCATATAATAACACGATCGTTACCTTGACTGACAAAGAAGGCAATGTGCTTTCTTGGGCTTCGGCGGGTGTTGCCGGCTTCAAAGGCCCGAAAAAATCCACGCCTTATGCCGCGCAGATTATCACCCGCATCGCGGTTGAAAAGGCGAAAGAATATGGTTTGTCCGAGGTGAGTGTATTTGTGAGGGGTGTCGGCACCGGCCGCGAGTCGGCGATTCGCGCTTTGAATGCCAACGGCCTGGTGGTAACCGGCATCAAAGATCTGACACCATTGCCGCACGGCGGCTGCCGGCCGAAAAAGCCGAGGAGGGTTTAACTAGCTTATAGCTTTTAGCTTTTAGGTTTTAGGGAATGACTGATCAATGCGACACGAGTTCAACACCTAAAACCTAACACCTAACAAATGGGTAGAAATCTTGATCCAAAATGCAAACAATGCCGGCGCGTCGGTGAAAAAATGTTCCTCAAGGGGGAACGTTGTATCGGCCCTAAATGCGCCTTAACCAAGCGGAATTATCCGCCCGGAGTGCATGGTGGCAAGGGACGCACCCGGCAAACTGAATACGGACTGCAACTTCAGGAAAAACAGAAGGCGATGAAAGAATACCGCTTGCTGGAAAAACAATTCCATCTGACTTTTTTGCGCGCGCATCATCGTGCCGGCAATGTGGCTGACAATTTTTTATCAATGTTGGAAACCAGATTGGACAACACGGTTTACCGTTTGAATTTCGCGCCTTCCCGCGACACCGCCAGACAGCTAATCACTCATGGCCACCTCACGGTTAACGGAAAAAAAGTGGCGATTCCGTCATATCAGGTAAAAACTAACGATATCATCAAAATCAAGGCCGGCTCCAGCCGTAAAAAAGTTTTTGCCAAGCTGGGCGAATCTTTAAAAAAAGCAAAACCGCCGAGCTGGCTTTATATCAATGTGGGTGAACTGTCCGGCAAGGTGCTGAACCAGCCAAGCGCGAAAGATTTGACAACCAATATCAATTCCCAGATGATCGTTGAGTTCTATTCCAGATAATCTACGAAATTACGAATCTATTACCAATTTACGAATAATACTTAATCAGCAATATACTTTGGTTAGATATTTCAGGCATTAAAATCACATTTGTAAATTTGTAACAGATTCGTAATTTCGTAGATTCTAAATTTTTTTAAAATAACTTTAATTTTATTAATATGGAAAAAATCGCTCTGCCGCAAAAAATTAAATTTGAAAAAGGCGACGCACAAAACCAGGGGTTGGTTATCGTTGAGCCCTGCTTTCCGGGTTATGGCATCACGCTCGGCAATTCGCTCCGCAGGGTGCTGTTATCTTCACTCCCGGGAGCCGCGGTGGTTGGCGTTAAAATCAAGGGAGCCGAACATGAGTTTATGAGTCTGCCGCACCTGAAAGAGGACGTGCTGGAAATTATTTTGAATCTGAAACAGCTGCGTTTTAAATTGCACTCAAATGAAGTGGTAAAAATGGAGCTGGAGGCGCACGGCGAGAAAGCGATCAAGGCCAAAGATTTCACCAAAAACAGCGAGGCGGAAATCGTCAACCCTGATCTGACTATAGCGCATATAACTGACATGGCCGGTAATCTGCAAATTGAAATTTTTGTGCGAAAGGGCCGCGGCTACGAAACGATTGAAGCGCGCGAACGGAGTAAGCACGAACTCGGTTACATTGAATTAGATTCGCCATTTTCACCGGTTACCTCCGTGGCGGTTAACGTAGAAAACGTGCGTATCGGTAAAATGACTAACTGGGATAAGCTTATTTTAAGCATCACCACCGACGGCACGATCAGTGTTGAAGAAGCTTTTCAAAAATCAACTGAAATTTTAATAGAGCAATTCGGGGCGCTAATCGGCAACGTTGCGGCCGAACCGGAGGAAAAAGCGGAGCCGGTTGCGGAAATAGTTGAGGAAAAGGCGGAAGAAGAGGAAAAAGCCGATGACACTAAGAAAAAACGAGGCCGGCCGAAGAAGGATTAGAATTGTAAATTTGTGAATTGGTTAATTTGTAATTAGGTTCATAGCAATGTATCTGCTGACACCTAAAACCTGATTTATGAGACACAGAAATAAGAAAAAAATACTGGACAGAGATAAGGCATCCCGAGAGTCAATGCTGAAGAATTTGGCGTCCAGTATTTTGATTTATGAAAAAGTTAAAACTACCGAGGCGAAAGCCAAGGTGGTGCGGTCGCTGGTTGAACGGGCGATCACGGTCGCCAAAAAAGGCGATTTAACCGCCAGACGTACGCTCATCGCCAGCCTGCCGCAGAAAATGGCAATCAAAAAATCGCTGGAAGTTTTAGGCGCACGCTACAAGGACCGCTCGGGCGGCTACTGCCGGATTATCCGGCTAGGAGCGCGGCAGGGCGACGGCGCTAAAATGGTTCAGATTGAACTGGTATAATCTCTACGAAATTATCACCGCCTTAGCGGGATCCCACCCTCTTTAATTAATATAAGTGGCGGGACGAATTTTGTTACGAATTTACGAATAATACCTAAAAAGCGGCAAATCTTGGCTAATAATTTAAAACGTTAAAATCACATTCGTAAATTTGTAATAGATTCGTAGTTTCGTAGATTATAACATAAACCACAAAGTAAATTATTATTTTAAACGTAATTAGGTAAATAGCTTAGAGTATGAAACCAATTGAAAGAAAATTACATAAACTCGATGCCAGCGGACAGGCCGTCGGCAGATTGGCCAGCCAAATTGCCCTGCTTTTGCGCGGCAAGAACAAAGCGAGCTTTGAACCGCATTTGGATCGCGGCGATATTGTTGAAGTCGCAAATATTACACAGCTGAAATTTACCGGTAAAAAATTTGAGCAAAAAACTTATATTCGGCATTCAGGCTATCCGGGCGGCCTGAAAGAAACGTTAATGAAAAAAGTTTTTTTAAAGGATCCGGGCGAGGTTTTAAGAAAAGCGGTTCGCGAAATGCTGCCGCCGATCAAATTCAGGACCGATATGCTTAAAAGACTTATTATTAAGTAGACCTGTTGTTTAATAATTTTTCGTTACGAAACGAAGAAATTTCGAGCGAAAATTTTAAAAAGCGACGATGTTTATATGAAGATATAAGCGGAGGAAGTTTTTAAAATTTGCTGCCTGCCTGCCGGCAGGCAGGCCGAAATTTCAAGTTGCAGTAGATAAATTATTAAATAATAGGTCTAGAAGCTATGACGGAAACGAAAGCAAAAATTATTCATAAAGCAAAAAAGCCGGTACATGCCGCAAAAGCTCCCGTGGAAGAATCTGCCGCTAAGTTCAAGGGCAAATACCTGGAAGCGATCGGCCGGCGCAAATGCGCCACCGCGCGCGTACGGCTTTTTAAATCAGGCAAAGGCTTAATCATGGTTAATGGCCATTCATTGGAATCTTACCTAACGCCAACATTAGTTTCGGTTGCCAAAGAACCGCTGAAACTGGCCGGCACCGCTAAAGAGCTGGACTTTTCAATCATCGTCAACGGCGGCGGCAAGAAAGGCCAGGCCGGAGCAATACGCCATGGCATCGCCCGGACGCTAATTGCTATGGAGCCGGACTTGCGCTTGTCTTTTAAGGCAAAAAACTTCTTAACCCGCGACGCCCGCATCAAAGAACGAAAAAAACCGGGGCTGAAGAAAGCACGTAAAGCTCCTCAGTGGGCAAAACGTTAGTTTTGACAACTGAGGGAAGGGGTCGGGAAACGGAAGTTTCCCGTGCCGGAAATACTAAAACCGACGGGTTTTAGAGAGCGAAGCGATCAATGGTGCGAAGCGCTAGCGAGCACATTGAGGAGGAAAGGGGTCGGCCCGCTTCGCCGGAGCCTATCAGCGAGGCGAGGAAAACCTGGGTTTTCCCGTCTGGGAAACATTAAAACCGACCGGTTTTAAGGAGCGAAGCGACCCGCAATTGGGCGAAGAGATAACCATCTTTTAACCTCGAATATATTAAAATACAACAAAACCCTGCAAGGTCAAACCGCGCAGGGTTTTGTTGTTTAAGTTTTTCCATTGAATTTTGGCTGAATTATTGATAAGCTTAAGAATATAAACAAAAGATCGCGATGTCTGAAAAAATTGTAAATATAGCCAAAAACACCTCATACTATACGCTGGCCCTGGTGATTCAAAAAATCATCTCTTTCAGTTATTTCGTCATCATTGCCAGAGCGCTCGGACCGGAAGACTTGGGCAAGTACTACTTCGCGCTTTCTTTCACCACTATTTTCGCCGTTTTTATAGATCTGGGGCTCTCCAGTGTACTGACGCGCGAAACCGCCAAAACGCCGGAGCGCGCGCAGGCGATTTTTTCCAATATCCTCGCAATCAAAATTCCGCTGGCGCTTGTCACTTTGGCAGCTACCTGGCTGACCATTAACTTGCTCGGTTACCCGGAGCTAGCCCGCCAACTGGTGTATCTTTCATCAATTTCCATGATCTTGGATTCCTTCACCTTAAGTTTTTTTGCCGTTTCCCGCGGTTTTCACAATCTGTCATTTGAAAGCATTGCCTCGATTGTTTTTCAGCTAATCGTGCTCGGGGCCGGACTGATAGCTTTACAGCTTGGCTTCGGTTCGCGCGCCTTGATGGCCTGTCTCGCCTTGGCCAGTGTTTTTAACTTTATTTATTCAATGTTCGTTGTCGGCCGGCGCTGGCGGGTGAGCCTCCGGCCGCGGTTTGATCTGAATCTCATTAAATTGATTATCGGTATCGCTCTGCCTTTCGCCTTGTTTGGTATTTTTCAGCGAGTTTATCTTTATCTTGATTCGGTGCTGCTTTCTTTTTTTTCCGGCGACCGCGAGGTCGGGATTTACCAGGTTGCCTTCAAAATTATTTTTGCCCTGCAATTCCTGCCGATGGCTTTTTCGGCGTCGCTTTATCCGGCTTTCGCTTCTTATTGGGCAAAAAATCGCCAGCAACTAGCCATCACTTTTGAACGGGCGATGATCTATCTGATTGTAATTTCACTGCCGATTGCCGTCGGCATTATCGTGATTGCTGACAAATTGGTGCTGGTGTTTCGCTCGGGCTTCAGTGATTCAATCCTGCCGCTTCAAATTACGATGGTCGCGGTGGTCTTTAACTTTTTAATGTTTGGCGTCGGCGCTCTTTTGAACGCCTGCGACCGGCAAAAAATTAACACCGTCATTATGGGGTCCGTAACCGCCATCAGCGTACTCTTGAATCTGCTCTTGATTCCGCGCTATGGCGCGGTCGGCGCCAGCCTGACCGTTGCCCTCACCACCGCGATCAATTTTTTCTGGAGTCTCTCCATCGTGCCCAAAATCACCCATTATAATTATGGGCGAGTTTTAAAAATCTTTTTCAAGGCCGGTTTGGCAACGGCAGTGATGGCGCTATTCGTTCTTTACACCAAAAATTTTCTCAACATTTTTATTGTCGCGATAACTTCAGCGGGGATTTACTTCGGGATAATTTTTGCGCTTGGCGGATTCAAAAAGGAGGATTTAATGAGCATTATATCTTCATTTAAGAAAAAAGAAGTTGGACAAATTATTGCGGAGTAGCATTTAAAAAGACTTTTTTATCGGAACAATCCAATGCCGCAGGATTTCAACAATTTAAAAATAGCCGTAGTCCATGATCACCTCGGCTGGAGCGGAGGAGGGGAGCGGACAGCCATGCTGATCGCTCTTGAGCTTGGCGCTGATTTTATTTCAGTTTATTCCTGCGAAAATACTTACGCCGATTACCAAAGAAAACTTGGCGTTCGTCTAAAAATATTAACCGCTCGCATTTTAGATAAAGAGGTAATTCGTTTTTTTTGGATGCGTGCGATTTTTTGGAAAAATCGCAAGCTGTTTGATGGTTATGACGTTTTGATCGCTTCCGGCCAGGCCGCCACCGAAGCGGTGGCCAAATACGGCAAGCGAGGCGTCCCGCGAATTCTTTATTGCCACACCCCGCCGCGCCGCGTTTATGATTTATATGAAGTAAGCCGCGCGCGCTATAAATGGTTCCTGCGTCCTTTATTTACAATTTTTACCCGCTACTGGCATTTTGCTTATAAAAACGCGCTTAGTAAATTTGATTACATCATTGCCAATTCGCAAAACATCAAAAATCGGCTCGCCCACTATACCGGTTATCTGGCGAATGAAATCGTTTGGCCGCCGATTATGACGGAAAATTTCCGCTGGCGCGGGCAGGGCGATTATTTTTTGTCCTGGGCCAGGGTGGATGAACATAAAAGAGTGGAATTGATCGTGGAAGCTTTTCGGCGGCTGCCGGATAAAAAATTAATCGTTGCCTCCGGCGGTTCCCGGCTTGAGGCGGTAAAAAAACTGGCCGGCGACTGCCCGAATATCAAAATACTCGGCTGGCAGGAAGAGACTGTCTTGTGTGATTTAGTCGGCGACTGCCTGGCGGCGATTTATATTCCGATTGATGAAGACGCCGGCATGACCCAGCTGGAAGCTAACGCCGCGGGCAAGCCGGTAATCGGCGTCAACGAGGGCGGCCTGAAAGAATCTATTATTGACGGCCAGACGGGCATAAAAATCAAGGCCAACCCGGAAATTGAAGACGTAATCGCGGCGGTAAATAAATGCACGCCGGAATGGTGCGGCGCGCGCCGACAAGCTTGCGAGCAACACGCGCAAAAATTTGACGCCTCAATTTTCACGGAAAAAATCAAAAAAATAGTCAGTCAGACCGTGGCAAATAAATTAAAATCTTAACCTGAATGAAAAAAACTTTGCTTTTTACCTTGGAATATCCGCCTTTTCACGGCGGGATCGCCAATTATTATGAAAACTTGGTCAGGCATTGGCCCTCCTTCGCCCCCTCCTACGCTGAAGCTACGGAGGGCAAGAAGACTATGGAGGGCAAGCCCTCCAACGAACTATCGGAGAACAAGATTGGTGAACCATTAGTTGTTCTAAATAATAACGACAACCGGCTGATTAACGATAAACTGCCTTTCTTGAAATGGCTGCCGGCGATGATCGCGCTGTGGCAAACGGTGAAAAAAGAAAAAATTGATTATGTTTTAGTCGGTCATATTTTGCCGCTTGGCACAGTAGCTTGGCTTGTCAGCAGGCTAACAAAAATAAAATACGCCGTAATTCTTCATGGCATGGATCTGGGGATGGCCACTGGCGTGCCGCGAAAAAAATGGCTAACTAAAAAAATTTTAAAACAGTCTGACAAAATAATCTGCGGCAATAATTATACCGCCGGACTTTTGAAAAATTTGATTGGTGAAGCTGGTAAAATTTTTGTAATTAATCCCGGGGTGGATGCAACTTTAACTCATAACGCGCAAGGCGTTACGGAGCTGAAAAAAAAATATAATCTTGATAACAAAATAGTTGTACTTACTGTCGGACGTTTAGTAAAAAGGAAGGGCGTGGATAAAGTATTAGAGTCTTTGCCTGAAGTATTAAAAAAAATATCAAATCTGGTTTATGTCATTATTGGCGATGGGCCTGATTTGGACGCTATAAAGCTACAAGTTGCAAATTGCAAATTGCAAAATCAGGTGGTAATTATTTCCGATGCTTCGGATGATGAAAGGAACGACTGGTATGATCTATGCGACCTCTTTATAATGGTTGCGCGCAGCGAAGGCGGCGATTTTGAGGGCTTTGGCATCGTTTATTTGGAGGCCGGCCTACATGGCAAACCGGTGATTGCCGGAGATTCCGGCGGTGTCAGCGACGCGGTAGAGGATAACTTAAACGGCTTACTGATTGATCCGACCGATACTGCGGCAATTGCTCGGGCAATCGCAGGGCTCGCGCAGGACGAGAGTTTGCGCCGCCAACTCGGTGAGCAGGGCAGGGAGCGGACGATTAATAGATTTAATTGGGAGAAACAAATTATGAAAATTTATAATATAGTATCTAATGGTTGATAGATTTAACCTGCCTACCGCCTGCCTGCCCTGCCTACCGGCAGGCAGGCGGTAGGCAGGGCAGGCAGGGATTTAAGATTCATATTAAGATTTAAAAACATGATCAGTATCATCATCCCCGTTTACAATCAGGCAGACAAGCTGGCCAGATGCCTGGAGAGTATTAAAAAACAAACATACGATAATTATGAAATTATCGTAGTGAACGACGGCTCGCGCGATAACATCGGCCTGGTCGCGGAAAAATATAAAAAGCTGTTTGGTATAAAATTTTCTTACCTGGAACAGGAAAACCGAGGCGCGAATGCCGCGCGCAACCGCGGCGCCGCAGCCGCTAAGGGCGAATTGATTATTTTTTGCGATGCCGACGTGGTGATGCGGACGGAAATGCTTTCAAAAATGAAAGAAGCGCTCGCTTTGCATTCCGAGGCCAGTTATGCCTACTCATCATTTTACTGGGATTGGAAGCTGTTTAAACTTTGGCCATTTGACGCAGAAAAATTAAAGCAGATGCCCTACATCACCACCACCTCGCTCATCCGGCGCGAGCATTTCCCGGGTTTTGATGAAAAATTAAAAAAATTCCAAGATTGGGATCTCTGGCTGACCATGCTGGAGCAGGGGCACATCGGCGTTTTTATTGCCGAGCCGCTTTTAAAAGTAAGTTCCGGCGGGACGATGTCCAGCTGGCTCCCGGGCTTCGCCTACAAACTTTTTCCCTTTCTGCCATCCGTAAAAAAATATAACCGAGCCAGGGAAATAATCAAGGCAAAACATAAATTATCATAGCTATGTCAAAAAGAAAATACATCTATCTTGCGATCCTGGTTGGTGTTCTGGCGGTCGCGGCGATAGTTACTGCTCTCTTAGCAAGAACGCCTAAGCAGACTCCAACAAATTATGTCAGCATCAACGGCCGGACGGTCGCAGTTGAAATTGCCGACACCCCGGCGAGTCAATCACGCGGTTTGAGCAATCATCCGCCGCTGGCTGAAAATCAGGGAATGCTATTTATCTTTCCGGACCGGCAGACCCGAACATTTTGGATGAAAGAAATGCTTTTTCCGTTGGACATTATTTGGCTAGACGGTAATCGCATTGTTAAGATTAGCGCCAATCTGCCGGCGGAAGGAGTCTCCCCAAGCAAAATTTATTCTTCAGACTCGCCGGTCAATTATGTTTTAGAAGTCAACGCCGGCTGGGCTGATCGCGCTGGAGTAAAAATTGGCGAGCTAATTGATTATCATTTATGAACCCCGTTAGATGATTATCTGATGGGATTTCATTTTAATTAATTATTAATATCTAACGGGGTGAATATATTTAACCGCAAATTCAGAATAACCCTGCTGCTTATATTTTTAATCGAGGAGCTGTCCTTTCTCGGCTATCTTCTGCCGGCGGCCAATGGTCTGGTTTTTTGGCTGCTCGGTACAGTAGCGCTGGCGCTGGCGGTCTGGCGGCTGGAGTGGGCGGTTTGGCTCGCGCTGATAGAATTAATAATCGGTTCCAAAGGCTATTTGTTTTTTGCGGAGCTGTTTGGCGCGCGCATCTCCATCCGCATCGCTCTTTGGTTGATTGTGATGCTCGTCTGGCTGGCTAAAACGCTCATCGTCCTAATCCGCGAAAAAAACACCGGCGCTGAAATCAAGAATTTTTTCTTGAGCCTGAAAACAGGCGAACGGCGCAGCTTCGCGCTACTCGCGCTATTTGTGCTCTGGGGTTTCATCAATGGCTTACTGATAACCCGTAACGGTTTAGCCGGCACCTTTCTGGATTTTAACGGCTGGCTGTTTTTCCTGCTCATTTTCCCATTATTATCCGTTCTGCGAAAACGCGAAAACTTTGAAAATCTTCTGCCGCTGCTGGTCGCCGCCGCTCTTTGGCTTGCCTTCAAAACTTTTTTTCTTGCTTTTATTTTTTCTCACGCCACGATGGATTCAGCCGCTTTCCGCCTTTATCGCTGGGTGCGCACGAGCGGGGTAGGGGAGATTACTCAAGTCAAGGGGGGTTTTTTCCGCATTTTTTTTCAATCTCAAATTTATAGTCTGATCAGTTTTTTACTCTTTAGTGCAATGCTGGTCAGCCAGATAATCAGAGCAAAACTTTCTGAATTGCTGAAAACAAAAAATTTTTGGCTGGCTTTTTGCGGTTTAAGTTTCTTCCTGGCCATAATTTTATTTTCCATGTCCCGCAGTTTTTGGCTAGGTCTTTTGGCCGGGTTGCTTCTGCTTCTGCCATATATGCACCACGAAACAAAAAAGCTCGGGCAAAATTTTTTAAAAAAATTCGCTGTAACCGTTTTTGTTTTTTTTATTGCTTTAATTTTTAGCGTCGCTTTGCTGGTTCTCACTGTAACTTTTCCCGTCCCGGCCGCGATTGGCGGCTTTGACGCCAACTCACTGCTCAATTCCCGGCTTGACACCGGCGAGGCGGCTGTCGTTTCCCGCTGGGAACTGTTGCCAAAACTTTGGCAAAAAATATCGTCTTCGCCAATTCTGGGGCGTGGCTTTGGCGCGGAGCTAACTTACCAATCCAGCGATCCGCGCCAGCTCCTATCGCCAAACAAAGGAATATTCACCACCTATACTTTTGAATGGGGCTGGCTTGATATCTGGTTAAAACTCGGCTTGTTCGGTTTCGCTGTTTATCTCTTGCTGATTTTTCAACTGGCAAAGAGTACCCTGAAAAACAAAACCGACAATTTCCCTGGCACGGTTTTAGCTTCCGGTTTGTTTTGCGCTTTAATCGCTTTAACAGTAGTTAACTTCTTCAGCCCTTATCTTAATCATCCGCTCGGTATCGGCTACCTGATTTTTCTTTATGCAATCAATCAAATCGAACCTTTACCCCGTTAGATATTTATTAATTAAAACGTTTTTATCAAAATATAACCTCTATATCTAAATCTAACAGGGCCTTGCCCTGTCAGATATAAATATAATTATATTTTCTCGCTCTAAAATCTCTATATCTAACAGGGCCTTGCCCTGTCAGATATAAATATAATTATATTTTCTCGCTCTAAAATCTCTATATCTAACAGGGCCTTGCCCTGTCAGATATAAATATAATTATATTTTCTCGCTCTAAAATCTCTATATCTAACAGGGCCTTGCCCCGTTAGATATTTATGCAATTTTATCGTTAATAACTAAATATTATCTCTATATCTAACAGGGCCTTGCAAAATAATTAAATACCTTGTATATTAAGCATTATATAAAAATTAAAAATAGCTTGTTATGGCAAATCAAATTATTTCGCAGGAAGGCTATGATAAGCTGAAACAGGAGCTTGAAATTTTAACGAAAATCAGGCGGCGTGAAATTGCTGAACGGATCCAGTCTGCCAAGGATCTGGGCGATTTAAGTGAAAACGCCGAATACTCCGACGCTAAAGACGCGCAGGCTTTCAACGAGGGTCGTATCGGGGAAATAGAAACGCTCTTAAAAACCGTAACCGTGGTACAAGGCGGCGGCGCTAAAGAAGTGGGCATGGGTTCAACTGTTACTGTCAAATCGGCCGGCAAGAGTAAAACATATACCATCGTCAGCTTTAATGAAGTTGATCCGCTGGTTGGAAAAATATCCAATGAATCACCGCTCGGCAAGGCTTTTTTACATAAGAAAAAGGGCGACCGCGTTAAAGTCATCACGCCGAAAACAGAACTTGAATATGAGATAATTGACATCAAGTAGTCTATAACATTCAGAGAATTGCCTTGTATAAATTAAAGAAGCTAATAAGCAGACGCCCGGGAGGAGAAGATGATAACGATTGTAAGTACATCAGTTTGCGGTAAAATGAAAAAAACTTATTTGCTGGAAAATTTCGGACAAGGCAGGCTATTTGAGGTCGGTCAGGCTGTGGAGACAACCAAGTCCGCGAGCTGGTTTATCGGCGAGGGTAAGAAGGGCAAAATAGTCGGTTTCAACCGGCCGAACCGCGAAGGTAGAACATCAGAAGTGCTGAAAGTCCTGCTTGAAGGTAAAAAACAGCCCCGTGATTTGAAAATGGAAGAAGTTCGGATCATCAAGGGCTGAAGAATGCAGGGACCGCGTATCGGTCCCTTTTTTATTTTGACTTTAGGCTTAATTTAAGGTAAAATGAGAGCGTTACATAATTAAAAAATTTAAAAACGCTCTCATCCCGAGCGTAGCGAGGGATCTCTTATGCAGGGTAAAGTTAGCGAAAAGCAAGATAGAATCAATAAATTAAAAGAAATTAATAAGCTCGGCATAAATGCCTACCCGGCGATTACTGCGCGGAGTCATCGTATCGCCGACGTATTGGCTGATTTTTCATCCTTGGAAAAAGAAGGGAAGATGGTTACAATTGCCGGCCGCCTGCGCAGTATACGCGAACACGGCAATCTGACCTTCGCGCATCTTGATGACGGTTCGGCGCGAATCCAGCTGGCGATCTCCAAAAAGGAAATCGGCGCCGATAATTATAAAATATTTATTAAGTTGATTGATGTCGGCGATTTTATTGAAGCGGCCGGCAAGCCGTTTCTCACCCACAAAGGCGAGCAAAGCCTGAAGGTAGCTGACTGGAAAATATTAACCAAAGCCCTGCGTCCTCTGCCGGACAAGTTTCATGGCTTGCAGGATGAAGAAGAGCAGCTGCGTAAACGCTATCTGGACATCATGTTCAATCCGGAGGTAAAGGAATTGTTTGTGAAGCGCGCCAAATTCTGGCAAGCGATGCGCGAATTCTTGACTAAAGAAGGATTTTTGGAGGTGGAAACGCCGGTCTTGGAAAACACCACCGGCGGCGCCGATGCCCGTCCCTTCATCACTCATCACCATGCGCTGGATATTGATGTTTATTTGCGCATCTCCATGGGCGAACTCTGGCAAAAACGGCTGATGGTTGCCGGCTTTGAAAAAACATTTGAAATCGGACGCCAGTTTAGAAACGAAGGAATAAGCCATGAGCATCTGCAGGATTATAGCCAAATGGAATTATACTGGGCTTATGCAGATTACCAAGCGGGCATGAAGTTGGCGGAAAAGCTCTATAAGCACATCGCCAAGGAAACATTCGGCACTCTTAAATTTACTATCGGAAAATTTGAAGTTGATCTCGGCGGTAAATGGGAAACTTATGACTACCGACAAATTATCAAAGAAAAAATCGGCATTGATATCCTTTCAACTAACGCAAAAAAAATTGAAACTAAACTTAAAGAATTAAAAATTGATTATGACAAAAAAGGCTACAACCTCACCCGTGGCATGGATAACCTATGGAAGTATTGCCGCAAACAACTTGGGGGTCCGGGCTTTTTAGTGAACGCGCCGGTAGTGATGGAACCGTTAGCCAAAAGAAAAACTGATAATCCGGATTTGGTAGAACGTTTTCAAATAATTCTGGCCGGCTCGGAAATGGGCAAGGGCTACTCGGAATTAAACGATCCGCTGGACCAGGCCGCTCGCTTTGCCGACCAGCAAAAATTGCGAGAGGCAGGCGATGCAGAGGCGCAGATGTTTGACCACGAGTTTGTGGAGGCGCTGGAATACGGCATGCCGCCAACCTGCGGTTTCGGCATCAGCGAACGTCTGTTTTCTTTTCTGGCCAACCGGCCGATTCGCGAGTGCCAAATCTTTCCGTTGCTCCGGCCAAAAAACCCCAGAGTATAGATTATGTACGAAACTACGATTGAACTCGGACCATATGTATCCAATTTCGGCGGTTATTTCGCTATGATCGCAACCTCCACGCTTATTCTCTTGCTATCAATCGCAATTATAACCAACTAAAATTATATGCTAGACATCAAATTCATCCGTGAAAATTCGGCATTGGTCAAAGCCAACAGCGAAAATCGCCTGGCTAAAGTTGACATTGACCGGCTGGTCGCTTTGGACAAAGAGCGGCGGAAAATTGAAACTGAAATTGACAACCTGCGCGCCGAAAGAAACGCCGCATCCAAAGTTAAGCCGACGGCGGCGGTTATGGAAAAAATGAAGAAAGTCGGCGAAGAAATCAAAGTGCTGGAAACGGAACTGGCGCAAATCGAGCCGCAATACCGCGAGCTGCTGTTGGAAGTGCCGAACCTGACCCATCCGAGCGTGGTGGTCAGCCAGAATGAAAACGATAATCCGGTAGTAGAAGTTTTCGGCAAGCCGACAAAATTTAAATTTGAGCCTAAGGATCACGTAGAACTAGGAGAGTCGCTTGATCTGATTGACTTTGAACGCGCGGCCAAAGTTACCGGCGCAAAATTTTATTATTTGAAAAATGAGCTTGCTCTTATGGAATTCGCGTTGATTCAATACGTTTTGGATATCATGATTAAGCATGATTTTATGCCCTTTATCACGCCGGACCTAGCCAAACAGGAAATTTTGGAAGGTTTGGGCTATAAGCCGCGCGGCGAGTCCACCCAAATTTATAATATCAAAGACAGCGAGCTTTCGCTGATCGGCACGGCTGAAATCACCATGGGCGGCTATCATCAAAACGAAGTACTGCTTGAATCCGAATTGCCAAAAAAATACGTCGCCGTCTCCCACTGCTTTCGCACCGAGGCCGGCAGTTATACCAAATATTCCAAAGGTATCTTTCGCGTGCATCAGTTCACTAAAATAGAAATGTTTGTTTATACCTTGCCCAAGGACAGCGAAAGCGCGCATCTGGAGTTATTGGATATTGAAAAAGAAATATTTTCCGGTCTGGAGATTCCATTTCGCGTGGTTGACCACTGCACCGCCGATCTCGGCGCGCCTTCCAGCCACACTTTTGATCTGGAGGCCTGGATGCCAGGCAAGCCCGCTTCGCTCGCCTCGCTATCGCTCCGGCGAAGCGGGCCGAATCGAGGCGAGCCGAATAAAGAAGGTAAAATGGGCGACTGGGCGGAAATTACTTCTACCTCCAACTGTACCGACTATCAGGCACGCGGTCTTAACATCAAGTACCAAGACGCGGCCGGTGATAAGCATTATGTTCATATGCTTAACGGCACCGCCATCGCGATTACCCGCACCCTGATTGCCATTATGGAAAATTTTCAGCAAGCCGATGGCTCAATCGCGATTCCCAAAGTATTGCAAAAGTATTTGCCGGGCAACTTAAGATTAATTGCTCGCGCTAAGAAGTAAATTTAAAATATGAACCAACTGATCAATTCATGGCAAGATTTTTCCATCGCCTTTGTACTGGTGCTCGCCTGGTCGCTTCTTTGGAAGGGTTGGGCGCTGTGGAAAGCGGCGCAACGAAAACAAAAAATCTGGTTTGTCGTTATTCTACTGATAAACACGGTCGGCATTCTGGACATACTTTATGTGTTCATCTTCTCCAACGACGAAACTATCAAGAAAATCAAGGGCATATTTTCTGGAAAAAGCAAAGAGCCTGCCGAAACTGTTCCGCCCTCCAATCCAACCCCTACTATTTAGATCTCATAATCAAATGACAAAAAAAACAATCGCCCTGCTGGCCGGTGGCGTTTCAAATGAACGGGATGTTTCGCTTAAAACCGGAGCAAAAATTTTCGAAGCGCTGGATAAAAATAAATACGAAGTTTATCGCTACGATCCTAAATTTGATTTAGTCCGATTTTTCAACGACGCTGAAGCAAAAAAATTCAATCTGGTTTTTCCGGCCCTGCACGGTCCATTCGGTGAAGACGGCCGCTTGCAGGGAATGCTTGATTTAATCGGCGTTCCCTATGTTTTTTCCGGCTGTCTGGCTAGCGCCCTGGCGATGGATAAAATCAAAACCAAACTGATTGCCAAAGCTGCCGGACTGGAACTGGCCGAGGATTTAGAATTGGAAAAATCGAATTTGATTAAACCGACCGAAATTATCAATAAATTATCATTCCCGATTGTGATTAAACCGGCTGATTCCGGTTCATCGGTTGGCGTAACTATTGCCAAGACGGAAAGCGAGCTTGAAAACGGCTTGAGCGAAGCCTTCAGGCATAGTAGAACCGTCTTATTGGAAAAGTTTATTCAAGGCAGGGAATTGACTGTCGCGGTGATGGGTTTTGGTAAAAATTCACATGCTTTGCCGGTGATTGAAATTATCCCGAAAATTTCCGCCTGGTTTGACCACAAGGCAAAATATGAAGTCGGCGGCAGCGAAGAGGTCTGTCCTGCTCAAATTCCGGACGCTATCCGCGACCGAGTACAAGCGGACGCGGTAAAAATTTATAAAGCCATCGGCTGTAAAGACCTGGCGCGCTCCGACTTTATTTGGTCGGAAGCCGATGACAAATTATATTTTCTGGAAATTAACACCATCCCTGGTATGACCGCGACCAGCCTCGCTCCCCAGGCCGCACGCGCCGCCGGAATGGAGTTCAGCGAGTTTCTAGACAGGTTGATAAAAGGTGCTTTGAAATAAATAAATCCAAAATCCGCAATCCCTGCCTCGCCGGCAGGCAGGCAAAATCTAAAATATTTATCAATGTTTAACCGCACTAAAAATATCCGCTTGAGCGTGATCAAACAAATGGAACTGGCCGCGTCCAAATATCCGGACGTGGTCTCTTTAGCGCAAGGCATTCCCTCGTTTGATACGCCTGACTTCATCAAAGGCCGCGCGGCAAACGCCCTCGCGCGCGGGGTGGTCGCTAAATATTCGCTTTCGCCCGGGCTACCGGAATTACGCGAATTGATTGAAATCAATCTGGCGCGCGATAATATGTTTTATGATTGGCAGAAAGAAATTGTCATTACCGCCGGCTCAATTGAAGGAATTACCGCGACAATCTTTGCGATTACCGAACCGGGCGAGGAAATAATCATGCCGTCGCCAACCTATACGAGCTACCGCGAAGTCATCCGCTTGGCCGGCTGCGAACCGATTTTTGTGCCTTTAAATGAAAATAAAGGTTGGGCGTTTGAACTCAACCAATTTGAAAAAGCCATCACGCCAAAAACTCGCGCAATTTTTTATTGCAACCCGAACAACCCGACCGGCACTATTTATAGCAAAGAAGAACTCTTGGCGCTGGCTGAACTCGCAAAAAAACACAACCTATATTTGATTTCCGACGAGGTCTATAAGGACTTTGTCTACGACAGCATCGCGAATGTGTACGAATCGGACACGAATAAGACCGAATTGAATAAAAAACAACTTTTTTCTTTGGCGCAAATTCCGGAACTGCGCGAGCGGGTCATCCGGATTTTCAGCTTCTCCAAGTCGCATGCCGTTACCGGCTGGCGCATCGGCTACCTTCATGGCGACGAAAAAATCGTGAAAGAAATTTTAAAAGTTCATGACTCGCTCGTCACCTGCGCGCCGGTCATCTCCCAATATGCCGCGCTCGGAGCTCTTGAGATGAAAGACGAAGATCTCCAATGGTATATGAAAGAATATGGCAAACGCCGGCGGCTGATTTGCGACCGCCTCGACCGGCTAAAACACATTTTCAGCTATGTCCGGCCAAGCGGCGCCTATTTTGTTTTTCCGAAAATCAATCCGGCAGTAATGGATAAATATTTTGCCGAATTTAAGGATCGACCGGCGGATCCCGATCGAGAAGACCTTTCCTGGCGATTCGCGCTTGCGCTCTTGGATAAAATTCAGGTAGCGCTGGTGCCCGGCATCGCCTTCGGACCGGGCGGGGAAGGGCACATCAGGATCAGCTTTGGCCGCAGCGAGGCTGACATCAATAAGGCGTTTGAGAGAATGGAAAAGCTGTTTGCAGCTTAATTTCCAATTCCTAATTTCTAATTCCTAATAAAATTTCAAATGCTCAACGGCTTAATATCTAAAAATTTTTTGACATCTAACATTAGAAATTAGACATTTTATTGGAAATTAGAAATTGAAAATTTGACAATTGCTAAAACAAGATTATGAAATCTTTATTTAAGACAATTTTAAAATACTACCTCAAAATTATCACGAAGTACGTTTTAAGTGTCCACCGCCCGACTATTATCGCGATTGCCGGCAGCACCAACAAGTCCTTTGTCAAAGATGAAATTAATCGCCGTTTGCGCGAGGCCGGACTCACGGTCCGCTCCAACCCCCGCAGTTTCAACACTGAAATCGGATTGCCGCTCGCCATTCTTGGCCTACCGAGCGGCTTCAATACATATAGGGCCTGGCTGCCGATTCTCTTTCAGGCGGCCAAAACTATTCTTGCCGTTAACTTCCCAAAATATCTGGTTTTGGAGCTCGGCATCTCCGACCAAGGCGACATGAAACACCTTCTTTCTATTATAGAGCCAGACATTGCGGTTATCACCGATATAACCCAGCGCTATCTGGAGGGTTTTGCTGATATGGATGAGCTGATCGGCGAATATCAGCTCTTAGCCGCGTCAATCAAAAAGTCCGGTCTCTTAGTTTTAAATAATGACAATATACGGGTGGGTGAGCTTAAATCTTTGACGCGGGGCCAAGTGGTGTCTTTCGGCCTTGAGGCAGGCGCCGATTGGCGAGCCGTTTCCATAAATAAAACGATTATCGGCCAAGATTTTAAAATTGAAAGCGCCACCGGACATAAACATGAATCAATCAAACGTTACGGCGAGCATCATCTTTATGCCGCGCTCGCCGGCGCTATCGTAACAAAATATGTGGCAGAGGAAACCAAAAACTCGGCCGCGCGATTGGAGCCAGAAGAAATACGGCAACCCGTTATTTCATAACCGCGGACATAAAAAATTCAAAAGCAATGCCAATTGGATATTCAGGCTGCTTATCTGCTTTTGTTTGTTGTGCCTGGCGGCGATTGGTTGGTTTTTCTTTTTTTCGCCGATTTTTCTCATCACCAAACTGGAAATTACCGGCAATGAAAGAATCGCCGGCGCCGAATTGGAGCAAAAATTTTGGGAGCAGGCCAATCAACCGCGCTTTCTAATTGCCGCGCAAAAAAATCTTTTTTTATTCAACAGCGGAGCATTAACCCGACGGCTAAACAGCGACTATATTTTAAATCAGCTGGAGATTAAAAAGCGGCTCCTTCATAAAATTTCAATCAATCTTAAGGAAAAACCATTCCATTTGATCTGGCACGAGGGTGGGCAATACTACTGGCTCAATGCCGATGGAACCATAATTCTAGAAAGTTTTTCGCTTGATAATATGCCCGGCGGTTTGCCGCTCATAGAAAACCGCGGCGATTGGGTGGCAGGTCAAAATAATGTTTCCGGCCAGAGTGAAAAAATTGATTTTGTTTTAGCTCTGGCGGAAAAAATTGGTTCGGTCCAGCCAAAAATTGTACCGGAAAAATATCTGCTGGCCGGCGGGGAAGACCCGACCGTTACCTTGGTTGCTTCAAGTACGCCAACTATTGATTTTACCACTAAAGAAGCGCCGGAAAAACAGCTGAATCGTTTGATAATTTTATTAAAAACTACCTTAAAAAACGAATTTAACAAAAAAAGGTATATCAATCTAAAATACGGAGAAAAGATATTTTTTGAATAATTTAGCTAATATTAAACTAAAAACACTGATATTCGCGGTGTTTTATTATACTGATTTTTGACAATTTTAGCAAAAATAATTTTAATAATATATGTAACATTAGCTGGTTTCAATTGTATTATACTATACAAGTTATTAATATTTTAAAAAATAAACTCCAAATAGAGTAAAACATTTTATGAAAACACCAAAAATTTTAACTTTAAGCATCGGTATCGTGGCTGCAATTATATTGAGCGCGACAATAGCTATTGCTGCTCCCGCGGCGGTAATTGGCCTAACCGCCACCTCAACCACCGCAACGAGCACAATCCTTTCTTGGGCCGCCTCGTCAACGGACACGGTCAGCGGTTATAAAATTTTTAAAAATGCTGATCAAATTGCGACTACCTCCTCCTCAACAACTTCTTTTCTGGTAGGAAGTTTAACGCCAAACACTTCTTATGTTTTGGGTGTTATCGCGTATGATAGCTCAAACGCAACATCAAGTTTAGCAACTACTTCCGTAACCACGTTAGCAGACACCACCGCTCCAAGTACGCCGCTTAGTTTAACGGCTACCGCTATCTCAAGTTCGCAAATCAATCTTACCTGGGCCAATTCAACGGATAATATTGGAGTGATGGGTTATAAAATTTATCGAGACGGCCCACAGGTAGGAACCTCTTCAATAAACAGTTTTAATAATATTGGACTTTCCGCCTCCACGACTTATACGTATTCTGTTGCCGCCTATGACGCCGCAAACAATGTTTCAGCCACCTCCAGCTCCCTATCAGCCACCACCTTAGCCACCGGTTCTACTCCGATTGCCACCACCACCCCCAGAATCAGAGTCATCGGCAATGGCCAAGATGGCCGCCTAATAAACCTCCGTTCTAATGCTAAAATCAAAGTCGTCGTCTATGGAGGTTCTAGCTTCAATGTAAAAGATATTGATCGGAAGACCGTAACTTTTGCCGGCGCCCCTGCAGTTAATCATTGGCGCCAGCGGCATAACCGCGACAGATTCATGGACCGCGTATTTGAGTTCCGCGCCCGCGAGATGAAAGATCTGATTAATCTGGCTTCAACAACCACTTCGGCCGAAGTAAGCTTCAAAGCGGTAGCCGCGGGCGTACCGATCGAAATAAAAACTACCGTCCGCGTAAAAAATCTTAACAAATGGCATGAGGACCGGGATCGCGAACATGAAAGGGAAGAGGCCCGAGAAGCTTTAAAGAAAGAGCAAGAACGTCTGCGCGAGGCCGCCAAGGACGCCTTGGAAAAACAGCGGGAACTCTTAAAACAAGAGCGGGAAAAAAATCGCGAAGCCGTTAAGGAAATCAAAAATAATCTAAAAAGCAATATAAAAGATTTGAAAAATGAAATCAAAGATATCAGGAACGATAAAAAAGATAAAAAAGAAGGGAAGCGCGGGAACAAAGATGACTAGTCAGCTAGACCATTAAATTTACCTCCCCCCAAACTTGCTTAAACGCGAGTTACAAAAGCGGCCCCGCCAAGGCGGGGCTGTTTTTGTTTTAAAAAAACATCAGATAACCGCATAAACTATAAGCTAATTTGATTATTTTACAAGTGAGAATAATTGGTATAAAGTGGATAAGTGTTACTGTTAAAATCGCCCAAAAAATGCTAAAATATTAATTATAAAGTGATATTAATTTCAATCTTATGAGCGAAAAAAAGATTTTCACCCTAGATCAGGCAAAAACAATCGGCGAGCAATTGGGCATCGTTTGGGACAAATTTGATCTGGAGCAATTCCGGGCCGGTTTGGATGTTGAATTAGAGCATGGAACGGTCAGCTCGGCAACTAACGTCACTAACGACGACCAATTAATGACCGCTAAGATTGCCTTGGCGCACTTGAATGAATTTCCTGATTACTACACCCGATTGGCAAAAATGGAAGAGGAGGCTGAAAACTTCCGGAAATGAAAATTAGAGTAAAAATAACTATATGGAAAACGCCTTTAAATTTGTCTTTTCAATCGCGGTGATTTTATTTTGTTTTACTATCATCGGGGCATTCCTGCTGATTATTAAAATATTATTACTGACAACGGATCATGTACAAATCATGGGATTGATTATAAGCCCGGCACAATAAATTCAAAAAGACAATATCAATCCCAGCTGATTTTCTATGTCTACCATTGCGCTTAACCTACATTACGCGAAATGGTATAATGTGAACAAGAGCTTCTTTGACCTCTAATTCAGGCCCGATTCAGGCCCTCCCCCGTCTCAATCATTTATGGCAACGCAGAAACCGATTATCAAATACCTGCCGGACTTTTTGGATTATCTTGAAATAGAAAAAGGTCTGGCGGCTGAATCGCAAAAAAACTACGCGCGTTTTTTGCAGAAATTTTTTCATTGGCTTCAGTTGACCAAACAGACAAAGCTTCAGCCGCGTGACCTCTCCCCCGACTGCCTCTGGAAGTATCGCCTTTATCTCTCCCGCTCAACCACCCGTACCGGCAGCGGCCTAAAAAAGTCCACCCAGAACTACTACCTGATTGCCTTAAGAAATCTTCTGGTCTATTTCGCCGAAAAAGATATTACTTCCCTGCCCTCTGACAAAATAAAACTTGCCAAAAATCGGGCTGACAAAGAGGTTAAATTTTTTAAACTAGACCAACTGGTCCGGTTGTTCGTGGCGCCGGAGCTCGGGAACCCGGCCGGCCTGCGCGATCGGGCAATTCTGGAAACGCTGTTTTCCACCGGCCTGCGGGTTGCCGAACTGGTAAAACTTAATCGCGACCAATTGCGCCTCAAAGAGGCCACCGATTTTTTAGAAATTTCAGTTGTCGGCAAAGGTTCAAAGATCCGCACAGTTTATTTTTCCAAACGGGCGATAAATAGCTTAAAAAAATATCTGGCAACCCGGACGGACCTGGACCCTGCCCTGTTCATCGGCTACAGCACTGCCAAAAGAAAAGATCGCGATACCAATCGACTGACAATTCGCAGCGTAGAAAATATTGTAAAAAAATATATTATAATTGCCGGTCTGCCGACGAGCTACACCCCGCACACTCTGCGCCACACCTTTGCTACCGACCTACTCGCCCAAGGCGTGGATCTCCGGTTGGTACAAGAGTTCCTCGGCCACTCCAACATCGCCACTACCCAGATCTACACCCATGTCACTAACAAACAGCTTCGTGATATCCACAAAAAATTCCATAGCAGTGAAAACCTTGAAGCTTGAATTCCCTTCCCCGCCTCTGATTGAAATATTTTATTATACAAAAAATACGCTAATTTTAGCGTATTTTTTGATTTATTTTTCTATTCCTCAAATACGTATCCTTAATAAACGTAGAAATTTTTAGTGTCTTTTAATTCAAAACCGTTGCCGCTGTCCCAATAAATTTTAAACTGATAATCGCCATAGGTGGAATTATAATTGGCCGGATAAAAGTTGCTGTATGTCCAGCCCTTGCCAACATAATTCCGGGGCGTGCTGTGGCTCCAAAGCAAAGAGCCATTCCGATAGGTTTCCACGCGCCAGCGATGATCAACCTTCACATTGCGCGACTGCGCAACAACGAAAACGTTCGCGCCTTGAGCAAATGAAGTTCGCGGATTGACCGGCTGGATATTCCAATAATCAGCGCCGGCTGATCCGTAAGTCCAGTTCTCGGCCACGGTTGCACCGGCATAGGTATAGTCGCCTCCTCGGCTCGTCACGGAAAATGATTTACGATCTAATAATTGCCAGCCATTGCCGGAGTTCAGATAAATACGCCATTCATAGTTTCCCGGCTGCGCGTTGTTGTACGCAGGATAATAGGCGCCATAAGCCCAATTGCCGCCGGGATAACGCCAGGGCGTCGCCTGACTCCAAATCAAGCTGCCATTTTTATAAATTTCTGCTTTCCATTGATGATTAACCCGGATATTTCTGACTTGAGCGATCGCATGTACGGTTTCGCCTGAAGCGAAAACAGATCTTTCACCGATTGGCCGCAGATTCCAATATTCAACCCCGCTGCCATGCTGCCAGCCGCCGTTGGATAAACGAAGGCTTTGATAAGTATAATTAGCCGACGGGTTATAGATCGGATACGAATTAGAGCCGGTGGAGCTGACTGAAAATGGCACGGTCGCGAGCTGTTGAAAACCGAAGCCAAAATCCGCAAACACCCGGAATTCATAACTTCCCTCTTGGGCATACGGTAAATTGGTGACGTAATTGCTATAGGGCATTCCGCCGCCGACATTAATCCAATCGGTTGAGTTCTCCCATTGTTTTATCCCGCTTTTATAAAGTTCGGCCGTATAACGATGATTTGTGGAAATATTTCTAATCTGCGCCAGCAGATAAACAGTTTCACCCTTGCTGAAAATTGATCGCTGTCCGATTGGCCGGTAATTCAAATATTCCGCGCCGCTGCCGTACTTCCAGCCGGTGGCCGTTACTGCGCGGTCAAGGCGATACGACTGATAACCGGAGGGTGTTCCCGAATAATTAATCTGAAAATTAATGGTGCTTAGCGACTGATAGCCGTCGCCGCTATCCAAATAATATTCAACCTGATACTTGCCGGCCGGCAGATCGCTTATGGTTGGCGTGTAGTTGGAATAGTTCCAGCCGCGCATGGTATCGGGATTGAGCCGGTCGCCAACCAATTCACGGTACCGCGACCCCTCGCGTTTCAATACCAGCCGCCATTGATGCGTGGTGTAGACCGGTCCTGCTTGGGCAAAAAATTGAACTTTGTCACCCTGATTAAAAACCTGGCTGGAACCAATCGGCCGCAGATGCCATGGGTCATCCGTGCCATATTCCCAGCCCTGACTTACCGCGAAATGGAGATCAGTTAAATTTGTGGTTGTTTTAGCCTTAAACGGAATTATTAAAAACGACAAAATAAGCAAACTGATATTCAATTTTTTTAAACGCCTGTTCACCCCGTTAGAGATTATGTTTTTCATAGTTCGGTAAACTCACTACGAGTATTTAAAGAATTTAATATGGTGCTTTTTATTAGCTTTTTTCTTAAAATCTTGTCCTGAGCTAGTCGAAGGATATTTTTGTAATAATTTACCGTTCAAGATTCAGCTTAATATCTCTAACGGGGTTCACCCCGTTAGAGATTATATTCCCCATATTTTTATAATAATTTCCCGTCAAAAGATTGCACTTCAATATCTCTAACGGGGTTCATGGGTTTTATTTCAGCTTAACCTGCAAACTGGACACTCCTAACTCAAAGTTAAGGTCAATTTTTTTATCAGACCGCTCGTAGCTTGAGGTTTGAAAATTGCGCTCGTCAATCTTCTCAAACCCCTCCAGATTAAGCGACCCCAGGGCTGAATCCAAAACGATTTTAACCCCCGCTGTCCGCGGCACCTCCACCTCAACCGAACTGGCGCCGGCTTTTATTTTTACCTTATTCATTTTTGCCTTGTCGCCGAGCGCGAGTTTCAGGCTGGAGGCGCCGGCCTCAAGCTCCAACTGCTCCAGCACCACGCGCGTTAAATCCAATTCCATACTGGAGGCGCCGGCGCTGATATTCAACTTCAGCGGAATCCGGGTTGTCAGTTCAAGTGCCAAATTACTGGCCGAGCCGCCAAACAGCATCATCGGCCCCGGACCGAAAGTTTCCAAAGCGGCTGTTTGGCGGCTGCCGTCCAGTCTGGACGAGGTAGCCACATTGCCGAAACTCGCGCTGTATTTACCGGTTACTAATCCTTCCCCGCCCCCTTTTATACTAACACTCCCGGTACGCGCCTTCAAAGAAACGATTGCGGATTTTGCCGCTTCGTCTTTGGCGATAGTGACAATTTGCTCTTTGACTGTGCTGGCGCCCTGGTCAAAATTGTTGTTCGCACCCAGCTGCCAAAATGGCCAAAATGTTCGTCCACCGCCGATTTGGCCGCCAAAAAGCATCAGCACTACCGCCGCCATTACGATAATTGTGGCGACTATGCCGACGATGGCCGTCAGCCAGCTTCGGCCGGTTAAAAGCGAGAGTCCGACAAAAATAATCAGGATCGGCCAAATCAGCATCCAGTTGACCTGCAAATCAACCGGCAGCCAGCCGGTGTTGCGCGCCAGATAGTATAGTCCGAAAAAAATCACCAATAACCCGAAAAATAATTTGCCAAAATTAAAACCGCGTCCGTAATAATAATGGTGATGGACTTCCTTCACTTCCCTTTTCTGTTCGCTCTGCTCGGCCGCGCCCCCTTGATTATCCTTATCTTTGATTGACATATGGTTGTTGTTTAATTTGATTTACTCTTCATAAAAACCAAATATACCCCGAGTAAAATAATCAAAACCGGCCAGATTAACCGCCAATTAATCCAGTCAATCATAAAAGGCGCCACTTGCTTCAAGAGCAGGATGACGCCGATCGCGATAATTGCAATGCCAATGGCATTGCGTGAATTTATTTTTTTGCTTTGATCAAAATTTATTTCAGCAGCGAACGCTTTGGTTTTTTGGCCGACCTCTGCGGCAAATTCTTTTATTTTTTCATTCCTGTTGACCATGACCGGTTCACCCGGCTCAAGAGGAACAAGGATAGCCATTGCCAGATAGACGATTATGCCTAACCCGTTAGCCAATGACAATAAAACAAATAAGACCCGGAATAGCGAAGCATCCAGGTCAAAATACTTGGCCAAACCGCCGCAAACGCCGAACAAAATCTTGTCAGCGCGCGAACGGTAAAGCGTGCCCGATTGAGACATAGGGTTAACCTTAAATTATTAAAAGTCCCCCCTGTGGCTATATCTTAACACTAATTAGGTAATAATCAAGCGAATTTTTCTTTATATTTACGAGCATTATTTGCAATGCGAACATTCGGTATAATTGATTTTTGGTATGACCTTCAACAATAAGCCTTTGATTTTTTCCGCATTATCCTCCACCCGCTTGACAATCATGCTCCAGGTTACGGGAGCTTCGCCCTCTTTCCAGGAATCATAATCAGTAACCATGCCGATCGCCGCGTAGCAGAGACCGAGTTCGCGCGCGATGATCACCTCCGGCACGGTGGACATGTTGATAGTATCGGCGCCCCAGGCGCGGAAAAGGTGCGATTCGGCGCGGGTGCTGAAACGCGGACCTTCAATGGTTATCATCGTGCCCTTGGCATGATGCGTAAGATCCATCTCTTTGGCAGTTTCAGCTAAAACCGCGCGCAGGCGCGGGCAAAACGGCTCGGCCATCGCCGTGTGCACAACCTTATCTTCAAAAATCGTCAGCGTTCGATGCTTGGTAAAATCAATAAATTGATCGATAAAAACGAATTCGCCCGGTCGCAGTTCCTGCCGCAACGACCCGCAGGCGGTGGTGGCAATAATATGCGTACAGCCGATTTCCTTCAAGGCCCAAAGATTAGCCAGATACGGAACCTTGGTAGGCATAATTTCGTGCTTGCGTCCATGCCGCGCCAAAACCGCAACCTCTGCATTACCTAATTTGCCGATAACGAGGGAAGCCGAGGTCTTGCCGAATGGCGTTTCCAGCTCAAGCTCCCGATAGTCTTTCAGTAAGTCCGGATTATCCAGCCCGGTCCCGCCAATGAGGCCGATTTTTATGTCGGTGATATTTTTTTTATCCGACGACTTCTTCCCTTCTGCCATATCATTTATATATTTAGACTGTTGAATAATTTAAAAATCTCATCTTAACCATAATGAAAATCTCGAATTTAAAGTATAAGAGATCCCTCGCTAGGCTCGGGATGAGAGCGTTTCATAATTATTCAACGCTCTCATATTTTCATTATCATAATCAATCAAATAATTTACAATGTAGCCCTGCTCCTGAAGTTTTGCGAGCCCCGGCAGAAAAGAAAGATTGATCACCACTTCAATGCCGGCTATCTTGCCGGCAGATTTTTTTACCAGTTCGCACGCGGCGAGCATGGTGCCGCCAGTCGCGAGCAAGTCATCAACAATCAAAATGTTTTCGCCGGGTTTGATTGTATCCTGATGCATTTCAATTATGTCCGGACCATACTCCTTCTCGTAGCTCGCCTGATTAGTCTTGTGCGGCAGTTTGCCTTGTTTGCGCACAATAGAAATCCCCGCGCCGAGCTTGTAGGCCAGCGCCGAGGCCAGTAAAAATCCTCGCGCGTCTATACCGACCACCTTGTCAATCTTTTGCGAGTTGTAGCGTCCGCTCATTTCGTCAATTACCCCGCGGAAGGCCCCCGCGTCTTCAAACAGAGTTGTAATGTCATAAAACAAAATACCAGCCTTGGGAAAGTTTGGTATTTTTCTTATTTTTTCATCAAGAAAATTTCGCGTAATCATAAACTGAGAGCGTTGAATAATCCTGTCCTCAACTACGATTGGGGATATGAAACGCTCTCATCCCGAGCGTAGCGAGGGATCTCTTACCCTTTAAATATAAAACAATATTTTAAATTTGGATGAAATTATTTAGTTATTCAACAGTCTAAAACTATCCCCCGCTCGCCTTCATTAGGCCATTGAAAACAAAATAAGTGATTGAATAAGCGGACAAGATGATTATCAGGCCGATTACGGCCTGTGTCAAAACCTGTTTGGCGCGCATCACCTTGCTTTCGTTCCCGGCCGAGGTCATCCAAAGAAAGCCGCCGTAAATAACCAGGCACAAAAAAATAATGCCCAAAAAAGACAAAAAAGTGCCGATAATCGCACCGGCAATTTCAGCTATACTTTTCGGCTCGGCAAACCCGGCCGCCTCGGCCGTAATCCGCAAAAATTCCAGCATCGTTTCTGTCATAATTTTTTGCTTATTTTATATCTGAATTATAGCATGATTCATGCGGACTTGACTATCAACTCTTTTATGCTATTATTTACTCAACCAGGGGTCGGAGAAATCAATTGTAAACCGATACCGTCGACGAAGCCGATTATAAGACCGTTCTATCTGGAGAGCACCACAATTCCCGGATGCGATCATCCCGGGCGGTAACGCTAATAGGAGCGTTTATCGGAGGCGGTTTATTCTTTTGCCTCGCCTTTTTAAGTATCCAACCATTCCGACCCTGGCCACGGGGGGAGCAATGCGACTTGAAACACGCATCTCCCCTCTTTTTTATTATTTTTAATAACATTCTCCAACTTTAAAAACAAACCTTCCTATAAGGAGGTTTGCAGTTTATTGGTATTTAATTATTGATTATTGATTTACGGCAAATAGCCCATCGGATCTACCGGAATGCCGTCTTTGCGCACCTCAAAATGCAGATGCGCGCCGGTAGTCAGCCGCCCCGCCCCCGGTGAACCCGGCAGTCCGCCGGATAAGCCGATTGCCTGGCCCTGAACCACATACTCGTCTTCCTGTACAAAAATTTTAGAGACATGGCCATAGACGGTTGCGAGACCATCACCATGAACAATCATGATGTAGCTATAGCCCATGCCCGCATCTTTGGCGCGCGCTACATAACCCGAGGCGGCAGCCTTGACGACCGTTCCCTGCTTGGCGCGAATGTCAATCCCGGGGTGTTCAAAAATATAGCGGAAAGGATAATCGGGGTCATGAAAGGAGGTGGTGATAGTATTTTGCGGCACTGACCAAATCATGCCGTTGTCATTGAATGCCAATTTCTTCTTTTGCGCCTGAGACATTTTTTCACGCACCGTCCGTTCCAGCGCCACGATGTCAGCCGCCGCCGCCGTCTGCTCGGCCTTAGCCAAAGCCAGCAAACGCTGATACTCGCGCTCCGAAGACTTGGTCTGGTCCAAGATGAATCCCTTCTCCTCCTTCTCGCCGTCCAATGCCGCCTTTTTCCCCTCCAAGTCTTTTTTCAGGGCGGCCAGCTCTTCAATTTTCTTATTCAAATCAACTTTTTGCTCTTCCAGGCCGGACCGCAGTTTTTCCAAATTATCAATGCCGGAAGATAATTCCCCGTTGATGTCTTCCAAATATTTCGCCTGATTTAAGAACTCGGAAAAATTGTCATTAAGCAACAGCACCTCCAACACGCTTGCCCGATCCTGCTTGTAGAGCAGCCTCAAAACCGCGCCGATATGTTCTTTCTCACGGGCAATTTCCGTCTCCTTGTCGGTAATTTCCAAATTAGTCTTGTTGATTTCCAGATTTGTGCGGTCAATATCCGTTTCCACTAATTCAATATCCAGCTCCGCTTTGGCTAGTCGGTTGTCCAACATATCAAGCTGGTTCGCCAGATCAGCCTTCTGGGCCTGCTTCACTTTCAGTTGACGACTATATTCCTCCTGTTTTTGCTGAATTTCGCTGATTCGATCCCGTTTGCCGGCTATTTGAGTATTAAGATTTTTAACCTGGTCATTGATATCTCCCATTTCCTCTTGGCTGAAAACAAAAGTCGAGCCCCAAAAAATGAGCCCGACAAAAAATATTCCAACTGTGATTTTGGCTATTTTAACTAATTTTATTTCTATTTTTGTCTTATTCTCCTTCATACAAGCATGCATATGGTCTTATTATAGCACATTTTTGAACAAACTTAAAGAGCGGCTTGAAACCGCTCCTTTGTAGACTCATCTTTTATTCAACAACCGTGACCTTGGTCATCTTTACTTCCTCCAACGGTCGGTCGCCGGCATCGGTCTTGCCGGTCGCTATGACATCAACCACTTCTTGTCCGAATATTACCTTGCCAAAAATCGTATAGTTGTGCGGCAAGGAATAATCCTGATGCATGATAAAAAACTGACTGCCGTTGGTGTCAGGACCGGAATTAGCCATCGCCACCGTGCCACGCGTATATCCGGTCTTATACGAAGCGGTCTCCGGATTCAGTTCGTCCTCAAATTGATAGCCCGGTCCGCCGCGGCCGGTGCCGGTCGGATCGCCGCCCTGGATCATAAAGCCGGATATCACCCGATGGAAAATCACGCCATCATAAAAGTTTTTCTTGGCCAGAGTAATAAAACTTTCTACCGCCTTAGGCGCGTCGCTTTGATAAAGCTCAATTTTAATCGTACCCTTGTTAGTTATAATCGTGGCAATCGGCATAGTTATTTTTTTGTTAGTTTCTAAAGTTGTAGTCGCGGTGGTGGCGGTGGTGGTGGTCGCACTGCCGGTCGTGGTCGCGGTGGATGTTGCGTCCACTCCTACCGGCTGGGAGCCAGTCGTTTCCGCTGACGATTCAGTCGCCGTCTGTTTCTCGGAGTTATAATTTTCCGCTGTTTGCCCGCCAGCCGTCTGGTCCGTTTCTTCCAATTTCGGAAAAAAGAAATAATAAATGCCACCCGCGAGAAGCGCAAAAATTACCAGTGAGATGATTAATGCTTTTTTGTCCACCCCGTTAGAGATCATGATTTTTACAATTTAATTATTAGTTCCCATTAATAGATTGTAACTCAATATCTCTAACGGGGTAAATAATATTTTTGAGTATTAATACTTATTATTCTAGGCTAAGCTCGTCTTTGATGTCAACCGGCGCCGGCCAGGCGAAACAATCATCGGGGTGAAGCCAAAAGCTGGCTGTATCCGTTTCAACTTTATGTTTTTATCATGGTTAAGAGGAATTTTGTTGGAACTGCCGCGCGCAGGGCGTGCGGAACATCAGCCGGCATAACAATCATCTCGCCGGCTCCAAGCTCGTGTTCATGTCCGCCGACGCGCACGGCCAGCGTGCCCTCCAGCACCTGGACTAGCGCGTCAAAAGGCGCGGAGTGCTCGGACAGTCCCTGCTCCGCGTCGAGAGCGAAAAGGGTGACCGTGCCGGCCGGCTTATCAATAATCGTCCGGCTCACCACCGCGCCGGTTTGAAACGCGAGTATTTCCGCGAGTTTGTGAACGTTGTACATAATTAAAAATAATTTATATCATTAGACCTGTTGCTTAATAAGCTCTTACTGCAATTCTCAGATTTCGGTAAATTTTTTCAAAAATTTTATCGCTAATATACCCATATTCCCTCAAAAATTTTTGAAAAAATTTCCGCAAAATCTGAAAATTTCGTCACAAAGCTTATTAAACAACACGTCTATTATTTTACGACATTTCCGCGATTTTTCTGAAATTTTTAGTTTTTTATTTTCTGGCTTGCTCCACCTCGCTCACCGCCTCGCGGTAGCGGCAATAGTCGCAATCCGGAGAGCTCTTGGGCAACGCGTCGCTCATCAAGCAGGCGTGCGCGTCCGAGATCGCCTGCTCTACCCAGTGGTCATCGCCGATATACGAAAGAATTGTCACCTCAAACTCCAGCTTGCCGTCAAAGGCCTTGCGGTCTTTTTGGCCATTGGCATAAACAAAGTAGCCGGTGTCGGAAACTTTGAAGTTATTGCGGCGCATCAGCCACTGGTAAACCTCCATCTGTCGTTTGTAGCCGATCTGCCAATCGGCATCCAGGCTGACTGCCGTATCTTTGCTGGTTGATTTGTAATCAACCACCGCGAGCTCGCCCGAGGACGACTGCCAGATGTCATCCACCGCGCCGGTAATGATAAAATTAGTCGGACGATGATGATATTGCACGCCGACAAAGTTCTCGCGCCAGTCATTCATCTTTTCGTGGTCAAACGGAATCGCCTCAATTTTGTAATGTTTCATCAGCGGGTGGGCGGTCTTGGCCGCGCGATGAATATCAAATTCTTTTTTCAGGAGAGTGTCCACGGCCGAATTCAAGGTGAAAGGAAAGCCCGGCGGCTGGGAAACGCCAAGTCGCCGGTCCAGATAAAAACAGCGCGGGCAGTTCAAAAACAAATCAATTTTTGACCGCGAGAGTTTGAACGGTTCTTTGCTAGTAGGATCAAATATATTTTTAGTTCGTTTGCCGTTGTAGTATTGTGACATATATTTATTTTTTTACGGTTGAAGGATATCTTCCGTCCGACCGTCAACGGAAATAATAACCGAAGCAACGGTCGGAAACTGCTTCAAGGTTTCGGCGATCTGCGCGCTGATAGCGGCCACGCGGCAGGAGCCGCCAACCGCCTGTTCCAACTCCTTGCTCAAATCAATTTTTGCAACCTTATTTTCAATCGTCAGTTTTTGAATATTTACTCCGGGATTGATGGAGGTAATGTAGCCGAGTTCTTTTTCCTGGTCAGCCAGACCCTTGAATAATTCCTCCAGCGCGGCTCGTCCGATTGCCGTCGTTTTGGCGGTGGACCTGCCTAGAGCAACCACGTTCTCGCATTCCGTTTCCATATCGCCCGCGACTGGATGGCCAAAAAATACTTTAACCATTGTCTTGTCAGAGGAAAACTTGACCGGAATTTCAATAAACTTGTCATTTTCCGGCAGGCCGGATGGATTGTCATTAGCCAAAACCAGCTTCCCTTCCTTTACATCATCAAGTTCAAAATTCAAGATGGCGATGAATGGCACAAAATTTTCCGTCATCCAATTGCCCTGCGCCTGCGCCGGCACCACCGCCAGCTCTTTTCCCGCGGCATCCAGCAAGCGGACCGGAAAACTTGCCTCAAAGTACCAGCTACCCTTGGCAATGCCGCTCACGATCAGCGGACTGCCAACTGTCTCGCCGGCCAACGGACTGCCGACCTGAATCAACTCTTTATACGGCTGCTGTGTTACCGGAGGTTTTTCGTTTCCGTTATTCACCGACGGCGCAACCGCGCTCTTTTTGGTAAAAAAATAAACACCCGCGCTCATAATAACTAAGACAGCCAAAAAAAGAAGAAGTTTATTTTTTTTCATAGGTTTATATTAATGCCAATTTCTCCATCCTTGAAAGCCGCTTGACCCGATCTTCTGCCTTCAAAGCCAAAGATTGATTACGAAACTTTTTTGAATAAACCAGCTTGACCGGCCGCCGGGCGCGGGTGTATTTCGCGCCAAGCTTAATGCTATTATGTTCCCTCAATCTTCGCTCCAAGTCAACAGTAATCCCGGTATATAAAGTCTTATCAGCGCATTTGAGAATATATAGGTAATACATAATTTTTATATCTTTTCAATCGCTGCCCCGATTCTCTTGAGACTCTCCTCTCGACCAAGCACCTCGGCGACCTCAAAAGGGCCGGGGCTGGCTTCGCGGCCGGTGAGAGCGACGCGCAGCGGCCAGAGATAATCGCCCTTTTTTAATTCTTTACGCTCCAGATAATTCATCACGACTTCTTTAGTGGTGTGCTTGGTCCATTCAGCTGACGGCACTTTTTCAAATAATTCTACGATTTGCGACAGGTTATCCTTAGTTGCCTCTTTGGTTGATTTTTTCCAAACAAGCATTTCTGCCGCGTAATCGAGCTCGCGGGCAAACAAAAAGTCAGAAAGTTCGCCGATTTCCGAAAGTTTCTTCAGGCGTTCTTGCGCAAGGGATACTGCGCCTTTCAAAAACTCTTCACTTTTTGTCCGTTCGTCCGCTTCAGCAAAGTAATCTTGAAGGTACGGTTTAGCGAGGTCAACGAGTTCAGAGAGCGACTTCTGCCTGATCCAATAGCCGTTAAAATAATCCAGTTTATCCAGATCAAAAATCGCCGGGCTGATGCCGATGTCCTTGATCTCAAAAGCGCTGACGATTTCGGCAAGCGTCATCGTCTCATTGTCGCCTTTCGGATGCCACCCCAGTAGCGCGCAGAAATTAATCAGCGCTTCGGGCAGATAGCCCTTGGCGCGAAAATCCTCCACCGCCACATCGCCCTGGCGCTTGGATAGCTTGCCACCCTCTTTATTCATAATGAGCGGAGTATGGATAAACTTCGGCGGCGTCCAGCCGAAGGCCTGATATAAGAGAATATTTTTGGGGAAGGACGAAAGCCACTCGTCGCCGCGAACCACGTGGCTGATTTCCATCAGCCGGTCGTCCACGACGCTTGCGAACTGATAGGTCGGCCAGCCGTCATTTTTTATCAGCACGTGATCGTCCAGATTTTTTGCATCAAAGCTGATTTCTCCGCGAATCTCGTCCGTAACTTTTACCTCGCCCGCCAGCGGCAGTTTCTGGCGCAAGACGAACGGCTCACCGGCCGCGAGCTTTTTCTCTATCTCCGCCTCGCTTAAATCTCGGCACATTCGGTCATAGCGCGGCGGCAGTTTTTTCTCCGCCTGCTCGGTTCTCATTTTTTCCAGCCGTTCGGGCGTGCAGAAACAGCGATAGGCATGGCCTTGCGCCAATAGTTCCTGATTATATTTTTTGTAAATCTCCAAACGTTCGCTCTGCGTATATGGACCGAATTCGCCGCCCTGGGTCGGCCCCTCGTCAAAGTGCAGTCCGGCCCAATCAAGAATTTTCACCAGACCTTCGGCAGCGCCTGCGACCTCCCTTTTGCGGTCGGTGTCCTCAATGCGCAAAATCAAAGTCCCGCCGTATTTTTTGGCGATTAAATAATTGTAAAGCACGGTGCGCAGGCTGCCGATATGGAGGAAGCCGGTTGGCGAGGGCGCGAAACGCAGGCGGATTTTTGACATAAAGTTATTTCGTTAAATCATCGATTAATTTATAGAGTAATTTCGTCCGCATGATTTTTTCTTTCTTCGGCTTATCGGTAGCGCAGATATCAGCAAGAATCGTTCCGAGGGCGCGCTCCAATAAGCTGGCCTTCATTAATTGATCATATTTCTTGATTCCCAGTTTGCCGGCGACCGGTCTTAATTCTTTCGTCAAATCATTAATACCTTTTTTCCATTTACCATAGTTTTGGCGCCAGTCGGCAGCCATGATATAATCTGCCCAGATTATAAAAGCGAATTCATAACCCTCCGGATACAAGTTGGAGTGAGCAAAATCAGTCAGATAGTACTTCCCGGCGGTTGTTTTAAAAATTTCAGGCGGCTTGAAATGACCGTGGCACCAGATCATTTTTCGGTTAGCAAATTCTTTCTCAATTATTGCCGTTGCTTTGGCAAATCTATCATTAAACTCGTTAGCTTTTAAAATTACCTGGCCGCTTTCCGCTTCGTGGCTATGAGCCAAGGCCAGCCAACGATTGATTCGGTAAAGATGAAATTTTTCCGGAGGCAGACGCTCGGCTAAGGTCAATTTACGCTGAGGCCGACTCGGAAATATTTTTCTATACTCCAAAAAAACTTTGATGAATTCCGAGCGCGCTTTTTCTGCTAACGGCGAGGTGAAGGCCCGGGCGCCGGCCGGCAGCCTTTCCATGATAAGCCAGCCGCGCTTGGCCGAAAAAACTTCATATTTATATAATTCAGGCGCCGCAAGAATCTTGCTCTTATTTATTTTGTTAAACCTGGCTAGAGCAAGCGGCTCATCGCTCTCTCGCGGGTCATCGTAAATCTTTAAAGCCGCTTTTTTGCCGCGATAACTGCCCAAAAAGATGGCGTTTCTCGGCTGCTTGCCTCTATAATAATTTGCCTGATAAATTTTTTTTCCAATCCTAAATCCATGTTTTGCTTCTATCCGTTTGGCTAATTTGTCCAGGTCGTTTTTCATCTTAGGCGAAAATATAAGAACTTGTTAATGGCTAAAGATAGGACTGAAAGAATACTAACAATAATTACCAGCCGGTGCAAATATTCAATGTTTTATCGCCTCATAGAATTTAGTCAAAAAAATCCTGGTTGATTCCTGGCGCAACGAAAAAACCGCTTCAATAAGTTTTTCCGCCTCCACCCAGCGCCAGGCGGAGTGATCCCAAAAATTTATTTTGATATCGGCATCCTGCCCCAGATATTCAGCGATCAATAATCCTTGTTTCTGGCCTTTATACCCGGAACGCCTTTGCGCTTTGTATTTCCCCGCATCACCGCCAAAATTATATTTCCAGAGATCCGGGATCGCGGTTATGA
>Ga0265292_1000205_pt1 | contig 105013 bp, 103 predicted proteins | sample Munlanlewell296A_FD_189080 | JGI IMG/M metagenome (GOLD analysis project Ga0265292, IMG submission 189080) | Leachate microbial communities from a municipal landfill in Southern Ontario, Canada - Leachate well 296A | ecosystem: Engineered > Solid waste > Landfill > Unclassified | place...
TTTTCAAAGTTTGTTAGCATTGGCAATAAGGCAGATATTAACGAGCTGAAAATGATCAAATATTTGGCAGAAGATCCAGATACAAAGGTCATCGTGCTATATGTCGAACAGCTAAGTGAGGCCAATAAGATAATCGAGGTGATTAGAACCGCGACTCAAGGTGAAGCGCCCAAGCCAGTGATCATGATTAAGGCTGGCAGAACTGCAGAGGGGGCTAGTGCTGTCGCCTCTCATACTGGGTCACTAAGCGGGGGTGACGCGGCTTATACAGCCCTGTTTGCTCAAAGTGGCGTAATTAGAGCTAAAAGTATTAGCGATTTATTTGAATTTGCCAAGATTTTTTCTAAGAATCCATTAAGCAAAGTTGAACGAGTGGCAATTGTCACAAACGCCGGCGGGCCAGGAGTGTTGACTACTGATGAGGTGATTGATAGCGGTTTAAAATTAGCCCAATTGGCTCCTGAAACCATTGAAGGCTTGAAAGCCTTTTTACCACCAGCAGCCAGTGTTAAGAATCCAATCGATGTTTTGGGGGACGCAATCGCTGAACGTTACGAAAAAGCTTTAAGTTTGGTTGAGAGAGATCCCAACGTGGATGGCTTAATTGTAGTTTTAACTCCTCAATCCATGACTGAAATTACTAAAACGGCTCACTCAATCATTAATTTAAGGCATAACTCGACCAAACCAATCACTGTGAGTTTTATGGGCCATGAACTGGTCAATCATGCCAACAAACTCATGAAGGAAGCGGGAGTAGTCACCTGTCTTTTCCCAGAGCAAGCGGCTAGAGCCATGGCAGTATTTGGTCATTTTTACGCTTGGAGCCAATTGCCAAAAAGTGAAGTTATTCAGTATCCAAATGTTGATAAACTTCGGGTTAGTAAAATTTTAGCCGAGGCAAAAGCAACTGGAAAAACCCATTTACCAGAAACCCAAGCTCTAGAGATTTTAGAATCTTATCAGTTTCCTTTGCTCAAATCTGGCATGGCAAAAACTGCAACGGCGGCAGTAGAGTTCATTTCTGCCAATCCTGGTAAATATGCTATGAAGATTATGTCTCCGGAAATTATCCATAAAACTGATGTGGGTGGAGTTAAGTTAAATGTTAGTCTAGATTCAGTAGCGCTTGATTTTGACCAAATGATTAAAGATGTGCTAAGTCATCGACCAGACGCCAATATTGATGGGGTGCTCTTAATGGAAATGGCTCCTAAAACCGGGGTGGAATTAATTTTAGGTGTGAGTCAACTCCCTGGACTTGGCACCATGATTATGTTTGGCATGGGCGGCATTTTCGTAGAAGTTCTTAAAGATGTAGCGTTTGCGTTCGCACCACTAACTAAAGCTGATGCTGAAAGATTAGTGTTGAGTCTAAGAGCTTCAGATTTATTTAAAGGGGTGAGGGGTAAGGCTCCACTTGATGCGGCTATGATCGTGGAATGTATGACTAGATTATCCCAATTGGTGACAGATTTTCCTGAAATTGCAGAGCTGGACATTAATCCACTATTAGCTTTGCCGGTTGGGGAAGGAACAAAGGTTTTGGATGCCAGAATCTTACTTAAGACTAGTTAGTTTTGAGTTGACAGCCAGTCAGTTAGGGCCGAGCCATGATCGAATGCGAGCTCATCGCTCTTAGGTAGTGAAGTAAAATTAAACCATTTTTGCTGGGTACTTTCCCAATCAGCTGAGCCGGTTTTTTTCAAAGCCTGACAAACATAAATGAAGCTAATATTTTGGCGATCCTCCTTTGGTCTATTGGGGCTGTCAATGATTTTAAAAAGTTGCGGCTCTGTGGTGTCGTAGCCAGTTTCTTCCAAGACTTCACGTTTGACGGCCTGGACTAGGGTCTCATCTCGTTCAACATAGCCGCCTATTAAAGCCCATTTGCCACCCTCGGATATTTGATTGGATCTTAAGGCTAGCAGTACCTGAGACTTTGAAGAATTCAAGACAATTGTGTCAACTACTACATGTCTTAAACTGGCTATATTACCGTTTTCAAAGCTGCACTTAAGCATTGTTATTCCTTGGGTTTTAATTTTCTAGCCTTGATTTTATCGATGGAATATCTCACCCGTTCGTCCAAATTAATCTTTTTGATTCTGGCAAATCTGAGTAAGGTCAATAGAATGTCCCCCAGTTCTTGTTCATAGGTTTCGTCGTTTTGGGCGGCCAAATTTAATTTTTTTCGGCCATGCTTAGCCAAGTAAGCCCTGGCCATTTCGCCAATTTCTTCAACCAGCCCCAAGATCAGAATTGAGCCAAATTCTTCAGTATAGCGTTGTTTACCATCTACCGAGTTTAGTAATCTAAAATATTCGTTAAATGGGGTTGAAAAATTTGGAACAGCGACTTTTTTAGTGGTTGCTTGGATGGTTTTTTCAGTCATGGATTTAGCCTATCATACCTCTAGCAATTTTGCTTTGGTTTTCTTTCGTTTTTTGAAAAGGTTGAGTTACAATGAGACAGAGCCTATGTCTCAAGTTCAAACTGTCAAAACCGCCACCAGTCTAGTGGAAATTATTGGAGAAAGAATAAAACTGGATAGATCAGGACTAAATTATAGGGGTTTGTGTCCATTTCATTCAGAAAAATCTCCGTCTTTTTTTGTCAGCGAAGCCATGCAACGTTTCAGATGTTTTGGTTGCAGTGCCAGTGGTGATGTTTTCGAATTTCTCCAACAGTATGAAGGAATGAGTTTTGCTGAAAGTCTAAAGTATTTGGCTGACAGAGCCAGCATTACTTTGGAGTCATTTGCGCCAACTGGTGAAGATGCTCAACGTGAGCGGATGCTGGGAATTTTGGATTTAACTCGGGAATATTATCACTATTTATTAACTCAGCACGCGGCTGGAGAGCCTGGCCGGGAATATTTGAAAAACCGGGGCGTGACTCAAGATTCAATTAAATTATTTCAACTTGGTTATGCCTTGCCTAGCTGGGATGGTTTGCTGAGGTATTTAACTGTCAAGAAAAAATATGCTCTGACTGATTTAGATAAAGCCGGACTAATCGTCATGGCAAATGCTGGGAGGGCATACGATAGATTTAGAGGTAGATTAATGTTTCCGCTTCGTAATCACAGAGGTCAGGTAGTAGGTTTTTCTGGCCGGGTTTTAGACACTACTGCTAAAGAAGCAAAATACATTAACTCTCCTGAGACTAGTTTGTACCACAAATCAGATTTGTTGTTCGGATTTAGTGAGTTGTTTAGAGAAATCAAAAAAACTCAAACGGTGATTGTAATGGAGGGAGAGTTTGACTTAATTTCTTCAACTCAAGCCCATGTAAATCATGTTGTGGCCATAAAAGGCTCAGCATTAACAGAATCACAGGTGAAGTTGTTGGGGCGGGCGGCGACAAAGGTTTTGCTAGCACTTGATGCGGATAGCGCAGGAATCAAAGCTACTCAAAGAGCCATAGAAATAGTTTCAACTACCAATTTGGAATTAAGAGTCATTGATTTTGGCCATGCTCCTGAGCTTAAGGCAGCGGGTTTAGGTGGTAAAGACCCGGATGAAATTGCTAGAAGTAATCCAAAGCTCTGGCGTCAGTTAACCGATCAGTCAGTCTCGGCATACGAATTTTTACTTAGAGCGGCTTTGGAACGATTTGATGTCAAAACTCCGGAGGGTAGAAAGAGTGTCATTGACGAACTCGCGCCTGTTTTTGGCAAAATCACTCACGCAGTTGAACAAGACTTTTACATTCAAAAACTCGCCGAAGCCCTTAATGTTAGAGCTGATTTAGTTGCTAAAGATTTGGTTAAATTTTCTCAACCTAAAACTAGTTATAAAAACCCGGTGGCCGCAGTTGAAATTGATAAGTCAACTCATTTCAACTCACTTTCGAAACGGCGTCAATTAGAGCAGTATGTCTTGTATTTGTGTCTTCACGGCCAACCAGAGAGAGTGTCATTGTTAGCTCAAGAATTAATCGATGTAACCTGGGAAGAAGCTGGGGCTGGAGCGGTAGTTCAAGCTTTAGCAAATTGGACTAAATCGTTTGAGTTGGGAGAGTTTTCGGCTACTTTGGGGGCTGATCTTCAGGAAGTAATTTTTAATTGGTATCTCAATCCTCAATTTGATCAATTAACTGACCCAGAAAAACTTGCCGAAGTTTGGCCAAAACAAATCCAAGAGTTGAAAAAACTGGCAATTCAGGCTCAACTCCAAGAAATCCAAAAAAAGTTGGCCGTTTTAGATACCAGGCAAACTAAAACTCAACAGGATGACACTGAAATTAATCATTTATTAGAACAGTTGGTAGTCTGGCAACAGAAGTTGAAGTAAGTTTAGTCGCCAGAACAGTTTTAAAAACAAACTTTGGCCTTGACACGACATACCCTCGGGGGGTATATTTCAGATATCAGATTCTAGATTCTGAATATCAGAAAACCAAACCTAAGTAAGCATGACGGATACAATTTTACCTAGCACTACAGATCAAGCTCTGGTTCAACTAAAACGAATTAGAGGTCAGTTGGACGGTTTAATTAATATGTATCAAGATGAGCGAGCTTGTATTGATATAGTTAGGCAAGTTATCGCAGCTCGAAATTCACTAGGCAGAGTGGCCAGAGATATTCTGACTGGTGAAGCTACAAGATGCACTAAGCAAAGTCGTCTCGAAGACCTAGATATGTTGCTCAAGGAATTATTTAGAAATTAAGTAATAATCAATTAGAAAGGTAGTATGACTAATTCAACATCACAAGCCACAGGCGCTATTCATTTATCAACTGCAGATTTCGCGGCTACTTTAGAAAAATCCACTCAACCAATTATGGTAGATTTTTTCGCCAATTGGTGTGGTCCATGCCAAATGGCCGCTCCAATCATTGATAAATTAGCTAAAGAATATGATGGTAAAGCAATTATTGCTAAAGTTGACGTTGATGATAATGGTGACATCGCTCAGCAATATGGAGTCATGAGTATTCCAACCGTGATTATGTTGACTAAAAATTCTAAAGGTGAATTTGAAGTTGCAGACAGACAAGTTGGTTTTGCTGGTGAGGGTGGATATCGCCAAATGTTGGACAAAGCTGTTAAAGCCTAATCTATGTCTACTCATCACAAACTTATCATTATTGGTTCGGGACCTTCAGGATATACGGCGGCTATTTATGCCGCCAGAGCTCAACTAGCACCTCAGGTTTATACCGGGGTCGAAAGTGGTGGTCAGCTGATGTATACCACTGAACTAGAGAATTTCCCAGGTTTTCCGGAAGGTGTTATGGGACCAAAATTTATGATGAGTTTGCGCAGTCAGGCAGAGAGATTTGGTGCCGTAGTTCAAGATCAGCTGATTACGGCCATAGATTTTTCCCAGCGACCTTTTAAGCTTTGGAATCAACTCCCAGCTGGGATAAATGCTGAAATTTATAAGCAATCTGAAGCTGCTAAGCTAGTGGAAATCACTAAATCAGTTAAAGAGAGTCCAGCTGATCTAACCGCTGACGCCATTATCGTGAGCACTGGCGCTGGTTCAATTATGTTGGGATTACCTCAAGACCAAACCTTACTTGGTAAAGGCTTGAGTGTTTGTGCTGTTTGCGATGCGGCTTTTTTTCGGCAGAAAACTGTTTATGTTGTCGGGGGCGGTGATAGCGCTATGGAGGATGCTTTAGCTTTGGCTAAATTTACTGATCAGGTAACCCTGATTCATCGCAAAGCCAGTTTTAGAGCTAGTAAAATTATGCAAGATCGGGTTTTAAATCACCCAAATATTAAAGTAATCTGGAATAGTACGGTAGTAGAAATTAAGGGTGAGATAAAATTAGAAAAGATTGTTGTCCAGACAACAGATCCTAGTTCTCAAGCTGTGACTCGCCAAGAGTACTTGGCTGACGGCTTATTTATGGCAATTGGACATAAGCCGGTAAGTGGCATGTTTGCTAACGAACTAGCAATTGATAGTCATGGTTATATTTTAACTCGCCAAAGTTATTCTGAAAAAGGCTTGGCCATGGCTGAAGCGGCTTTAAAAGAAGGCTTAGTAACATTCCCAACCATGACAAATATCGAAGGTGTTTTTGCCGCTGGAGATGTAGTCGATGTTAGATATAAACAAGCTATTACGGCTGCTGGCATGGGTTGTCAGGCAGCTCTTGATGCTGAGCGTTGGTTAGGCTTACAAACAAATTAATTTTTTTTGAAAGGAAAACATGACTCAATCTGACCCACATAAAAATGCGGTAGCTCAACTGCGTGCTGTAGCAGAGATTCTAGCACCACTCTATAAGGATAAAGCTGGTTTTCAGGCAGCTATTAAACGGTTAGGACAACCAGATAGAATTTTAGAAACAAAGCTTAAAATTAAATTAGACTCAGGCAAATTTCAAGAATTTCAGGCTTACAGATCTCAACACAATGACTCCAGAGGGCCTTACAAAGGTGGCATTAGGTTTCATCAAAATGTTTCACTCTCAGAAGTCAAAGCCTTGTCAACCTGGATGACTTGGAAATGTGCGGTGACTGGAATTCCCTATGGTGGGGCTAAGGGAGGAATTATAGTTGATCCTAAAACACTCAGTGGCGTTGAATTAGAAAAACTCAGCCGGGCTTATGCTAAATGGTTGGCGCCTTGGATTGGACCTTGGGTGGATGTCCCAGCTCCAGATGTGAACACAACTGGCCAGATTATGGCTTGGATGGTGGATGAATACCAAAAATTTGAGCGAACAAAATTAGAAAAAGGCCTAGGAGCATTTGGAGCCAATCCGTTAGCCACTTTCACTGGCAAACCCTTAAATTTGGGTGGTTCACAAGGCAGAGAGGAAGCAACTGGCTTGGCAGGAGTTTTCGTCCTGGTCAAACTGGCTGAAAAATTAGGCTTTCAGAACCATCAAGATATGACAGTAGCCATTCAAGGTTTTGGCAATGTCGGTTATTGGTTTGCTCACCATGCTCATAAATTGGGCTTCAAAGTGGTGGCAGTGTCTGATTCTAAAGGTGGAATTTATGTCCCTTTAGGTTTAGATCCAACTCACACATTAGCTAGGAAGAAAGAAATCGGCTCACTTGATATTTGCGACTGTAAGGATAAAACCTGCCAGAGAAACCATGGTCAAGTGATTACAAATCAAGAATTGCTCCAGCTTAAAGTTGACGTGTTGGTGCCGGCGGCGCTGGAAAATGTCATTACCGCAGAAAATGCAGCTGGAATTCAAGCCAGATCTGTTTTGGAGATGGCCAATGGGCCGACAACTCCAGAGGGAGACTTGATTTTAGAGGAGCGTGAGATATTGCTAATTCCTGACGTGTTAGCGAATGCCGGCGGTGTGACCACTTCCTATTTCGAATGGGTTCAAAACCTCCAGGGATATTCATGGCCTAAAGCGGAGGTAATTTCGAAACTCCAACCTTTGATGGACCAGGCTTTCGATGAAATGTGGCAAATTAAAACCAGTCAGAATTTGCCTGGTAGATTAGCCACTTATGTGACTGCCGTCAAGAGAGTTGTGGATAACATGCTGTTGCGTGGTAGTTTTAAGTAATTCGGCTATAATTAAATCATGACTACACCCAATCAAGTGGTAATATTGGCCGCTGGCGTTTCTAAACGCATGGCGCCATTTAATCAGCTAGGTAACAAACCCCAAATGGAGCTCATGGGAAAGCCGATTTTATCGTGGACTCTAGAGGCAGTAAAAACTGCTGGCTTAAGACATGTCACCATTGTCATTAACCCAGGAGTTAATTTTGACGAGGCCTATTGGCAATATTGGCGGGGTCAATTTGATCAATTGGACATAGCAATCCAAGAGGTTAGTAATGGTCAGGCCGGTGGTCTGGTCGCAGCTTTAGATAAGCTGGACGACAGCTTTTACATGGTTAACGCCACTAATTGTTTGGCTGATGTGCTATTGCCTAATTTAGAGGCTTTAGATTCTGACATCGGCTTGCTGAGCATCCAAACAAATGCTGGCTGGCTATATGGTTCAATTATTTTTGATCCAGCGACTAGTTTAGTTTCAGAAATCAAGGAAAAATCGCCAGAAATGACTCAAGCAGGCTTTAGGATTGTAGGGGGGTACCGATTAATAAAAGCTTTTGCCGCTGAGTTATCACAGCTGCCTTTGACAGATACGGCATTAGAAGATTTATTAGCTGTCTGGTCACAAAATGGCAAAGTGAAAACAGCCGTGATTTTAGAGGAGTCGCCAACCATAAAGTATCCTTGGCATTTATTGGATTTCAAAGAGTACCTTTGGCCTAAACTAAATTATGAAATTGATGCCACAGCAATTATTGCTCCGACAGCTTTAATTAAAGGTCAGGTCTATATTGGTCCCGGGGCGATTGTAGGTGACTTTGCAATTATTGAAGGTCCAGCTTACATCGGAGCTAAAGCCGTGGTGGGACAACACTGTATCGTTCGCAAAGGGAGTGTTTTAGAAGCCGGCGCTCAAATCCAGCGTTTTGGTGATGTGGCTAACAGTATTTTAATGGCTGAGGCTAAGGCTCATAGTGGCTTTATTGGCGATAGTATTATTGGTCAAAAGACTAAAATTGGCGCGGGTTTTATTACGGCAAACAGGCGGATGGATCGCGGAGAAATCACTGCTTATGTTAAAGGTAAAAAAGTCAAAACCGGCCGAACTTCATTGGGTGCAATGATCGGTTCAGATTGTAAAATTGGAATTCAAGTTGGTACAATGCCCAATGTTATGGTTTCAGCTGGTTCAATAATTGAGCCAGGAACGATTGTGAAACAAAACCTAGAATAATTCTTTTGAAAGGGTGCCGGCTATGGAAGCGAGAATCCGAGCTCACCAAGATCCTAAAAAAGCTGAAGCAGCTCCTCAGACAGAGGTTGAAATTGATATTGAGACAGCAAGGGCTGAGTTGACGAACCTGAAAATATTGTTTGGGTATAACGTTCTTGCATTGGAAAGATCTGAGTTACCTCCTTTAGAACGTCGAAAGATTCTAGACGAAAATCCAAGATTGAGTGAAAGAATTCAACACTTGAAGGACCTAATTAAGGAATTTGAATCAAAACCTGAAGAGGCTGCCAGGACACATTATAGTTGGATGAAATAATTTACCCCTTTCGTAATCTAGCTCACTTAAGCTTTAGTCGACCAAGTCTAGTATAATCCAGAGCATGTCTGGACCGATATTTATAGTTTTAGCAGCGTTACTTTGGGCCGTGGATGGCTTACTTAGACGGAGTCTTTACTCGCTACCTCCTTTAACGATTGTGTTTATGGAGCATCTAATTGGCTTAGTGATTCTATTGCCGTTTGTGCCCAAGATTTGGCCAGAAATTAAAAGTTTAACTTTAAAAAATTGGACCTGGGCAGTTTGGGTAGCAATTTTTAGTAGTGTTTTTGGGACTCTTTGGTTTACAACCGCGTTATTAGCTGTGGGATTTGTGCCTTTTAGCGTGGTGTTTCTACTTCAAAAACTCCAACCAGTATTTGTGTTTCTGACCGGTGCAATTTTGCTCGGAGAACGGCCTAAGCCAAAGAGGTTGCTTTGGTCTGTTTTAGCAATCATAGCGGCCTATTTTGTGACTTTCCCTATGGGACAAGTTAATGTGGTGACAGGTTCTGGCACAATTAGAGCTGCTGGTTTTGCTTTGGCAGCTGCTTTTGCCTGGGGGACCTCAACAGTTTTTTCCAGATTATTGCTTCAGACACAATCTAATACGACAGCTCTAGCAATCAGATTTTTTGTCGCCACCCTTTTTACAGGCTTGTTGTTTGTCTTATTACCCGGGCAGGAAAAAATCTCAACCATTACAACTTCTCAGCTGGTTACATTTACCGTTATTGCTTTATCAACCGGAATGGTGGCGATGGCATTTTATTATAAAGGCTTAGCCAAAACTGCTCCAACTGTAGCCACAATCTTAGAGTTAATTTTTCCTATGGCAGCAGTCTTAATCGACGCGATTGTTTATAAGGTGGTGCTGCACCCCACTCAATATTTGGCGGCTATTGGCTTAATTTTAGCTGGAATTCAGGTGGCTAGACTAGGCAAAGATGGCTTGCCAGTTAGATTTAAGAGTCGCAAGGTTGCTGGCGATGGTAGGGGCAAAACTTTGGGCTTCCCAACCATTAATTTGAAAATTCCTTGGAACTTAGTTTTAACTGAAGGGATTTATGCCGGCTGGATTTGGATCAATGGCATAAAGTATCCTGGCGCGTTGCATTTTGGAATTGTGCCAACTTTTAATAAACCAGAAAGAAGTTTGGAAGTATTTGTTTTAACTCAAAAGCCTTTATCTGATAGTGTGGTGAAAACAGCTGAAATTGAAGTAGCCGTGGTTAAGAAAATTCGAGAAATTAAAAAGTTCTCTGGCCCTAAAACCTTGATTGCTCAAATGACTTTAGACGTAGCAGAAACTCGCCAGATTTTGAAAATCTAATATTTCTCTATTTAGTGGTCTGAAACTACTAGCCAAAGTGGGTTGATTTTTTGTGTCTGAGCGACTTTAAGCGATCTAATTTTTGCTTTCGTTGATTGCAAAAAAACAATAAGTTTTGATAATCACTTGAAACTTCTTTGCCGCTTTGATACATGGCTAAAAGGAGTTGAAGTTCTACCATTAAGATTGTTTCAGCTTGCATTTCTTGAGTTTTAGTTTGTAAGTTATCCCTAAACTGGCCGATGTTCGTCTTGTCAGAATTTCCCTGCAGCTCCTGAGCAATCAAGGTTTCCAGTTGGTTAATGAAGTAGGTAACATCCTCGCCGGTTTTGGCATTGGTACCTTTTGCAAAAATTGCCTCGTGGAGTGATTTGAACTCTTTGCCATTAATTGTAATGGGGGTCATGTGGGTGGCCTCAGAAAAGCTCTCGGCATTGGAATTAGCTAGAAGGGCTAACCATTGGTTAATTTCACGAAATGTCTTTTTGAGGTGATTTTTTGAGAGTGATTCTATTACAGCCTGAACTAAATTAGGTTGATGGCGGTTTTTCTTAAGTTCTGGTAAATTTAATAAATCCTTAATTCTGTCTTTAAATGAATTTTCATGATTCAAGTATCTTTGCCACCCGTCAAGGACAAAAAGTCCGTCATCCATAAACTGCCGCAGTGAAATATCTTTGCCTAAAATACTCAGCACAGTGCTAACTGTTAAAGACCCGGCTGAATCAAACTCCCAAGTAAAAGCTGAGCCAAAGTCAAGTGATTGGCCCAAACTAGAACATTGACTCCGCCCATTTAGGGCCGCGCGTAATTCTGGACTGACGCTCACCACGGCAGAGTCAAGCAGGCCAAGAAGGTCCTGAGCAAAAACAGCAGTTAAGCCAACTCCTGATTTGGAATCACTGGCTCTAGCAACTTCGGTAGCGAAAGCGCTGGCATTTGACCTTAATTCTGGCAAAAACAAATCACGTTGACTAATATTTCTGGTGCTGGAAAGCAGACTAATTAATTCTTCAAGTTTAATTTTATTGCTTTGTCCTGCAGCTTCTAAAACCCAAGAAAACAGAATCTTGAGCGACTCAGAATTCATGAGATTAAAACCAAAAGTAGCAATCTGAAGTCTATCGGCAGCCTTATTTCTAGGATCAACCATTAACATCGGAGCGGACTTGGTTAACATCATCAGGCTAGACATGAAGAAAGTTGTAATTGGGATTTTTAACAGTTTCGCCGCAGCTAAAATTGGCTTAAGCTCATCGGGGGTGATTTGCTCTCTAGCGTTTATGGCATTAATGCCTAATGCTTCAGCGATTTTTTGAGCCCCAAATTGACTGTAACTGGGCTTAACAAATGGATTTTCTGACAGTGAAGCTTCAACTTGTAAGTTTCCCGCAGCTCCCAATTCCTCAGTCAGGGGTTTAAATCTATTAAGATTAGGATTTCGATGCCGATCCTGGTCATTTTGAGTACAAACTGAAGTTTGCCAAGTATTTTCCAGTCTTTGCTTCGCTGCCACCCCATCAATCATGAGATGCGCCCACTCAGTGGTCGCCCCTGATGGCAAGGCCTTGGTGTTTCCAGGATGATCAAAAACCTGTAACGACATCAAGTTCATTCTGGGATCGCTGCGGAAAATCGGTTGAGACAGGTTTGAGTTGAGCTGAATCGCCGCAACTGGAACGGGTTTGTCAGTTGCTTCTTTAAACCAATTTGAAATTGGCTCAGGCAAGAATTTAGTGGAATTAATTTGAGCCAATCGTGATTCAATATTTTTAATAAACAACTCGGTTTCTTCCGCTGAATTGGCTGAATGAATCCAATTCTCAATCCAATCAGCCCCTTTGGTTAAAGCATTTTGGACATCAGAAAAAGGTAGGTCAATGAATTTTAGGGCCTGGGGTGGGCCAAAGACTAGTCTGACAAAATTTAATCTGGGTAATTTTTTGGAAACTTCCCATTTGCCCTCACCACTTATGGTTGGGTAAAGTAGGGAAGCGTCCTTACTAGCTTGTCTCAGGTACTGGAGAACCATCTTCTGAATCAGACTATATCGAAATTTCGAGTCATCATCTCGCCAGAGAATTTTATCGCTATTTAAATCAAGTTTGGTTTTAAGTCTGTAAACACCCTTAAAACCCCCAGAACCAAATTCCTTCTCATAAAGCATGATAATTTCCCAGGCTGTTAAGTCTGTGTCTTTATGAAATTTTTCTAATAAGGCAATTGTTTGTTCTGAGACTTTATCTTTAAGCCTTTGAATTAGGAGTGGATCTTTGAGTCTGGTTCTTTCTAAATAGTAACTTACAAAAATCTGATGCAAACCCCTTTCGTAGGCAATTCTGTCCAGATCAGCAGGGTTTTTTTGACCAGAGTTTTCTTGAGGTTTTATCATTTAAATTGAATCAATGTATTTGAAAGAATATTAAAATTATATATCTATAACTGAAATGAGTCAGGATCTGGACTAAATTAGGCCTGTCTTGTTAAACTAAGAGAGATGAATCCTAAAATAATTTTAGCTTCCCAATCACCTCAAAGACAAAAACTCCTAGCTAGCTTAGGGATTGAGTTCGAAGTTTTTCCAGCCGACATTGACGAAAAGGCGGTAATTTTTTCTGATTTAAAAACCAGAGCCGAGAAAATTGCTACAGCTAAGGCAAAAAAAGTTGCCCAGGATCGACCCGGCGCAATTATTTTAGCGGCAGACACTTTTACAGTTTTAGATCAGAGAGTCTTCGAAAAACCGAGTTCGCTAGCTGAGGCTAAATTAATGCTCCACTCGTTATCTGGCCAGACAATTCAAGACCACACCGGTTTATGTTTTATTGATCCAGCTAGAAAGTTGGTCAAAATTCAAACAGTTATTACGTTAGCCAGTTTTAGAAAGATTTCTGACTTAGAAATAGATAGATATGTAGCTAATAATCCGGTTTTGACTTGGGCTGGAGGCTTTAGCCCGGCTTATCACGAGGGCATGGGTTTGATTGCCGAAGTTCACGGTTCGCTTACATGTCTAACGCACGGCTTACCACTTGAGAAGGTGACGGAATTTTTAATTGAATCGGGCGTGAGCTTTTAAAGACTTAGAGATAGATGACGATCATGACTAGGGCTCCCCAACTAAAAACAGTGGACAAAAGAGTCTTGTCTTTGAGCAGAACCAATTCTGGGGACTCACCTCGATTTTCTTCATAAATTAATTGAAGGTATCTCATGACGCCAAAAATTACGAATGGCAGCGTCAGCATTAGGAGCTTTTCTGACTGCAGGGTTCTGGGCAAAAACGTGTAGAGTTCTAAAAATCGGACATTGGCTGGCTGGTCATAAACTATGTTGTTTTGGAAGGCAAAAATGGCATAGGTCAACCAGGTGGCATTGGCAAACATGCCGGTATACTGATCTAACAATCTCTGACTGTATTTTTTCAAAGTTAGTCTGGTGCCGCCCAATTTAGTATCACCTAGTAAAGTTCGTTCACTTTGGCGTTTGCCAACGGCCAAAAACAATGAAGCCGAAACGACAGTTAGTAAAAACCAAACACTCATGTGGAGGTTAACGACTAATGCCCCAGCGTAAACTCTTAACAGAAAGCCGGTAGCAATTGAAATCACATCTAGAATAGCTATGTGTTTGAGCCATTTGGCATAGGCAAATTGAAGACAGAGATAGGCAATTAAAATAATTCTAAAGAAGCTGCTAAGGCTTAGGGATAGAACAAAAACTATTGTTAAGAGGACAATAGCTGTGATTATTGCAAGTGGAATGGGTAGCTCTCCAGAAGCCAGTGGGCGTTTTTTCTTAAAAGGGTGTTCTCTGTCAGCAGTAATATCGATAATGTCATTAAAAAAATAAACCACTGAGGCTAAGAGGCAAAATATCGCAAAGGCAAAGCTAACAGTCAAAAGATAGGGAATGCCGTTTCCAGGGACATAAAAGAAGAAGCCGGAAAAAATTAAGGAGGCGAATAAGGCCAGGTTTTTAATCCATTGTCTGGGCCGGGCAGTTTTGAGCAGTAGATATGCTAGCCGTGAAACTGTCATTATCTTAGGTTGTAGATGATCCTGATGTAGGGCGCAAGTGGGAGTTAGTTTTATGTTTGGCAAAGACTAAAATTCCAAAGACAAAAACCAAGGTTAGAGTCAAAATAATAATTTTTCCGGTTGTGTCTAAATAGAGTGAGAGTCCACCCAAAATAGCCGAGCTTAGCCAATAAAAAACCGCAATTCTCCGTCTGCCCCAGCCAAAGACATCCATTAATTTGTGGTGAAGATGGCCTCTATCACCCCAAAATGGTGATTTTCCAGCTAAAATGCGTCTGGCAATTGTAAAGATGCCATCGGCCGTGGGAATGGCCAAAACCATTAAAGTTGTGGCCACTTTTGCACCTGATAAAATTGCCAAAATACTCAAGAAAAAACCCGCCAAACTCCCAGCTCCATAGCCAGGCATAATTTTTTGGGGATACCAATTCCAAATTAGCAATCCAGCAAAGGCTCCGGCCACAATAAAGCTTAAGGTGGAAGTGGTGAACTGAGTGGGAATGTCATGAAAATTATTTGAAAGGAGCCCAATCATGATTGCCGCCACACTCACAAAGCCTGGTAATTGACCATCCACACCTTTAGCCCAATTAACGATATTCATGTTCCAGTTTATAAAAAATATCGCAAACAGACTTGAAAAAAGCCAAATTTGGTGCCAATTGCCACCGAAGAAAAAATCCAGCCGAGGTTGATCTAGATGTATTACCCCGGGACCAAATGGATTGGAAACATAGGCGATGCCAATGCCGGCTCCAACCACAATTAAACTAGCTAAAAGCCCAGTCCCCATTCTGATATAGGGACTAATATCAAAAATGTCATCGACAACTCCGGTGATGGCCAGAATTAAACTACCAGTTAAAATTGCGATTAGATATTTATCAAAATCTAATAAAAAGCCACTTGATATTAAGATAGCTAGGATGACAACTAGACCACCACCCCTTGGGACGGCAACTTGATGGGTGTGTTTGATGTGAAGTTGTTTTTCTGGATTGTCTACCCAGCCAAATTTCCGATAAAAATAGATAACGCCAGGAGAAATAATTGCCGCTAAAACTAAACTGATTAAAAATGGCCACATAGCTAAAATCACCAAATAATTATTAGTAATCTAATTAAAGTTGCAGTAAGTAATAATTGGAGGATGACGCTGCTCCAGGCAATAAGTTTAATGATGATCTCAGCCCAGTTTTTTAAATTTTTAACTAAGAAGAAATGCCAAGCTAAAAATAAAAGAGATAGGCCGGGGAAGACGAGCACCCACCACTTGCTAACCAACTGTTGCTGGGGGTTTGCAACAGAATATAGCAACGGAATTACAGGTTGGATCCAGGTTAGACTAGCTCCGGCTAGAATTGTTTGTAGGAGCCAGAGACCGAGTGACCATCGCAACGGGACCCTGGTATTTAATGGAAAGTCATCTACCAGTTTGAATTGATTCGGCTCATATTTTACTGACATGCGGCTTATTGTAACTCACTTGATCAGATTTTAAGATATAAATTCATTCTAGGGTAGTTTTTATACAGCTGATAATTGGCTTTAACGTAATCGCTCAAATCCGGAAAAGAATTAGCTTCATTATTCATGATGATAATCACTTCAGGTTCGGCTTGTTTAATTTCAATTAGAGTTTGATCATAGACTTTCAAGTCTTGAATATGAAAAGCCACGGTAAATCGATTGGCTGGGACAATTTTAGTTTGGGCGTAAAGAGTTGGGTTTGTACCCCAAATAAACATTTTATGAGGCTTAATAAGCTCGAGATCACTAGCGACGACTTCATTTTCGGCAACTAAACTATCAAAACTGTGGTTATAGTTTGCTCTGGTAATTTGACCTGCCGCTAATTTGCAGAATTTTAAATAGTAGGCTTTGGTGTCGTAAAGACCCGCCTGGAGTTTAAACATAATAGCGATGACTAACCAGAAAGCTAAGACTGGAATTATCAGGCCTAGAGCAGTTTTTAACCAGGCTTTTTCAGTCAGTATTTGACTCAAACTTTCAAACCAAATTCCAATTAGGAGAGCTGCGGCTGGAACGAGTTGAATAAAGTAGTGAGGATACGGCCGGTTAGATAGTAAGAGAGCAAATAATGCCGCTGCAAACCAACCCAAACCAAACTGCAAACTGGGTTTGAGTTTTTTGATTAAAACTGAAATGAGTAAAATGGCGACCGCCAGCAGAACAACCTTACCAGGAAGGGTAAAGGCCCAGTTTAAAAAGGCCGAGCCATAATCTTGTTTCCAAGTTTGAGTGTAATGCAGGTTATAAAGCAGTCCAAATTGGAGATAATCTGCCCCAGTTCCTTGGCTAACAAAATAACCCACAGAGGCAACTAAAGGAGTGAAAACGCCAGTTAAAAAGCTGACTCCAGCTGTTAAAACTGGCTTGAATGTGGTCCAGAAACTTTTTAAGTTTAGGGCCGCTCTAGAAGCTATCTGACTGACTAAGAAAAACCAGAAAATCAACAAGACTGTTCCTAAATCCAAAATTGCTGGAACTTTGGTTAAGATTCCTAAGCCGATAGTAATGCCACTCACAAAAAACCAAATCAGTTGATCAAATTTAGCCAGATTTTTAGGTTTCAAATTGGTAGCCAAGAAATCTCGCCAGAGTTGAGTTCTTGTAAAAGAAACCAGTCCTAGCATGACAAATCCTAGGACAAATAGTTCGCCATTTGGGATGTTGCCTTCTAGCCAAGGTACGGTGGTCAAAACCATGAAAAAACTACTACTTAGCGTGGCCAGCCAGGGTTTTTTAAAAAGTTGTAAGGCTAAATAATAAAACAAGCCAGTTGTGACTAGCATCCAGCCCAGGTTTAGCCATCTAAAGCTAATTTGATCAGGAACTCTGGCCAAGTAATAGATTAAAGGTGTTTTGTGATCAACAATATCGGTGTAAAGCCGAGCACCGTTGTTCATGGCATTGCCGATAGTCAAATAAATTGCTTCATCACCATACCAATATGGCTCAAAAAAATTTGGAACCCTCAGTAAAATTAAACAGACCAAAACAAGAATTAAACCGAGGTGTTTTTTGAGACTTAGTGCCAAAGACTTCATGCTCCCAGTATGACAAATTAGCAGCTGACTGAGAACGGGTAAAAATTGTCTTCGAACCGGCGAGAGAGGCAGCCTAAACTTTTTCAGTGACCCGGTACTCAATATATTTGCCCAACATGAGTCTGGTATGAGCATCTAAGCCAGGTAAGGCAGAAAAGAAAAATCCAATCACTGGCAGTAGTAGAAATTCCAGCGGTTGGAGAATATAAGACAACCAGGCATTCTTTTTGGGTCTGGGCGGTCTATTCAGGGCATCGATGGCGAAAATTGCGGCCATTGAAACTAAGGATAAGGTTAATAATAGCGACGTTACTTGCGGCAAGGTTTTGCCGATGATGGTCCGGCTGAACTGCTCATTTAGAAGTGGCGGCAGCATGGCAGAAACAGTAATGGCAAACCAATTAACTGGCCACAAAAAGTGATCTTCAATCACCTTAAAAACTCTGATAGTTTTATCCCAGAACGGCACGCCTTCAGTTAAAATGTATTGTCTAATGATGTAAGCATCATCAGACACGCCCCAGGCCCAGCGTTTGAGTTGCTCATATTGATTGATCATGCTGTTCCAAAAGCCTTTGGCTTCAGCAGCGTCAGCATAGATAGGTAAAAAGATTGGCTCAACTTCGAAGTCGCCTTTTTTGGCAAAATATGATTTAAAGAATAAGCGATAATCTTCTGGAATGACATCAGCATCCCAATAACCGATGTCCACGATGTGTCTAAGCGAGGTCGAGTAAGTAGAAAAATTCACTAATCTATCTCGGCGCATCAAAATATGCATTTGGGTGACGGAGAAAATAGCTGCCAAGACTCTAACTGGGGTGGGCACTTCCCAAATATTATTGTAAAAAGAAATCGCTCCTTGCCAGATTTTATTAAAAGGTTTGTCAGAGTCTAAAAATTGGAATGTTAGAGCTGAAAAATAATGGCGATGAAATAAGGCGTCTGCATCTTCGCTAGTGATAGTAATCTTATCTATTGGCACGCCGGCTTTATCGACCAGGAGTTCCTTAGCCCTGCGGGATCCCCAGGCAGTATTGGATGATTTGCCTTTAACTTCACCATCAATGTCTGGATGAAAGGTGGTCCAGACGTCACCAAAGAGCTGGCCATATTTTTTCTGAAGTTCAATGGCTTTAAGCTGACCTTCTTGTCCTTCGCGTTTTTCGAAGGACAACATAATATGGAGATTTTTATTTGGATAAGACTGTTGATTTAGAGCATTTAAGGTTCGTTCTAAGGTACTGATTGGTTCTTTATAGGTTGGAATAATAACAATGTGGTGAAGTGAATTCCAACTGCGCGGAAATTTTTGTTTTAAATCTGCTAGCCAATTAAATCTAGCTGAAGCCTTGAGTCTAAAATGAGCAATAACTGATAATAGAGCCAAAGATAAAGACCTATATAGCCAGTAAACGGCAAAACCGATCACATAATAGGCCACTAAAGTAGGGACCACAAATGAACCCCAAAATGGAAATAAAATTAGTGACCAAGAGACAAATCCTGGCAAAATTTCTAAGGCTCGACGGCTGCGAATCGGATGACGTCGGAAATAGTTTTTTATCATGAGGCTAAACTCCAGAAACTCTATTATCCCATAATACTTGGGTCTAGGTCAAAGCAAGTCAGGGCATTTTGAAAAAGCTGGTTTTGAGAAATTTTCAATTGGTTTTCCAGATAGTCAGCTGTTAGACTCACCATCCAAGGCTCACAAGTTTGGCCGCGGTAAGGCACTGGCGGCAAAAATGGCGCGTCAGTTTCTAGCAGAACTCTGTCCGGCGGGACAGCAGGAAAAATCTCTAATAGATTTTGGTTATTTTTATAAGTTAAATTGCCATCAAAGCCAACATAGCCACCTAAGTTGATAGCTTCTTGAATGTAGTCAAGTGGACCAGAAACACAGTGTAAAACAAATGGTTTAGCAAAATGATAGTTTTGTTTAATCAGGGCAAGCGCATCTCGATAAGCAGTCTCAGATTTGTCTCTGGTATGGACGATTAAAGGCAAGTTAAATTTATTGGCTATCAATATTTGAGCGGTGAAGGCAGCTTTTTGGGCTGCAATTTTTAAAATATTTAGTTCTGGTTGTACTGGATTAAAATAATAATAATCTAGCCCGATTTCGCCAATGGCTACGATTTTATGCGTTTGGGTGGCATGAGTCAGCCAAGAAATATCTCCGGCTAAAAGTTTTTCAGCTTCGGCTAAGATTTGGGTGGATGACAAATTCTTCGAAAATAGCTCACTAACTCTCAGATCATAAACTTCTGGATGAAATCCTAGACTAGGCATGAGCTTAGGTTCTAGCTTGAAGATTTCCAGGCCGTGTTGACAACTCAGTAGATCAGCTCCGGCCACAATACTAAAAGTTAGGCCGTGTGCTTGAGCTTTAGCCCAATGTTCTTGCCATGAGTCCCAAAGAGGCTCCATGTTGTAGTGACAGTGGGTATCGAAGAGTGGCATGATTTCTTAAGATTTGGCAGGTGAAGAAATGCGTGGAAATAATGGTGTAAAAGCTTTAATTTCTTCTGCTCTAAACTGCTTTAGAATTGTTTCGCTGACAGTTGGCATAAATGGTTGGAGGTGCCAAACCACACTGACTATTTGACGAATTGCGATACTGAGGACATTTTTAGCTTGAACTTCATCAGACAAAGTCCAGGGTTTGGCCTCGCTCAAGTATTGATCGGCTACGGTGATTTGTTGTTTAATCCAGTTTAGGGCGGTGCCTAGATTTTTTTCAGCCATGGCAGATTGAAAATCTGAGTTTGGGTGTTTGGGCTGTCTAAATTCGAAGTCACCAGTGGCCCAATCAAGGACGCTTAAGTGCCATTTCTCAGCTAGTTTTGCGACTCTGGAACAAAGATTGCCCAGGCCATTAGCTAGATAAGCCGTATATTCTTGATTCAACCGCTCAAAACTTACATCCATATCTTCACCAAACGTGCCTAGGTTCATGAGTAAAAATCTAGCGCCATCTTGGCTATAGCGAGTTACCAGTTCTGCCGGACTGATGACATTACCGAGTGATTTAGACATCTTTTGACCATTTACGCCAATAAAGCCATTGATGAGAATTTGTTTGGATGGGGGTAAGTCTGCTGACATTAACATGGCTTGCCACATAGCAGATTGTTGTCTGAGATTATCTTTGCCCGCTAGTTGAGTTCCTGGCCAATAATTGCGAAATGTCTCATTATCTTCTGGCCAGCCCAATGTTGAAATGTAGTTGATAAGCGCATCAAACCAAACGTACATAACGTGATCTGGGTCATTTGGCACACCAATACCCCAAGGCATTTTAGTTTTAAGTCTAGAGATGCTGAAATCTTGCAAGCCACCGGCCACAAAGGTTTTGATTTCTTTGAGTCTAAAACTAGGAATAACAAAATCAGGGTGCTGGTCATACCAACTCAAGAGCGCGGCTTGATATTTTGAAAATCTAAAAAAGTAATTTTCTTCTTCTCTAATTTCTAATTCTTTGTTGGGGTGAAGCGGACACCTACCGTCAGCAAGCTCGCTATCAGTTTTTTCCAGCTCACAGCCAATGCAATATTTGGTTTTGTAACTTTTTTTATAAATATCACCCTTGGCATTGCAGCGCTGCCAAAATTCTTGAGCAGCCTCGATGTGATGAGGATCTGTAGTTCGAATAAAATGACTATAGCTGAGGTTGAGCAAGGTTTTTAAATCAGAAAATTTAGCGGCATATTCATCACAATAAGCCTGAGGGTCTTGATTAGCTTCAGTCGCTTGTTGCCAGATTTTTTGGCCGTGCTCGTCTGTACCGGTGTTAAAAATCACTAAGTCACCCATGAGTCTGTGATAACGGGCGATGACGTCAGCGGCAACGATTTCCAAGGCAAAACCAATGTGAGGGGCCGCATTCACATATGGCAGGGTGGTGGTGAGATAAAAATGATCTGGCACAAGAGTGATTATAGCTGAATAAATTTAGGAGTTTTTTAGCAAAACAAATCACTTTTTTTTGCAGAAAACAAAAAAGTTAGGATATTTACTGGTAATAGATAAATAACTTGGTCAAGTAAAGCTTTGCCAACTTTTAAGCTGTTTAAAATCTTTGCGACAGATGGAGGGCTTGAGACTGATTCCTCCATTTTTTTACCTCACCATAAGCGGACCAGTAAAACCTTTTCTATTTAAAAAAGCAAATAAATTACTTGGCGCATATAAAATTTTCATCTGCTTATTTTCTGGCGACAATATCTCGGTCAGTTTTATTAGGCTTTCCTCAGAAAAGGATCCAAAGAAATTGATAATAAATATTTTTCCATCTACAAAAAAATATAAAGCCTGTGGACTTCCTTCATTAATCAATAATGCTTCGGTATATCCTCTCAAGCCACTAACTTCCCACAGCCATTCTGGTGAGGGTAAAAATTCTTCAAATGCTATGACTCCAATTTGTAAAACAGGAGTCATGGTGTCCATTTTGAGATTTTTTTTAAACCCATTTAAGTATTTTGTGGCCTCTATAACTCTGGAATTAATAGGCTCTGGTAGTCCTCTGGATGCTGAGCTCAAATCTTTAGCAAATCTCTCTAAACCTTCAATAAGCTCGGATCTGTATCTAAAAGCAAACATTTCAAGAAGTAAAGAGCTATGTTCTAAAGGATGGCTTTTCTTTTTCGCTAAATCTGAATCATCTTGATATCTGACAAAAATATATGGACTATCTTCTGCATCCCTTTCGACTAAATTAATCCTAGAAGCATAATCTGTTGTTTTCTGCAACATGGTTTGCTCTCCGAGCGCAAGTATCTGGTCGCTGGTGAGGTCAAGATAAAAGTAAATAATTCCACGTTCATCACCTTCTCCTTTTACTGAAATTGGTAATTCTAAGACTACGTGCGGTCCAACAATGTTTCCAGATGTTTGCCTGACCTGAACCTCTACTAATCTAGAATCGTAAAAATAGTTTTGGGCCAACCTAGAACTAACTAAACATTGTCCTAGAGGCTCACCTGGATCAACCTGATCTTTTACGTAGGGGAATGCTGTGCGACTAGACCAAATTTGCCATTCAAGTAAATCTCTTAGAATCAAAGCGAGCTGTTGAACCTCCCTAAACTCCTTAGGGTGATCCATGTATTTAGAAAGATTCCGATTGCTGTCTGGGTCTACGTCAATTTTCAATTTCAATAGTGATCTAGTGTATAACTTGCCAAAAGCTAATCCCCGACGGAGGATTTCGTCATATGGAATCGGGTCACGATCATAAGATTTAGATTCTTGCATTCTAAAGAAGTATATCAAATAGTTTAAATGGAAACTTATTCTAATTATATTTATATACGCCTAGCTGAATTTTTTTTCATCGTAAAATTTTCTAAATTCTAAAAAAGTGTAATTAATTATTCAAAATTCAAATTTTAGTTTGGTTTTTAACTTGATCTATAAAAAAAGCCTAGAAATTATTTCAAGCATGCTGTATGATATGTATACAATGTGTAACAAGCATTAAAGTATTCACTATATGAATACCTTCATAAGCTTAATATGTTAGAAGAATTAAGAACAGAAGAAATAAGGAAACCGCTCTCTACAAGTTTCAGTAGTTTGGAAAAAGAAGCTCGGCATAAGAGAATTACTTCAAGTGACTTCGCTATTGTAATAAGTGGTGCTGATTACCCCAAATTGAAGCCGCTTGAAAAATTAGGAATCCAGTTTTTTGGTACTGACATTATTTTTGCTGCAATTATCCTTGTTTGCGAAAAATATAATTTGGTAATGCCATATGCCGATTTCGCCAGTGGAAAAAGCGTTAATCATGCGAGCAAATCTGAAAGAAACAAGATCATCAATGCTCAAAATGAGGTGATAAACAGAATCTTTAGTTTGCTTAGCTTTTCGATTGCAAATGATGGGAAAATTCAAATTCTATTTAAAGAAGATAACGTTGATATCACTGATAATGCTGTACAACTTGCTGTTGAGGACGATGGCAGAATAAACAAATTGCAAGCCTTTCAAGGCTTGATGAATAGATCCTTAAGTATTATGAAGCTGATGTCAGATAGAGTTGATGGCTTAGGGATGATTGTTTCTTCTCCTTCCCAGGCAAGAATTAATGGGCCAGTGATTGCTGTAAATGGCACTAGTAGTGACCAGTTAGCATGGAAAAAAAATGCGGACGTTATGGTATCGGATTTGGAAGGTGATGCTGTGATTTCGAATGCAATTTTGAGGGAGATAATTTTGCACCAACAAATTTTAGAAAGAAGAGAAAAACTGTCTGAGCATATTGCTAAAGGTGAAATTGAGCTTGAGCCAGAGTTTGAGGTTGAGAATTGGCCCAAGCACGCCTTAATGGAACATATTAAAAACCAGGCAAAACCGATCATTCTTGATGAAACAAAAAAAGTTGGTATTTTGTGCGATGAGCAAGATATTCGTTATCAGACAATATTTAGATTAACCACACTTCCATTTAGCCAACTCTTTAATAATGGTCAGGAATTAGTGGAAAAATTAAGAAATCTAGGCGTTTACGATGATTGGAGAAATATTCTTAAACTTGAATCTGAGTCATTTGAAGGCTATCAATTGCAGGAAAATGTGGTTAGGGCTGTTGTAAGAGAGCAACTTGTTATTATTGATAACAGGCTAAAAAATAGTCCGCTCCCTGTAAAAGATATTTTGACTAGAACTGGAATTTTTTCTGAAACAGGTTGGGTAATGGAAAAAGATTCAGGTAATGTTTTTGCAGTTAGGTATGATGATTCGGGAAAAGAAATTGGCAGAAAAACCGTACGATTCGGTCTTGTTGAACCAGAGCTAGCGACGCAGTTTCACCACGCATTCCACTACATTCATACCCCAAGATCAGGGGCTGCCTATGGTTTCTTTTTAGAAGACGATGTCACACCGTTTTCAGTTCTGGCGATTGAACCAATTGATAGAACCTACAAAGAGAATATGTTGCTAATGCATGGCTATGATCCCAGGTATTGTTTAGACTTAGCAAGATTGTATAGCCGACCTGGAACGCCATTTAATACTTCCAGTACAATGTTTTCTTTAGTTTTTGCTAATTTGAAAGAGAATCGACCAGAAACTCAAGCAGTACTCTCCGCATTTATGCCAACTTATGCAACAGGTAAATCAATGCTGTCTGGAGGCTTTGATCATGCAGTTTTAGTAAAACCAAACAGACATTACTTTGGTAAAAAAATAATTAATGGACAAGTTGTATGGGAACACCTTACTAAGCGAAGGACGAACGAAGCGAGTGAGCTAATATCAATTCATCCTGATATGCCCATGCTCCCAGTGGTCGAATTAATGACAAGATTAAAATCACCGAGATTTAAACCAATTCCAGAGATAGCTGGAAAAATGGTTGTCAGTAATCAATAACCATTACGCATCTCAAAAAATGGAAAACAATTTTTTGACACTTGATGTAGTAACAGTAATTTTATTGCAAAATTCTAACTTAGTTTTTCTATTGGTTTTAAAATTTTTGTTAATATGAGTATTACTCCCATCATAACAAATGCTGTTAAATTGGTGCGAATGTCGATTTCAAATTGATGTAGTTTCAACCAAAGCAACCAGCTTAGAGTCAATGAGATCAAAAAGCTAAACTTGGGCTTGAGAGTTAGAAAGCTGAAAAAATACCAGTGACCTAGAGCTAGCAATCCAATTAAAGCGAGATAACTTCCGGGGAACAGCCAATTTATAACTTGATCTGGATAGAAATTGTTGATTAGTTTCCATGAAAATACATAGCTAGCTGCGCTAATAACCAATTGTGGCAGTTTAGTCGCCCGAGTTTTTAGCCAGTTTGCGAGTGAAGTTTGACTTGCAAATACATTACTTTTTAGAAAAACCTGAATTGAGCTGCTAATTTCAGAGATTTTTTGATGAGCCAAAAAACTATGGTCATTCTGTTTCAGTCTTGATCTAGCTTTAAGTTTCACTCATCCAGTATACTGAAGTTATGCTGAATTTTTTACTAGGTCTTGTCTTGTTAGTTTTAATCGGATTAATTTTGGGTGGAATTTGGGCGTATCGGTCGATTCAAACTCAACTATCGGCTGCGGCTGAACCTGAAAAATTGACAGATTTAGTCAATAAAATTTTTGGCCAAAGTGCCAATCAAATTGCAGTCCAAAGTAAAGCTATTTTGGCCAGCGAAAAAGATACCATTAAAGTTGATTTGGCTAATAAGCAACAAGTCATGGAAAAATTGGTAGGACAGCTGAGAGATGAGATGAAAATTAAGCAGGATGAACTAAGAGGTCTAGAAAAAGATCGACTCAAACAATTTGCAGAAATGACCACGGCTTTGACTGATCATCGCAAATTGACAGAAGAGTTAAAAACATCGACAGAGCAATTGGCTTCAGTTTTATCTAATAATCAAATGCGGGGTGAATGGGGTGAGCGGATTATTGAAGATTTGCTTAGAAGCAATGGCTTGGTCGAAGGCATTCACTATGCTAGACAACAGTTTTTGGAGGGTTCTACGACATTAAAACCTGATATTTCACTCAAGCTGCCAGATAATAAAGTTGTCGCGGTTGACGCCAAATTTCCTTATCAAGAGATTCAAAAAATGGCTTTAGCGGAAACCAAATCAGCCAAAGCAGGTCACGCCAAGCAATTCGAAACTGACTTAAAAACTAAAATTAATAAAGTAGCTGGTTATATTGAGCCAGAACACGGCACTTTAGACTATGCCATCATGTTTGTGCCAAATGAAATGGTGTTCTCATTTATCAACCAAAAGTTCCCTCATTTGGTTGACGAAGCCATGAATAAGCGGGTCATGATTGTGTCACCATTTACGTTTTTAATTGTGGCTAGGACTGTGCTAGAAAGTTATCGCAACTTTATGATCGGTGACAAGCTTAAAGAAGTGGTCAAATATGTCGACGAGTTTGCTAAAGAATGGAGCCTGTATAAAGAAGAATTTAGTAAGTTTGGTAGGTCTATTGAAACCTTAAAAGTTGGTTTTGAAAAGTTAACTACAACGCGAACCAAGCAGATGGATAAACGGATTGACAGGATTGAGAGTTATCGGACGGGCAGCTTGGTTTCACCTGGTCAAAAGCCACCAGTTTTAGTGGGCGAGATTGTGACTGAAGAAACTACAGATTAAATTGTTTCTTAAAATAAATTAGGTCTCGCGCAATGGCGGTGTCCCAACCTGGCTGAAGATTGTGGTTGGCGCCAGGATAAACAAAGTAATTAAATTTAATTTGATCAGTCTTTTCTCTACCGGTGTTTGCGACTTTAACTTTGGCCAAAAATTCATCAGACCAGGCTTTGAGAGCACTATCGTCAGCTGTGCCATGGTGCAGCTGATATTCGCCGTGAAGTAAATCTAAGTGTTGAGTTAGGGAAAAATCAAACACATCATAATCTCGTTCAAATTGAGCAATCCAGTTTCTGGTAGCTTTGCCTTCATCCGCGATTTCATCGGAAAAATAGAGGAGTGAATATGGGAAGGGAGCTAGAACAGGAGCCCAAAAACTAGCTGGAATGGGCTGCTGAAGAATTTCCAAAGTTGTCAGGGTAATTTGACCGCCATTTGAATGAGCCCAGATGCCGAGTTTGGCGGGATTAAGTTTAACTGTTTGGGCTGAGTCAGTGGCTGTTAATTCTGCTTCTATTTTAATTGTTTCGATCAATTCAGCTAGTTGGGTGGGTTTAACAAACCTTGATTCCCAAGTGTCACTAAAATCCGGATCGCTGCCGCCAAAGCCAAGGAAGTCTGGCGCTAAAGTCACAAAACCTTGTTTGGTAAAAAATTCTGCGGCATTTTTTGTGCCAACTCCAGGTTGATATATCTCTGGTGGTACATAGCCTCTAACCATGATGAGAACTGGCCAACCATTGGCTGGCATTTGAGTGGTGGGAATATTAATTAAACCAGTGATTTTTTTCCCAGTTGCGGTGAAGTAAAAAGCTTGGGAGGAAAACTCAGGCTCGAATTTTAGATTAGCGCCTAATATGAGCTCGCTACTTGAAAAAGTTTTGGTGGCTAGGGTTGGAATTGTGTAAGCAAGTAGTGGTAACGGCTTAGGTTTTTCTTCTTTTACAAAGGGTGAGAGCAGGTCTCCGTTTTCTAAATCTAGATAACTAATTAAATTTGGGCCAAAAAAAACTCCCAAAATCATACCTAGAGCAATTGAAACTCCAATACATAGGCTCAACCAAAATCGTGACATAGTTTGATTGTGCTCTAAACCAATTCTGCTGTCCAGGTTTATTTTTTTCGATGTTTACCGTCTCGCAAATTTTGAGGTCTAATGCCTTGATTTTTTTGGCGTCTCTGAGCTAATGAATGATTTGGATCTTTTCGTGTCTTAAGTCTTTCAATTGCATTTTGAATTCTGCTTTTTCGATGTTTGAGTTTATTAGGTAAGTCGTCAAATTTTAGACCATATCCAGACACATATGCAGCCGCTAAAATTTCCTCAATCATGGGTAAGGTTAGCCCATGACAATGCTCAGTTAAAATAACCCCGGCTTCGTGGAATTTTTGAGTTCGCAACATTTGATCAAACTCTACAGCTGATTCATTTCTTTCAAGCATAATTAATGGCATTTTTCGTTTGGAACTCTTTGTTAATGGTTTTCAACCACCTGGCTTGCAAACCAGGTGGTTGAAGTGACAACCTGTGGAGCTTTAAGCTTCGCTTTGGGCTGAGGAAGCTAGCATGCATCTAGCAGTCTCGAGCCCCATTGTTCGGACATCCTGCGAGGACATGTTGAGAAACTTTGCTATTTCTTCACGAGTCATCTCTTTAATCCGGTCAATATCTGATTGTTTCATTACTATTACAAAATCTTTTTTCATCATTACTCCTCAGGTTGAAATGTTTGAATACACTTCTGCCCTTTGACTCGCGGTGAGTCTGGGCAAAACTGCGGGACCGTTCCAAACGGCCTTAAGCAACGCACCCGACTAAGTGGAGCTGCGCTGCTTGAGACCGTCTGCTGTTAATTTGTTAAAGTTCTTTCCGGAATCTGGTATCTGGGGTCTGAAATCCGAAAAAAACCCGCCGGTTTTACTTGGCGGGTGGTCAGATGCTAAAAGTTTGTTTGATTAGAAGCTGCTTTCAGTTACCACGCCGCCAGAGACCCAAATATTAAGGGTCTTAAAACTAACTTGGCGATGGCAATAAGAGCGAGACATTTCTAGTTATTATCCGCAGATTTTAGCTCAAGTCAAGGCGGAATTTTATTGTTATACTACCCCCATGCAGACACTTCTTCGCACCATGATTGGTAGTACACCTGAGTTATCGGGTCAGACAGTTAAACTTCAGGGTTGGGTTAAAACCAAACGCGATCACGGCAAGATTACCTTCATTGATCTGCGAGATAGAACTGGCGTAGTTCAATGTGTGGGTTATCAACTGTTGAGCGACTTAACCACAGAGTCAGTTGTGGAATTGGTTGGTTTAGTTAAAGCCAGGCCAGAAAAACTTGTCAATAAAGATTTGCCTACTGGCACGATTGAAATTGATGTTAAGTCTTACGAAATCTTAAACGTGGCTCACGAGCTGCCAATCTTAGTTGAGGGTGATGGTAAGGAAGTTAACGAAGAAGTTAGGTTGAAGTATCGTTATTTAGATCTGCGCCGGGAACGGATGCAACATATTTTGCGAATGAGGTCAAAATTTGTCCGCGAGCTTCGTGAAGCCTTGTATGCTCAGGACTTTGTCGAAATCGAAACTCCTTTGTTAACTAAGTCTACTAAAGAAGGGGCTCGAGACTTTTTGGTTCCTTCAAGATTTCAAAAGGGCAAGTTTTACGCCTTACCTCAAAGTCCGCAACAGTATAAGCAGCTATTGATGACGGCAGGTTTTGAACGCTATTTTCAAGTAGCCAGGTGTATCAGAGATGAGGACTTGCGGGCGGATAGGCTATTTGAACTGACTCAATTAGATGTGGAGATGAGCTTTGCCACCCAAGAAGATGTCATCACCACTATGGAAGCGGTGGTTAAGCAAGCCGTTAAATCTGTAGGAGCCAAGCTCAAGGATGAAAATTTCCCGGTTATTAATTACTCTGAAGCGATGGCCAAATATGGCGCTGATAAATTTGACCTGCGATCCACTGAAGAAAAAGCCGCTGGAGTCTTAGCATTTGCTTGGGTAGTCAATTTCCCTTTCTTTAAAAAGGTGGATCAAGCTGACGCTGCCGAGGTTAGAGATGGCAAAAGTGGTTGGACATTCACTCACAATCCATTTAGTGCTCCGTTGCCAGAATTTGCCGCAGACCATTTAGCCGGAAAAAATACTGAAAATATTATTACAGCTCAATATGACCTTGTTTGTAATGGCTATGAGGTTGGAGGCGGAAGTATCAGAGCACATCGGCCAGAAATTTTGAGAGCGACCTTCAAAACCATGGGCTACTCTGATGAGCAAATAGAAGCAGGAGTTGGCCATATGTTGAAAGCCTTCGAAGTTGGCACACCACCTCATGGTGGAATTGCCCTTGGGCTAGATCGCTTCATTATGGTTTTGGCAGGTGAAGAGTCAATTAAAGAAACTATTGCCTTTCCCATGAGCTCCACTGGGAGGACTGCGGTGATGGATGCGCCTAGCGAGGTTTTACCAGAACAATTAGTTGAAGTTGGCTTGATGCAATTAAAAAAAATTACTAAATTAGAAACCTAAGACTGTGTCAGTGCTGCCCACTGTGCGAGAGCTTTTCCAAGGAGTAAATGCCGTTCCAATTCAGCAAAAATTAAGGTTGGATCAGGTCATCGCTTGTTGGTTGATGGCTTTTGCCTTGCTTTTGGAAGGGGCAATTAGTCAGTTACCCCCAGCAGATTTAACTTTGACTTACGAAGTTTCAGTGGCTCAAATTCCAATTGCCCAGTCTCAGTTTGGCTTGCCTCAAATTTCGGCTCCTAGTTATTATGCAATGGATTTAGCTAGTGCCAGCCTTTTAGTTGCCAGTCAGGCAGGTGAGTTAAGATACCCAGCTTCTACATTAAAGCTTTTAACTGCTACAACAATTTTAAATCAATTTTCAGCCTCGGACATAATCGTCTTAACTCAGGCAGATGTAGAAACTAATCAAGCGATAAAGAATGACTTATTTTGGCAAGTTGGCGAAGTCGTTTCAGTTGAGTCGCTGGTGGCCAGTTTGCTGATAAATTCAGACAATTTATCAGCTCAGATTTTAGCGGCGCATTATCCTGGAGGAGCAGAGGCACTATATGCGGCGATGGCAGCCTTGGCAAAAAATATAAATTTGGCCTCAGATATTAAAATTAGCAACGCTATTGGTTTTGATGCCCAGGGCCAACTCTTGTCTGCCAGAGATTTAGCGATTTTGGCCAAAGAGGCGCTGAGACAGCCTTTGATTAGAAATCTTGTGGCTACAAAAAGGCAGTTAATCACCACTAAGACTGAGTTTAGTCTGGTTGATCATTCGCTCACCAACACCAATGGCTTGTTATTTTCCGATCCAGCCGTAAAAGGAGTCAAAACCGGCACAACAGAGCTAGCTGGGGAAGTCTTAATCACCCTGACTACTGTGAAAAATCACCCAGTTTTAGTGGTGGTGATGGGCAGTTTAGATCGATATTCAGATACCCAGTCGCTGCTGACATGGCTGGCAGATCATTACCGCTGGCAAAGTTGGTCTGACGTTGCCTATAATGAACTCTAACTATTTTTATGCAAACTCCAATTGCCAGACCCACCGCCGCGCCCCTGTTTACGATGACGGACGCAACTTTTTTTGGGCGAGGTTTGGTTAAGTTTGGCTCAATTGCGCTGGTGGTTATGATTGTCGGCAGAGTTCTGTTAACAGCGGCAGTGGCTTATTGGGTGGCCACGCATCCAGAGCCACCTCCACCTCCAACAGCAGGCTTTGGCAAGTTACCTGTTTTAAATTTTCCCGTAGTTGATGAGATTGATAAACCTCAAGCCTACTCTTTAGAGTTGCCAGAAGGGAAATTTACTGAATTTGGAGACAGGGCTAAAGTCTTTTTAATGCCTAAGGCGCCGCCAAATCTATTAGCTGATCAAAAGGTCAAGGCTTTGGCCGGAATGTATGATTTTAAATCTACCCCTCAAATTCTTGATTCTAGAACTTATCGCTGGTCAAAATCACAACCAATTGAGATGAATCTGCAGATGGATATTCAAAATACGACTTTTTCCTTAACTAGTAATTTTTTATCCAAGCCTGAGCTACTTTTGAACAATGAGCTGCCAGAGAACTATGAGGCAGTTTCAACTCTCAAAACATTGCTTTCAGCGGCAGATATGTTGCCTGAAGATGTTTCAACCAATTCAGGAAAGGTGACCTTTCTTAAGGCCATTGGTGGCTCGCTTCAACCAGCGGTTTCATTGTCTGACGCGGATTTTTTGCAAGTTGATTTGAATCGAACCTTAATCGATGAGACATATGATTTTTTTGGACCAGATAGCAATAGAGGCGTGATTAGCGCCTTACTTAGTGGCAATTTGCAAGGCAGTGTTGGAATAGTTGAGTTGGAATATCATTATTTCCCGGTGGATTATGCCCAAATGGAAACATACCCAATTAGAACTCCTGAGCAAGCTTGGAGTTTAATTAGTGCTGGCGAAGGTTATATTGCCAACCCCAGCACTCAAGCAACCGCAATTATTAGATCTGCCAAGATTGGTTACTATGAAGATCCGGTCGAACAAGAGTATTTGCAGCCAATTTATGTCTTTGAAGGTGACGGTGGCTTTGTGGGCTATGTCAGCGCTGTTGATCCTAGATATATCACCACTCCACAACCCCTGGTGAGTAATTAGCAGTTCCTTGTTACAATAGCTATATGTCTGATTCTCAAAACTTAGTTCGGACCAGAATGGCTCCCAGTCCCACTGGTGAGTATCATGTTGGTCATATTGCGACGCTTTTAAAAAATTACGCTTTTGCCAAAAAAAATGGCGGCCAGTTTGTGTTGCGAATTGAAGATACTGATCAAGAAAGACTGGTTGAGGGTGCAGTTGATAGAATCATGCAGGTTATTAAGGATTATGGCCTAGATTGGGATGAAGGTCCTAGCAAGGGCGGCCCATATGGCCCATATGTTCAATCTGAGAGATTGCCAATGTATAAGGCCAAGGCAGAAGAGTTGGTAGCTGCTGGTAAAGCTTATTACTGTTTCTGTTCTTCTGAGAGGCTAGAACAAAATAGAGAAGCTCAGCGGGCTGCCAAAATTCCACCTAAATATGACCGCCAGTGTCGAGGTTTAACAGCTGAAGCTGTGGCTGAAAGATTAGCTAAAGGTGAATCTAGTGTAATTAGGTTGAAAGTTCCAGATAATGTACCGGTTGTTTTTACGGACTTAATCAGAGGTCAAATCGAGGTGAATTCTGATGTGGTGGATGATCAAGTCCTCTTGAAATCAGACGGGTTTCCTACCTATCATTTGGCCGTAGTGGTAGATGATAACGCCATGAAAATAACTCATATCATGCGGGGCGAAGAATGGATTAGTTCTACACCCAAGCATGTGCTGCTATATCAAGCATTTGGCTGGCAACCCCCTATTTTTGCTCATATTCCGGTTTTTTTGAATCCTGATGGTAAAGGCAAAATGAGTAAGCGCAAAGGTGCGGTTTCGGCCAGATCATTTTTAGAAGATGGTTATTTGCCTGAAGCCCTGTTAAATTTCTTTATGATTTTGGGTTGGGCTCGAGCGGATCAAACAGAAATTTTGACTTTAGCAGAATATGTTCAGGAATTTGATCCACAGGATATTAGTGCTAAATCAGTCGTTTTTGATCTAAACAAACTGGCCTGGATTAATGGAATTTATATTCGAAAATTACCAGAACTTGATTTGATTCAACGGTTAGAAAAGTTTTTGCCGGCAGATTTTCCCGCCGGACTTTTGCCTCGAGTTTTGCCATTAGTGATGGAGCGGCTGGTTAAGCTCAAGGACATTGATGAGCTGACTGGCTTTTTCTATCGAGATATTGAATTTGACTCAGAGCTGTTACTTAAAAAAAGTACCCCTTCGGAAGTTATTCAGCAATTAAGCATTACCCTGAGAGCAATTACTGATTTAACCAGTTTCAGCCTGGAATCATTGGAGGAATCTCTTAGGTCGCTTCAAGCCAGCCATGATTGGAAGAAAAGCCAGTATTTTATGCTTCTAAGAGTGGCGGTAACTGGAAAAACAGCCACACCACCTTTATTTGAAACTATGGTGGTAATGGGCAAAGAGTTAGTTTTGAGTAGACTTGAGACTGCCAAAGCAGTGCTTGAAAAAACGCTCAGCTAAAAACCGAAATTTATTAATTATGCCTGATCAAAACACTCTCTCATTTAAAGAGTCATCCCAACAGATGTTGGCAGCTCTATCTTTGGCGGGGCAAGTGGCAATGCATAATCCCCAGATTCAAACTCACCCAGGGGCAGTTAAAGCGGCGATGACACAATCGGATCCTTGGTTAAACTTAGTATCTTTAGATGAATATCGTGAAGTTATGAACAAGCTAGTTGGCTTTGTTCATTTGCCAGCAGGTCATTTGGCAAAAACTGATGAGATGTATTTGGAACAGCAATTATCAGATCTACTGGGATTTAATGTCATGGCTGAATTAGCCGGCCATCGGCTGAACCACACCATTGGCATCATGGGTTCAGAGCAACACTTGAAACGGTCTCCCACAGATGAATTAGAGGATCACACGGCTTTCCAATCAGCTGGGATCGCACCTAATCGAGGCGCTTTTGGCTGGTTTACTGAAAATGGCAGTTTGACACCGGCGGCAATAGAAAGAGAAAAATATTATTTTGCGGTTCAACTAATGTATTTACCTAACTGGAACAGTGACCACGCAACCCTAAAGCCATGGTATCAATATCGGAAAATGATCATGATTAATCCGGCTGAAGAAATTGCTGTTGTGGGCGTAATTGGTGATGCTGGACCAGCCATGTGGGTTCAAAAGCAGTTTGGGGGTTCACCTGAAGTAATTAGAGAGGGTAAAGTTTGGAGTCCCAAATCACAGGGACATGTTTTGTTGTATTTCATCGATGACCCCGAAAATAAAGTGCCTTTAGGTGTAATTGATCTAAATCAAAAAGTCTCTCTCTCAAGTACTGATTTGCCTGATTCGGCCTCAGAATTATTACTTAAAACTATCCAACCAGGACCAACTCCATGATCCAAGTTAATTTTTTTATTGGTTCGAGATATCCAGTTAAGCGGAAATTGCTGCGGGAGACGGTTGAAAGGGTTTTGGCGAATCACAATATTGCCAATGCTCAGGTAGATATTTCTATTGTTGGCAGTCGAAAAATTACGACTTTGAATGAAAGTCAGCTGAAACATTCCGGCGAAACTGACGTGTTGTCGTTTCCTCAGCACGAGAAAAATGCCTTGAACGACTTTCCTTTAGCTGCTGAAATCTTACCTCACCTGGGAGATATTGTGATTAGCTTCCCCGAAGCTGTCCGGTCAGCTAAAAAGTATGGTAGGCTGGTGGACAATCAAATTTGTTTCTATTTAGAACACGGCTTGATGCATTTAATGGGTTATCATCACGATTAATTTATGTCTTGGTCACTAACTTATAGACCGCGACTTTTAAGTCAACTCCATTTGGTTTCCGTCAGAGAAACTTTAGTTCATTTGGTCGAAAGTGGCCATTTTCCTCAGGCCTTGCTGTTTGCCGGTCCTAAGGGAACTGGTAAAACTTCGGCCGCCAGAATTTTAGCGGCTATGTTAAATGACCCAGCAAATTTAGCGGCGGTGGAGTCGTTGTTTTTGGGAAAAAACTCTGTCAAAAAACCGGTTTTGGTTGATGGTGATCCTGATAGTTTGCTGACTAAACAGATTTGTTTGGGGCAATCTTTTATAGTTACCGAGATTGATGCTGCTAGTCATGGTTCAGTTGATGATGTCAGAGCCTTGAAAGAAAGGGCTAGTCTACCGCCCCAAATAGGCGCGATGACTGTCTATATTTTAGATGAAGTGCACATGATGAGCACACAGGCATTCAATGCTCTGCTCAAACTAATCGAAGAACCTCCAGCTCATAGTATTTTTATTTTAGCCACCACAGAGCTGCATAAGGTTCCGGCTACGATTGCTTCCAGATGTACCTTGGTGCAGTTTAAAAAAGCCACCAAAGCCGAAATTTTAGAAGTTTTTGATCGAATTTGTCAGGCGGAAAAACTCATCGCTGAGCCTGAAGGCTTGGAATTATTAGCAGATTTGGCCGAAGGTAGTTTTAGAGATGCCGTCAAATGGCTGGAGCTAACAGTTTCAGATCATAAAATTACTTTGGAAAATGTTGAGAAACTAGTTGGCATCAATCTTAAGTCTAGTGTTGAGCAATTGATTTTGACAGTCATAGCTAAAGATGCTGCAAAAGTGGTCGAGTTTTTCGAAAGTTGGCGAGCCAAACAAGTTGACCAAATAGCCTTAAACAGAGCGGTTTTTAGTTTTCTTCATGAAGAGTTGTTGATCGGATTAGGCGCTCATGAAATCAAAACCGCTGCCGCTAAAATCACTCCGCCGGTGGCCCAATTTTTACTTCAACAATTACTTGAAGCTAATCTCAGCCAGCCTTCCCCAATTCCTCATTTAGCTCTTGAAATCAAGTTGTTGGATATTATTCAAAAATCAAAATCGAAAAAATCTCCCCCGCCAGCCGATTCTGGCGGATCTGGTTCGAATCCAAATCAAGAAAAACTGGTAGTCGCTAAAGCAAAGGATCCAAAGCTGGTAAAGCTAGTAACTAAAACTTCTGAAGAAGTGTCTAGCCGAGGCAACGCCGAATTAACAGATCCTAAATTGGCTCAGGTTTTAGTTGATCGATGGGCGGATTTTGTGAAATTGGTTAAGGCTCAAAATTCAACAGTGGCCACACTTTTAAAATCAGCTAGTTTGGCTTCATCCCCCCAAGGAAGTGTTATCGCCAGCTTAAGCTATAGTTTTCATCGCGATCAGCTCAAGCAAGTTAAATTTGAAGGTTTATTTAGGTCTGCTTCAGCAGAAATTACTGGTCAGATCATTCCAATTCAATTTGAGTTATCAGCTAAAAAACCCAGTTCAGATCAAGCAACCGAGGTGATTGAGTCGAGCTCGCTTAGCTCCATGGCCACGCAGGCATTGATGTAGTAGAATGACCTATTAATTAAGTTAGTAATCAATTAAAAAGGAAAAAAATGCAAAATCCATTCAAAGCTTTAGGTGACTTGAACCAACTCAGAGTTCAGGCTAAAAAAATGCAAGAAGATCTGGCAGCTGAAGAAATTAGACTTGAAGAAGGCGATATCGTGGTTGTAATTTCTGGCGACCAAAAAATTAAGCAGTTTTCAGTTCAAGGTATTACTAGTCAACAGGCCATAGACGTTTTAAATAAAGCCATTAAGAAATCTCAAGAGTTAGCAGCCAAAAAACTCCAAGATATGACTGGTGGCTTGGGTGGCATGCTGGGCGGCGGAGCTAAATAAGCTCTAGGTTTTATGTCCGGTTCTGAAAAAACCCAAATACTGTTGGCCTCAAATAATTCTGGTAAATTAGTTGAGTTAAACTTAATTTTAAATCAGGTTGGACTCGAGGCGGTTAGTATTTCTCAAGTTGTGAGTCTAAAAAATCTCCCGCAGCCAGAAGAGAGCGGTGAGACATTCGAAGCCAATGCATTACTCAAAGCCGAGTATTACGCCCGAAACTGGCCGGGCCCAGTTTTGGCAGATGATTCTGGTTTAGAAATTACTGCTCTAGATAATCAACCTGGGGTCAAATCTAATCGTTGGTTGCTCGGGTCCGATCTGGACAGAAATAAGGCAGTCTTGACCAGATTACTTGATAAGCCAGACAGGAGCGCAAGATTTGTTTCAGTAATTTGTTGGCTGGAAAACTCAATCGCAAAACCAGTTTATTTTCGAGGTGAAATGGAAGGGGTGATTGGATCAGAAATGGCTGGAACTGCCGGGTTTGGTTATGACCCAATTTTTATTCCTATCGGGTTTGACAAATCATTGGCTCAATTAGGTTTAGAATTAAAAAATCGGATGAGTCATCGCGCTAAAGCCATGACCAAGCTCTTAAAATTCTTACAAGCTAGGTCCTAAATGACGCAACACCCAGCCCCACTAGTTTCAATTATTTTGCCAACTTTTAATGAGGTAGAAGGGATTGAAGTTTTCTTAGTTAAAGTGATTGGTTATTTGAAAACTTGGGCTAAGGAAAAAAACCTTACCCTGACTGAGTTAGCTGAGGTAATTGTGGTGGATGATAATAGCCCTGATGGAACTGCGGCTAGGGTGAAAGTTGTTAGCAAAACTTATCCTCAGGTTAGACTAATTGTTAGAACCAAAAATCCAGGTTTGGGCCTGTCAATTTTGGCCGGCGTTGAGGCCAGTTGGGGGAAAATTATTGTTGGGATGGACGCTGATAATAATCACGACCCGGCTCAGATTCAGCAACTAGTTTCAAAGCTGGTGGAAGCAGATCTAGTGGTAGCCTCCAGATTTGTGGGCCAGGGCGGCATGAAAAACCAACTGAGATTTTATAGCACCTGGATATTTAACTTTTTTCTCAGGCTATTAGGTTTTCCGGTTTGGGATAATTTTAGTGGTTTTTATGCTATCAACAAACTTAACTTATTAGATTTAGGCCTAGAAAAAATTTATTATGGCTATGGTGACTATCATTTGAGATTGGTGTTTTTCGCCCAAAAATCCGGCCTGAAAATTCTAGAAGTACCAACTAAGTATTTGGCTAGATTAGCCGGAAAAAGCAAGTCAAAACTTGGCAAAATGGCTGTTAACTATCTCAAAGAGGCTTGGAGACTAAAATTTCTAGGCTAGGTCTATTTCTTTGTCCAGGTAAACTGATTGGATGGCTTCAACTAAAGCCACGCCATCGTCTAAACTCAGGTTGAAGACTTTTCGCCCTACAATCATTCCAGCTCCGCCAGCGCGCTTATTAATCACGGCCGCTGCCACGATATCCTGAAAATCGTTGACACCTGTAAATGCCCCGCCAGAGTTAATTAAGCTAATTTTTCCAGCGTAACTATTTAAAACTTGATATCTCACCCAATCAATTGGATGGGCGCCAATTAAGTTGTACATGGGCTGGCTATATTTACTGAAGGCTATGGTAGCCAGGCCGCCATTTGTGGTGGGGAGTTTTTGCTTAATAATATCAGCTTCCATGGTGACGCCTAGATGAATGGCTTGACCAGAAATATCGACACTATCTTCATAATTGACACCATTTTTAACGAAAGCGTCGTTGCGAGGATAACACCAGAGGATTGTTGCCATCCCCAGCTCGTGAGCTAGGGCAAAAGCTTGGCTAACCTCAGTAATTTGTCTAGATGACTCGGCTGATCCGAAGTAGACAGTGGCCCCAATGGCCGTCGCTCCTAGATCATAGGCTTGTTTGACCGAGGCAAACATAACTTGATCGTGTTTGGTGGGGTAGGTTAAAAGTTCATTGTGATTAATTTTGACAATAAAGGGAATTTTACCGGCGTATTCGTCAGAAAATAAGCCCAGCACACCCAGAGTCGAGGCAACGCCATTACATTTGGCAGCCACAGCTAATTTAACAATCGTCTCCGGGTCAAAATAAGCTGGATTATTAGCAAATGAGAAACCAGCTGAATGTTCTACGCCCTGATCAACTGGGAAAATAGATAAGTAGCCGGTATCCGCTAATGCCCCACTCCCATAGAGTTTGTGCAGATTAGCGATCACCGCTTCAGATCGATCAGATTTTCGAAAAACATTTTCGACTTGATATGGGCCCGGTGTGGCAATTAAATTTTTAGGTGCGGCGGTGCAAACGTGACTTAGGAGCTCGTTTGCTTTGGGTCCGAGTATCGAAACAATTTCACTGTGATTGAGCATGCTATTACTGTAACAAAAAAACAGACCGGGAGCAATTTAGAAACTGAAAAGAGAAGTTTAGGCTGGTTGAGCAGCCATGCTTTGCGTGCCAATGTTTGGAGATTTTTCTCTCAGAAGTAACAACTGGTAGGCAGTTTTAAGCGGTTCGCCGGTTAAAATTAAAATACCTATCATTTCTAAATCGAATAATTTAGGCGCTGCATCTTTTCTGGATTCAAGGAGCTCAGTTTTGAGCTTCTGCCTCATTAAACTCTCTGATGGATAATATTCTTCAGTCATTTTAACCCTTTAGTCAATCTATTTTGATTGAACATCAGGATCATATTCCTGAGCACTAAATTAGTCAAGCTAATGCCTGAAGGAGCAAATATCTAGCTAAAACACTAAAACTTAGTTGAGCTTAACTCTCGAAAAACCGGGCAAACTTATCGGGCGACTCGAAACCTTGATATACTTGATTTATGATTAAAAGGTTCCAGGCAGGATTAGCAATTATTTTTATTGCTGCAACTTTAATTTTTGCCACACAACTGCTGGCTGAAAAAATAACTAGCCAACCTAGTCGGCCAGAAGTAGAATCGGCACAATTTGTTCCAACTCAAGGACTAAGCTCAGATCCCAGTCCAGTTCCAACTCGCCAAACAAATTATGAAAAAGCGACTGTTAAGCGAGTGGTTGACGGCGACACAATAGTCCTGACTGATGGCAGAACAGTTAGATATATCGGCATAGATACTCCAGAAACAGTTCACCCCAAGAAACTTGTCCAGTGCTTTGGTCAAGAAGCAAGTGCTACAAACAAAGCCTTAGTAGCGGGTCAAGAAGTTTGGTTGGAAAAAGATGTGTCAGAGATGGATAGATACCAGCGGCTACTTCGATACGTTTACATTGCTAGCTCAGAATCGTCAGCTTTAGTTATGGTGAATGAAAAACTAGTTGCTGATGGTCTGGCTTATGCTAGTAGTTATCCACCTGATATTAAGTATCAGCTCAAGTTTTCTGAGCTTGAATATGAGGCTCGCCGAAGTGGCAGAGGACTTTGGGGCGTGGCCGGTTGCGCTAGGGAATAATCAGCTATAATTCAATTTATGCCGGCCAAACTTTACGTTGGAATCAAAGGAGTAATTTTTCAAGCAAAGAAACTTTTGGTTCTGAGACGAGAAATACCAAAGCAGGCGGCTTTTTGGGATTTACCAGGAGGCAGGCTTGAGGCCGAAGAGGATTTTACAACTGGTTTGAAACGGGAGTTGGCTGAAGAATTGCCAGGCCTTAACAGTTATAGAGTCGGTGGTCTTTTAGGAGCCCGGAAAAACTTGTCTAGAACTTCAGATGGGACAGAATTAGTCATTCTTTACTATCAGATATTCGCAACTCCGTTCCAAGTAAAAATAAGTTCAGAACACACGGGTTTTGATTGGCTTAATCTAGCGACGGTTAAAACCTTGCCTAGTCCATATAATGAAACTTATGCTAAGTTTTTTGAGTTAGCAGAGGATTAAACCAATTACTAACTTTTGCCGGTTCCAGTTGGGCGCAGAAGGTGGCCAAAATAATAATGGCTCCACCAAGCAGCTCATAACTACTGCTGATTTCGTGAAAGACTATAAAACTAAAGATACTGGCAAAAAATAATTCAGACGCTAACACAACCGTGCCTAAGTTTAAATCAAAATTTGAAAAGCCAATCAAAGTTAGATAGGATATGCCGACCAAGCTTAGACCAAAGATTAAGCCAACTAACCAAGTTTGAAGACTTAGCGCGGGTAAATTAAATTGACCATTCCAAGCTACCAGAACGGTTGCGATTGCTAGCCCAGCCAGCATTTGGAGCACGACTAAAACGATTTTGGGTAGCTTGTTGCTGAGAAACTTCCGCATACTGTTGGCAATGGCATCAAAAAAACCAGATAGTAGAGCTAGGCCAGTTCCAATAGATAAAAATCCTGAAAGGTTAGGTGCGGCATAAACGACTAGGCCAATGAAAACCAAAATTAAACTTAGAATTTTAATCAGATTGAGTTTTTCTTTGAAGAAAATTACACCTAAGATCAATGAAAAAACCAGAGAACCTAGATAAAGCGCGAAAATTGTGGTGACTATTTTTGTCTGGAGAATCGCCAGGGTATAAAACACCACTGCTAAAGTAAAGCTAATTGAATACAAACCCAACCAAACTGGCTTGACTTGATGCAGGGCCTTGAGTGATGGTTTAGTTTTAAAAATTATTCCTAAAGCTATAATTAAAGCAATAAAATTTCTGAAGCCAATTTGCTGAAATGGTAAAAGGGTTTGATTTAAAAGTCTTACCCAGATGCCAAAAGAAGCAAAAATAATAGCACTCAGGAGTAGGGCGATGAAACCTTTAGTTTTCATAAAATTAATTTTAATTGTATCAGGTTGCCAACTTCCATCTTCCTGAATTTAGACTTAGGAGTAAACTCCAATTATGGAAAAAAGCTTTCGCAAACATTTGTCTGAGTCTGATTTAACGTTATTAAAATCACTCAATACGCCTGAGAAAGTCCAATTATATATTGATACAGCTATAAAATATAATTCAACTAGAGAAGATCGGTCGGTTCAAGAGGTGATTCAAGACCGGGTGGCTGAGTGTTATAACGGGGCTTTGTTCGGAGTGGCCTGCCTTTTGCTGGCCGGTTTTAGAACCTCAATAATTCGGCTTTACGCTAGAGCCGGTGACGAAGAACATATCTTGGCAGTTTACGAGAAAAATGGGTTTTATGGTTCAGTGGCTCAAAGCAAATTTTTGGGGTTGAAGAGTCGTCAGCCAATTTATCGCAGTATTCGTGATTTGGCTGTCAGCTATGTGGAATTTTATTTTAGCTATGATGGCAGGTATACCCTTCAGTCCTATAGTCAGCTTTTGCCAATTTCGAAATATAATTTAAATTGGCTTGATCAGGCTTCAACCGTCAAGACGATGGCTCTGGATTTAAATAATAGCAAACATTCCGATTTAGTTGGTTTGAACGATCCATTTTATTACGCAGAACCGGAGAGATTTTGGAAAGAAATTCTGGTAATTCCAGATTGGGCCGAAATACCAGCAGCTTACCTAAATCACAAGCCAGTTTAAAATTAAGACTAGATTGGTGGAAGTTAACACCTGAATTTATGGTAGATTGAGTTATATGGAAGAAATTTGTCCCAAATGCGGCGCGCCGTTATCACCAATATCAGAAACTGCCACAGGCAGACGTCTCCAAAGATGCTCAACTGGTAGCTGGAACAAAGAAACTCGTAAGTCTGAGGGTTGCGACTACGTTAAATGGTTGGAGGTCGAACCCAAGGAATTAGATGAAAAATGTCCCAAGTGTCAGGCTCCGCTAATTTTAGCCGTGACTAGGTTTGGTAAGAAAATGAAGAAATGCTCCAAAGGCAGCTGGAATAAAGAGCTGAAAAAGGCCGAGGGTTGTGATTTTGTGGAGTGGATTAATGGCACGACTGAGCCTTTAGATGAAAAGTGTCCAGATTGTGGTGAAAAATTGGTGCTTTATACGACTGCGGCTGGTAAGAAGATGAAAAAGTGCTCGACGTCTGGTTGGGATAAGGACAAGAAACAGGCTACTGGCTGCAAATATGTGGAATGGCTGAAAGCAGCTGATTATGCTCCAAAGGCTGATAGCGGCGGTGAAGAATTCTTGCCTCCAGAGGATGAAATTCCGTTCTAGAATTTTCGAAAATAGTTAAACAAGAAAAACAGTCGTGAGGCTGTTTTTTTGGTTTTAAAACTTTATGAAATCCAAGTGCCACACTTAAAGGTTTTGCCGTCTGGAAGCTCGAAGCCTGTCTGACCACTTCCAGCTAGAGGTGCAGCTTGAAAACCGGTCATAAAATTCACAATATAGGGCACCTCTTGAGTGGGATTTGATTCGATAACTAGGTAAGCCTTGCCTTGGTCTAAGAGAGATTCTGTGATTCTATTAAACGCCGCCTTGGTTTGTTTTTGATCGGTAAAAAAATTGGGAATTATATCCTCAACTTTTAATGAATTTGCAGTTTTAAATTTTGTATCTAGGGCGGTCTGAAACTTGAGGAGCGGGTGTTCCGGCTGGGTTTCTAAATTTATATAACTAATTTCTTTTTGAAACGCCGTGGCGAAATCATCATAGCTAAAAATAATCTCAAGATTATCTAGGTCTGTGCCGTGACAACGGGTCTTGATTTTTTCACTGAAAATTAGCTGCTTTTGAGGTGCCCGCTTAAGTAAAGTAATTTTTTCTCGCCGATTGATTTCACTGGGCGTGAAATCACCTTGAATTCTAATCAGCTGACTTAAACCAAAAGTTAGGATCATGGAAGTCAGGAGCAAGGCAATCGCAACTAGAGTTATTAATATATAAATTTTCCTAGATTTAGGGGAATTTTTTTGAGTTTTTAACTTCATGACTTTTCTATCATGACAAAAAAACTTTGGCAGTGCAAGCTAATTAAAAGCTTGAAGACAAATAAATAAAATTAGTCAGTTTAAAATCTAGATATTTGACAGATTTGACCTGATTTTGTTATCGATCAAATCTTTTCTGCGCGGCTTCAGTCCTGGCAGTAACTTCTTTGTCAATGTTATCCATTGTTTGCGCCAGCATTGCTTCGGCTGCTTCTTTAGATGCACCAGCTGCAACAAGTGCCTTCAAAACATTTTCCTGGGTGAAGTTCTTTCTGTTCCAACTTTCATCCCATGAAACTGCGACTTGAGCCTCAGTGTCATTACGTTCATATTTGAAACTAGATTGTTTGTCCATATTTAATGAGCGGTCTTGTACTTTTAGGTTAGTTAGAGTGTAGCACGGGTAGGCGTGTGAAATTGAATTTTTTTTGAGGGGAGTCAAAAAATGTCTACTCAAAGTGCGTTTGCCAGGAACTAAGGCTATTGACTGAGGACTTGCTGCTTAAGATGCCGGCGGGAGAGCTAATTTCTTTTCATGGCACCATTTAGTGAGCCTCGTGATCTCTTACCCCCCCAGTCAGGTTATTTGACCTCTTCGCCACCGATATGAATCAATTTCGGCTTCTACTAATCCCTAAGAGCATTCGAAGTGTCTAGAATATAATATAACTATGAAAACAATTGGAATTATTGGTGGCTTAGGACCAGAGACTTCATCAAAGTTTTACTTAGAGGTAATTCTCAAAGCATATAAGCAAAACAGCATTGTTAGACCGCCTATCTTACTGTGGAGCGTACCAATCGAATATCAAACCGAATCGGATTTTATTAGTGGTGAAGATCGTTCGGCACAATACTCAAATTTGCTGGTTGATGCCGCAAAGAGGCTTCAAGCCGGTGGAGCTGATTTTATCGTGATTCCCTGTAATTCGGTTCATATTTTTATTGATGAAGTACGAAATGCAGTATCAATTCCTGTGTTGAGTATAGTTGAGGAAACAATCATTTTTTTGAAACAAAAGCAGGTCAAGCAAGTTGGATTATTAGCCACAACTGCAAGTATAAAAGCCGAACTTTATCAAACTCCCTTGGAAAGAGCGGCTATCACAACAGTAGTTCCTGATAATACTGACCAAACTAAGATGGCAGAATTGATCAACAAGCTTGTTCGCGAAGAGTATTCAGAAACGCAAAAAAGCGAACTATTAGAAATAGTTTCTCACGTAGTTGAAAAAGAGGCGAAAGTAATTCTGCTAGCCTGCACTGATCTTCAATTACTCACCCCATCATTTGACGGGGTTGCTATTTTTGACACAATGGAGATATTAGTCGAGTCTACTATTAAGACAGCTTTAGCATAAAGTTTTAATAACTCTTACAAAGCTCACTTAGTGAACCTTGAACCTAAGTAGATCATGCTCGAACAAAAATAAAGTCCGACTAAAAATATTCATCGAGTTAAGCAAGTTTCGAAGAAATTTTTTTACAGTCTCAAAAATTTAGGATTCCTTTCTACCGATGTGAAATATCTTGAGCTTATTGATTTGTAAGACAGTTTGAATAATAGACATATTCAAAGTTGACTAATGAAAATAAGTTGATATATTAAGATAATGATTGATGCTATTGAAGCGATGTGGCGTGTTAGGCGTACAGATATTCTTAATTCAAATGAATACCCTCAAGAATTATGGGAAATGGTTGAAAAGTTTGCTGAGGAATTATTATCTAAAGGTAGGCCTGAATTCGATGTTCCTCATACCCATGGAGTAGTTAATTGGGCATTTAAACTTTCAACAGCTCTAAATGAACAGATTGCTAATGGAGAGATTGACGAAAAGGAATTGATTGACTTTAGAGTCATAATTACAGCTGCCTGGTTGCACGACATCGGATACTATGGACAATTTAAAGAAATTGCTGATCTCGCTCAAGTTTTTGATAAAAAAGCCATGCATGTAATAGTGGGTGCTCAAATGGCAAAAGAATTTTTAGAAAAAAATGCTTCTACCTTTCTAAGCGTTGCGCAAATTGATGAGATTGTTCATTTGGTTAGAGTTCATGACGATCTAGATAATATTTCCACGATGTTAGAGATCATTTTGGCAGAATCGGACTCTTTAGGGATGTTAGACACTGATGGAGTTGAGCCAACTTTTAAAGGAGAAGAAGCTTTAGGTTTTCCCGATATACCAAGATTTAGAAAAAGAATTTCATTATTTAAAACTAAGCATGGGATAGAATCTTTGCCCAAGGTGATTAATAAGTTTAGGCAATTTGTAATTAATCGAGATTTTAATGGGATAGATCCAAGAAATTAATTTTTGGGCAAAATAGGTGTGTGACCCTATGGAGAATCTACCCTCCGGGGATTAGCCACGGGCTTCGTAGCTCAAAACACTCAATAAACCAATCTCCCTTGGCGTTGGACTTGCTTCGCAAATCCAATCTCAATTGAGATCTCACGCCATAAAAAAACAGCCATTCAGGCTGTTTTTATGTCCTGTGAACCTAAGTGTATCAAACTCGAACAATATATTAATTCATTTGCTAAATATTTTTAAACAAAAAAGCTTGGTTGAAGTTTGCATCTAGTGTTAGAGTTAAGAATTTATAGTGATATAACTGAATTGTGAACACAGAAAGATTATTAAAAATTCACAAAATTTGAAAAATTGATGTTGGGAGTAATGTGATTAGAATATTAAGCGAGCTTCCACCGGGGCCAGTAGATCCGAGAAAAGATACGAGAATATTTCTTACCTGGAGAAATCAAAATTATGAAGTAGGCAAAGCAAGTTGGTCGAAAAAAGGTTTGTTTGTATTTAGATCAGCCTTACATAAAAAACAAAACACTCAAATAATCTGGGGCAACTCTATTTTAATTTGAGGGAAGCTTGTTGTTTTAGATTCTAAAATTTTAACAAACAACAAAGATCTTCATATAACTCTTCATCCACCAATAGGAGATAAAAAAGGAGTTATGCATGTAAGAGCACTTGGTCAAGACGTACTACCTGAGAACAGAAGAGAAATAGATTGGTTTCCAGTACGAAAGCCATTCAATTTATTTCAGCTTAATATTCCGCCAATCAATGATTTAAAACCATCTAAAAAAACATTTGATCATGCAATTCCGCTTAGGTCAGACATGCATGGCTCTGTAATAATGAGGGCAGATATATTTCCTATTGGAGTTGATATTCCTGCTGGTCCAGCTAGCTTAATTGCAAGCACACCCAAGTACGTTGCGAGGTTAACATTTTTGGTAACTGATGATATTTTGTCTCCGTCAATAATTTGGCCATCAAGCTCTGAATTAAAACTTTAACAAAACCTTTTAAGGATATTTGCAAACCTAAGCGCATTAAATACGAACAAAATCCAACTAAATTTCTTCAAACTGTTTGCCTTATTTATGCATTCAGGTTTTGAAACAACCAAACTTCTTTAGTTTTTATTCTAAAATTTTCCAAATCATGCCTTCTCTCCCAACACTATTGTCAATTCCAATTTTTATTATTTTTTCTAGAGGACCACTCGCATTAAACTCTAATTTCTCTATCCAAATATCACCGCAATAAGTACAGTGCCTTATTTTCTCTTGATCTAATTTTAATTCTTTCAATTTTTTCTGAACTCCTAGAGGCAAAAGGCTTAACTGATAATCAACAACATTGGGGTTTGTTGCCCCACAATTTCCAGATTTACACTCAGATATTGTTGTTCTTTTCATGTTGTATAAGTTCTAAAATTAAGATACAAATTTATAACATTTTAGCACTTGGAAGTTTAATTTCGTGTTACACTTGCCCTTATAGGATAAGGCATAAAATCTGACTGAGATGGATTACGATAGACCAAAACGTTTATTACCTCTTTTGAGTATTACTCTGATTAGTATTACTTTTGGAGTTCTGATATACATGTTTATTGAGCTTCACACCTCGTTTATAGCAAATTCGATCGGAATTTTATTCACATTGGTAATATCGCAAATCTTTGGTGCATTATTTAAACACTTTGGAATTTCGAGCTTGATATATAAAATTTGGGATGACATGGCTGATTCGCTACATGTAGCAATTATCATTGCTTACGCCACTCTTACAGGGATCATCCTTTTCAAGCATGTATTTCCGATGAAAAAACAAGAATATGACAGCATTAATCAATAAAATTTTAGCTTCTAAAATGGGAGTTCAACTATTCATTTTAGCTATTGTTTTACTTTCTTGGATAATTGGATTTCAATTGACTAACGCGATTAGAAAAGATGCACAAACTAGCACCGCTGTTGAAGTTTCAACTCAAGTGAAGGAAATAATAAACGATATTGAAAAAGAGAAAATTGCTACAAATTTTCCTGATTTTAATTCTTTAAGCAGCCTGCACAAACTTAATATAGTTAATAATTTTGAAAGTTGGACACCAAGTGCAAAAATAGATCCAAGAAAAACTCGAGCGGTAATTGTTTTGGACAAGGGTGAGCTTGGAAAAGGGTATCTCTACTTAAAAGCTTCAGTTGGTAAAAAACCTTTATCACGCTGGGAAAGCTTGTATGTTCAGATGAATTATAGAGGGGGACATTTGTTAAGAACTAAGTCACTTTCTGTGCCACTCACAAGCGAGAGTACCGAGCTTCTTTATGCTTTAGATGATATTTCATATGTCGTCACAGTACCTTACAGAGAAAATGACGATTACAATAAAACAAATTGGTTTAATCTTTTTAAACCAAATGCCCAAATTAGAATTGATACTTTTATTTCGTCTCTTAAGCCTGCAGTTATTGAAGAAATGAGTCTTTATTACGACTGCGCGGATAATTCCGAGTGTTTGCTTTCTGTCAAATAAACTCTGTCTCTTCCTTCTTTAAAGTTTATTCTATTTAATTTTTCAACAAAAGTGTCATACATCCACCAAGAATAAGTATTTTCGAACGAAGAAAATACGCCATTATTCAAACTAATTAATAACATTAATGAAGCATCTAGAACTTTGGTTATCCATACAGGACTGAGACCTCTTGATCTCCAAAAGTAAATAATCAGTATACTTCTATACTTGCCTCATGACTTTGTACAATTTCACCTGATTTTATTTTTGCCTCTGTTTGGTCATATTTTTCTTCTTTGATCAGTAATATCTGGAATGCAGGTTTTCCATAAATCATAATAACGAAGACAGCTTCTTCAGTTGAAGGTACATAGCCATATGCATATTCAAAAGTAATCGGAAATATTGGATATAACTTCAGTGACTTCATGTGGCTATTAAAGTCTTTAAACCTTTTTGGGGTAAGGTAGACTACCTTTGCCTTTAATTTTTGAGCTGTTTGTTGATTATGCCAGTAATAAAGACCTCTGGCGAACATTTCGGCAACACGCTCTAATCGATTCCAGTCTTCCTGGCTCATATCAATTCTTGTTTTTAAACCAAGCGAATTACCATTTATTTTTAACTCGACCAAACTTAGATATTTATTGTAACGAGCTGCTATAGGAGTGAGTTTCTGAAGGTGTTTAGTAACCGGACCATCAAACATTCTTTTCGCAACATCCGAGTAGTCATATAACATAGAGGAGAAATGAATGGTCAGCCACTCTTCATCGAGTTTCAACCCTTGGTTGCAATTTTGACAAGAGGGAAGTATAGGCCATTTTGGATTATTTCTCTCACCTTTTGGAATTAGGAATTTAGTCGGTACGTGAGCACGATCATAGTATTTGCCACCACACCATGCGCATGTTTGTTTAGAAGTATTTTTAAAGTTAGCTTTATTCATTTTCTCCTAAATTTTAAGGCTCTAAAACGCAGTTTCTAGCAAAACTAAGAAAATTAGTAGTTGTTATTAGGTTTTTTGAGCAGGAGAACAAGTTGCACCGAACCTCACGATATTTGTGACCCCATGGAGAATCGGACTCCAGTTTACAGGATGAGAACCTGTCGTCCTAGCCACTAGACGATGGGGCCAAACCGCGCTTTCGGCAGACTAAAGATTATACCTCAATGATTTGAGTTTGAGCAAATCTGGTTTGAAAGCTAAATTTAAGCTGGTTGGGCTACTTTATTGGTATGCAACTTAAATATTGGCTGATGGTAATAGGGGCAATTTTGGCCGGTTTAGTCTTGGTGATAGCAGAATATTTTATTCAGTCGGGCAAATTGTCTCAAATAAATCAGGTGACTCCGGACAAACAGGTTGATGAATCAGTTTTAGGTTCAGAAGTCGAAACATCCTTAGTTCCCAGCCGGGCAAATGAAAAAACTTCATTAAATTTGGCGGCTACAAGTAATCAAGAAATGGCTTCTAATTCGGCGATTCAAATTCTCAATAATGTCAATGCCAAGCCAACTATCTTGCCTAGTCTAGTGCCGATTCCAACCCAAATTGTTGATCAGGCCTCGCTATTAAATAAACTTGAAAATGGTAACTTTGACCAAGGCTCAAGGGGCTGGGAGTTTCTGGGAGAGGTTCAGATAGGTCTTGAGCAGGTGGATTGCGCTAACGCTTTAAATGGCTCTTTTGTTGAAGCTGAGCCTGAATTTAAGTCGGTAGCTAGGCTTGGCTCCCAAGGTAGCACTTCGGTCTTAGGTGACATTTCAGTATCTCAACAGGTTTTACTCGATTCTAGAGTCACTGGCATTCAGTTTTGGTACAGAATTTGGACCACTGAAAAAGCTTTGGGATTTGATGATCCAATCTTGATTGTGACGCTAGGAACCAATTTGCTCTGGCGAGTTGGAGCTAGTAGCGCGCTAAAAGCAAATAATTTTGATTTAGCTGAGGCTTCGCTTGGTTGTTCTGGCTGGAAATTAGCTCGAGTGCCATTTTTTGAGTTAGGGTTTCAACCCCAGAGTTACAGTTTGGAATTCATATCTGGTCAAACCGGTGACATTTTAAATCCAAGTTGGGTAGAAATAGCCGACCTAAGTCTGTTGAGTTTTCCGACGACTCAAGCTAATTATCAGATTTGGCCAGATGCAATTAGGCTTCACTCAGATCAAGAATCAGAATTTATGTTAACTGAGTCTATTGGTAGCCCTATCAATAAATTTGATGATTTTAGCCAGGCAATTGATCGATTAAGCCAGCCTATATTTGCCAAAAAATACCTGCTCCAGCAGCCATTAAGTTCTTTGCTTCAGCTTGGGATGACACAAAAAAAGTCAACTAGAGAGCTAGGATTATTTCTGAATTCTGATTTTCCGTTTAGTCTCGAGCACGAGGGCTTTGTCACTGGGTTAATTCTGGCTGACGATAAAACAGTTAATGACCTGAAGACTCTAGAGCCCTCCTGGCTAAGAATTGAAAACTTATGGCAGCAACCATTAATGATTTTGCCTTTTTACTCGAGTGAAATTGGGTTGCTATAATTTAGAGATGGGTTATAGTAGAGGGTATTAGGATGAACGTAGGTTAGTTTTTTGAAAACTATTAAAACAAAAGGATTTTTATGAAGGGCATAATTTTAGCTGGCGGTGCAGGCACAAGGTTGGCTCCATTAACAAAAGTGACAAGTAAACAGTTGCTGCCGGTTTATGACAAGCCAATGATTTTTTACCCGCTAGCTACTTTGTTAAGTGCTGGCATTAAAGAAATTATGGTAATTATTGCACCAGATCACGCTGGGGATTTTTTGAAGATTTTGGGCAGTGGCCAAGATTTTGGCTGCAAATTTACCTATGAAATTCAGGATAGACCGGAGGGTATTGCCCAAGCCTTTATTATCGGGAAAAACTTTATTGATGATGACAGTGTAACCTTGGTTTTAGGTGATAATTTGTATGAGGATGATTTCAGTGAGGCCATTAAAACATTTAAGTCTGGAGGTCGAGTTTTCGCCAAACAAGTGCCTGACGCTAATAGATTTGGCGTGGTCGAGTTTGATGACCAGCACAAAGCAATTTCGATTGAAGAAAAGCCAGTTTATCCCAAGTCAGACTATGCCGTTACTGGGCTATATGTTTACGACAATACTGTGATTAAAAAAGCTCTCTCACTTAAGCCTTCAAAGCGGGGTGAGATTGAGATTACAGATATCAATAACCTTTATCTTCAAGAAGGAAAACTAGACGTGGCTTTTGTGGCTGGAAAATGGTTTGACACCGGTACCTTTGAGTCATTATTTGAAGCTGTTGAGTTTGCCAGAGAAAGAGTCTTAACCAAAAAAGCCTAAATTAAGTCATATGAAGTTAATTGCTTGCCCAGCATTAAATCAGCCGTCAAAAATTCAGAAATTTCTAACAATTTTGGTATTGATTGGGTTTTTAGTAAATTTAACTGGTAAAAGTCAGGTATTAGCTCAGACCGAAACCCAAGGCTTAACTCAAAATTTGCCCTCCAACCTGACAGGCGAATTTGGGTTAAATGGTTTAAAAACTGATTATGTCTGGACTAAAGCAAGTTTGGCAACTGAAATTGCTAACCAAAGAAAAATTTATCGAGATCAATTAGTTATTTATCGTCAGCAAGAAAAAAACTTTTTCATTGCTCAAGATCAGTATCTAAGGCACGAGACTTTGGATGCGATTGAGCAGGCCGTTAAAGCAACAAGGCAAGTTTTGCTATCTAGAGATCAAGTTTTGCATACCTATTTGACTCTTTTGCAGTTGAGATTGATGGAGGCTGAGGGTGTAGAAATTTCGCTCAAAACAGAGCTTTTAACCAAGCTAGAAGTGGTGAGAGAAAAACTCAAAGTTCATCATGCCAGTGCTATTGATCAATTAGACAGACCCACAGCTAATAAACTTTCAGATCAGTTTACAGTAATTGGAGAAGAGTCTGAATTGCTGGGCAGTCAGGTATTAGGTCTTTTGAGCTTGGGTAAGCTCCAAGAAATTTTTGACAAATCTATGGCCTTGAGTCCAGATATTACGGCTGAAGTGACAGTGACGACTGTGGATAAGGCAGTTTCGGCTGAAACAACTAGATCACTGCGAGAAACGGCCGCGTCCTTGGTTTTAGCTAAAAAATCACTAGATTTAACCTGGGAAAAAGTTACTGACAGAGTTTTAAGTGAGGCAGATATCAGTGGTCAATCTGATTTTTCTCAAGAACTGAATGTCTCATACGCTAATTTGACTAAAAGCCTGGGGTATTTCTTAGAGCTTTTAAAGCTATACAGAACTGTAGGTGCGGCGTCAACCTAAAATTATTATGCTTGACCAAAACCAAAATCCGGATTTAGACCAGACCCAGTTTGGGAGTGAGGGTTGGTTGTTTGCAGCTAATAAGAAATCGCCCAAAACTATTGATCCACTAATCGCTAATAAGCCGATCTGGTGGCAGACCAAAAACGGTCGAATCATTTTAATTGGGGTGGCGGCATTTATGATGCTGAGCCTAGTTTTGATTGGTGCTAGTTTGAATCGGACAAATCAAAAAATCATTTCTGATGAAAAGGTTGAACTTGAATCTGGAGATGAAATTGATCTTGGTCTATTAGGTTTAAAAGCCAGAAATTTAAAAGAACAGCTGAAGTTAGCAGATCCAACTAAAGAATTAGATCCTTATCCTCCGGTTAAAGTTGACTTGAGGCTTGATAAAGACCCTAATTAGGACATTAAGTTTGTCTCGCTTTTTGAGTTAGTAAGCTAGGTTGGCGCAGACTAACTAGGACAAAAATTATCCAATAAGTTAGATGAAAGAATGACCAGCTAAGATCTGGATAGAGCAAGCCTGCGATAATTTCCAGACTTAGGCCGATAGGCACAATTAATAAATTGAGCTTAAAAATTTGCACCCAGGTTGCCGGCCATTGAATTATTTTGCCCACCAGCCAAATAAATGTTGCTTCAGTTAAGCTAAAAACCAGACCGCTCAACCAATATCCCAAGACGGTGAAGATTGGAAAGAAACCTAAGCCAACTTGGACGAAAGTTTTAAATTTTTGACTAATTTGGCCAATTTTTTCGGCTAGATTTTGTTTGCTAATATTAGCAGCTGGAAAATACTTTGATTTAAATACTTGATTTAATGGCATGCTCTCAGACCATGTCTCGGTAGATTGGTTAAAAATCCAAAGCTGAGTTTGACTCAACAAAAGCAAACTTTCTGGCTTGTTTGTTTCAGCAGAGGGAGTTGCAAGATTCTGGTCGTAGCTAGCCAAAAACTTTGGTAGGGTTTTATCCTGAAAGGCGGCTGGCCAACCAATATTGAAAGGCACCTCGGACGGTGTGTTCAAATTTAAATTAGCTCCATCCCAATTAATAATCAACTGGTCTGGAAAGTTAGTCTGAATATCTGAGCTGATACTCTTTTCAAGCTCAAATAGTTTAGGCGCTGTTTGAACTGCTAAAAAGCTGCCATAAACAACGCTTATGATTCCCACCAGCCAAAAAAATTGCTTCAGAATTTTTCTAATTGGGCCAGAAACTAGCTCATGGTAATAATTCAGGTTAAAGTAAAGTTGCAGAAAATCAAACATATGCCGAGTATACCTGATTTTTAGTCTTTGAGTTTAAATACTTCAAGTATGAGTCGAGATTTCTGCTAGAATCAGGCTATATGTCATTTAATAAAATTATCTTTCAAGAAAAGTTTGAAAAAGCCATGGATCATTTTGCTCAAGATATCTCCAGTATCAGAACTGGTCGGGCATCGGCGCAAATGTTGGATAATGTTTCTGTCGAAGCCTACGGCGGCAGAATGAAGATCGTTGAGGTGGCATCCATTTCTGTGCCAGACCCAACTTTAATTGTCATTTCTCCTTGGGATAAAAGTCTTTTGGGGGCCATTGAAAAAAGTATCCAAGCCGCCCAATTAAATTTAAGTCCAATTGTGGATGGCTCGATTGTTAGACTGCCAGTTCCATCACTAACTCAGGAAAGACGTCAAGAGTTAGTTAAATTACTTCATCAGAAAGCTGAGGGAGCTAGAGTCTTAGTTAGAAATGTCAGAATTGAAATCAAAAAAGAACTTGAGAAGCAGTCAGAACAACCAGGAGTGAGCGAGGATGATGTGGAAGCTGATTTAAAAAACCTCGAAGACATGACTAAGGAATACGTTGAAAAAATCGATAGTATGACTAAATCAAAGCAAACCGAGTTAACAACCATGTAGCGGTCTAGATTTTATGGTAGTAATTTTAATTTTATCTCTTTTAGTAATTCTTCATGAGTTGGGACATTTTTTTGTAGCCATTTGGCTAAAAATTAAAGTTGACGAGTTTGGCTTGGGTTTTCCGCCCAAAGCTATAAAGTTATTCACCTGGAGAGGGACGGATTTTACCCTCAACTGGATACCCTTCGGCGGCTTTGTTAGACTTCATGGTGAATTTATTTCTCCGGAAACTAAATCTGATTTTCAGGCTTTTCATCAAAAAACTGCTTGGCAACAAATTCTGGTTATGCTTGGAGGGCCGGGGGTAAACATAATTATTGCGATTTTAACTTTTGCGACTGTTTTTTCGATTGGTGGCATTCCAGTTTCATTAAATCAACAGCCCAGAATTGCTTACGTGGCGCCTGGTTCTCCAGCGGCTTTGGCTGGGATAGATTTAAAAACTAATCTGATCGGTTTTGAGTCAGTCCAAACCGAGTCTAAAGTAACGGTGCCAATCAGGACAATTTCTGAGGCTCAACAATTTGTTTCTGAACATCGAGGTGAGACTTGGTTAGCTATTACCTCTGGGGCTTGCCAGGGCCAGGTTTGTTTGGAGTCAAGTAAGGCGGCCGTGCTCTATTTTAGAACTAAAGCCGAAACTCCAGCTGATCAAGGTGCAATGGGACTAGTCTTTACAGAGTATGACATCCAGTTTTATCCCTGGTATGAGATGCCTTTTCGAGGTATGTGGCACGGTTTGATTCAAACCTACGAACTAACATTCTTAATGCTCAATGAATTGGGAAAATTAGTGACTCAAATGATTTCTGGCCAAGGAGTTAGTGACGCTGTGGCCGGTCCAATTGGGATTGTGCATCAGGCAGAGAAGGCCGGACTCAATCAAGCTGGCGCTTTGTCCATTGCTAATTTCTTAGGCATGCTGTCTTTAAACTTGGCGGTGATGAATTTACTGCCGATTCCAGCCCTCGACGGCGGCAGAATTGTCATGGTTTGTTTTGGCTATTTCTTGGGCAAGCAGCGAATTGAAAAATTCGAAAATTATTTTAACTATGGCGGTTTTATTTTTCTGGTGGGAGTTTTGGTATTAATTAGTTTTAGAGACGTGTGGAATATTTGGCTACAGCGCTAAAATCTACAATAAATCCTTATGTCAAAACATCGAACTAAAGCCCAAAAACTAAAAGTGGCTAATAAAAAAACTGAATTAACTTCGATGAATTTGCCAACTGGCAATGCCAGACAGTCAGAGCAGATTTCTACCGGAATAACCTGGCAACCAGGGTCAGCTAAAATCCCGGCTCCATCACCAGCTTCGACTACCAGTAAAACCAAAGAATCAGGTTTTATTTGGAGATTTAATCCTAGCTTGATTTATCGTGATTTATTAAAAACAGGTCTGGCAAGTTTGTTGATTGTAGGTATTTTGTTACTCATTTACTACCTGTCTTTTGTTAAGTGAGGTGATACACTAATTTCCTGTAGTCATTTGTAAAAATTGGGAAAAATTCATGTCAAAGCAGTCGCTCTACTTAGCCTTGGGAATTTATCTGTTTTCAGCTTTGGGTTCATTTTATGCTTTTAATGCCTTTGCTCCCAAGACAGTTGCTTCGACTGACCAAGTAGTTGACCCTACAACTGGCTTAAAACCCGGCCAAACTGCCCTGAGCAGTCTTCTGACGATTAATCCTTCTGAGCCCAGAAACCAGGCCTGTCCTTTAAACGGCAAGTTTTATACTCAAACAGAGAAAACTGCCTGGGAAACTAGAAGACCTCTTTTTGTGATGATTGAAAATACACCTGACGCTAGACCTCAATCAGGTTTGTCTCAAGCTGACGTTGTGTTTGAAGCTGTCGCTGAGGGTGGCGTAACTAGGTTTGGAGCAATTTTTTACTGTGGTGTCCAAGCCAACGATACAACTTTAGCACCCATTAGATCTGCCAGAACTTATTTCTTAGATTGGGCTTCCGGCTTTAATCTTCCCATGTATGTCCATGTTGGCGGGGCTAATGTAGCCGGACCCACAGATGCTTTGGGTCAAATTTCTGATTACGGTTGGAACATGCAGACTGATATTAACCAATTTTCAGTTGGTTATCCCACTTTTGTCAGAGATTACAACAGAGTTCCAGGCAAAGAAATTGCTACAGAGCATACTATGGTGACATCATCTGAGAAACTTTGGGCAGTTGCTGCCAAGAGAAAATGGACCAATCTGTCTCCAGAGCGAAAAGTTGGTAAAACTGTTTTGCCATCCACTGACTGGAAAGCTGGTTACACAGGCTGGAAATTCGATGAAGCTCCGGCTCAAAAGGGCGCCGTGGCCAATATAAGTTACGAGTTTTGGAGTGGCTACAAGGAATATGGCGTAGCTTGGGCTTATGACAGCGCGACTAACCTTTACACCCGCTCAACTGCTGGTACCAAAGACACTGATTTAAATGACGGATCCGCCGTTACGGCTAGTAACGTGATTGTGCTGTTGGCTACTGAAAAGGGGCCAATTAACGAGAAAAAACACATGATTTATGGTACAACTGGCAAAGGTGACGCTTTGATCTTTAGAAATGGTCAGGCAGAAAAAATCACCTGGTCTAAAAAGGCCAGAATGAGTGAGTTAGAGTTTTTTGATGCCAAGGGTAAGGACTTAGTAATGGCTAGAGGCACCGTTTGGATTTCTGTCCTAGCAGTTGGCAGTGAAGTTACTTATTAATAATTATGAATGGATTAACTGATCTAGTAGTTTCTAAAGTTAGAGTCAAGATCTTAGACCTGTTTTTTACTCGGCCTGAAGAAATGTTTTACGTTCGAGAGCTGACTAGACTTGTGAGTGAAGAGATTAACGCAGTTAGACGAGAATTAGACAGACTCCTGGAATGTGGCTTAATTAAAAGCGAGCAAAGAGGCAATCGGCTTTATTACACTTTAAACCACCGTTATTTGCTCTATCAAGAGCTACTCCAAGCAGTCACCAAAAGCACTGGCTTGGGTAAAAAAATTCGTCGCTTAAGACGCAAACTAGGCACGATTGACTACGTTATGTTTTCTGGCAGGTATATTAGGGGTTTAAAACCAACTCACGACGAAGTTGATATTTTGATTGTCGGCGAGGTAGTTTTACCAGAGCTGGAAGTCTTAATGAAGGAAGATCAAGATAGATTAGGTAGAGAAGTTAACTACGCGGTTTTTTCGCTGGAAGAGTTTGAGTTCAGAAAAGCCAGACGCGATCCTTTTGTCATGGAAGTATTATATGGTACTCGAGTTATGGTTATCGGTGATGAAGAAAGCTTCGTCCTTCGCCAGACTCCAAATGTCTAACTGGCCTGCCACTAGAAAGATAATATGAAAACAAAGCCAAATCGATTGGTATTTTTTATTTTGATTTTGACTTTTTTAGCAGTTTTTATTGCGTTACCTAGAGAATTTCGGCTTAAATTTGGCTTTAAGCAATGGCAGGTTGATCAGATAGTTAAAGTCCCACCAATGGATTTTTATTTATTTGGTAAACAGATTTATTCAGAATTTCCCCTCAAACAAGGCCTAGACATCCAAGGTGGCATGCAAGTTCTACTTAGAGCAGACATGACCAAAATTGACCAAATTGACCGGCTAGCAGCCCTTGAATCAGCTAGAGAAGTGATTTCTAGAAGAGTCGATATGTTTGGCATTAGTGAGCCTTCTATTCAGACTTCACACTCGGGTGATGAATATCGTCTCATAGTTGAACTGCCAGGAGTTTCTAACGCGGATGAAGCCTTACAGTTGTTAGGCAAAACAGCCGAGCTGGAATTTAAACTCCAAACCACTGAAAGTGCTGAAGCAACTCAATCTGCAATTGCCTATCTCAATCAGTTTCAAAGCACTGGCTTGACAGGCCAGAGACTTAAAAGAGCTGATGCTCAATTTAGCCAAAACTCAAGCCAGCCAGCCATTGGCTTGCAGTTTGATGATGAAGGCAAGAAATTATTTGCTAAGTTAACTACGGATAATGTTGGTAAAAGAATGGCCATATTTATTGACGGTTTGCCAGTGACAGTGCCCGTGATTCAGGAGCCAATTTTGGATGGCCAGGCTCAAATTAGCGGCTCATTTAGTGTTGAGGAAGCTAAACAGCTCTCCATTCAGCTCAGGGCTGGCGCTTTGCCAGTGCCCATTTCTGTGCTCGAGCAAAGATCGGTTGGGGCAAGCTTGGGAGAAAGTTCAGTTAAACAGAGCGTCAGAGCTGGTTTAATAGGTTTGGCGTTGGTGATTCTATTTATGATTTTGCTTTATGGTTTCAGAGGTTTTGTGGCGACCCTAGCCTTAGTTATCTATGCGGCTTTGACTTTGGCAATTTATAAGCTGTTGGGCGTGACCTTAACCTTGCCGGGTATTGCTGGTTTATTGTTATCGATTGGGATGGCGGTTGACGCTAACATTTTGATTTTCGAAAGAATGAAAGAAGAATTGCGAGCTGGTGAAGAACTCGAAAGAGCCATGGAGCTGGGTTTCGGCAGAGCTTGGGATAGTATTAAAGATGCTAATTTAGCCACGATTCTAACCTCGCTAGTTTTGATCAACCCTCTAGACTTCAACTTCTTGAATACTAGCGGTTTAGTGAGAGGCTTTGGCCTAACACTCTTAATTGGAGTGCTGATTAGTTTGTTTACGGGCGTGGTAGTTAGTAGAACTTTACTGAGAGTTTTACTACCACTGGTTTCAAAGCGACAAATACCGGCGAACTCTAAAGGAGCAAGATCATGAATTTAATGAAATTCAAAAATATTTACTTCATATTTTCTGGCTTAGTGATCGTGCCAGGATTAATTTCTTTGGTTATCTTTGGCTTAAAACTAGGCATTGATTTTACTGGTGGAAGTTTGTGGGAAGTGGCAATTTCGTCACCTCAAGAAAATCTCACGGCTGAAATTGTGGCTGCAAAAGTCCAACCGGTTTTTAATTTTGATCAAATTAAACAGAGCGGAGCGGGTCAATATTTACTTCGAGGTAAAACATTATCTAGTGATCAAAAAATCCAAGTTCAAACTGAATTGGCCAAGCTTGGCCAAGTTTCAGAACTAAGATATGAAATAGTTGGCCCAACCCTTGGATCAGAACTCCTACGCAAAACTCTTTCAGCTTTAGTAATTGTTTCTGCCATTATTACTTGGTTTGTGGCCAAACAATTCAAAGAGTTGAAATATGGCGTTTCAGCAATTTTAGCCATGCTCCATGACAGTTTAGTTTTATTAGGAGTCTTTAGTTTGCTTGGATACTTCTTTGATATCGAGGTTGACGTTTTATTTGTGACCGCCTTACTAACTACACTATCGTTTTCAGTTCACGATACCATCGTGGTTTTTGACAGAATTAGGGAGTTACATAGAAAGTTCCATAAAATTTCATTCGTCGAGCTTTGCAATGTGGCTGTGATTGAGACTATGGGAAGGTCGTTAAATAATTCTCTGACAATTATCTTCATGCTTTTAGCCCTAGTTTTGTTGGGGGGTGAATCTATTAAGTGGTTTGCAGTCGCCTTACTAGTTGGGTCTGTGACTGGAACTTATTCCAGTACTTTCACAGCAGTACCACTTCTAATTGTTTGGGATGAGGTGTTTGCCAAGAAAACTCAGCAAAAGTAGGACCTAAAAACATTGAGGTTTGCTTGGTTAGTTTATTTAAGCAACTCTTTAGCTTTGGTTAGTAAAACCTGCTTGTCATTTAACTCTGGATCATCCATGACCAAATCGAATAAATTTTGCAGGATTTTGCCTAAAATGGGTCCTGGCTTGAGGTTCAGCTCCCTCATTAAGTCTGTACCGTTGATGGCCAGATCAGTGACATCCAGCGGCTGATTTAATTGGTCAATCATTCTGTCTTTAAACTCCTCTAATCTCCAACTGGTTTTTCTAGCTCCACTGCCTAATCGATCGCCCTCTCTTAAGTCTAAGATATCATCGATGTTTTCCAGCCCCACGTTACGCATAAATCGCCTCACAGAAGAATCAGTATTTTGAGGCTGATAGTGGAACATATGTTGCCTGACTAAAAGAAACAATCTATCGCGCTGTTTGCGAGACAATCTCAGCCGTTGACCGATTTGACTGGCCATTCTCGAACCAATAATTTCATGATTATAAAAAGTGATTTGACCACCTCTACTTTCATAAGTAGCTGGTTTAGCAATGTCATGAAGTAGGGTTGCCAATCTGACAATGGGATCGAAAGACGGGCAGCTGGCTAGGGCATCCAAACTGTGAGTCCAAACATCGGTGGTGTGGTGACCGCCTTGCTCAACTCCTTGAGTCTCAACTAGCTCAGGCAAAAACTGGCTTAAAAGTCCAGTTTGAGCCATAATTTCTATCGCCTTATCTGGTTGATGGCTTTGGAGCATTTTTAAAAATTCATCTCGGATTCTTTCGCCGCTAACATGGCCTAACAACTGATGGTTTTGGCTAATTGCAGCTAGGGTATCAGGGCTGATTGAAATGTCTAACTGCACTGAAAGTCTAATCGCTCTCAGCATTCTAAGGGCATCTTCTCTGAATCTTTCATTAGCGTCACCCACTGTTTGAATTATTTTAGCCTCAATGTCTGCTCTGCCATGATGAGGATCAATTATTTCGAAATCAACTTCGGTTAGGCTGTAGGTTGAATTTAACTCCAGATTCTTAAGATTTTGGTCTAGCCACTTCGAATCAAGCTTTATGGCAATAGCATTGATTGTAAAATCTCGCCGCATTAGATCGTCTTGAATTGATTTTCCCCAAGTGACTGCGGATGGTCGCCGATGATCTTCGTATGTGCCATCTGTTCTGAAAGTAGTAATTTCAAACGGATGAACCAGGATTTGATCAAGATTTTGGGGCGCATCATCTTGGGCAATTACGGGTTTGAGCGACGTGTGTATCTTAGTTGCTCGAGCCAGATCTATCAGCCGGTTTTGACGGTTGTTGACGGCTAAATTAGTCAGTTGCGTCTGCATCGTTTCAACTGGAACTTGGTATTTGGCTAGTGCCAACTGATCTAACCAAGACTTATGGGTTAAACTTACTGTTCCAAATTGATTCTCATAATAGCTATCTGGCAAAAGTTGCTTAATTTGGTCTGGAGTTGCGTTAGTGGTTAAATCATAATCCATGATTAACGGCGGCTGATTGGCTGAATCTAATGAATGAGCTATAAATAAATCTCGCACAGCTCCACCAACTAAATAAGCCTCGAAATTGTGGTCATTTAAGAGTTTTGCCAGGCAGAGGACTTCGAATGGTAGGGTCAGTTGCATAGAACTAGTCTAGTGTAGCTTAGGCCAGCGAGTTTTTCATGACTGAGTTATCATAGACTTCAAGACATATGCAATGGCACTTAAAAAATCAAACTCAGCCCAAGAATTCTCAAGAGTTGATCGAGTGTTTGCTCGAGAATCGAGGCATTTTAGATAAAACTGCGTTTCTAAGCCCAAAAAATCCCAAAGATTTTACTTTAGCTGAGGTAGGAATTTCATCAGCTAATTTAGCAGTTGCAAAATTGCGAATTCAAACAGCTATCAAAAACCAAGAGCGGGTAATTATTTTTGGCGATTATGATGTCGATGGTGTTTCGGCTACCGCTATTACTTGGGAAGCTTTGAAGGAAGCTGGCCTAATTACTCAGCCGTTCATTCCGCATCGAATTAAACATGGTTACGGTTTGTCAATTAAGGCACTGGATGAAATTTTGGGGACTTATGCCGAGATAAAACCAGCCAAACCAGACCTGATCCTAACTGTTGATAATGGAATTGTTGCTTTTGAAGCTTTGGACTATTTAGCAAAATTGAAGATTGACGTGATTGTCACAGATCATCATCAACCGGAGGGACTAAAGAAGTTACCTGTCTTAACAACTATTCATTCTCCCGAGCTGTGTGGCGCCGGCGTAGCGTGGTTTTTAGCTAAAGAAATTGCTCCAAAGTCACCCGATCAATGGCTGGACCTAGTAACTTTGGCAACCATAGCCGATCAAATGCCACTCCTAAATATCAATAGAAGTTTGGTGGTTGAGGGGCTAAAAAAGTTTCGGACTAATTTGACTAGACCAGGACTCAAGGAACTAGTCAAGCTAGCTGCTATAGATGTTCACAGTTTGACGGCTGAGCAATTGAGTTTCAGCCTAATTCCGAGACTAAACGCTATGGGTCGAATGGCTGATGGGGCCGATTCGCTTAGATTATTGTGTGTAAGAACTCAAGCTCGAGCTATGGAGCTGGCAGCAAAATTACAAGCTACCAACTTACTTCGTCAGGAATTGACGTTTGAACTAACAGCGTCGGCTTTGGCTCAGGCAGAAGAGCAGAAAAGCCAAAAAATAATTGTGGTTTCCTCCAAAGATTTTCATGAAGGCGTAATTGGCTTATTAGCGGGAAAATTGCTTGAGAAGTTTCGGAGGCCTATTATTGCAATCCAAATTAGCCCTAATTCAGCTAAAGCCTCGGTTAGATCTATGCCTGGAATTGACATAATTGAATTTTTGAGACGAAGTAAGGCTCATTTTTGGGAACTTGGTGGGCATAAATTAGCCGCTGGTTTTGTTTGTGATCCAAAAAAAGTCACTGAAATTTCTCAGCACCTCATTGAATCAGCCGAAAAATTTATTCAACCAAATAAGTTTTCTGAAGCTCTTGAAGTAGATTTCGACTTACCAGAAAAATTAGTCACTTTGGAAAACCTTGATCAAACTCTTTTATTAGAGCCTTTCGGACAGGCTAATCCAAAGCCCACCTTCGTAATTCGGAATCTGAGAGTTTTAGATTTAGCACTAATTGGCAAAAGTCAGCAACATTTGAAATTAAAGCTGAGCTTAAATAATCAAACAATTCTGGCTGGTCTGGCTTGGCAAAAAGCTAATTGGTCAGAGCAAATTCAACTGGCTAAATTTTATGACTTTGTTATTCAACTGGATCAAAATTTGTGGCGCGAAAAACGCCAACTTCAGCTAATTTTAATAGATTGGCAGTTAGCTTCTTGATTAGAAATAAAAGCTTGTTTTAAAGCGTCCAGCGTTTCAAACCACAAAAAACCGCCCTTGACTGGGCGGTTTTCAGTGTCAAATTTTAGTTAACTTATTTGAGTAAGTTATCGATTTGAGCTTTAACTTGCTCAAATGGTAAGGCTCCTGGAATTAGTTCATAAGTTCCATCGGCTACGATAATTGTGCCTGGAGTACCGTTAACACCAGCTGCTGAGCCACCATCCATATCTTTTTTGACTACAGCTGCCATTTTTCCGGACTTTTGACACTCAATGACTTTGTCACCATTAGCACCAGCTTTGGTGGCTAGGAGTTTCAAATTAGCCTCGGTTAAAGCGTCAGCCCCTTTGCTGGCTACTTCATCATAGACAGAATCTGAGAAGGTCCAGAAAACGTCGTTGCCGGCATTCTCAGCGACACATTCCGCTGTTTCAGCTGAGCGCTGAGCGGAAGTGTGAAAAGGTAATGGGTAGTGTCTATAAACCCAAGCGACTTTATCACCATATTCTGCCATGACTTGTTTCATCGTCGGATGAAATCTGTTACAGAATGGACATTCATAGTCTGAATATTCAACTAAAACGATTTTAGCGTTAGCATTACCCCTGATGTGATCCTCTTTAACTACCGGAGGCATTTTTTTGAGATCTTCAGCTGATGGACCTTCAGGCGCGGTTGGCTGTTGGGCTACTTGGGCAGCTGGTTTGGCGGCTGATTTGCCTAATTGCTTGTCAGTCCAAAGTGAGCCGATGATAAAACCCAAAACAAAGAAGATTCCAACTAAAAGAATTAGACTGAAATTATTATTCAGAAATGCCACAAAACTCGTAAACGAATAGCTAGATTCTGTTTGTTTAAGTGGTTGGGCAAATGAGCGTTGGACTGGAGCAGCGCTAATTTTAGCTGCCAGAGTTTTTGCTTTTGGGGGAGTGGTTTTTAATTTGGCTTTTGCCATATCAAACTTTCTATTATTAATAACTTTTGGTATCATGCCTATCTTTATATAATAGTTGTGAAAATGCAAGTGTGAGATGACCAACACAAACCCAAAGCGGTTCTGGACTCCATACGAGCTGAACCAATTAAGCAGATCAAATCTGCAGGAATTGACCCAGACGGTAGTTGATGAAATTCCAGTCGAATACTTAACAGGTCAGGTTGATTTTTGCGGTTGGACCTTGAGAGTTTCGCCAGCAGTTTTAATTCCTAGAATTGAAACTGAGCAAATTATTGATTTAGCACTAGAGACACTCAAGGAACTTTCTCAAAAACAGCTTCAAATAGTTGACGTTGGCTGTGGCAGTGGGGCAATTGGTCTTAGTTTGTGGCGCCAAATCATTTTGAACCACCCGCAGCTGAGGGTTGATTTGAGTTTATATGAAATTAGCCTAGCCGCGATAGAAATCACAAACAAAAATTTGGAGTTACTAACTTCTGAACTTAGTCAAAAACTGCCTGAATCAATTCCCCAAATTACCCAATCCGACCTCCTCGCTCAGTGGCCTAAGACTAAAAAAATTGATTTAATAATTGCAAATTTACCCTATATACCGAGTCAGAACTTGAAAAATTTGCCCGAAAGCGTTGCAAACTTTGAGCCTCGATTAGCTTTAGATGGAGGCCTCGATGGTCTCAGGTTAGTTGACAAGCTACTCTTACAAGCCAAAGATCTATTGACAGTAGCTGGGGTGATTTGGTTAGAGTTAGATGAGACACATAATTTGACTCAACTGTCAAAAATCAGGCCAGAATTCTCATACCAAGGTGTTTCAGATTGTTTCAATAAATTTAGATTTGTTAAAGCTCAACTCAAGCAATAAGAGTAGGTTTAAAGCTTGACAAGCAATAAATTCTAAGTCAATATAGACCTATACCCCAGGTAGGGTTAGTGTAAGAAAATTCAAATTATGATAACCTTAGATAACTCGCAAAAAATTGGTCTTAATTATAAAAAAGCCGCTGGCCTGATTAACAAAATTGTGTCAATGAGAGAAGATAAAGCATATTGTATCGATATTATGCAACAAAATATGGCCTTAATTGGTTTATTAAAATCAGCTCATCAAATGTTGATGGCTGATCATCTCCATAGTTGCTTTAAAAATGCTATGAATTCACAAAACGAAGCCAGAAAACAAGAAATGATCGAAGAAATCTTAAGAGTTACTAGTTTAAATAAATAAATTTATGATCAAAATTACTTTGCCAATTAAAGGCATGCATTGCCGAAGTTGTGAATTATTAGTTAAGGACGAGCTTAGTCAATTGGCTGGAGTTAAAAAAGTTGAGGTTAGTTCTAAAACTCACCAGGCAGAATTAACTATGTCAGCTGAGTCAATGGACGAGGCAGAGCTGGTGGCCGCAGTCAAAAGAGCTGGATATGAAATGGGTGATTCAGAAGCTCTACCAATTTTTACTCAGAATCAAAAAGTTTGGCAACAGGTTTCGGTAATTACCTTACTGGTTGGTCTGGGATTTTGGTTGGTTAATAGCTTGGGATGGCAAAGTGGGTTTGGCATGAATTTTAGTGGCCAGCCATCAAGTTTAGCCGGAGTTCTATTAATTGGTCTAACGGCTGGCGTTTCAACCTGCATGGCTTTAGTAGGCGGTTTAATTCTGGCTATTTCAGCTCAGTTTTCGAAGGCGCATAAGGAGGCTAGTTTTGTCAAAAAAATCGAACCAGTTTTAGTATTTCAGGTTGGTAGAGTGATTGGTTTTTTTGTGTTGGGTGCGGTCTTGGGATGGTTAGGCAGCAGGATTCAACCTTCGCCACTAGTCACTTCAATCTTGACGCTAGCTATCGCTTCTATAATGACACTTTTGGGCTTGCAACTAACTGGGTTATTTCCCAGACTGGCTACTTTTTCACTTTCATTGCCTAGTTGGTTGGCGGATAGGTTGGGTTTGAGGGCTAGCCGGCAAACTGGTTATTCAACTATTCAAACTGCCTTGACTGGCGCATTAACTTTTTTTGTTCCCTGCGGCTTTACTCAGTCAATGCAGCTATTTGCTGCGACCACTGGTTCACCTATTAGCGGGGCAATGATCATGACCGTTTTTGCTTTAGGAACTTTACCTGGATTGTCTTTAGTGGGAAGTTTGAGCACGTTTGCCACAGGTAAATCTGCCAAGCTATTTACTAAAATAGTTGGCGTCGTGGTCGTGGCCATGGCATTAACTAGTCTTAATTCAGGCTTAAATTTACTAAGTGCAGCTCAGGGATTCGAAGACTCAACTCGGCCAGCTCCAGAAACGATTTCGGGAGAAATTCAGGAAATCAGAATGATTCAAAAAGCCAATGGTTATTCACCTAGAACCTTTACAGTTAAAAAGGGCGAGCCAGTCAAATGGATTATTGATTCACAAGATTCATATAGCTGTGCCAGTAGTATTTTGCTTGCAAAATATGGCATCAATGCCAATCTCAAACCTGGAGAAAATGTTTTTACGTTTACTCCTGATAAAGCTGGTGATTTAAAATTTTCTTGTGGCATGGGCATGTATACCGGTGTTATTAAGGTGGTAGATTAAAAAGGAAAATTATGGCAAAGGCTACTTTGGGTTGGATTACTATCGCATTTATAATTGGGATTGGAGTGGGTTTTTATTTCACTCCAGAATATGCTCAGATGGCTGCTGGAGAAAAATCAGCCATGGTGAGTCTTGGTGTGGCGGATAGTCAGTTTGATTTAAGATATGTTAACAACATGATCTCTCATCATTTGGCGGCCATTGATATGGCCAAGCAGGCATTGCTTTCAGCCAATAGACCAGAAATTAAAGCCTTGGCTGAAGTCATTATTACTAGCGATGAAGCTGGAATTACTAAGTTGTACGAATCAAAAAAAAATTGGTATCAGGATGAGAAAGCCGTCACAAAATTTGATAAAGTCGAATTGGGTGGCAATGATGCTTTGTTTGAACTGAGGTTTTTGAATGCTTTGACCAGTCATCATGAGATGGCAATTGAATCTGCTAAAGAAGTTCGATCGAAATCAAAGCGAACTGAAGTCCTAAATTTAGCTGATGAGGTGATTACAAGTTTGTCAGCCAATTTAATCCAATTTGAGACTTGGAGAAAGGCTTGGTATGCCAACTAAAGCCTATAGATTTGGCGTCACCGGCATGCACTGTTCTAGTTGTGCTCAACTCATCACCAATAGACTAAAAAAAATTCCGGATATCAGTGATGTTTCAGCTAGCTATGCCACAGAGCAACTCAGTTTTAAAACTGGAAAACTTAATTTATCCAAGCTGCAACGAGAAATGTCAGAAATTGGCTACGGGCTAATTACTGAACCTGAATCTAAATCTGATTCAGATGTCAAACATCAACCTAATTCAACCGCTGGCGAAACTAAGATGATGGATCATATGAATCACGATATGGGAACTGAGGCTGGTTGGGAATCTTTGCTGCCGGCGGCAGGATTTACGTTTGTGATTATGATGTACGAGATTTTGAGTCAAAGATTGGGGCTACCTACATTGCCATGGCCAATGATTTGGCTGAAATTTTTTTGGTGGCTGATTGCAAGTTATGCCTTGCTTGGCCCTGGAAAACAGTTTGTGACCGCAGTTGGGAGATTTTTTAAGATTGGTGTGGCCAACATGGATACTCTAGTTGGATTTGGAACCCTAACAGCCTATTTATACTCGACATTAGGTTTATTTTTTCCACTCAAGCTAGCTGAATTTGGCTTGCCCCCAGATAGTTATTTTGATGTCACAATTGTCGTTATTGCCTTCGTCCTATTGGGCAAACACCTTGAAGGCTTGGCTAAAGCTAAGACAGGAGAAGCTCTTAGGGCTTTGACTAAACTTCAGGCTAAAAATGCCTTAGTGATTAGAAATGGCACTGAAGAAATGACTGACATTGAAGCGGTTCAGATAGGGGAGTTAATTAAAGTTAAGGCTGGAGAAAAAATTCCGTTAGATGGAATGATAATTGAAGGTCAGTCTAGCGTTGACGAATCATTGCTGACTGGAGAGTCATTGCCAATTTTGAAACAGGTGGGTGAAGCAGTTTTGGGGGGCTCATTAAATCAAGAAGGAGTTTTGATAATTAAAACCACTAAAACTGGTCAGTCTGGTTTTTTGCATCAAGTGGTGGAGCTGGTTTTATCAGCTCAAGCCTCTAAGGCGCCAATTGAACGATTGGCTGACCAAATTTCAGCCTGGTTTGTTCCAGCGGTGCTGATTTTGGCAGTTGCCAGTTTTGGGGGCTGGTTGTTTTTAGGCACAGCTAGTTTGGCAGTAAATCTGTCTTTAGCGATTCATAGTTTAGTGGGTGTATTAGTTATTGCTTGCCCCTGCGCTCTAGGACTAGCAACCCCAACAGCTATGATTGTTGCCATGGGCAAAGCCGCCGGCAAAGGCATCCTAATTAAGGATGCCGCCACTATCGAAAGGCTAAGCAAAGTTACCGCCGTCGTGACAGACAAAACCGGAACTTTAACTGTTGGCAAACCAAAGCTTCAGTCAATTATTGTGGCAAACAAAAAATACACAATTGATAAAGTTTTAGAATTAGCCGCTGGATTAGAATCTGGGTCAACTCATCCGCTCTCTCACGCTATTACAACTGAATTAGCAGCCAAAAAATTAGCTAAGCTTGAATTTAAAGCTGTCAAACATCAGGTTGGAGTTGGAGTAGTCGGCGAATTTAAAGCTCAAAAATATTGGATTGGTGGTCGGGGCATGTTAGGTCTTCAAAAAGTTAAGCAGCTAGCGGAAAACAGCGTAAAGCCAGGTGAAATGTTGCTTTATCTCGGTCAAGGGAAGGACCTATTAGCTAGTTTTGTTTTGGCAGATGAACTGAAGACAAACGCGGCCATAGCAGTTAGAGAGTTGAAAAGTCTCGGTTTGGAAGTTTCACTTCTCAGTGGTGATAGACAGACAACCGCTGATTTAATGGCAAGTTTAGTAGGAATTGAAAAAGTTCAAGCAGAGGCTAACCCTGAGTCTAAATTAGTCTTTGTAAAACAGTTGCAGTCAGAGGGCAAGATTGTGGCTATGGTTGGTGATGGCGTTAATGACGCACCGGCTTTGGCTCAAGCTGACGTTGGTATTGCCATGAGCACTGGCTCAGATAGCGCTTTAGCTACCGCCGGCTTGACTCTGCTACATGGTGATTTGCTTAAATTAGCTCAGTCTATCAAATTAGCTAGAAAAACTATGACAGTAGTTAGGCAGAACCTTTTCTGGGCATTTATTTACAACATAATTGGAATTCCTTTAGCTGCTGGTTGGTTATATCCAGTTTTTGGTTGGCTCTTAAACCCAGCCTTTGCTGGATTAGCCATGGCCATGAGCAGTGTCAGCGTAGTTAGTAATTCACTAAGACTCAAATGGGTGAAAATCTAAATTTAGTTGTGGGTAGTGTCAGTGCTAGACTTAGAGTATGAATTTAAAATTTGGTCCGGCAGTTAGTAGTTTGAGGACTGAACCTAAAAAGCTAATTGAATACTTAACTGCCACATTAGATTTTTCAAACGAAGCCATCGAGCTGTCTTTGGTGAGCACTGACCGAGTTTTCTATGATCAAACCGTGGCTGATTTATTAAAAAAATTTAAATACCGGTCAATTCATTTGCCAGTTTTAGATGTTGATAGAAAAGTAATTAGCTATCCCGACCCTAAAATTATTAACGAGTTAAACATAATTGATCGTTACATAATTGAGATTTCACCTAATACGGTTCTGGTTCATCCAGACCAAATTAACGATTTAGATTGGCTAACCCAGAAATATGGTAAGCTATTGGCCTTCGAAAATCTTGATGCAAAAAAGTCTTTTGGTAAAACCGTGGCTGATTTAGAATCTATCTTTAAAAAATGCCCTGATGCCAAATTAGTTTTGGACTTGAATCATATTTACACCAATGATCAAAGTATGATCTTGGCAGCTGACTTTTTTCAGACCTTTAAATCTAGACTTTGCCACTTTCATTTGAGTGGCTACGGTGGATTTCACGATGCATTATGTTTATCTCAAGAAAACGTAATTGTAAAAGGCTTAATAAGTCTTGATTACCCAATTATCGATGAAGGAAATCTGATGGAGCGAGACTTATTAAAACCGGAATATGACTATCTCTGTGAGTTGCTTTCAAAGAGTTGATCCCGGGCAAGGATTCGAACCTTAAATAACAGGGTCAGAACCTGTTGTGATGCCATTTCACTACCCGGGAGTGTCATTAGATTTTAAACTGACAGACTAATCTGGCAGTGGTTAATTGTAATCCAAAGCCGGTTTATTTTCAGCTTCATTTAAGGTTTGGTTGATATCTTGGCAGGTATGACAAAAATCTTATTGTTTCCCGGGAGAAAAACGTATCAAAAGATTCTCTGTGACAGACTTCGGGAGAAAAGCTGGCAAGTTTTAAATTCAGACAGACTAGAAACAATTTGCAATATTTTGGCTGCCAATCAAATAGACTTACTAATTTGCGATGCGAGTGAAGGTTGTCAGGACATTCTAGAAATTTTGGCCTTGATTAGGACTGATCAACTAAAAACCCTAATCGTAGTTGTCGGCCCATTTGCAAATTTGTCAGATCAGCATTTGGTTTTAGAGTCTGGCGCCACAGAGGTGATCTCACGGCCGCTTAGTTGGATTGAGTTTTGGCTGCGACTTAAAAACCTTAATCTGCTCCAAAGAAAAGAAGTCAGACCAATGTCCCAGACATGTATTGGAACGCATTACTATGATGAAGGTCTGCTAGTTAGAAATGGCCAAAAAATTAGACTAAGACTTAAAGAAAATAAAATTTTGGAATGTTTGACCAAGTATAAACATCGGGTTTTAAACAGAACTGAGTTAATGAAGTTTGTTTGGGAGTCACCATCGGACTACCCTAGCCCAGACACAATTGATGTTTATATTCGGCGGTTGCGAATGAAACTGGGCATGAATGGTAATTCGATCAAGACTTACCGAGGCTTTGGTTATAGTTGGGAGCCGGAAATTTAAGAGTTACTTGAGTGCCTTTATGGGCAAAATTATGAATTTCTACCTGGCCGTTAAAATTAGTTTTAATTAGTTTTTCAAGCTGAGGGAGAGATTTAGAATTTGTTGAAGTTGCAGCTATGTCTCTGAGTAAGTGACGGTTTTGGTATCTCAAACCACTTCCGCCATCAGTAACTCTGACAGTTAATTCTGGAGCTTGAAAATCAGCTGTGATAAAAACTAGTCTATTGGTACTTTGGGCAGGATATGAAGCTAGACCTTGCCTGATTAGAGTTGCTAAAAGATCAGTAAAAATACTAAATTTTCCAAAAAGCCTCAGCTCAGCTGGAATATCAATTCTGGAAAAAATTTGGCCAAATTGAACTCTGGCTTTTTCCATCAGAATTACCTGTTGAAGAGCAAAAAAAATCCTAAAACTAGGTTTGACTAAAATTTCGATTTCGGGGTTTTTTGAGTTAATCATGCTTGCCAGCATAACCAACCCAGCTTAAATCAAGCTTAAATTTAAGGACTCAAAACTTTTATATAAGGCTTTAGATTCCAAATTTGGAGGCAAGGATATCCAGGCAGGCGGCAGTATTGGCCTAAAAGTTGATCAGGGGGCAGTGAGATTTTCATTCTATGGCTATTAACAACCAACCAAGTTTGATCATAATTTTTTGATTTCTCAATCATCTTTTCTGGAATCTCTCTGACTGGCTGACCAATTCCCTCAACAAAGATATTTCCCAATTTCTGTTGATGGAAATACATCAGGAGTCCATCTGGCAAGGTACCAAAAAAGCCCTCTGTCAAAATTAACAACGATTGGCTTTTATTGACAGTCAGAGCTGCATTAGCCACCTCCTTCAAGCCGTTACCAGAGGACCACTCAGTCAGATATTGGACTTGATCAGAGAGAGTGAGGTCAAGGGCGTTGGGGTTGAGCCAGCTGTAAATCATAAATCGGCTGCTTTGGGTTAAAGATTGAGCTAACAAAACCGCCAAAATAGTCGCCAGACCTGTCCTGACAACGAGTTTTTTTTCTAAGTTAATTCTAGCTACAAGACTTTCGATAGCTAGAATAATCGCCAGCGTTAGGGGGAGGGCAGCTGGTAAGAGATAACGCGCATAAATAACCTTGCCCATGATTTGGATAGGTAACATAAAACTCAGTGACATAAATAACAACAGGCCAATCATCTGTCTTCTTTTGGGGGTAAACAGGCCGATGATAAGGAGGCTGAGTGCGCCCCAGGTTAAATAATGACCAAAAATAACGCTAAAATTAGTTCCATTGGCCCAAAAATTGTGCCAAATTTGAACTGCTGTCAATTCTGGCAATTTAAATAGAAAATCACCGCCCCGGCTAAATAATTGGCTAAAGGCGGGATGGAGTTTGAGAAGGAGGAAAATTCCCAGACTACTAGTAACTCCCAACATCATGAGCGGCAACCAATTCTTGAATTTATTCATAAAATTTCCAAGGCTTGGTTGTGGTTGATTGAGAAGATAGCCTTGGATAATAACCAAGCCAAGACTGGGTAAAAACAAGATTGCGGGCAGTTTCGTCATTAGTGACAAACCAAAGCTTAATCCGGCTGCCAGCGCCCAAACATAATTAGTTGTTTTGAGGGCCCTAAGCAAGCATAACCAACTTAATGCTAGCCAAAAAACTAATAGGCCGTCCATCAATGCCATCCGGTGATGAAAGAACCAAAATGGCCAGACTGTCATGGCGCCGGCGGCAACATATTGCCAGTTTCGGCTCAAGCCCAATTCTTTGACCAGGGCTAAAATGACAAAAATTGTTCCAAAGCCAGCCAGAACAGCGACTAATCTACCTGCCCAGAGCGGGTCAGACAGCAAATTTTGAAATGGCACTTGTAGCCAAATAAACAGCGGTGTTTTGCCATCATTGAGCGAGAAGAAAGCATAGCGCTGCGCATCATCGATAATTAACTGCGACCACCTAATATAAATGGCTTCATCTGCAAAAACTGGCAGTTTTGTTAATTGAAATAGGTGACTGGCCAAAAAAATTAGGCCAATTAATCCTGGGGCTAAGAAACTAAGAAAAACTTTTGAAATTCTTGACATGTTTAAGGCTTGGCTTTATTAAATTTATATTGCTGGTAGCCCCTAGAAGCTAGTAGCCAAACTAATGGAATTAGCCAAGTGATCTGTTTTTGTGCAGATAGCACATCAGCGTCGTAACCGCCAGCTACTAACCAAGGCAAGTATCTAAGCAGGCTACTAACTGAAAAGGCTAAAATGACTTGCTTCCACCAGTCTAGCTTAATTAATGGCAACCAGACTAAAACCCAAACCAAGTACCAAGGATTAAACTGTTGGGATCTGGTTAATGTCAGTGGCAAAAACATGATAAATGATGAAATCAGTGGCCAAAAAGTCGCCCAGGTTAATTTTTGACCAACTTGGCTGGAAAGCTTGGCTAATTCAGTGTTGATTTGAAATCTCAGCCGATTTGAAGTTGGAAATGGCCATGATAAAGTGGTGATCCAAATAGGGATCAGCAGTACTGAGGCAAATTTAGTTGAAATCGAGAAAACTAAGGCAATTAGACTATAGAAAAATAGTTTCAGCTTAGGTTTGGGAAATGACCAAACTGAAATTAGATAAAGCGAGACTAAGGCGGGCATGATTAACCATAAATCATTGTGACTGTTACTGATGATTTCGATGACAAATAAAGGATTAAAAATCACCAGAATTAAATCTCTGGAACTAATCGATTTACCAAAAAGCTGATGATGCAGTTGAATTAAAACCCAGATTAAGCCAAAAACTGCCGAGACACTTAGCCATCGAAATAGCCAGTAAGTTAAGATAAATTTCTGGAGGCCTAAAAGACTGGGAATAAGTGAGAAAATTGTCCAGCCGTAGCCATATGGAGCTGGAGTGTGAGTGTTATGCATAAACCTGGTCAGAGGATCTGAGGCATAATCTAGAGCAACTTTTTCGTGCGGATTGGCATGATAAATTAACACCATTTTGGCATTAAAAATGTAGTTAAAAACATCGTGGGATAAAGCATTATTGCTAAAAAGTAATGGCGAAACAGTAATTAGCCAAATAACCGCCCATTGTCGCCAGTTGAACTGCCAGTTTCGGCCTTGATACCAAACCCAAATAAAAGCCAACCCCATTAAAATTAAGCTGCCAATATAAGTCTGAGTTAACAAACTTGAGTTGCTGTAGATGTTTTGCCAAAGCCAGTTTTGAGCTGTCACATAAGGCGCCCAACTACTAAAATATAGATTTGGATCTGTCAGACTGAAACTCCAAACTGCATAAAGCCAGCAACTAATCCAAAAGCCTACCAATGAGCCAAATTTAAAACTAAGCTTTGGCATATTTGCCCGTCATATCAGCCCACCTGATTTTTAAGATATCTCTCAACATTCGAAGTGAGTCGCGGACTGGGTTAACTCTATCTGACTGATAATGATGCCAGATAATCGCTACCTCAACCATTGGAAAGTGATATTTATGGGCTAAAAATAATAATTCCACATCAAAGGCCCCAGTGAAAGCATGTTTCATGGGCAGATTGCCACCATAAATATACAGACTACTAAAAAGCTTTTCAGTAGCTGCAGCGGAGAAAAGCTTGAAACCACATTGGGTGTCAAGCATGCCTGGGACGGCTAGAAGTTGAACTAAAAAATTAAAGCCTCTGCCCATAATATGGCGATGCAGTGGCTCTTTGTCTCTCATGGCGCCAGAAACCTCTCTGGAGCCACTAATGACTTGATAGCTCTTCATAAACGGCCAAAGTTTTTTAATTTCTTGAATTGGGGTGGACTGGTCAAAATCAGTGAATAGCCGCCAGTCTCCTTTAGCTGCCAGCATGCCAGCCTTAACTGTTGGGCCTTTACCGGCGTGATTATTGGCCAGAAGCCTAAAACCGGGATGAGCATCGGTGTAATTGGCTAGTTCTTGAGCTGTGCCATCAGTAGAACCATCATCACTCAAAATTACTTCCCAACTGAAGTCTTGCTTGACTAAAAAATCATTGACTTGATCGAGGACATTGCGACTTAAATTTAATTTTTCATTAAATGATGGAATGATGACGGACAGAAAAGGATTTTCCATAGCACTTATTATACTAGTTTTGTGTTTGACTGTAGCGACGAAGGACAGTAATTTCCGGACCATTAGGAATCTGATAAATTTCAGTTGGTTTTTTATTCGGGAAAACTACAATTTCATACATGGGCAAGCCAGTTACATCCTTTACCTTTTTCTCCTCATTAATCACGAACAATGTCTCGACACTATCGCGATCCTCAATTTTGACAGGCGATTTTTGGGGGTTAGTGGTCAAAAAATATCGGTAATTTTGGCCATCCAAATCTCGCGATTCAGAAATTAAGACAATATTATATTTTTCACCAGGCTTGACTCTGTCCAAAATTGTTTGACTGGTTTGCTGGATTTGAGTAATAGTCCAGCCAGTACTTTTGATGGGTAAAATTGGCAAGTTATATTTTAGAAACCACCCCAGACAAATTAGGGTAAGAATTAACCCAAACCTAACTTTAAAAACTCTCAGGTTTGCAAGTTGACTTAAAGCCACGCCAGAAACTAAGGCGCTAATGGGAAATAAGTAGGCAATGTAGTGGTCAAAAACAGTGTGCTGATATGTGGCAGTGCCGAGAATGCCAACACCTAAAAAAACTCCTAAAATAATAAGGCCGGTTTTTTTTGAATAGTTTTTGGCCTGAAATATCGCTAAGACTAAACCAAGTAAAGTTAAGACTACGACGATTCGATTTAATTCACGGTTTTTGCCAAGATTTATCTCCGCCAAAATATGCATCGATCTACCATCAGTCTCTTTGAGGATTTCAAAAACTTTAGCTGTTGTACCAACTGCAATTTGGGATTCAAAAGTTTTATCTTTGAAGACTAAGGCTTGTAGTGCCTTACTATTTAACCAATCATGTTTCCAGTCAAATAAAATTAATGGCGTTAGTGAAGCAATGAAAATTCCGACTGCTAGGCTGGTGCCTTGCCAAAGTGGCAGAGTTTTTTTAAACCAAACTTTTGCAGACTCACGCTTTTTTCTGGACTCAATTAGCTGTGTTAAAACTTGCCAAAGCCAAATAACCCCAGCTGCTCCAGCAGCCAATAGTGTTACGTAATGAAGTTGCAACATAATGCTGACTCCCAGACCAACTACCCACCAATTTTTGGCTGATTGAGTGATAGCTTTCCAGGTGTAGTAAACCACTATCAGGGAAACTAAGGGGGCCGGATTGGGGTTCCAACTGAACCTGGCATAGAGAGCGGCTGTAGCTGATAAGGTATATAAACTTGCTGCGAATAAGCCGGCCAATTCTCCCGCCAAATCTTTACCCCACTTATAAATTAAATAGCTAGTTAAAATACTTAAGAGGCCAACTGCATAGGCCGGCCCAATTGGACTTGGGTAACTTAAAGCTAAAAAGGGGAGCATGAAGTAATAATAAAAAGGTCCGAGATACATGTTGCCGACACTAGTCACTGGTCCAATAAAAACTGGATCGAGTTTGGTAAATATCTGAGACACAATTATTGCGTCTCTCCCCTGATCGCCTTGAAATTGAAGACTGTCTGATAAGTTATAAAACCGGGTAAAAACAGCCAAACCCAATATTAAGCCTAGCCAAAACTTAAAGAAAATTTTCTGATTCATGCTTTCTGCCGCCAAACAATTTTTGTATAAGCAAAGAAATTCCAAAACATACCAATTAAAATTCCAACGATGGCAAAAATTGTGCCAGAATCAATCATTTTGTTTATGATTGGGATTATAAACAGCGGCCTCAGGCCAATAATTCTTTCTGAAAAAAAGGCGACCAACATTTGAATTACAATTGATCCGGCTGAGGCTAGGTTAAATTGCAAGAATTTAGCTGGCACTTGGTTCCAACTAAGTTTCCTGTCAGCGAATGTCCAGAGATTGCTCAAGCTAAAGTTGGTGATCACAGCCATTTCAATAGCAATAAAAGTGGCCACACTAAACGGCGTAATGAAGCCTAGCCAAGCTTGATTTGACCAAGGCGCCAGGATGGTTCTAAAAAGGGCTAATGTTAGCAACTGTAGTAGCGCAGTTGAACCTCCTACAACAGCAAACTTAAAGAGTCTCATAGCCATGATTTCTTTAAGCCGGTACTTAATCAAGAATAATAGAGCATTTTTAATATATTCAGGCCCAATCTTGCTTTTACCCAGAGTTCTATCTTTAAAATAAAACGGGACTTCGGAAATTTTTAAGCCAAGCTTAACTGCGGTTTGGAGAAAACCCATTTGAAAAGTGTACCCAGTAAATTTGTCTGACTGTAGAAAAGGCACGACAGCTAAATAGGTTTTTTTGGTAACAGCTCTAAATCCACCAGTCCAATCAGAGATAGAAAAATTTGTCAAAATAATTTTAACAGTTAGGTTGCCCATGACACTTAGAAAAATTCTATGCCAACCCCAATTTTCAGGTATGCCGCCACCAGGAATATATCTTGAGCCTAAAACCAGATCATAACCCTCATCAATTTTCGCTAGCATACTGGGGATTTTAGTTGGATCGTGAGACAGATCTGCGTCAAATTCGAAAACCACGTCAGCACCAAGATTATTAAACGCTTCCGCCATTCCCTTGAGATAAGCTCCGCCCAAACCGGCCTTGGTGGGATTGATAAGTAAATGGAGTTTTGGTTGACTCTTTTGAAGTTGTCTAACAAGCTCGTAAGTTTTATCCGGTGATGTGTCATCAACGACCAGGACTTCAACATGCCAGGTTTTTATTTTAGAAATTACCTGAAAAACCTCATCTAGAGTTACAGGTAATGCCTTAAATTCATTGTAGGTGGGAATTATGACAATTGCTTTAAGCATAAAAACAAACTAAGAGTTGGTCTTGCTTTCTAATTCGAGTTCGGACTCCACCATTAGTTTGACTAAACCAGGAAAATCTACAGTTGGCTGCCAACCTAATTTTGATTTGGCTTTGGTGGGATTGCCGATGAGCAAATCAACTTCAGCTGGACGATCGAATTTTGGATTGTGTTTATAAGCTGCTTCCCAGTCCTTAATTCCAGCCGCATCGCAAGACATTTGTAAAAACTCTCTCACAGAATGAGTTTCGCCAGTTGCCACAACATAATCTTCCGCTGTTGGCTGTTGCAGCATTAGCCACATGGCTTTGACGTAATCTTTAGCATAACCCCAATCTCTCTTGGCATCTAAATTTCCTAGCTCCACGAATGGCTGTTTGCCGAGTTTAACTCTAGCCACCCCATTGGCAATTTTGCGAGTTACAAATTCAAGGCCCCGTCTAGGTGATTCATGGTTGAACAAAATACCAGAAACAGCGTACATATCAAAAGATTCGCGATAATTAACCGTAATCCAATGACCATACACCTTGGCAACTCCATAAGGTGATCTAGGCCAAAAAGGGGTAGTTTCTGTTTGAGGCACCTCCTGAACTTTGCCAAACATTTCACTTGAGCTAGCTTGGTAAAATCTTGCAGCGGGACATGCAAGTTTAACTGCTTCCAGAACTCTAGTTACACCAATGGCGGTAAACTCACCAGTTAAAACTGGCTGTTCCCAAGAAGCTTTGACGAAGGATTGCGCGGCTAGGTTATAAACTTCATCTGGTTGGATATCTTTGAGGGCATAGGTGAGTGAGTGCTGATCAATTAAATCACCCGAGATTAATTCTAGGTTGGGATTATGAACTATGTGGTCAATTCTGGCGAAGTTCTGAGTGCTTGATCTTCGAGTTAAGCCATAAACTTTATAGCCCTCATCAAGTAATAGCTCAGCCAAATACGAGCCATCTTGACCAGTAATACCAGTAATAAACGCTTTTTTCATGAAGTTTTGTTTCCTTATAAAATTAAATTTGCTATTGCTGCTGTCGCCACCAGTCCAAAATTCTTAAAACTGTTGACTTAATATTCTCCGTTGGTTGCCAACCTAATTGACAGATCTTGTCATTATCAGCAATTATCGAGTGAATATCAAGCGGTCTAAATTTTTGGGGATCTACCGTGACGGAGATTTTGGCCTTGGCTGCCTCAACTAACCAATTTAAGATCAGTTGAATTGAGTAAACCTTATTGCTACCTAGATTATAGACTTCACCAGTTTTGCCTTGTTCCATCAGCATAATGTAGCCTCGGACCATATCTTTCACATCTGTAAAATCTCGTTCAGCTGCCAAATTTCCCACTGAAATTTCTGTTTGCAGGCCGCGTTCAATTTTAACTATTTGAGCAGCAAAATCTGCCACCACAAAGCCCGGGCCTTGACGTTCACCAATATGGTTAAATGGTCTCGCCACCACAATATCTAGATGATGGGTTCTGACAGCCGCGAGAGCTAACATTGATTGGAGCGTTTTAGAAACGGCATACGGACTAACAGGCCCGATCGGATAATTTTCATCCATAACTAAATGAGGCGAAGTGGGGGTGGTGTCATACTCTAGGGCACTGCCGATAGCTAGAACTCGAGCAGCTATGTCATGATGTCTAATAGCCTCAAGGAGATTAATTTGAAGTCGGGAGTGATCATCAATGATCTTTTGAGCATGATCAAAACTGTTGCCAACAGTTGCGGTGGCTGCCAGATGATAAATTTGGGCTGGTTTAAGATTAATTAAAAGCTCGGAGACAGCTTTGCCGTTAGTTAAATCTAAAGTGTGAATTTGGCTTGGAGGTAAAAGATTTGAAACAAAACTCGGCCGATTTGAAAAACTAGTCACATGAATATTTGTCTCGCCTTTGGCTAGCAAGGCTTCAACTAAATGCGAGCCAGCAAAACCGGTTCCACCTGTAATTAAAATAGGAGCTTGAGACATAAGATTAGGAAGTTCTACCAATACTGATATATTTGTAACCCCAAGCGGTGACTCTGTCTGGGGCAAAACGATTTCGGGCATCAATAAAGACTTGTGACTTGGCTAATTTGATAGCGCTGTAGTCAAAAGAAACGATTTCCGGCCACTCCACGACGGCAAAAATTACGTCTGCATTTAAGCAGGCAGTTTGAATATCACTGGCCTGAGAATAGCTGGATTCGTCTGCCGAAGTTAAGCCAAGCTGTTGATTTGTGGGTTTAGCCATTGGGTCAAAACCAGTCACTTTAGCACCAGCCATAATTAAAGCTGGAATAAGTTTAGTCGAAGGGGCTTCTCTCAAATCATCAGTATTAGGCTTGAAGGCTAAACCTAAAAATGCCACAGTTTTGTTTTGCCAACCGCCCACTTTTTCACCAAATTTTCTGACCAGTTGAGCCAGTCGTTCTTCATTGAGTTGGTTGATTTTGACAAATAAATTGCCACTCTCACCGATACTCCTCGAATAAGCTGCCAGTTCTTTAACATCCTTAGGGAAACATGAACCGCCGTAACCAAGTCCGGGATACCAATAATGCTTGCCAATTCGTTGATCATGACCAATGGCTTGAATAATATCTTCAACATCCGCACCATTTTTCTCACATAAGTCAGCGATTTGGTTGATGAAAGTAATTCTGGTAGCCAAATAGGCATTGGCCGCATACTTAGCCATCTGGGCCGATTCTGGTTTAATCTTCACAATTGGGGCTTGCAAGCCTTCATGGAGAGCTTCTAATCTATCAAAAACTTCAGCTTCAGTCGCACCGATAACGATCCGATTAGGATGAAGCGTGTCATAAACAGCGCTACCTTCACGGAGGAATTCTGGAACAGAGGCAGTGAAGAAGTTGTGTTGAGTTTTAGCTTTAATCAGACTTGAGACTTTTTCAAGTGTTCCTGGAGGGACAGTTGATTTGATCACCACAATTGCTCCAGTTTTAAGGTGGGGAGCAAGACTTTCAGCTGCCATAAAAACATACTTTAAATCTGCTTGACCATCTGGAGCCGAAGGAGTTCCAACGGCAATCATGATCACATCAGCGTCTTGGATGGCAGCCTTATAATCCGTCGTGAAACTCAGTTTGTTGGCTGCTTGCTGGGTTTTGAGTAATTCGGTTAGGTTGGGTTCATAAAAAGGCACAACACTTTGTTTCAACAAGGCTACTTTTACCTCATCTACATCCAGACCAATAACTTGATGATTTAGTGAAGCGTAAACAGCAGCCGAGACTACCCCCACAAAACCAGTACCAATAACAGTAATGTTCATAATATTTGGCTTTCTTCTCAAGATAGGCTTAAAAATTGCAGCCTAATCTCCTACTATAGCACGGTATAATTAAGCTCGATGCAAGTAAATTTATTGAGTCTTTTTCCAAGTTTTTTTACGAGTCCGCTAGCCGAGTCAATTTTAAAACGGGCTCAGCTGGCTGAAAGCCTCGTGGTCAGAAATATTAACCTGAGAGATTTTGCTCATGATGCCCATAGCACCACTGATGATCGGCCTTTTGGAGGTGGCCCGGGGATGGTAATGATGGTGGGCCCTATCGCTGAGGCCCTTGAGAGTTTAAATCTAGCTAAAGGCCAACCTAATAAGTTAATTGTCTTAACCTCAGCTAAAGGCACCAAATTCGATCAAGCAGTGGCCCGGAACTGGGCTGGTCTGACCGAACTAACCATCATTTGTGGTCATTACGAAGGAGTCGATGAGCGTGTTGCCCTAAATTTAGTCGATGCTGAAATCAGGATTGGGGACTATGTTTTAACCGGTGGCGAACCTGCTGCTTTAGTCATTTTAGACGCAGTAGTTAGACTTTTACCAGGTGTTTTGGGCAATGAACTAAGCAACATCGATGAGTCACATTCAATTCCAGGTCAGCTGGGATTTCCTCAGTATACTCGGCCAGAAACTTTTCAGGATTGGCCAGTGCCTAAAGTCCTCATGTCAGGCGACCACGCCAAAATTTTAGCTTGGAGGCAGGCTAATAAAAGCTAATCTAGTAAATAAGGCGCAGTTATTTTGCCAATCGCCTCTGTGATCGAGTTCATCTCAAAATCTAAAACTGCTTTTAATTTATCGCAATTTAAACTGGTATTTTTTTGATATGGTCGTTCCAAGGTTGCAAGATAAGCCTTCAGATCTCCAGCTTTTACATCGAAACCCAGGTTTAATTTTTCATTGACAGTTTTGGCGAAATCAAAATCAGTCCATTTTTCACCACTACTGGCATGAAAAAGGCCAGTGGTTTTTGTTCGTAAAACAAAATCGATAACTTTGACGAAATCATCAATGAAGGTTGGCCCGACGTAATGATTGTTAAATTGGGGATAGAGCTTGCCTTCAGTCATACCCTTGATAACTCTGTGAGCAAAATCAATCTTGGCAAAAGCATCAGATCTAAATGGCATATCAATTCTTAAAATAGTCCAGGGAATGTCTGAGTTTTGAACAGCCTCTTCTGCCATAGCCTTTGTTTGACCATACCATTCTATGGGTGACATTTGATCAGTTTCAACATAACTTTCAACCTTTTCGCCATTAAAAACATAGGCCGTCGAAATATGAATCAGTTGTTTGCCAGTGGCCGCACAGGCCTTAATTAAGTTCTCTGTTCCGCCCACATTGACTCTATATGCCGCTCCAGATTTATCACCACGTTGATTCCAGGCACCAGTTACATCAGTGAAAGCGGCAAAGTGGACAACTTGTTTGGCATTTGGAGCTAACTCAAACCTAGTCATGATTTGATCATAATTGGTGATATCCACCGGTGCGGTTGGGTGGAGAATATCAAGGTTTTCGAAATTGTAGGTTTGACTAAAATCACTATCGAGTTTTGAACCAATTAGGCCATTTAGCCCGGTGGTTAAAACTTGTGTTTTAGGTTTTTCTGTTAGCATAGTGACTTTCGAAATAAGCTTGATTAGCAGTTTTAAGGGGTTGCCACCAAGCTGGGTTAGATTGATACCAATTGATAGTTTTTTGAATGCCTTCTTCCAAACTCACGCTCGGTGACCAGCCTAACTCTCGATTAATGATTGTCCAGTCCACAGCATATCTGCGATCATGACCCGGTCTGTCAGTCACAAACGTCAGATCAGTTTCAGACTTTTTCATCAGGCTTAAAATCATTTTAACTAAGTCTAAATTAGAAACATCGTGAGACAGGCCACCAATTAAGTATGTCTTCATGGCCTGACCTTCAGTCAGAATTAAGTCAATCGCCCGACAATGATCTTGCACATACAGCCAGTCCCGCACATTCAAACCGTCGCCATAAACCGGAATTGTTCTGCCTTCCATCAAATTTGTGATAGCTAGGGGAATGACTTTTTCTGGAAATTGATACTCGCCATAATTATTTGAACAATTGCTGATTGAATATGGTAACCCGTAGGTATCACCATAAGCTCTAACCAGATGGTCTGAGGCAGCTTTGCTGGCTGAATATGGACTATGGGGATTATAGCTAGTGGTTTCGTCAAACTTTGTTTGAGTACCTAGTTCGAGGCTACCGAAAACCTCATCTGTCGAAATATGATGAAAGCGTGACACTTTATGAGTTAGTGCTGCTTGAAGTAAGGCATGTGTGCCCATAACGTTTGTTTCCAAAAACACGCCCGGATTTTTAATTGATCTATCAACGTGAGATTCGGCTGCAAAATGTACGACTATGTCCACATCTGCCATGATCTTGTCTAATAAGGTGGCATCATTAATATCACCTCTGATAAAAGTGTAATTAGGCAGAGTTTCAATTTGACGCAGGGTTTCTAAATTGCCAGCATAGGTTAATAAATCTAAATTAATGATCGTATCTTCTGGGTGATTTTTGAGCCAATACAAGACAAAATTAGCTCCGATAAATCCAGCGCCACCTGTGATAAGCAAGGTTTGAGGTTTTTGAGACATAAATTTAAATGACTTCAGCTAGTTCAATTAATTTTACCAGCAAGGGAAATTCGGGGTAGGGTTGATTGAATGAGACAGAGCCCATATGGCCCTCATGATGAATAATTAACCTATCGCCAATATGTTCAAATAGCTGCCTGCCAGATTTGTCGTTGATTCCCCAGGGATCATTGGTAGAGTTTATGATTGTCATCTGACCTACGTTTTGCTTCATTTTAGACCAATTGTAATCAGAAATTTTCTTAACAATTTGGTGGTCGCTGCCATCTGGACTTACCAAAAAGCCGCCAACCATAATTGCTTGATGAATTTTGACATTAATAGCATCCAGTATACCTAATATTAAACAAGCTCCAGCGGAGTGACCAATAATAACTGTTTCTGAGTTGAACTGATAGCTATCTAGAATAAATGGGATGTGAGCAGCCAGCGTGGGATTGTCTGGATCGGGTAATTGGGGGACGGTAACTTTATAACCCATCTCCTCCAACTTTGTTTTTAAATATGGAAACCAAAATTGATTGGGATTGGAACTTGTGCCGTGTAAAATTAAAGCATTTTTCATAAATTTTATTGGTAAATTTTCTGATAGATATAATTTTGAAACTTTTTAGTATCTGTGGGTAAATAAACCCATTGGCCAAGATACTGGCTAGATTTTACAACTGGATTATAAATAACTCCAGGCTCGATGAATTGACCCGTCCATTTATCCATTTTAGCTACAGTTAATTGCTCTTTAATGATCATTGGTTTAAATTGTTTAGCCTGAATCATGGGTTTAAATAAACTGACCAGCTCAGCTATTCCTATCTGACTCTGAAAGTTAAGCTGATACCACTCCCACAAGTCTAAAATGATGACTGGGTTTTGTTTGTAAAGCGTCACATCTGCCAACTGTTTGATCAACGATTCTACTACCAATTGTTGCCGATCACCTCTGGCCAAATCTGTTCCGGCTAGATCGCCACTATGACGACTGCGAATGTACTTTAATGCAAGAGAGCCAGACATTTTTTGTGAACCTGGGGTAAAAGTGATAGTTTCATAAAGTAGCTTTGGATCTCGCACAGTCTTAACATCAACATCTGGTCTGGGGAAAAGAGTGTCTGTGAAGCCAACGGGCACATCGATCTCAACTCCGCCCAAGATATCAATGACTTGCTCGAGCTGTGTTAAAGTCACGATTAAGGTTTTATGAATTGGCAAAGCCAAGTTACGGCTCAGAGTTTGAGTCACTAGCTGAGTTGGCTGAGCTGGATTTTGATCAATGCCATAGGCATAAAGTGAATTAATTTTGGTTTTGACATCATCTAACCAAAGATCTCTAGGCAACGATAAAAGGTTAACAGAGGCTGATTTGGGTCTCACACCGGCCAAAAGCATTGTGTCCGTCAGGGGTGGCACATTACCTCTGGACTCCAGTGAGTCGACGCCTAAAATTAACCAGTTCTGCTGGTCTTTTTCGAGAATTGGCTGTTGAGACCAGCCAAGTTTTACCTCAGAAATAGCCGGCTGGAGGGCTAAATTTCTACTAGTCAGCTCAGGCTGAATTCTGTTGTAAGCGACAAAACCAATTACGCCAGCAGTTAAACCTAAAAATGCTAGGCTGATTAATCCTGCCAGGGACAAACTCAAAAAAATAATCATAAACCAATTAAGTTTTGGAGTGCCTTTTAGTGGTTCTGATGTCAAAACAGATTTGGACATGCTTATAGTCTAGCGCAATTCGACTAAAATATTTTAGGTACAGACTGCTAGAATAGATTTATGACTTTATTTAGTCGCCTAGTCAATTGGACTTCAACTGAGTTGATGAAGCTAAGCCTGATCATTGTAATTTTAGCTGCTACCTGGTCATTATATCGGCTAGAATTTTTTAGAGTTCATGATTTTACTCATGCCGCCAGGATCAGTGAAATGGCTAGAGCCCTAAATGAAGGTCATTTTCCAGTCAGATGGAGTCAGAACCTAGGTTTTGGTTTCGGGATGCCCTTATTTAATTTCTATGCGCCGCTTCCATATTATGTGGGAGCTGTTCTCTTCAACTTGGGATTAGATGTGGTTTTAGTTATTAAATTGCTTTATTTAATTTGCACAATCCTAACTACTTGGGGAGCCTTTCAATTGGGGAAAGAGTGGTTTGGACGGTGGGGGGGAGTTTTAGCGGCGGCGGCTTTAACTTTGGCGCCTTACAGAGCTGTTAACTTATTTGTTAGGGGATCTTTGAGCGAAGCTTGGGCAATCGCTTTCTTGCCAATTATTATTTGGGCCATGACGCGAATTGTTAAGCAACAGAAAAGCGGCTGGAGCTGGCTTATATTCGGATTAGTTGGCTTATTTTTAAGTCATAATATCACCACAATGCTTTTTGCACCAATACTATTAATAGTTGGCCTAGGTTTGCTAATTATTCAGTTTTGGCCAGTGCATTCAAAGTTTGAGTGGCAAAATTTTATTAAAGTAGTCAGCAATTTACTAACTGCCGACCTAATGAGTTTAGGCTTGGCGGCTTTTTACTTGATGCCAGCATTTCTGGAAAAAGATTTAACTAAATTTCAAACCACAATTATCTCTGGCTATTTCGACTACAGACTTCATTTCTTATATATTAGACAATTTTTTAATCCAACCTGGATGTATGGTGGCAGCGGCTGGGGGCCCAATGATGGCATATCATTTTACCTAGGAACCGGTCAGCTATTGGCGATATTTATATTATTGCTGCTCCTGGGGACTAAAGCTCTAGAAATTGTCAGAACACATAAATTTACTTGGTCCAGAAATTACAACTTCATTCTAATTGGTTTTTTAGTAGCTGGCTTAGGCTTATTTATGAGTTTAGAAAAATCTGTCAAAATTTGGCAGGCTATAAATGTGCTAGCTTACTCACAGTTCCCTTGGCGGTGGCTGAGCCCGGCCATAGTCGGAATAGCAATTTTAGCAGCTGCGGTTCCAGCTGTTTTAGCTAAAAAATGGTGGCGGAGTTTACTTTTAGTCCTAGTTTGGTTGGTGGTAGTTGTCGGCAACATGGCCTCATTCAGACCGGAAGCCTATTTGGCAGAGAGTCAGGGCTATTACTACACCGATCCAGCTAAAATTCAATCAGCTATGTCAGATATTTTGCCAGACTATATTCCACTTCAGATGGCTGAAAAGTTGGTTCCCCCTCAAAAGCTCTGGCTCAATCCTGACCTAGGAGAGGACAACATAGAGGTTTTGGTTAATCGAACTCATGAAAAACTTTTCCGGATTAAATCCCTCGCTCCGGTAAATCTTGATGTGGCTTTGGCTGATTTCCCTAGTTGGCAGCTGGAAATCGATGGCCAGAAATCTGTGAAGGCCCAAGGTGCTTTGGGAAATATCCAAGTCGCCATTCCAGCAGGAGAGCATCTGATCGGAATAGTTTGGGCGGGAAGTCAGCTAGAAAATTTGAGCAATTCGATTAGCCTGGTCAGTTTAATTATTCTGATTAGCTTGAAGGTTTATCAAATTCAAACCTTAGCCAATGACAAAAAAAACAATTATGATTGAAGCAATTTCTCCAGATCAAGTTAAAGAAGTGAAGCGAAAAACAGTTTCTGGTGTCATCTCTTTTTTCTTACGTTCGGCTTTTCTACAGGGCATCGGTTTAATTTCCGCGTTGGTTTTAAGTGCTTTTCTTTCTCCCGACGACTTTGGCATTTATGGAATTGTCACCCAGCTAATTGGACTGCTAATATTTTTCTCTGATATCGGGTTAGCCGCCGCTTTAGTTCAAAAACGCGAGGAACCCACGACGTCAGACTACCGCTCGGCTTTTACTCTCCAACAGATTTTATCTTGGCTAATCGTCCTTATCTGCTTGGGCTTGAGTTTTATTCCGGCTGTGAGCGCCAAAATAGGCAGTTCTGGGGTCTGGGTGCTGTATGCGCTAGCCATTTCATTTCCACTGGCGAGTTTGAAAACTATTCCATCCATCATGTTGGAGCGGCGCCTGGATTTTAATAAATTAGTAATTCCCCAGATTTTTGAACAAGTCTTTTTTAATCTAATTCTGATTGGATTAGCCTGGAATGGTTGGGGCGTGATTTCATATGCTTATGCAATTCTGGCTAGATCAATTATCGGAGTGATTGTGATGTGGTGGCTCCAAAAGTGGCCGTTTGGCTTTGGAATTAACAAAGCCTCAATTAAATCCTTGCTAGGATTTGGGCTAAAATTTCAACTTAATGATTTTTTAGCCAGAATCAAAGATCAATTATTTTTCCTAGTCTTAGGAGCTTATTTACCACTGAGAGATTTTGGCTATATGCAGTGGGCAAAAAATTGGTCCATGTATCCTTACAATCTCACTGTTCAAAATATCATGGCTGTCACATTCCCCACTTTTTCCAGACTTCAGAACGACATTTTACTCTTGAAGAAAGCTATCGAGAAATCAATTTTCTTCATTAGTTTGACTATTTTCCCGGTTTTGGTCGCCATGGCCTTATTCATTGGGCCACTAACAATTGTGGTTGAAAAATATCATAAATGGCAGCCATCAGTACCAAGTTTCATTCTATTTGCCCTCAGCATTGGCTGGTCTGCAGTTTCGACACCGTTAGTTAACACTTTAAATGCGATTGGGAAGATTAATGAGTCGCTCAAATTAATGGTACTTTGGACTGTTTTAACTTGGATTTTAACGCCGCCGCTGGTTTGGTATTTTGGTTTTACCGGCGTGGCCATTGCTGCCTTTGTGATTTCATTTACGTCCATTTTGCCAGTTAGAATTGTCCAAAAGATTGTGCCTGTCAATATCTGGTCACAAGTCAAAATTGCCTTAATTGCCAGCTTAGCCATGGCAATTTTTGGCTATCTCGGGCAAGCTTATTGGCAACGTAGTCTATTGTGGTTGCTAGCTGGTGGCGGAGCCAGTTGCCTAGTTTATTTAGCCGCTGCCGGCGCGGTGGGTGGTAAGCAAATTTTAGCTGAAATCAAATCATTGAAAAGTTAGTTCCGAGATTTTCGCTTGAAACTGATCCAGAAACTGAGCGAGTCAATTAGCGGTAACGCAAGTAAGCCAATCAAACTTCCTAAGCTAAGTCTATTTGCTAGAGTTCTGATTTGAGTGTCTTGAAAACTGACGCTCAAGTTTATATCCTTTGAAGTTAAATCAGCCCCAATCAAACCATTTTTACCCTCAGGGAATATTTCTAACTCTGTGCCATTGCTAGTAACCTTCCAGCCAGGAAAATAATAGCGTTTCAAAATTAATCGGCCAGGCTGACCATTAGTAACTAGATTAAAATTCTGCTGATTTAGCAGTTCGGTTTTAGAAATTGCTAGCTGTCCAGAACCTGTTGCCAAAGCGATTGAATTACCCTTAACCAAGCAGTCTTCGGTCCAACTAGACATGAACTCATGTTCCCAGGTTGTGGTACTACAAGGATCCTCGGCTTTGAACTCAGCCGCAAAATAATATCCGGCCGGGGTCATAAAAGTTTTATTAGCATTCCAGGTCAAAATTACCAACCCAACACCCACCAACCCAGCCAGCCAGCCATTCTTAATTTGAACCAAGCCAAAACAAACTGCAACTACGGCTAAAAAGGTTGTAATGGTTAAATAGCGATATGGAAATTGGGTGAGTTGAAGAAAACTGCTAAATTCCCAGATTTGCCAACTAATTTTATTTTGAATTATAAACAAAGCTATCAAACTTAGTGATAAATAAAGCCAGAGATTTTTAGCCGACCTGTCTAGTTTGACAATTTTCGTCCAGGCCAAAATTCCCAAACCGCATAGTGACACTACCAAGGCCAAGCTCAACCAGCTACCCAAAGTAACTGGCACTATAGTTGGATCTAAGTTTTTGCGTAACCCGATCATTTCAGGCAGCGTAATAAAAGCTGATTTATAGCCATTAACCACGTGCTCCATTTGACTATATTGAATAAATTCCTTTTCAATCATCATTGGAACTAAATAAAAGGCAGATAAACTAATTCCTAGGCTCCCAGCCAAAAAAAGTCGCCAGAACTTCTGCCAAAATGTTGGGGTTGACCAAATTTCAAAGAGTAGCCAAACATAAATAAAAGGAATTGCTATAAAGGCTGTGATTGAATGGGTCGAAATTAAACCAGCCAGAAAAAAGCTAAATAAACTCAAGGGGGTCAATAGAGCTGTTTTTTTGATCAACAGTCGACCAGTCAAAAAAACCCATGGAATTAAACTAAAACCAAATAGCTCTGGCAGAGCCCCTCGGATATAAGCATCAAAATTAAAATAACTACTACCAATGAATAGCAAGCTCCCAACCACTGAGATTAGAATTGATTTGGGAAACAAGTTTTTGAGGGCTAAGAACATGCCAAAACCGGCCACTGCATAAGCCAACTGAAAGGTTAGCTTGACGGCATTTAGGGGTTGGGTTCCCAGCAAGACTAAGCTCGAGCTCAAATAATAAACCACTGGCGAATAAAAGTTTAACAATAAGTAGCCGCCGCCATTACCAAAATCACTCAACAATCTAACCGGAAATTGGCCAGCCCTGAGTTCGTTAACAACGGCGACAGTTCTAGCGGTTTGAACATCGTCAAATGTTCGCCACATGCCCTGAGAACTACGCATGCCATTTACAGCCAAAAAAACAGCCCCCAGAATAACTGCCCCTGCAGCGCCATATGCAAGCAAAGAACTAGAAATTTTAATGAGAAGATTTTTTTGTAACATTTTTAAAAGCCCAGCCAATTATGATGATCCAAAATGGAATTAACTGGAGCAAATAGCGACCATAAACAGCTGACCCAAATAGATAAATGACTAGTAGGCCGAGGGAGTAAATTAAAATCACAATTTGGTGAGGTAGAAAATTTTGCTTAATCAGAGCTGCCAAGTGACTCAAAAATAAAATTGGCCACGAGATATTCCAGTCTCCATCAATTTGATATTTTTTAGTTGTTTCCCACCACATTGGAAACTTACCAAACAAAATAGTCTGCAAAATAATAAATTTTGGAATAGTTCGATTACCAGTCCACCATCTAAACCGGTACCATTCAAATTTTACAAACTCCAAAATCGAGTGTGAATGATTAAAATATTGCCAATAACTAGCTAAATAAACTCCTAGGCTTATCAATAAACTTAGACCAACCTTAAAAATTGATCTGTGCATGCCTGCCCAAACCAAAACTAGACCAGCGTAAAGAAAAGCGATCGGGAAAAAATACTTGGTCGAAATTAAGCCACCCAACATTAGACCTAGGAGAAGATATTTTTGCCAAGTTTCTCGTTTAATAAATAAAGCGATGAAGAAGCCCAATGACCAAATCAAGATTTGGGTATCTAAAAGCGCCACTCGCAAATGATTGCTGAGCGAACTTCCTAAAGCAAAATAGCCCACAGCAGCCAAAATAAACATAGGCGCAAAATTTAAAATTTTTAAGAGTTTGGCGAATAAAAACTGAACTAAGACAAAAAGAATGATGTTAATAACTAACACCCGGCCAAATAGCCAAAGTGATAGGCCAAAAACATATTTTCCCAGTGGGGGATGTTCAAAATTAATAGTTGTTGGGTCTTCGCCTTTAAAATAGGCGCCTGCGGCATAGGTATACAAAGTAGCGTCATCAATTTTGTTAATTGCTTGGTCACCTAGCACATACTGCGACTCTCCATAAGCCTTGCCTAGTAGGGCCATGTCGCTGAGTTGGAATATTTCACTCCGATATTTGGCGACAGAAATTATAGTGGTGATTAAAATCAAACCAGTTAAAACTAAATTAAAATATCTAGCCATTAAAACCTGCCAAAACCTGAATTTCATAAATTTAGTTAGCCAATTGTTACCAATATCTCAATGTACTACACTTAGAGTCATGATGTCAGCTAGTACTCCAGAAAAAAAACTCCCCAAATCCCCCCAGCTTTCTGTAGTCATAAACGTTAAAAATATGGCAGGTTTGCTACCAAGATGTTTAGAATCTGTGGCGTTTGCCAATGAAATTATCGTGGTTGATATGGAAAGCAGTGACAATACAGTTAAAGTCGCTAAAAAATATACTGACAATGTTTTTTCACATCCTGATGTGGGTTATGCAGATCCAGCCAGAAACTTTTCATTAGCCAAGGCTAAATCAAACTGGATTCTAGTCCTAGATGCAGATGAAACTATCAGTCCTAGTCTTCAGGCTAAGATTCTTGACTTGCTGACTGAACCACAGGCAGATATCTATTGGCTACCGCGGCAAAACTTTGTTTTTGGCGCCTGGCTAAACAAAGCCGGCTGGTGGCCAGATCATCAGCCTAGACTATTTAGAAAGGGATCAGTTTCTTGGGCAGTAGGTGTCCATAGAATGCCAGACATGATCGGTCAGCAAATTAGATTGGCGCCTAAACCAGAGTGGTCAATTCAACATCAGAATTACTCCTCCATTGAACAATTTGTTGAAAAACTTAACAGCTACACCACTCTTCAAGCGGAGGAACAATTTGCAGCTGACCCACAAGCGAGTTTGACAGCTAGTCAAGTTTCAGCCCCCCTCAAAGCCTATTTTTCTGAGCTACTCAGACGCTTGTTAGCTGAGCGAGGGCTAGATGCCGGCTTGCACGGTGTTTCGGCGGCTTTTTTGCAATCGAACTACGAACTGATTAAGCAGTTAAAATTGTGGCAAGCCGCTAATTTTCCACCCACTCATGACGACCAGCTTGAAACGATTGGGGTGATTAGACAATTTCAATCAGAACTTAATTATTGGTTGGCAGACTGGCAGCTAGAGCATTCTCGAGGTGTATCAAAGTTATATTGGTGGCTCAGACGTAAATTCCGTTGCTAAATAAGATATAATGGTTCAGCTATGAATTTAATTTCAATAATTATTGTTAATTACAACACGCCAATTGAAACCAAGGCCTGTTTAGATTCTTTATTTAAAGTTAAAACGCCCGATTTTAAATTTAATGTGGTGGTGGTTGATAATGGTTCAAAACAAGTTTTGGCTTTAGGTAGCAAATATTTAGACCATGGCGTTGACCTACTTCGAAGTGAGGCTAACTTAGGTTTTACCGGGGGAAATAATTTGGGCATTAGTCATGCCATTAAAAAATATCAAGCAGACTATATTTTAATGCTCAACTCAGATACGGTGGTGGCGCCGGATTTTTTGGAGATTTTGTATCACAAATTAGAGTCAGATCCTAAAGCGGGTATCGCCACTCCCAAAATGTATTTTCATCGAGGTTATGAATTTTTTGACAAGAGCTACTCACCTCTTCAGAAACACCAGGTTATTTGGTATGCCGGAGGCACGGTTGATTGGGTCAACCTAGTTTCCTTCCATCGAGGAGTTGATGAGGTTGATCGAGGTCAATTTGACCAACTGACAGAGAGTGATTTTGCTACAGGCTGTTGTGTCTTAATTAAACGAGAAATGATTGAGCGAGTTGGCATTTTAGACAAGAAGTTTTTCTTGTATTCAGAAGATGTGGATTACTCACTTAGAGTCAAAAAAGCCGGCTTCAAGATTTTATTTGTACCTAGTTCAGTTATCTGGCACAAGATTGGTAGATCCACTGGCGGGGCTGGTTCCAAACTCCAGCAATATTATCAGACCAGAAATAGGTTGCTCGTGACTATGAAACATGCCCCTACTAAGGCTAAGTTAACAGCTTTGAAACTTTTATTGATCTGGTTGTTCAAAGGCAATATCACAGAACGAAAGGCTGTTCTAGACTTTGTCTTTGGTAGATTCGGAAAACAGGCGATTGTTTAATATGTCTGATCAAGAAAAAATCTCTACTAATATTACCGCCGTCATCATTGCCAAAGATGAGGAAACAATGCTGCCCGGCTGTCTTAAATGTCTCCAGTGGTGTGATGAGATTTTAGTCATCGATAGTGGCTCAAAAGACCAGACCCTTGCTGTGGCTGAGCAGTTTGGAGCCAAAACTATTTCTTTTCAACACTCGTCGTTTGCTAAACTCAGATCTGAAGCAATTAAGCGAGTTAAAACTCCTTGGTTAATTTATGTAGACGCAGACGAACGAGTGACTCCAGCCCTTGCCAGAGAAATATTAGTCCACTTAGAAACTTCTGGTGAGGCTGCAGCTTTTAATTTGCATCGAACAAATGTATTTTACGGTCAAGTTATGACTGCTGGCGGCTGGCAAACTGATATTTTACCTAGAGTTTTTAAACTGGAGAAATTAACTGGCTGGAGCGGTGAAGTGCATGAAACACCAGAATTTGACGGCACCACCCTCAACCTTCAACAACCATTAGTTCATTTTTCTCATCGCAATACTATTGACGGTCTGCTTAAAACAGCAGCCTGGACTCAAATTGAGGCCAAATTGTTATTCGAATCAGGCTTACCACCAGTCAAGATTTCAACTTTATTGAGAAAAGGTTTGATGGAGTTCTTCCGCAGAGCTTGGGTTTGGAAAGGCTATCGAGATGGTGAGGCTGGTTGGATCGAAGCCTTGATTCAAGGCATCAACAAAATTTTGATTTATCTTCAAGTTTGGGAATTCCAACGCAAGCCTTCACTAACTCAAACCTATGAGGCATTGGATAAACAAACTCAGGATATTTGGGAGAAACAAACTGATTTAATCAAAAAAACTTAGGTTTAGATCATGCGCATCGCTCTATATTCACCCTATCTACCCAAACATTTGGGTGGAGGTGAAAAATATCTTTTAGATGTGGCTAATTCTCTTTTAACTGCTGGTCATGAAGTAATCCTGGCCATTTCAAGTCTAAATTCAATTCCAGAAAATCAAGTTGATGATTTGATCAAGCTCTGGTCTGAATTTTCTGGTCACAATTTAACTAAACTTAAAATTGAAGGTTGCCCCCTAAATACATCTGCAAAATGGTGGCAAAAACTCCTTTGGACTAGAAATTTTGACAGGTTATATTATCAAACGGATGGCAGTTTGTTTTTCAGTCTGGCCCAGAAAAATATACTTCATATTCAGATTCCATTTACCCAACCAAAAAACTCTCTCCTAGAAAGGCTCAAGCTTTTTAATTGGTCTGTTAAAAATACTAACTCAGAGTTTACTAAATCGGTTATCGAAAAATCCTGGCGAACAAAAATTAATTTTGTTCACACCCCGATGATCCAACCTCTAGTGACTTCTGAGACTTTGTTATATCTCTCGGCTAAAAAACCAGTCATCCTGCATGTGGGCAGATTCTTTAAGCAACTCCACTGTAAGCATCAAGAAGTTTTGGTCAAGGCCTTCGCCCAATTACTTCAAACCGAGCCAACATTAATGAAGGGTTGGGAATTAGTTCTCTTGGGATCAATTGAGGATCAAACTTATGCAGATGAAATTCATGAGTTGGCTAAAGGCCTACCAATTAAATTTGTTCATCAGGCAAATAGAGATGTGTTAAATCTTTATTACAAGACCGCTCAGATATATTGGCATGCGACAGGCTTTGGTGAAAATGAGACTCTAAACCCAGAAAAAATGGAGCATTTTGGTATCAGCACTGTCGAGGCCATGAGTGCTGGTGTGGCACCAGTAGTAATTGGCAAAGGTGGCCAAAAAGAAATCATGCAGCCTGAATTAACCGATTGGACCTGGCTAACTGAAACGGAATTAAAAGCTAAAACCTTAAAATTAATTGAAGATCCAGATTTATTGGCTCAAGTTCAAACTCTAGCCTTTCGAAAATCTTTGAGTTTTAATCAAGTTGGTTTTAGTAAAACTTTAGCTAAGATGATAGAGTAAGGTTATGAAATTTTCACCAGCCATTTCCGCCCTAATTCCCAACTACAATGGAGTGAAACTTTTCGAAGCCTACCTTCCAGCCGTGCTAACCTCACTCCGAGACGGTGATGAATTAATTGTTGTGGACGACACTAGCACAGATCAAAGTGTTGAATGGCTCAAAGCTAAATTTAACTGTCTAAGTAAGGTTTCGCCGGTTGCAGAAACCCTCCTATTTCAAGGTAAATTTTCTCAAGGCTCTAAAACCATCGTTTTAAAGGTTTTAGTTAATCTTAAAAATCAAAGGTTTGGGATGAGTTGCAATCGCGGCGTTTTAGTAGCAGCACACGACTATATTTTTCTACTCAATAGTGATGTGGCACCTCACACAGATTGTTTACCTCCCCTTTTGAAGCATTTTGATCCAGACTCAGAAGGTCGGAATGTTTTTGGCGTCGGCTGTCTGGAAATAGAGACCACGAATAATAACCAAAAAGCTGGCAAACAAACTATGCACTTTGAGCGTGGCATGTTTATTCATGCTAAGGCCGCTAATTTTAAATCTGGAGAAACAGCTTGGGTAACTGGTGGGAGCGGGTTATTTTCTAAAGCTAAATGGCTGGAAATAGGTGGCTTCGATAAACTGTATTATCCAGCCTACTGGGAAGATATTGATTTGTCATTTCAAGCCTCTAAAAGAGGTTGGCGGGTCTTGTTCGAGGCTGATTCAGTGGTGGATCACAATCATGAAACCACTAATCAAACTGTTTTTGGTCAAAAGAAAATCGAGGATATGAGTTGGCGAAATGCTAAAAAATTTACCTGGAAAAATGGTCATTTCTGGCAAAAAATTGCCTTTCTATTATGGCAACCTTACTGGTGGTGGAAACGAAAAAGTTTTGGATAACTTATGTCTAAACTCCTGAAATGGGACCGGTGGCAAAAACTTTTTCAAGCAGAATATCTCGTCTTTGTAATTGTGATCTTAGGGCTATTTCTCAGATGTTTTCAACTAGGCCAAGTACCCCATGGCCTAACCTGGGACGAGGCGGCTGTTGGTTATAATGGCTACGCTGTTGTGACTACCAGAAGAGATGAATGGCTCCACAGATTGCCGATTTCTTTTAGATCATTTGGTGACTACAAGGCGCCATTTGCTATTTATCTAAATGGCATCTTTACAACGGTGCTAGGCTTAGGGTTAGAGCCCTGGGCAATTAGATTGCCATTTGCGCTGAGTGGGGGCGCTGCAGTTCTGGGTTTGATTTTTTTAACTCGAGAATTACTTAAATTTCTGGAATTTAAAAATCCTGACCAAACTATAACAATGGCTAATTTAGCCGGACTCTGGCTAGCAATTTCCCCCTGGCATATTCATTTTACCAGGACTGGGTTTGAATCTGGCCTGGCTGTGACAATTTTAATCTGGGCCAGCTGGATAACCTTGAGAGCTATTCAAACTAAAAGCTGGTTTTTGTGGCTAACTGCTAGTGTTGCTTGGATTTTAAGTCTTTATGCCTACCACAGCGCTAAAATTGTCACGCCGCTGATCCTTTTAGGTTTTTTAATTTGGCAAGCTAAAAATCTTTGGAACCAACGAAAAGCCTTAGTTTGGCCAATAGCTTTGGGAATTGTTTTACTCCTGCCCTTAGTTAAAGACGCGCTCGTCGGTGATGGCTTAACTCGAGCTGGTACTTTGCTCTTTTCTAGAGCTACTTCAATGACTAATTTTTTTGAACTCTTGTGGCAAAATATTCTAGCCCAAGACTCGCTTAGTTTCTGGCTCCAAGGCGGCACAACCACTCTGAGACATAGTGATGGTCAAACTGGCGTGATTTATTGGCCAGATCTAATTGCAATTGCAGTGGCTGTATTTGGGTTTGGCTGGAACAGATTTAAACGCCTAAAATTTGGTTGGTGGGATAAATTATGTTTGATTGGCGGCCTTTGGTCAGTCATTGGTTTATTACCAGCCATTCTTGCTAGTGAGACACCGCACCCCAATCGCGCCTTTCTAGCAATTGTAGGTGTTGGCGGGTTAACTCTGGCTGGCTGGTCTAAGGCACTTAATTACTTGAATCAGCGTCATAAATTTAACTGGCTGCTGTTGGTCGGCATCGCTTACTTTGGCTCTTTGTGCTTATATCAATGGCATTACTACACTGATTTTAAATCTCGAAGTGCCGTAGATTTTTTTGATGGCTATTTAGAAGCAGCGGAATTAGCCGTAAAATTCGAAAAAAATCCACCTAATAATCAAGAAGTCGATAAGATTTTATTTACTGATTACTATGGTCAGCCTTATATTTTTGTGTTGCTGGCCAGAAAAACCAACCCAATCTGGTATCAAGGCGGTGGTCTAATTAAATATGAATTTACCTCAAAAATTAATACTGGCGATCTAGATAGGAATAAAACTTTAGTAATTGCTAGTCCTACAGATGACATTTTAGATGCTAAAAAACCTGACCAGCTAATTTATGGCAGCGATGGCCTAGTCAAGTTCAAGGTTTTTTATCCTAAAACTTTATGACCCAAATTTTCGCCATCACTGATTGGCAATTTTGGCTGCAAGCAATTAAATTCGGCTTTGGCACTTGGTTAATTTGGTATTTACCAGGGAGATTTTTGATCAGAAAGCTCGCTAATCTGCCTGAGTTTGCTCCAGTTATAGCTCTGCGTTATGTAGTCGGTTTAGTCCTTTGGACGCTTTTGAGCTATGTTTTCAATTGGCTGAATTTGCGAATCTTGACTTCAGTGATTTGTTTTTGGCTGGCCTGGTTTGAAATTCGCCGATACAAGCTAAATTTAGACTGGCCACAATTTAAAAATTGGCCATTAGTTGCCGCTCTAACTTTGGGACTCTTAATCCAAATGCCAGCAGTCCTGACGTCTGGCTGGAAAACTGACAGGGGACTAGAGCTCTACTTTACCAATGCCGAGGACGGCATGATGCACGCGAGTTTTATTCAAAACCTTATCAGCCAAATGCCGCCAATGAGACCTGAAGCCGCTGGCCTGAAATTAACTAATTATCACTATCTAAGTGATCTGGCCACAGCTGAAATTGTCAGAGTTTTCAATTTACCAATTTTGGCAACTTTTTATCATTTTCTGCCGCCACTAATTTCAATATTGTCAGGCTGGTTGGTTTTTAGCTTAATCTTGAGTTGGTCAAAGCGCAAATCAGCTGGTTTTTTAGGCTTATTTTTTTGGTATTTGGGTGGCGATTTAGGCTACCTAATTTCCTTAGGCCTACATCAAGAGTGGCGCTGGTTTGCTGCGGCAATAGATAACGGGGCAGATCAGTTTTTAAATCCACCCCAAACCTTCGCCAAATTGATTTTTCTAGCTGGCATTTATTTACTTAACCACTACTGGACTAGTAAATCTAAATCCGGCTGGTGGCTAAGCGTTATGCTCTTTGCTAGCTTAATTGGCTTTAAGATTTATTTTGGTTTATTTGCCATCATGGCTCTGGGTTTCAGCGTTTTATACCGAACCTTGACCAAGCAGGTTAAATTAATTGAGTGGCTGGGATTAGCGGCCGTAGTTTTAGTTGGTTTGGGCTTGATTTTGCCTACCTATCAGCCTGGCGCTGGCTTAAAATATTTGCCACTTGCCTGGCCAAAACTCTTATTTAAGCCCGAGCACCTTGACTGGGCATGGTGGGGAATTCAGGCAAAATCAATTCAGCTTCGAAACAACTGGTGGCAGATCAGTTTGATCAATAGTCTAGGTATTGTAGTGGCCTTAGCCGCGATTCTGGGAACTAGGCTAGTTGGAATTTTTGGCTTGATAACTAAAAATAAAACTTGGGCTTGGTTTTGGATACCAAGTATTATCTGTTTTATGGCTTTAGGTTTAAATACAGTTCAAGATCCTGGCGGGCTAAACACTTTTAATTTCTTAATTGTGATCAGCGTGCCATTAATTTGCTTTTCAGCCATCACCCTAGACAATTGGCTCCAACTGAAAAACCCTTGGTTGACGTTACTAGTAGTAGTTATTTTAATTTTGACTCCAGCCAGAAGCTTAAGAAATGCTGGTAATTTTCTGGCTGCCCAGGCCAAACATGACAGCGCTGGCCGAATGAGTTTGGCAGAGATTGAGATTTGCAATTGGCTGAATCTCAACACTCAACCGGCAGATATTATTCAATCGCACCTTGATAATAGTAAAACTAGTCAAGGCACTTATCTGAGTTTTTTCTCAAACAGAGCGACGTTTTTGACAGGTAGAAATATTTTGAGCACTCATGGCCTGACACTACCAGATAGAGTTGAAGTCTTAGAACAAGCAGCTGACGCCCCTAACTATACTAGCCTGCAGGCTATTTTTAAATCAAGCCAAATTAAATACTATTTTGTTGAGAATCAGCCAGGTCAAAAAGACTTTATGGACAAGACCGATGTTGCTGATCATACTGTTTTTAGTAATTCCGCTGGTTGGGTGATTAAGTTATGAGAAAACTTTCGTATCAAATTTTTTTCTGGTTTGCCATCGTGGCCTTAGCTAGCTGGCTAAGATTAGCCCAACTGGGCAGCTTGCCAACTTCGCCATACTGGGAAGAGGTGGCTTTAGGGTATGACGCTTATTCCATTGGTCAAACTGGCAAGGATCATCATGGAAATGCCTGGCCAATCGTCGCCTTTGAATCTTTTGGGGATTGGAAGCCCAGTGGCTATTTTTACGCCGCTGCCGCCTCAATCAAACTTTTTGGGTTATCAGTTTGGGCTACCAGGTTGCCAGCCGCACTAGCTGGCATAATTTCAGTCATCTTGCTCGGCTGGTTAGTCAAATTAATTAGCCAATTTTGGGAAATCAAACTAGCTAATTGGCAACTGATTGCCATGGGTCTAGCAGCAATATCACCTTGGGGAATACTTTTTAGCCGAGCAGCCTGGGAAGTAAACCTAGCCACTATGTTGTTTCTTTTAAGTCTCGGTTCATTGATTAAATTTTTAATAGGTTGGCAAAATAATTTGAAAACTCGGTTTTTTTGGCTGTTAGTTTGTGTTTTGGCAGCCGTAGCCTCAATGTATACCTATCACGCCCTGAGAGTCATTACGCCTGCCATAATTTCCTGGACTCTTTGGGGCTGGGTGTTTCAGTTTGGTTTTAAGAAAATTTGGCAACATTTTCAAAAAAACTTTTTATCTACCGTGATTACCAAAGTTGTGGCTTTATCATTTGCGACTATCTTACTTTGGCCCTTGATTTCAAATTTAAGATCGCCAGTCATTTCGCAACGCTTTGCCGAAACTAGTCTTTTGAGTGATGTGGGTCCAATTCTTCAAAGTAACCAAATGATTGAGAGCTACCACAATCAAATTTGGGCAAAAATTGTTTATCACCGTTATTGGTTCCAAGGCCAGTTAATTTTGCAGCAATTTTTCAAGCATTTAGATCCAGGCTTCCTATTTATCAAAGGTGACGCCAATCCCAGACATTCTATCCAATACTTTGGCCAGCTTTACTATTTAGACGCCGTTTTTAGCCTATTAGGTGGATTCTTTATCTGGAGAAAGCGGCCAAAACTCGCTGTTTGGTTAGCTGGCTGGTGGCTGATGGGAACTTTGCCAGCTGCTATTAGTACCGCCGCGCCTCACGCTTTAAGAACTTTACCCACGTGGCCAGTTTGGATGATAGTCATTAGCTTTGGTATTGCGACTATTTCTGAAAATCGGCGCTGGTTGTTAAGCTTAATTACGGCTGGTTATTTATTTTTCTTAATTTGGTTTTGGCAAGTTTATTCAAAAATTTATCAAATTGAATTTAATCAGGATTGGCAAGCTGGGTATGAAAGTTTTTATCAAGATTTGAAACAACAAATGTCCCTAAAGCCAAACTTGCCAGTTTATGTTTCCAGAGCGGCAGGGCGACCAGCTATGTACTATTGGTTTTATAATCAAACTGATCCCCGGTTAGTTCAGGCAGAAAACTCAACCGCTCCAAAAGATCAGGGCGAATTTCTAAAGTTTCAAAATCTGCACTTCATCAATTCAACTAGTGAAATTACTACTAGCCCAGCTATTATTGCGACTTTTGGGCCAGTCCCAAACTCAACTAAGCCGGGCTGGATGATCTGGTAAAATCCAAATCTAGTTGGCTGTGTTAAAATAACCCTACTTCGTTAAAGGTGTCGCGACCTTTTTCCAGCCATTAGGCTGGCGATGCGCTCAAAATAGCGCCGGACTTAGCCCGTTAAAGCTGAAGCTTAGCTTCTGAGATTAAACTGGCAACAGTTTAATAAACGTCAACAGTGGTACCACGGTTCAACCGTCTGTGACATACTTAAATCAATATTTGATTGAAGTTGTTGGCAGTCGGTTTTTTTACTGCTAATTTTCAATCACTGAAGGAACTTATGACGACTGTGCAAATGATTGAATCCTGGCTAGCAGCAGCGATAACGAAACTCAGCTTGCCTCAACCTCTAAATGGCTGGCAATTGGCTCACTCGCCCCAAAGTCAGTTTGGCGATTACGCCACTAGTTTGTGTCTGAGTCTTTTCAAAACCCTATCACCAGATCAACAAGTTGAATTCAAATCTCCTCGAGAGTTGGCGGTTAAATTAGCTGAAATTATCCCAAGCGTGGCTAATCAAAACCTAACTAAAGCCGAGATGGCCGGTCCAGGTTTTATCAATTTCACCTTATCAAAGGCGTATTTATTTAACCAGCTAACTGAAGTTATCACAGCTGGGGCAAAATATGGCCAAACTCAAGTTTGGGCTAACAAAAAAGTCAGTGTTGAATATACAGATCCCAATCCATTTAAGGAACTCCACCTCGGGCATCTTTACTCAAATTTAATTGGCGAAGCTTTGGCTCACGTTTTTGAAGCTAATGGCGCTACAGTTTGGCGGGCAGATTTTTATGGCGATACCGGTCTGCATGTGGCCAAATCTGTTTGGGGAATGCGCCAAAAACTAAAAACCGAAAATCTAAGTCTTGAAGCCTTGGCAGACCAACCAATCTCGGTCAGACAAGCCTTTCTTGGCAAGTGTTACGCCTACGGTGTTAATAATTTTGAATCTGACGGCACAGCAAAACTTGAAATTACACATTTAAATACCCTAATTCATGCGGTGGCCCAAGAACTTCATGTCGATCAAATTGGCTGGGTACCAAAGGTCGATTACAACAAATTTGTCGAGGCACCGGAATTTGATAGAGCCGAAATTAAAAAACTTTATAGTTATGGTTTGAAATGGAGTTTGGCATATTTCGAAACTTTATATGCCAGATTGGGCACTAAATTCGACGGTTATTACCCGGAGAGCCAGGTAGGAGAGCGAGGCTACGAAATTGTTAGAGTTAATGTTAAGCCGGGAATTTTTGAAGACAGTGACGGCACCATTATTTATCCCGGTGAAAAGTATGGCCTACATACCAGAGTTTTTATCAATAAACTCGGTTTGCCCACTTATGAGGCTAAAGATATTGGACTAGCGCACGTTAAGTATGATGATTTCGAATATGACTTATCAATTAATGTCACCGGCACAGAAATAAAAGAATATTTTAAAGTGGTTTTTGATGCTTTGAAGAAAATCAATCCAAAACTTGGTAACATGACCAAAGCCTTAACTCACGGCATGGTTAGACTTCCTGAAGGCAAAATGTCATCTAGATCAGGTAATGTGATTACAGTTGAGGGTCTAATCGCTCAAGCAACTACTGCTGCAGCTGGGATCATTACAAACACTGAGCTGCCGTCCTCAGAAAAAACCCAGATTGCTGACCAAGTAGGTATGGCCTCAATCAAATACGCTTTACTCAAGGCCGATGCTGGTAATGATGTGGTTTTTAGCTTTAAAGACTCAGTCAGCTTCAACGGCAATTCCGGGCCATATCTTCAATACACTGTTGCCAGATGTAATTCGGTTTTAGATAAAGCCAATCTAACCGTCGCGCCGCCAGTTCAAACAGAACTCAATCCAGAAGAGCTCAGTTTAATCAGACAGCTAATCCAATTGCCAGAAGTAATAGCCCAAGCCAGTCAAATCTTATCACTCCATTTGCTGTGCAACTATTGCTATGAGTTAGCCTCAAGATTTAATCTGTTTTATAATAGTCACTCAATTCTAGGCAGTGCTGAAAAACCTTTACCCTCGGAAACGACTCAGCTCAGATTAAATTTAACAATGGCCACCAAATTGGCTTTAACTAATGCCCTAAAAATCCTCGGAATTGACTGTCCCAACCGGATGTAGTCTGCGCTATGATTAAAATATGACAAATTTGAAATGGTGGCTGGGCTGGTTAGCAGTCCTAGGCCTGGGAATTTGGCTGAGATTCTGGCAACTGGGCGACGTGCCAGTGGGAACTTATTGGGATGAAACCGCCATTTTACTCGATGCCAAATCTCTGGCTGAAACTGGCAAAGACATTCATGGTCTGCCCGGAAGTCAAAGTATTTTTCCGTCATACGGCGATTACAAATTGCCCGTCTATATTTGGCTAGCCACAGCTAGTGTTAAAGTTTTTGGAGCCAGTCAATGGGCGATGAGGTTGCCTAGTGCCATAGTCGGAGTTTTAACAATTATTTTGGCCGCCGGATTGATTCGAGAACTTACTAAAGATCTTAAGGTTTCGAAGTTTTTGGAATTAATTACTGGCCTAGTCGTAGCCATTTCACCTTGGAGCCTCCAATTTTCTAGGACTGCCTTCGAGGGCCATCTGGGTCAATTTTTCTTAG